>Ga0164290_1000104_pt1 | contig 310686 bp, 259 predicted proteins | sample Micstemetagenome_FD_108782 | JGI IMG/M metagenome (GOLD analysis project Ga0164290, IMG submission 108782) | Contaminated culture microbial community from soil near Moab, Utah, USA - Microcoleus steenstrupii SON62 (Illumina Assembly) | ecosystem: Environmental > Terrestrial > Soil > Soil crust... | reverse complement strand
TTAAGCTCTTCGGAGCCGATGGTACTGCACGGGTAGCCGTGTGGGAGAGTAGGACGTCGCCGGGATTATTCCAAAGACAAGCCCGTGGGTTGCTCACGCTACCCACGGGCTTTTCCCATTTTGTTTCCGTGCTGCGCGCAGCGTCGCGCGCTGGCGGATTGGGCTCTCTCGCACGGATTGCCGGATTGCCGATTGCCGCGGGCGAAGCTCCGCCCGCGCTCGGACGCTCGCTACGCTCGCCGCCGATGGCCGCGTGGCCGCGGGTGGGCCGCGCGCCACGCGCGTCAGTCGATGTTCGTGCGGAACTTGCGCGCGGCGGACGCGGTCGTCTTTGGTGCCGGCGCCGAGGTCTGAGCTCCGGGCGTGCCCGCTGCGGCCGTGGCTGCGCTCGAAGGCGTGGCGGTCGATGCGGGCGTTCCCGTGGACGCGTGCGCACCGCCTGCGGGTCCAGCCGCGCCCGTCGACGTCGACGTGGTCGCGCTGCCGGAGCGTGCGCCCGTCGCATCGCGGCGGGCCGAGCCTGGGGAGGCCGTTGTCGGCGGGTCGTGTCGCGGCGTCGCGCCTGCCCCCGGCGCGCCGGTCGCGCCCGCCATGGCGCCCGGAACGCCGTTGACCGCGGCCGTCGCCGATGTTCCTCCATCCGCGCCAGCCGTTGCGCTTTGCTCCGGAAGCGCCGCACCCGGCGGGGTACCAAGACCGCCCGCGGACGGCGGGGAGTCTTTCGCCGACGGCTGCGCGGGGAGCGACGGTTCTACGGCCGCGCCCGGCGCGCTCTGCGCCGAAGAAGGAGAGGAGCCGGCTGCGCCATCGACACGGTTTCCGGCGCCGCGCGACGCGAGGACGATGGCGAGCGCACCCACGGCTGCGGCGCCGCCCGCGACGACGTAGAGGAGCGAGCGTCGCCGCGGAGCGTCTGCCCCGGCGGCCGACGGTGCACGTCGCGCGAGCTCGTCCGCGCTCGGGGCGGTCGTCGCGTGCGCGGGCGTCGGTGGTGCCGCGATCCCGAGCGCCGCGTCGGAAGCCGCCCTCGATCCAGTGCCCGTCGTGGCGCTCGCGATGCCGGCCGCGCTCGCGTCGTCCGCTTCGCTCGCGTTCTCGGTTCCCGCGGACCCTCCGCCCGCGCCCGCGGACCCTCCGCCCGCGCCCGCGAGCCCTCCGCCCGCGAGCCCGCCCTCCGCGCCAGCGTCACCCTCCGCGCGCTCAATGCCGGCCGCAGCGCCCGTTGCGCTCGCGCGCGCCGCGGCACCGCGTTCGCTGCCGTGCGCCGATCCGCTCGCCGCGCGACCGCTCGCACGATCGCTCCCCGGCGCAGCTCCCGCCGCGTTCGACGCCGGCTCTCGCCGCGACGCATCCTTCGCGCGCGCGGCGGCGGCCACCACGTCGCGCTCGCTCACTTGCGTGCGCGCGGGCGCGCCGACGCGTCCGGGCGACGCGGGGCCGCTGCCGACGTCGACGTCGGGCTGCGGACCGTCTTCCGACCACGCCGTCGGCGTTCCGTCCACAGCGGAGCCGGAGAGCCGCGACGGCGGAACGACGACCGGCTCGGGGGCGGGCACGCGCTCCGGCGGCTTGCTGGGCAGCGTGACCGCGAACTGCAGGCTCGAGCGGCCCAGAGACCGGCCCCAGCTCGCGATGGCTTCCTGGTACTCGCGCGCCGTCGCGAAGCGGCGCTCGAGGTCGCGCGCGAGACCTTTGTGAACGATGGCCGCGAAGCCCTCGTCGACATCCGGCGCGAGCTCGCGCAACGGCTTCGGATCTTCGAGCACGATCTTGAAGAGCAGCTCGTTCAGGCTTTCGGCCGTGTACGGAAGGACGCCGGTGAGCGCGCGGTAGAACATCACGCTCGCCGCGTAGAGGTCGGTGCGGCCGTCGACGTCACGTGCGCCGCGCGCCTGCTCCGGTGACATGTACAAGGGCGTGCCCATCATCGAGCCCGTTTGGGTCATCGTGCCGACTTCGCCCTCGAACGGCAGGAGCTTCGCGACGCCGAAGTCGAGGATCTTCACGGTCTCGCCGCGACCGTTGCCGAGCCGCGCGAGGAACACGTTCGCCGGCTTCAGGTCGCGGTGAATGACGCGCGCATTGTGCATCGTTCCGAGACCGTCGAGGAGCTCGAAGGCGATCGGCGCGAGCTGCGCGGGCGTGAGCTTTCCGCGCGTGGCGAGACGGTCCTCGAACGACTGCCCGTCGAGGTACTCCATGACGATGAAACGGTCGCCGTTCGGCAGGTCGCCGAGGTCGAGGACGTCGCACACGTGCGGCGAGCCGATTCGCGCCGCGGCCCGCGCCTCGCGCTCGAAGCGCTCCACGAACTCCGGCATCGCGGCGACCTGCGCGTGCAGCACCTTGATCGCCACGCGTCGTCCGATGCGAGAGTTCTCGCCCTCGTAGACGGTGCCCATCCCGCCTTCTCCGATGAGACGCAGGACCCTGTACTTGCCGTCGATCGTCTGGCCGGGCGCGAGGGGCATGGATGGGGAAGTACAATCTACCCGCCCGCGCCTTGCCTGACGAGCAATCCGTCAGGGTGACGGCACGTCGGTCACGACCGGAGCGCGCGCCGGGTCGAACTCGACGCTCAGGCCGCCGTCTGCCGACATCTCCTGCAGGCGAAACGCCTTGATCGACGCAGGCGTGCCGGCGCGATCGTCGGTGTAGACGACCACGTCGTACGTCACGCCGCGTTCGATCATGCCGGCGACCTCCACGTCGACCGGAGTGGTGACATCGGCCAGAGCCGGAATGCGATAGAGGGCGACGACGCGCTTCGAGCTCGCGTCGGCGATGCGGACCTCGATGCGCTTGCCGACGAGCGCGCCCATGTTCACGAGGCGCATTTTCAGATTCCCGCCGTACGTCCGCGGCGGCTCCGGCTTCGCCAGGAACGAGAACGACGTGTTGTGGTCGAAGAGGATGCGGAACTCGCCCTTGTCCTCGTCGAACAGGTCTGGCGTCAGCGGAATGCGCCACGCGTGGTCGCGCTGGTTCGCCGGATCGGTGTCGTAGCCGCCGGAGTTGTCGTGATCGGCGTAGAAATCGAGGTTGAACGGGCCGTTCTGCTTCGGCACCGCACCGGGCACGAAGAGCGAGGCTTCCACGCCGCCGAGCGGCTTGATGATGCCGCGTGATTGGATCGTGTTCGTCGCATCGACGACGCGGTACTCGAACATCTCGTTCACGTGCGAGGTCATGCCGCGCACCGTGAGCCGGAGGTCGTTGAAGTTCGTGCCGTTGTCCTGCCGCGTCTGGAAGCGATCGAGGTCGGCGACCGCGAAGCAGGAGCTCGAGCCGACGGCGAGGAGCGCCGTGAGAGCGAACGAGGAGATCTTCACGAGCGCACCCATCAGAACACCACCTTCACGGAGGCGCGGTAGTCATCGGGCCCGCACCCTGCACTTGGTACGGCATTGCGGACCAGCCCCGTCTTCGGCGGCTCCTTGGGCGAGCTCCCGCCGAGGAGGAGCCAACCGAGGCCGCCGAGCGTCACCGCCGCTCCGCCGATGAGGAGAACGTCCGTCACCCGCACGAACGTCTTCGCGGACGACCTTTCCGCGTCGAGATCGAAGCTCCGCGGGCACTGGTCGCCCGGGCACTTCTCCTCGATGTCACTCGTCTTCCCGAGCGCCACGATCCCGGTGACCGCGCCGCCGACGAGCATCGCACCGCCGATGCCCATGACGATCCAAGGGCCGAGGTTCGGACCGCGACCGTCGCGCGGTCCTCCACTCGCGTCGGCGATCACGCGCGGCTTCATGGCGAACGCGTGCTTGTCGCGCGAGGCGGCGAAGGCTTCGACCTCCCACGTCTGGTCTTCGTGGTCGGGCAGCTTCGCCGTGATGACGTGGTGGCCGGGGCGGATGCCGAGCTCGATCTTGCCGTTCACCGGCCCGTACGTGTTCGTCACGCGGTCGCCGCGGACGGGGATGCGCACGTCGAGGAGGCGCACGCCGGGTTTGTCGACCTCGATCGTCAGGCGCGCGACGCCGACGGTGAGCGTCTGGAGGTCGCGGACGATCTGCGCGCGCTCGTCGGCGTCGATGTCCGGTACCTCGCGCAGATACCGGGAATATGCATCGATCGCTTCGCCGTCTCGCTCGAGACGCATCGCGCAGAAGCCCATGTTGCCGAGGATTTTCGAGGACCCCGACAAGTCGTACGCGGTCCGGAACTCGCGATACGCCTCCTCGACCTTCTCGCCTTCGGGATCCTGGAGGAGCGTGACGCCGGCGGCGAAGTGACGCTTGGCCTCCTCGCTGATCCCCGCGACCGGCGCGGTCGTGGGCGTGGCCGATGGCGTCGCCGAGGACGAGGGCTCGTCGGCGTGCGCGTGGGCCCCGGAAGCGAAGACGAACGCGGCGACGAGGCCAGCGGCCGTCGCCCGATGGATGCGCATGCGGCGGATTATCGGTGTCGGCGCGCGCGCCGCAAGCTCGCTGATGCATTTCTTCGCATGTCCGTCGCGCGCTCGGCCGGCAGGCACCGGCCGTATACTTCGCGCCGATGCGCGCACCTCGTGCCCTCGCGGCCGCCGTTGCCGTCTCGTACCTCTCCGTCTCCGCGTGCGACGGGTCGAAGAAGCCCGCGGACCCCGCGCCCGCGACCTCGACCGCGGCGGCCGCCAGCGCCGAGCCCTCGAAGCCCGCTGCGTTGGATCGTACGCAGCTCGCTGCCTTCGCACCGTTACCCGCGAAGATCGAGCGGCCCGACAACGTTCTCACCGACGAGAAGGTGGCGCTCGGGCGGATGCTGTTTTTCGACGTCCGGCTCTCGCGCGGGCACGACGTCGCGTGCAGCAGTTGCCATGACCCGAGCAAGGCCGGTGCGGACGGCATCGCTCTCGCCGTCGGCACGAAGAAGGCAAACGCGACGCGAAACACGCCGACGATCTTCAATGCTGCGGGAGGCGCTTCGCAGGGGTGGGACGGGCGCGGAGCCCTCGTCGAGGACTTCGTCGTCACGCACGCGGCGGATAGCGCGATCATGGCGAGCGACGAGGCGCGGCTCGTCTCGGTCGTGAGCTCGATTCCCGGGTACGTCGCCGCGTTCAAGAAGGCGTTCCCCGAAGAGAAGGGCGTCGTGAGCGGCGACACGCTCGGCAAGGCGGTCGCGGCGTACGCGCGGAAGCTCCTCACGCCTTCGCGGTGGGACGCGTTCCTCGGCGGCAAAGACGATGCGCTGACGCCCGAGGAGAAGGAAGGCCTCGCCGCATTCCTCGATGCGAGCTGCGTCACGTGCCACGCAGGGAAGTACGTCGGGGCGGCGCAGAACCAGAAGCTGGGGATCGCGAAGCCGTGGCCCGGAGCGGCCGGCAGTGACCCCGGACGACAAGCCGTCACGAACGACGGCGTCGACAAGGGCGTCTTCAAGGTGCCTTCTCTCCGCAACGTCGCGAAGACCGCGCCCTACTTGCACGACGGGTCCATCGCATCGCTCGAGGAGGTGACGCGACTCATGGCGCGCCATCAGGTCGGTCGTGAGCTCGCGGATGCGCGGGTGAAGGCCATCGTCACGTTCATGGGCGCGCTCTCCGGTGATGCGCCCGCGGAGCTCCTCGCGAAGCCGGCGCTGCCTCCGTCCGGTCCGAAGACTCCGAAGCCCGACTGAGTTATCCTGCCGGCCATGAAGCGCCTCACGATCAGCGCAGACGCGTGCACCGAGACCCTCGCCCTCCTCGTCACCATGGCGTGGGCCGACGGTCGGCTCGACGACAACGAGAAGGAAGGCGTCCGCGCGGCCTCCGAGGTTTTCAACCTGACGCGAGAGCTCCGTGAGCGGCTCGATCAGATCTTGCAGAACCCGATGCCCGTCGACGAGCTGCTCGTCGAAAACCTCTCCGCGCGCGACAAGGCGTTCGCCTTCGTCGCCGCCGCATGGATGAGCGGCGTCGACGACGACGTCGATCCGAAGGAGCAGGAGGTCCTCGACCGCGCCGCGGTGCTCTTCGACCTGAGCGACGCGCGCAGGCGCGAGCTCCTCCAGACGGCGCGTGACCTCGAACCGCTGCGGAAGGGCGAGGGCTCGTGGGCGAAGGAGCTCGTCACGCTGTTCAAGGCGATCCCGCAGCGCCTCGAGGGCGACGCGGGCGAGGCTTACGACGTTGCCTTCGGTGGCTGAAGGCGGCTGAGCACGCGCGCGAGACGGCTCAAAGCCGCGGTCCCGGAGCCCGTTCGAAGTACGCGCGGTGCATCCGTGCGCCGAGCACGACCGCGGCAATGCCTGCTGCGAGCGCGGACATTCCGAGGAGACCGAGAAGCGGGGCTTCGATGCCCGTGCCGAGCGCGCCCGACGCGAGGCTCCCGACGTAACCGGTGACGCCGGCGAAGAGCGCGACGGCAAGCGTGGAGCCGCGCCGCGCGGAGAGCGCGGCGTACGCGAGGCCGAGCGGAGCCATTGCGGCTTCGCCGATCGCCATCAGCACGGCGCTCGACGCGAAGAGCGCCACGTTGTCCACGTGGCGGGTCGCGAAGGAGGCCGGGAAGAGCCCGAGGCCGAAGACGGCGAGCCCCGCGCCCCAGACGACGAGCGGAGCGAGCGACCAGCGTCCGACGGCGGCGGCGACCCAGAGCACGAAGAGGCCGACGCTCACGGCGATGACGACGATCGGGTTCAGCGAGAGCGTCCACGAGCGGAGCGCCGCGCCCGACGCGGGGTAGGAGAGGCTCATCGCGGCTGCCGTGAGCAGCGTCGGGATCGCCAAGAGCGCGACGCCCGACTTCGCGCGCGGAGCGCCGACGTCGTCGCGCTCTGCGGCCACCATCGGTCCACCGCGGTACGGCGCGCCGCCGACGTCTCCGACGACGCGCCCCGCCGGGCGGAGCAGCGCGACGACGGCCGCGGCCCCGGAGAGCAGGAACGCGAACGCGTAGAGCGCGGCGGATACGCCGAACACCGCGGGTGTGCCGCGCGCCCGCGAGAGCACGCCGGAGACGATGGGAGCGACCCCCGCACCGGCATTGACCGCGACGTGCATGACGACGAAGACGGCGGCGACGATCGCGAAGCGACGCGGGCTCGGAGCGAGCAAGCCGTCCGGACCGCGGTCTTCGTTCGCGATCGTTTCCGCTGCGGCAGCCCACGGACATGGACGGAAGAGGCCGCTCCCCACCGCGAACACGGCGACGCCGGCGTACGGCGTCACGCCCAAGGCGAGCATTGCGGCGCCTGCCGTCGCGACGAGCGCACCGAGCGCCGCCGTCGCGCGCGGCCCGATCGCGAACGCGAGCCCGCCTCCGGCCAGCGTCGCAACGAAGGTGAGACCGGTGGTGAGCCAGTAGAGCGATCCCGCTCGACCCGAGCTCATTCCGAGGCTCGAAACGAAATGCGCGAAGACCGACGTGCGCGCGACGTAGTACGCGGTTCGCTCGAACGACAGCGCCGCGACGACGAGAAGGAGTGAGACGTATGCGCGCAGGCTCATCGGGGCAGCTCCGCCGTCATCTTCGTCTTTTTACGCGCGGCCGGCTCTTTCTCTTCGCCGGCACGGCGGCCTCGCGATCGCGGCGGCCTGGATGATGAGAATCGCGCCGTCAGGCGTTAGCATGGGCGAGATGTTCCCGGCCCCGCCGCGCCGACCGAGCGAACCGTCCGGCAGGGCGGCGGCCTCCGCGCAGCCATCGTCGACCTCTCCGGACGCTGCCGAGCGGCGGAAACGCCGCATCCGGATCGCGTCGGTGGCGGGCGGCGGCGGGATTGCGCTCCTCGTCCTCGCGCTCGCCGTCTTCTCTCCGCTCGCGCGTGCCCGCGTGGCGCGCGAAGCCGAGAAGCGCCACCTCGTCGTCGACGTGGGCGGGGTGCGCCCGGGGTTCTTCGCGGTCACCCTGACGGACGTCCGCGTGCGGCCCGAAGGCGTGAGCGGCGTGGAGGCGAGGCTCGAAGACGTCCGCGTCCAGCTCACGGCCGGATTCTCGGTCAGCGAGATCTCGACGCACGGCGGCGAGCTACGCATCGAAGGCGAGCCGGAGGACGTGGTCGAACGGCTCCGCGCATTCCAGAAGAGTCATCCCGAGGCCGAGAAGAGCGCCGCGTCCGACGACAAGCACCGAGCCGCCGTCGAGGCGGAGGGGCTCGCCGTCGCTTGGCACATGCCTTCCGGAGGCGAAATCTCCGGAAGTGGCATCAAGCTCACGCGCGACGCCGACGCGATGCGCGTGCAGTGTGCACACATCAACGCGCGGTATCACCATGCGTCCGTCGAGGTCGAAGGCGGTGACGTCGAGGTCGCGCGCGGGGGCGTCCTCCGGCGCGTCGGCGCCACGGCGATGACCATCTCGCACGAGCCGCCGCGAGCGGCGCCGACGCCCGCGAGCAGCGAGCCTGGTGCAGCCGAGCCCGCGCCGCCGCCGCTGCCGACCCTCGCCGCCGGCAAGACGCGCGGCCGGACGGTCGCGGCCGCGAAGACGAAAGCGCCTCCGCCGCCGGCGCCCGCGAGCGACGAGCCGGTGCTTCCGCTGCCGGATCTCCACGCGCTGCGCGCACGCATCGCATCGCTCGCGGCGACCACGGCGTCCCGCGTTCCCGACGGTACGAAGGTCGACATCGGCGGCCTCGCGGTGAAGGTGGACATCGGAGGCGAGCCATTCGCGTTCGGCCCCGGGCCGTTCACGCTCGAGCGCCGCGGCGACCGCGTGCACCTGTCGTTCACGAGCGACAAAGACGGCGTGGGTGGCGCGAAGCCCGCAGAGCCGCACGGCACGCCGCTGTCGCTCGAGGCGGAGCTGCCGCTCGGCCCGGGTGACGTGACCGCGCGGCTCTCCGGCGGCCCCGTATCGCTCGCGCTGCTCGGCGTGAAGGAGGGAACGAAGGGCCTCTTCGACGTGCACAAGGGGATGCTCTCGGGTCGCGGTCAGATCCAGCTCGCGTCCGGCGGCGAGGCGCTCACGTTCGACGGACAGCTCGCGCTGCGCTCGATCTCGATGAAGCAGCCGCGCCTCTCTCCCGAGGCGCTGCGCGGTCTCGACTTCGCGGTTGGCGCCCGCGGGGTGCTCGACGACCGTGGGCTGCTGCGCCTCGACGACGCGCAGCTCGACATGGGCGCGCTCCACCTCCGCACGCACGGCACGATCGAGGAGACCGCCGATCACTTCGGCGTCGCGCTCTCGGCCGACATCGCACCCGCCGGCTGCCAGGCGCTGCTCGAGAGCACGCCGGAGGGCCTACTGCCGACGGTGCGCACGGCCCGAATGACGGGGACGTTCGGCGCCACCGCGCGACTCGCGTTCGACACCCGCGCGATCGACAAGCTGGTGCTCGACTACAAAGTGGACGACGGCTGCCGCATCGCCGACGTGCCCCGCGATCTCTCGCGCGAGCGGTTCGCGAGCTCGTTCACGTACCGGACGTACCATCCCGACGGCACGGCGAGCGAGACGACGACCGGTCCCGGAACGCCCGCGTGGACCGATCTCGATGCGATCAGCCCCTTCATGATCGCGGCGGTGCTCACGACCGAGGACGGCGCTTTCTACAAGCACCACGGCTTCAATCACGGCGCGATCCGAAACAGCGTCGCCGCGAACCTCAAGGCCCGCCGATTCGTTCGCGGCGCGAGCACCATCACGATGCAGCTCGCGAAGAATCTCTTCCTCTCGCGCGACAAGACGCTGTCGCGGAAGATCGAAGAAGTCATCCTGACGGACTACCTGGAGCAGGCATTCCGCAAGGACGACATGATGGAGCTCTATCTCAACGTCATCGAGTTCGGCCCGGACGTGTACGGCATCACGCGCGCGGCCGACTACTACTTCGGCCGCAAGCCGGAGGAGCTGAGCCTGCCGGAGTGCTTCTTCCTCGCGTCGCTCATGCCTTCGCCGATTCGGTACGGAAAGCTTCGCGACAAGGGGGTTTCGGAAGGCTGGATGAAGCACCTCCAGGCGCTCATGGAGATCGCCGCGAAGAACGGAAAGATCTCACGTGCGGAGCTTGCCGAGGGCCTCGCCCAGCCTCTCGTCTTCGTGAAGGCCGGCGATCCGCGGCCGGAGCCGCGAAAGCCCGTGAGCTCCGGGCGACGTGACCCGTACGGCGACGACTCTGGCTGGCAACCGCTCGACTGACGAGCGGCGCGCGCGCCGTGCCTACTTCTTCCCCTCGGCACGGAGCAGCGCAAAAAAGCGACGCAGGCGCTCGGCGCATTCCACCGCGAGCACGCCGCGGGTGGTCGGGAAGCGATGGTTGAGGCGCGTGTCGGCCCCCACGTCGTAGAGCGTTCCGCACGCGCCCGCCTTCGGATCGTCGCACCCGTAGACGAGGCGAGCGACGCGCGCGTTCACCATCGCTCCCGCGCACATGACGCACGGTTCGAGCGTCACGTACAACGTCGCGCCCTCGAGGCGCCAGGTGCCGAGCGCACGTGTCGCCGCGCGCATCGCGACGATCTCCGCGTGCGCCGTAGGGTCTTCGTCCGTCTCGCGCAGGTTGTGCCCGGCCGCGAGGAGCGCGCCGTCGGCTCCGACGATCACGCAGCCGACGGGGACTTCGCGCTTCGTCGCCGCGACGTCGGCCTCTTCCAGCGCCCGCCGCATCCAAGCGTGATCGGCGTGATCGGCGTCATCCGCGTCCGGCATGTCTTGCGCCGCGCGCCGCGTCTCGAAACGCGGCGCGGGTCTCGTGTGGCGCGCCCGGGAAGATTCGAACTTCCGACACCTGGTTCCGTAGACCAGTGCTCTATCCAGCTGAGCTACGGGCGCATCCGCCGCGATGTGTCGCGGAGAACGCCGCGCACCATACTTACCTCTGCGGGTAAGTCAACGAGCTCTTTTCACGGCAACGATGCGGCGGGCCACGGGGCCCGCCGAGAAGATCGTGCCAGGTATGAAAAGACTGCAGAGCGGCTGGCCCACGCTGACCGCTCCGCCAGCCCTCACACGGCACGCGCTGGTGCCTGCTCGACGTAAGCCGCAGATATTCCGGCAAATCTGAAAGTGGCACGCCCGCTGCTCTTAAGGGCCGCAACGGCTCGAACTCTGTCCGCGACACGCGCCCCTTCTTCTTCTTCTCTTTCTTTGGCGCAGCGCAGACGGGGCCGGCACATCGGCACGTCCGACGAATCCGCGAGGTGCTGGGCTGCTCCGCGCGGAACCGTCCGGTTCAAGTTCTCTCTTAGCTTCACGAGCTTTCTTCTTCATCTCTTGAAATAGACTCCGAGACGCCTCCACGGGTGCTCGAGCTTGTTCGTGGCGCTTCTGCCGGAATGCCGGGAGTGGCGCCACGTCGCTTTTGTGGCTTCGGACTTTGCTCGGCTGGCAGACCTGCTCGCGCGCCGTCGGGCCGCTCGCTCGCGCGCGCACCCTCGCGCGCTAGACTGCAGACGTCATGCGCTCGCTCCTCCCGCTCGTGTCCGTCGCGGCCGTGCTCGTCGTCACGGCTCCGGCCCAAGGCGGCGAGGGCGAGCCGCTGAGGCCGCCGTCGGCGGTACAGAGCTCGCCGGGGGTTCCTTCCGCGCCATGGATTGGCGTGACGATGGACAAGGGCGGCGACATCGGCGTCGGTGTCGAGCACGTCGTCCGCGGTTCGCCGGCGGAACGTGGCGGCATCCGCGCAGGGGATCGGATCGTCTCGGTCGATGGCGTGCACATCACGTCTCCCGCGCAGGTGTCCCGCGCGGTCGGAGCGCACCGTGTCGGCGAGACCGTGACGGTGGACGTCGAACGACGAGGCGCTCCGATCACGGCGACGCTCACGCTGACGGCGCGTCCTTCGGGCGACGACATCCTCAAGATGGACCTCGTCGGCGCGCCGGCGCCCGCCTGGACGAACGTGGCACCGATCGGGAGCGCACCCGCGTCGCTCGACAAGCTCCGCGGCCGCGTGGTCGTCCTCGACTTCTGGGCCTCGTGGTGCGGACCGTGCCGCATGCTCGCGCCGCGCCTCTCTGCGCTTCGCGATAAATTCGGCGCGCAGGGCCTCACCGTCGTCGGCATGACGACGGACGAGGCAGAGAAGGCTGCCGTGTTCGCAGAGAAGCACCAGATGCGGTACGGCATCGTGGTCGACAAGGACGGCGACACGAGCCGCGCGTACGGGATCACCGGTCTGCCGACGATGCTCCTCGTCGACAAGAAGGGGGTCGTTCGCGAGGTGTACGTCGGCTTCGACCCCACGGGAGAAGCCCGCGTCGAAGCCGCCGTTCGCGCGCTCCTCGCGGAGCCCGGACCGCCTCCGCCGCCGGTCACGCCGCCCGCGCCGAGCGCGCCTCGACCTCCTGGCCGCTAGAACGGCGCCGGCTGCTAGAGTCGCCGCATGGCGGACGCCCGCGCGGTCTTGCGCGTCACCGACGAGCTCCTCTGGATGCTCCGTCGCTCCGGGTTCGCGATCGCGACGTCGCAGGCCATCGACGCGGTCCGTGCGGTCCGTGCCGTCGGTCTCGAGTCGCGCGAGCACGTCCGGGAGGCGCTCGCCGCGGTCGTCGTGAAGCGCGGGCGCGAGCGCGCGACGTTCGATGCCGTCTTCGAAGCGTACTTCGCGCGTGAGCCACGCCGCACGCTCTGGGAGCGCCTCGCCGCGGACGGCTTCGCCGATGCGGAAATCCAGGTCGTGCGCGAGCTGCTCGATGCGCTCGCGGCCGTTCAGCCGGACGGCGCTCTCGGCCCGCTCGTGCACCGCGGCGCCGAGCTCGATCGCTTGCTGCAGCTCGCGGGAGCAACGCGTCTTCTCGACTCCATGCAGGGCCCGCTGCAATCGGGCTTCTACACGCACCGGCTCCTCGAGGAGGTCGGTACGTGGCGGGCGCAAGACGAGCTCGCGAGCTTGCGCGTGCAGCTCGTCGACGCGCTCGGGGAGGAGCGCGCGAACGCGCTCGTCGCATCGCTGCGCCGCGAGGTGCAACGCGCAGCCGAAGACGTACGCGACGTCGTGAAGTCGACGCTTGCGCGGCGCGCAGCCGACGCGAACCGCGGCGAGGACGTGCTCGCTGCCCCATTTGCGTCGCTCGATCCGGTCGAAGTCGAGGAGGTGCGCCGGGCCGTGCGCGCATTCGTGCAGCGTCTTCGCGGTGGCGAGCGCGTGAGACGTCGTCGTGCCCGTCGTGGTCGCGTGGATGCGCATGCGACGCTCCGACGAGCCATGCGCACCGGCGGCGTCCCGCTTCGGCTGCTTCGTCGCGCGCGCCGACGCGAGAAGCCCAGACTGCTCTTGCTGTGCGACGTCAGCGACTCGGTTCGCAGCGTCGCGCGCTTCCTCCTCGAGCTCACGTACTCCGCGCAGGAGCTCTTCGAGCGCACGCGCTCCTTCGTGTTCGTCAGCGAGCTCGGCGAGACGACGGCGCTCTTTGCGGAGGAGACGATCGAGCGCGCGCTCGCCAAGGCGTACGGCGGGGCCGTCGTGCCGGTCACCCACAACTCGAGCTACGGGCGCGTTCTCCGCTCCTTCGAGGAGCGCGTCCTCCGTGACGTCGATCGCCGTACGACGGTCGTGATCCTGGGCGACGGGCGCACGAACTATCAATCCGATGCCGCCGAAGTTCTCGACGCCATTCGCGCGCGCGCCCGTGCGCTCGTGTGGCTCTGTCCCGAGCCGCGCGCCCAGTGGGCGACCGGGGACAGCGCGATGAGTCGCTACGCGCCCAAGTGCACGCGCGTGCTCGAGGTGCGTTGCGCGCGCGATCTCGAAGATGCGGCGCGGCTCCTCCTCGCGCTTCGCTGAGCGGACGGCTCGTCCTCAGTCCGTCGCCGACAGGTAGTGCTCGCGAAGCGCGACGCCTCGGCCCGCGATGTTCGTCGCGGTGATCTCCGCCATGAAGTCGGAGAACCGGTACTGCACCGTCGCGGTCGCATAGTCACCGCTTGCGAGGTACTCCGCGGTCGGGTCACCGGCGGCGTCGGTAGGGACGCCGAGCGACGCGCGCAACGTCCCCGTGACGTGCTGCATGCGCGCGGACGCGTCGCCGCTCGGCAAGGCGAGCGACGTCGCGGTGATGTTCACGAGCCGGCCGTCGCGCGGGCGGAACGCGAAGGCGAGATCATCGATCGTGCCGGGCTGTCCGGCATGGCCTTCGAGCGCGGCTCGAGGTACGGCGTGGCAGACGACGAGGGTTCCCTCGCGTTTGTTTTCGCAGGGGACGCCGAGCTGCTTGCCCCACGCGTGCACGTCCGCCGGCGTGGAGCGATCGAGCGTGAATCCGAGGGCCGGCCGAGCCGGCGCCGGTGCGACCCCACGCGTCTCGCGAACGGCGCCCATGCGCGCCGCCTCGATGTCTGCGGGGGTCGCCTTGCCGACGGGGCAGCCGCCGATCTTCGACAGGAGCGGACGCGCCATGGGCGTGTGGAGGACACCGATCGCCGCCGTCAGCGCGACGGCCGCGGCACCCGCGCTCGCGAGCGCCTTCGCTTTGCGTGAGAAACTCGGCATGGCGGTCGTCCTTTCCTGCGTTTCGATCACTTCGTGACGATGTCGGCCTTCGTGCCGTTCAGCACCGACCCGATGGTCGTGATGTCGGCATCCGCGACGCCCGCCTTCTTGAGAACGCCTGCGGCGATCGTCACGAACTTGTCGAACGTCGCGCTCGAGATGCCGAGCCCTGCATGCGAGGTCTTCATGTCGCGGCACTGGAAGCCGCCGCTCACCGCTGCCGGATAGGTCTCGGGCCCGCCGGCGGCGTTGCCGAGCTGGAGCACGAGGCATTCTTCGATTTGCGTCGCGCTCGGACGGCCCGCGGGCACCGGCGTCTGCATCTGCGGTGCGAAGAACGCCGCGATCTCGGCGTCTTTCAGCTCTTCGACGACGATCGCGTGCACCGCGGTCGCGATGCCTTCCTTCTTGCCGAGGCGATCGTACAACGTCGCGGTGCCGCCACTGGTGGTGCCGCCACTGGTGGTGCCGCCGCTCGTGTTGCCGCCGCTCGTGTTGCCGTTGTCGTCACTGCTGCTGCAACCGGTGACGAACGCCATCGTCGCGAGCACAGCGGCCGCGATGCTGATCTTGCCGAAGCTCATCGGAACTCTCCTTCGCATGTCGACTATCCGGATCGGGTTACGCGCGGGGCGCGGGCCCGGATCGGCACAGACGCGAAAGAAAGTCAGCTGCGGCTTACAGGCCGTCGCTCGGCACGCCGACGACGGCGAGCTTGCCCTGCAGGCGTTTGCTCACCCACACGTTGTTCTTCGCGTCGACGATGACGGCGCCGACGCCCTCGAGCGACTCCACGAGGCGCAGCCCCTTCTCGGGACCGAGGATGAACACTGCGTCGTCGATCTCGTCGGCGACGAGGGCGGTGGGCGCCCAGATGGTGACGCTCCGGCACGCCGTCGCCGGGAACCCCGTGCGCGGATCGAGGATGTGATGGTAGCGCTTCTGGCCGACGACGTAGCTGCGCTCGTAGTCGCCTGCGGTCGAGAACGCGTGGTCCGAGAGCGGCAGGAGCGCGAACCACTTCTTCTCGGGACCGCGAGGGTCGCGGATGCCGGCCTGCCACTCCGTGCCGTCTGGCTTCTTCCCGCGCGCGTAGAGATCACCGCCGGCCTGCACGAAGAACGACTGCAGCCCCGCCTTCTCGAGGACAGCGGCTGCGCGATCGACGGCATAGCCCTTTGCTATCCCGCCGAGGCCGATGCGCGTCTGCTCCTTCGTCAGCATGACGGTCTTCGCCGCCTCGTCGACCTTGATGTTGCGGTAGCCGACGAACGCGAGGCGCGCCTTCACGTCCTTCTCCGCGGGCGGGTGCGGATCCCGATCCTCGTCGAACTTCCACAGGCCGTGGAGCGTCTCGAACGTGATGTCGAAGGTGCCCTCGGAGATCTCGCTCGTGTGGATCGAGTCCTTCACGATCGCGAGCGTCTCGTCGCTCACCGTGACCGCGGACCTTCCGGCAGCGGCATTGATGCGCGAGATCTCGCTGTCCGGCCGCCACGTCGTCATGAGCGCCTCGATCCGGCGGATCTCCGCGATGGCCGCGTCGAAGGCCGCGCGCGCCTTCACGGCGTCTACCGCCGGTGTCGTGTAGGCGGCGAACGCGAGGTGCGTGCCCATCGCGCCGCCCTCGCCCGTTACGCGCTCGGGCTTGAAGGCTGCCGTCGCGCCGACGGACGCCGGCGCGGCGTCGACCGCAAGCGTGCCGGTAGCCTCGCTCCTCGGCGGATCCGGGAGCGGCGGAATCACGGGGCCGGTGCTCGCCGCAGGCTGGTCGCGGCACGCGGAGAGGACCGCGGCGAGAGCCGCCGCGCGAGCGACGGACCTCGTGCCGAGGAGGGAGCGCATACCGAGCTTGATACTCCGCTCTCCCTGCGCTTGCCACGGCAACGGCGGCCGTGTACGGCCCTTGATCCCTGCCATGCCCCTCCCCAAGGACATCGAGAACGCCATCGACGCCGCCGTCGATCGGGACCGCGACGCGCTCGCGAAGCTCTCGCGTGACATCCACCAGAATCCGGAGCTGCGCTTCGAAGAGCACAAGGCCGCAGGCTGGATCGCCGAGCTGCTCCGCGCGCGCGGGTTCGAGGTCGAGCACGGGCTCGCGGGGATGAGCACGGCGCTCCGCGCGCGCCGCTGCTGTGCGGGCGGCGGGAAGGTCGCCATTCTGGGCGAGTACGACGCGCTCCCGGACATCGGGCACGCGTGCGGGCACAACCTCATCGCCGCGAGCGCCGTCGGCGCGTTCCTCGCCGCCGCCGCCGTGGCCGAGAAGGTCGGCGGAGAGGTCGTCTTCCTCGGCACTCCCGCGGAAGAAGGCGGCGGCGGCAAGATCAAGATGATCGAGGCGGGTGTGTTCGGCGGGCTCGACGCCGCGATGATGTTCCACCCGTTCGATCGCGACATCCTCGCGCATGCCGCGCTCGCGAGCCTCTGGCTCACGATGACGTTCCGCGGCAAGCCCGCACACGCGGCGGCTGCCCCGCACGACGGCAACAGCGCGCTCACCGCGTGCATGGACACGTTCCGCCTCGTCGACGGGCAGCGCGTCCACTTCCGCGACGGCGTGCGCGTGCACGGCTACGTGACGAATGGCGGTCAAGCCGTGAACATCATCCCCGAGCTCGCCGCGTGCGAGATGAGCGTTCGAGCCCGCACGGTCGAAGAGCTCACGCGCGTCCGCGCGATCGTCGAGCGCTGCGCGCGCGGCGCCGCCATGGCGAGCGGCGTCGAGCTCGAGATCGGCGTCCGCGAGGGATACCGGGACATGCGTAACAACATGGCGCTCGCGCGGCGGTTCGGCGCGCATCTCGAAGCGGCGACGAACGGACGGCGCGCACGCGAGACGGATCCTCGCGTGGGCGCCGGCAGCACCGACATGGGCGACGTCTCGCACGTCGTCCCTTCCATCCATCCGTACCTCGCGATCGTCGACGAGAACGAAGCGCTCTGCCACCAGCACCGCTTCGCGCACGCCGCCGCGAGCGATCGCGGGCTCCGGACCGCGTTCGATGCCGCGAAGGCGCTTGCGCGCACCGCCGTCGAGCTCCTCGCCGACGCCGAGCTCCGTCGCGCCGTGCACGAGGAGTGGCGAGCAGAGCAGTGAACGCGCGCGCGACCGTCGCGCTCGCCGCCGCGGCGGTCTTGCTGACGACGCGCGCGTCGGCGCAGTCGTCACCACCCGCCGGCGAGCCCACCCCGCCCGAGGAGGCTCCGGCCGCCGCCGAACCTGCGAGCGCGGACGCAGCGCCGGCCGCGGACTCGATCGGGCCACCGACGCCTCCTCCTCCGCGCGAGGAGCAGGTCGAGGTGCGCGGCCGTCGCGGCACGAAGGCCGGTCAGACGTCGTTCCGCGCCGACGAAGTGCGGCAGATTCCCGGCGCGTTCGGTGACGCATTCCGTGTCGTCGAAGTGCTGCCGGGCGTCACGCCGATGCTGAGCGGCCTTCCGTTCTACTTCGTACGCGGCGCCCCGCCGGGCAACAACGGGTACTACCTCGACGGCGTACGCATCCCGCTGCTCTATCACGCGGGCGCGGGCCCGAGCGTCGTCCACCCCGGCCTCGTCGATCGCGTCGACTTCTATCCCGGCGGCTATCCCGCGCGTTTCGGACGTTTCGCGGGCGGCATCCTCTCGGGCGACACCCGTCGCCCAGCCGACGAGCTCCACGGCGAGGGCAACATCCGCCTCTTCGACGCCGGCGCTCTCGTCGAGACGCCGTTTCTCGACAACCGAGGGACGGCCCTCGTGGCTGGACGCTACTCGTACACGGCGGCGCTGATCTCGCTCGCCGCGCCCGAGGCGGTTCTCGACTACTGGGACTACCAGGCGCGCGTCACGTACAAGCTCGGCGAGAAAGACACGATCGGCGTCTTCGCGTTCGGCAGCTACGACTACTTCGGCGAGAAGCGGCGCGGCGAAGAGCAGCCCCGCACGGCCTTCGCCACGCAGTTCCATCGCATCGATGCGCGCTGGGATCACGAGCTGCCGAACCGCGGGCGCATGCGGACGGCGTTCACCGTCGGCAGCGATCAGACCGGCACCGAGGACCTCTCCGGCGTCCGCGATCGCATGCTCGCGGCGCGCGTGTACGTCGAGCAGCCCGTCGGCCGCGACGTCATCGTTCGCGGCGGCACCGACGTCACGTTCGATCACTACGATCTCTTGCCGGGCAATCGAAGGCAGGCGCGCAGCGAGCAGGCGTCGCTCTACCCGCCGCGCAACGACCTCGTCGCGGGCGTGCACCTCGACGCCGTCATCCAGGTCACGCCGCGCTGGGAGCTCACGCCGGGCATGCGGCTCGACCAGTTCTCGTCGGCGCGCGATCTCACCGGAACGACGCGCGCGGAGCAGCGGCGAAGCGGCAACGCGGCGATCGTCGCCTTCGATCCGCGCCTGCTCTCGCGGCTGAAGCTCTCGAAGGCAGTGACGTTCATCTCCACGTTCGGGCTCTCGCATCAACCGCCGGCGTTCTTCGTACCGATCCCGGGCCTCCAGCTCGGACGCCTCGCGGGCGGGCTCCAGACGAGCATCCAGGCGAGCCAAGGCATCGAGGTCGCGCTTCCGCTCGGCTTCACGCTGACGCCGACCGCGTTCTATCACCGGTATCTCGGGCTCACCGACTTCGCGACGACGTGCGGCGACACCGGCAACGGCGACTTCGACGAAGTGGAGTGCATCGATCAACGCGTTCGCGGTCGCACGGTCGGTTTCGAGCTGCTCCTCCGTCGCTCCCTGACGGCGCGTTTGACGGGCTGGGTGGCCTATACCCTTTCGCGTACGACGCGCGAGACGAGCATCGCGACGCCGCTCGACCTCGCGCCCGATGCGTTCGATGCGATCGGCCGCAGGCCGACGAGAGTGGTTCGGCAGGAGATCCCCGGTGACTTCGACCGGACGCACGTGCTCAACGTGGTCGGCGCGTACGATCTCGGCGCGGGCTGGCGCGCGGGTGCGCGGTTCTTCTTCTACACGGGCCGCCCGTACACGCGCCGTGTGTACGGCTTCCCGGTCCCGCCGTTCAACCAGGAGCGTTTCCCGGCGTTCTATCGCATCGACGGCCGCATCGAGAAGGCGTGGCGCATCGGAGAGAAGGGGCGCATCTCCTTCATCATCGAGTGGCTGAACCTGACGCTCCGGAAAGAGGCGACGAGCGTCGACTGCACGCCGAATGGCGATTTCGATCTCGAGCGCGTGACGAACGGGCCCTGCACCTTCGAGGAGATAGGACCAATCACCATCCCGAGCCTCGGCGTCGAAGGCTCCTTCTGACGCGGCGACTCTCGGGGGCTCAGGCGGCTTTCGGCAGACGCGTGACGCTTCGGCCGCGCGCCGTCGCGATCTTCGCGAGCAGCTCCGCGAGCTCCCGTCCTTTGTGGACGCGCGGCAGCCGCTCGTAGGTGCCGTTCCAGAGCTCGAGCATCACCGCTTCGTCGTCGAGAACGACGCGATCGATCTGCGCCCAGCTCCAGCGCTTCACGCTCGGAACGCCTCCGAGCTTGATGTCGCGTGACTCGATCGCGTCGGCCGTGACGACGACGCCTCGGAGGCTCGTCTTCACGAGATTGCCGACCGCGACGAAGAGGATGAGGAAGGCAAACGGGCCGGAGCCGAACGCGCGGTGCCGATCGCCCTCGACCACCCAGATGAAGAGGCTCGAGTTCGACGAGCCCTGGTACGCGAGGAGAACGGTCAGCGCCAGGAGGGCAGCGATCGCGAGGAAGACGAACGCCGGGATCCGCGAGACGAGCGGCGGCCCGAAGGCGAACCGGTCCGTCTTCTCCGGGCTGTACGCCATCTCGAACTTCGCGACGGTGCCGTTCACCTCGGTGATGGACGGGCGGTCGCCGTCGTCGGCGCTGTCGATGATGTCCGGAAGCTCGTCTCCGTGCGGCTGGGTCACGACCATCCCTCCATCGACACGCGAGAGCGGCCGAGCTTGGACGAGCCGGTTAGTCTAGCCCTTCCTGCCCGCGTTTGTACTCGCGGAGGGCGGATACTTCCGCCTTCGAGGGGTTGATGACGAGGAGGCCGTGATCGGCGTCGACGAGCGCCACGTCGCCATCCGAAGCCCAGCGGAACAGGCCCTCGACACCGACGATTGCAGGGACGTCGAACAGCCGGAGGAGCGTTCGGGTGCGCGGGCCGCTGCCGCGGTCGGTGAGCGCGACCGCGACCGGGTGTGCGCGCGCGCTGATGAGGAGGTCGAACACGCTGAGCGCATCGCCGACGAGGACCGCCTTCGTCGGCAGCTCCGCGCGCTTGTCGGTCGCGGCGAGCATCACGAGCGCGTCGCAGAGATCCTCGACGTCGCGCGCGCGCTCCTCCAGGAACGGATCGCGCGTCAGCGACGCGGCCGTGCGCGTCACGTCACGAGCGACGCGGCTGAGCGCGCTCGGGATTCCGGCGCCCTCCGCGACGAGCTCGTCCGCGCGTTCGCGAAAACGCATGTCGCCGAGGATCTCGACGTAAGTCGAGAGGAACGCGGCTTGATCGCCGATGCGCATCGAGCGCGCGCGTTCGGCGAGGCCGCGAATCGCCTTGTCCGCCACGTCGAAGGCGCCGCGGAGAAGGCGGCGGTCGTCCTTCACGTTGGTCTCGGGGCGCGGCTCGTTCGGTCGTGCGGCGGGCCGACGGAGCGCCGCGATCGCGCCGAGCGCGCGACCGCCGACGAACGGGCGGCCCGTCAGGGTCACCTTGCGTGTTCCGCCGCCGGCCTTGCGCGAGACGGGCTTGTCGCGCCGCGCATCGATGAGCTCCGCGTGACGGATCCCCGCAGCGATGATGGCGCCGAGCGCGGTGAGGAGCTCGACGTCGGCGTCGCCCCACGTGCCTTTCGTGCGCTGCACGACGAGCGCGCCGGCGGCGCCGGTCTTCCCGCGGATCGGCACGCCGAGATAGATGGGGAAACGCTCCTCGCCGAGGTCTGCGAAGTGCTTGTACGAAGCATCGTGAGGGGCGTCGTCGCTCGACACCGGCCGCATGTACTCGACCGTCTCGCCAGTCATTCCCTCACCGATCTGCAAGCGGACCTGACCGATCGCCGAAGACGAGAAGCCGACGTTGCCGCGCATGACGAGCTCGTGCTCGCCCTCGACCAGATAGAGCGAGCAGACATCGGCCCCGAAGATCTGCGCGATCCGCCGCGGCGCTTCGTCGAGGAGCGTCACGAGCGGCATCGGCTTCGCCGCGAACGCGACGAAGTCGAGAACGCCGTCGAGGCGGGCGTTTCCTCGGCCGTGGACCTTCGGTTTCGAGGCGTCAGCCATGCGTGCTCGTTTTCGAGTTATCGCGCGCGACCGTCGCTCGTGTCCACGCCGGCGTTCTCCCTGCTGACACGGACGCGTTGCGCGAGTATGAGGGCGGTCGGAGCAACGGATGGCACTCGATTTTCCTTCCCCGGAGTGGGTGGCAGCCTACAAGGACGCCATCAACGCGAACCCCGAGTACAAGAAGGCCGGCAAGGACTGGACGCACGGCGTCGTCGCCATGGTCGTGAAGGCCGAGCCTTCGCTGAACCTGCCTGAAGACCTCGCCATGTGGCTCGACGTGCAGGGCGGCGAGTGTCGCGACTGCAAGATCCTGCCCGCCCGCGAAGCGGAAGAGAAGGCGCCGTTCGTCGTCGTCGCCAGCTACGCGCAGTGGAAGCAGGTCATCAAGAAGGAAGTCGACCCGACGAAAGCGCTCATGCAGGGCAAGCTCAAACTGACCAAGGGGCACATGCCTACCATGGTCAAGCACGTGAACGCGTCGAAGCAGCTCGTCGAGTCGACGACGCGCGTACCGACCAAGTTCCGCGACGAGTGACCTCACCGTCGAGGACGCTTGACCACGGTAGGCGCGTGCTTCGATAGTAGCGGCCATGCCGACCTCCAACCCGCTCGTCCTCGTTGCCGACGACGAGCCCTCGATGCTCGAGCTCGTCGCGCGGCACCTCCGAACGATGAACGATCCGAAGCTCGAGGTGATCCAGGCCTCGGACGGCGAGGAGGCCTGGCGTCTCGCGCGTGAGCACCTGCCGGATCTGGTGGTGCTCGACGTCATGATGCCGGGCATGAGCGGCTGGGAGGTTTGCCGCAAGATCCGTGAGGACGTCGCGCTCGCCCATACCGGCGTCGTGATGCTCACCGGCATCGGCGAGAACCTGAACCAGATGACGAGCCCGCTCTACGGCGCGGACGCGTACATCGACAAGCCGTTCGAGTTCGAAGACTTCGACGGGAAGATCCGCGACACCCTCGAGGCGCGCGAGAAGCAGCGCGAAGGGGTCGTTCGTCCGGCCATCAACGGAACGGCCGGCGCGGCGAAGCCGATGCCCGGCAGCTCCGGGAGCGAAGAGCAGGGCGAGGACGACGAGGACGAGGACGACGGCGCCGACGAGGCTCCGGCTCGCGACGCGCGCAAGGGCGCCGGCGGGAAGAAGAAGTCGGCCGCGAAGAAGAAGAAGACGGGCGGCACGAGCTCCGGCGCGAAAAAGTCGGGCAGCGCGAAGAAGTCGGGCGGCGCGAAGAAGTCTGGCGGCGCGAAGAAGTCTGGCGGCGCAAAGAAGTCCGCCGGCGCAGAGAAGTCCGCCGGCGCGAAGAAGGGCGCCGCCAAGAAGGGCGCCGCCAAGAAGGGCGCCGCCAAGAAGGGCGGCGGCGCGTCCGCGAAGTCGAAGTCGAAGTCGAAGTCGAAAAAGACGGCCGGCAAGCGCCGCTGACCCGCCTCGAGGCGCCGTGGTTACGGCGCCTTTGCTTTCGCCTTCGCGTAGTCGCCGCGGAACCAGTCGACCGCGCGTCGCACCGTCTCTTCGAGCGGGCGCGAGCGCAGGCCGAGCTCCCGCTTCGCCTTCGCATTCGAGAAGAAGGCGTTCCGCTGCGCATACCGCATCGAGCGGTACGTCGCGGGCGGCTCCTTCCGGGAGACGTGGTCGGCCCAGAGCTCCATGCCGAGCGCAACACCGGCCGCGAGCGAGCCAGGCATCGGCACCTTCGGCGCGGGCACGCCTGCGATCTTGCAAACGAGGGCGAAGAAGTCGCGCAGGCTCACGTTGTCGTTGCCGAGAATGTAGCGCTCCCCGACGCGGCCTTTCGCTTCGGCGAGGAGATGACCCTCCGCGCAGTCGTCGACGTCGATCGTGCAAATGCCGCCCGGACCCCAGCCCGGCACCTGCTTTTCGAGCAGCGCGAGGACGATTCCGCCCGTCGGGGTCGGCGCGATGTCGCGCGGGCCGAACGGAAAGGCGGGGTTCACGACCGTGACCGGCAAGCCGCTCTCCGCGAAGCGCATCGCGATGCGCTCGCTCTGCCACTTCGTGAGGATGTACGGGTTCGCGATGTCGAAGAGGTTGAACGGCGTGGTCTCGTCGGCGAGGCCGCCTTCCACGAGCCCTACCGCCGCGATCGAGCTCGTGTAGACGACCTTCTGCACCTTCGCCTGCTGCGCGGCGAGCAGCGTGGTCACCGTCCCCTCGATGTTCACGCGGTGGATCAGCTCCTCGTCGGGCAGCCACGTCTTGTAGATCGCGGCGAGGTGGAACAGCGTCGTGCAGCCCTCGAGCGCGCGGCGCATGGCGTCGTGATCGGTGACGTCGACCGGGATGCGCTCGACGTCGACGCCGTCGAGATTCACCGCCGTCGCGCCCGGCTCGACGAGCGCGCGCACCGGCCGCCCCTGCTCGAGAAGCTTCCGCACTACCGCGCTGCCGATGAACCCGGTCGCACCGGTGACCGCCGCCGTGCCCGCTGCCATGCTCGGACGCTAGCACGCTCTCACCGACGCGAGCCGGAGGCGCTCCCCGCGCCGCGTTTGACAGGATGCCGCGCCGAGCGGGAGGATCACCGGCGTGAAAGCTCCGGAGCTCCGTCGCCCGCGGGTTCAAGCGCGTGGTCTCGTGCTGGCGATCGTGATCACCGCTTCGCTCGTTGCGGCGGCTACGACGACGGGCTGCAAGAAGTCGCCGGTCGCGAGTGACGACGGGCGGCAGCTCTTCGCGAACACGTGCGCGCGTTGCCACGGCGCGGATGGCGCAGGAGGAACGCCGTCGTTCGCGGGCGGCCCTGCGCCGCGCAACTTCCACGATCACGCGTTCCACGAAGCGCGCACCGACGAGCAGCTCCGCATGGTCATCGTGAACGGCAAGGGCACGGCCATGCCTCCGTTCGGCACGATGTTCGACGACCAGCAGCTGCGGGCGCTCGTCGCGTACGTGCGAAGCCTCGACGGCCAGCCCGTCGCGCGCTGACCACGAGCGCGACCGCGAGCGCGTCGCGGCCGGCGCTGCGGACCCTTGCTCTCGTTGATATTTCGTGTACGAACTATCTCATGCCGAGCCCCTTCCGCGAAGAGCACGACCACTTCAGGAACACCGTCCGCCAGTTCGTCACGAAGGAGCTCGCGCCCTTCGCGGACGAGTGGGAGAAGGCGGAGCTCTTCCCGAACGAAGTGTTCAAGCGGGCAGGTGAGCTCGGTCTCTTCGGCGCGCACTACTCCGAGGAGGTCGGCGGCGCCGGCGGCGACTACTGGTTCAGCGTCGCGAAAGCCGAAGAGCTCCCGCGATCGCACTCGGCCGGCGTCGGCATGGGCCTCCTCGTGCAGAGCGACATGGCGACGCCCGTGATCGCGGACATCGGCACGAAGGAACAGATCGCCGAGTTTCTCACGCCCGCGATCCGCGGAGAGAAGATCGCCGCGCTCGGAGTGAGCGAGCCGAACGCAGGCTCCGACGTCGCGGGCATCCAGACGTGGGCCAAGCAGGATGGCGACGACTGGATCATCAACGGAGCGAAGACGTACATCACGAACGGCACGCGCTCCGACTTCGTGACGCTGCTCGTGAAGACGAATCCCGAGGCCGGCGCGCACGGCTGCAGCTTCTTCCTCGTGCCGTCGAACACGAAGGGCTTCTCCGTCTCGAAGAAGCTGAAGAAGATCGGCAATCACGCGAGCGACACCGCAGAGCTCGCCTTCGAAGACATGCGCGTGCCGCAGCGCTACATGCTCGGAGAGCCGAATCAGGGCTTCATGTACCTGATGCAGAATTTCCAGACCGAGCGGCTCATCGCGTGCGTCAGCGCCTGCGCCGGTCTGCAGCTCGTGATGGACGAGTCGATCGAGTACGGCCGCGAGCGCAAGGCGTTCGGCAAGCCGATCATCAAGCGTGAGTACTGGCAGCACAAGTTCGTCGACCTGCAGGCGAAGCTCGAGGCCGCGCGTGCGCTCACGTACAAAGCCGTCGAGATGTACAACGACGAGAAGTACGTCCGCAAAGAGCCGATCAGCTTCGAGACCGTGAAGATCATCTCGATGGCGAAGATCTTCGTCGGGGAGCTGACGAGCGAAGTCATGGACCAGTGCCTCCAGTTCCACGGAGGCGCCGGCTACGTCGAAGAGTACCGCGTGGCGCGCGCGTGGCGTGACCAGCGCCTCCTCCGTATCGGCGGCGGAACGACGGAGACGATGCGCTACTACGTCGCCAAGCTGATGGGGCTCTGATCGCGCACGCCGCTTCGCGAGGGATGCCGCCGAGTGACGGCATCCCTGGCGCGCGTCACGCTCACTTCGTGAGCTTGAGCGTGTAGCTCTGAGCCGCCGTGCCGCGCACCGCGACTACGTAACGGCCGGCGCTGGAGGAAGTCGCCGCGATGCGCGTCGAAGACGTGCTCGCGATTTGCGACCAGCCCGTGCCCGTCGACTTCCACATGAGGACGTTGGCATCGCCGGGAGACGCGACGCTCACTTCGTAGGCGACGCCCGCGCGGTCGACGCTCCACGTGTACCAGTCGACGTCGCTCGACGAAGAGAGCGCGCCGCACGTCGTCGCGCCGAGCGCATTCGCCGCGGACGACGTGTTGTTCGGCTCGGCCTCCGCCGCGCCCGCGCATGCCGGCGGAGGCGGCGTGGTCGGCGCGGGCGGCGGCGTCGTCGGCGTGGGGGTCACCGGGGGAGTCCCGCTGCCGCCGTTCTCCGCGATGAGCTGCTGGATCTTCGCGTACGCGAGGTCGACGCGCGCGAGCACCTGCGTGCCGCCGCCGCCGCCGGAGTTCACCGCCGCGATCTTGCGCGCGGTCCCCGAGCCGACGAAGACCGGTCCGCCCGAGTCGCCCGATTCGATGATCTCCTGGCTCACGTACGCGGTCGGGAAGCCGACCGAAGATCCGCTGCGCAGCGTGATCGGGGCGCCGACGAAGAGACCGGTGAACGAGGCCTGTCCATTGCGGATGCGGCCGACGTTCACCGCGGTCGTTCCGGACGGCTGCGCGGTCGTCGAGAGTGGCGGATAGAAGGAGAGATTGATCGCCTTGTCGAGCACGATCACGGCGACGTCGAGCGTGTTCGGATTCACGAACTCGCCCGTCGACGTGTACTCCGTCCACGCGCGTGAGCCCTTCGCCGATTGGTTCTGCGCGTACGGCGCGACGACGGTCCACGAAGAGGCGCCCGTCACGCAATGGCCTGCGGTGAGCACCACGCGCGGCGCGATCACGGCGCCCGAGCAGATGTAGCCGGGGCCATTGATGAGCGCCGCCTCGGTGTACGCCGATGCAGGCGAACCGTTGACGATCGGCTGCGCGACCTGCTCCCCGACGGTCTCTTCGATGGCGGAGCCTTCCGGATCCGCACATCCGCTGGACGCCGCGGCGAGCGCGCAGGCGAGCGCGAGATGGGACGTGAAGACGAACGCGCCGCGCGCGCCGATGACGATGCTGTTCATGGCTTCCTCCGTACGCGCGCGCACGTCGACCGTGACGTCGACGGCGGGTCGACGCGGCCTTGCGATGTGACGGCGGGTGGCGTTTGGTCCGGGACGAGCTCGCGACCGCGCGAGGGCTCGTTGCGACTCGAGACGGCGCGCATTGTTGATCCCGCCACGTGAGCCGTGAATGGGAAAAACAGAGCTCACCCGCAGTTTGGTGTGAGCACCGAAGTGCGTTGGCGTTCGCCGTCTCCTTTTCCGGTGGTCACGCAGAAAAAGTGCAGCATGCAACGAATACCGGGAGCCGCCGTGAGGCCGCGCGGCACGCGCGCCGACATGCGCGCCTGAAGCTCGTTGCCCTCAGCGCGCGCGTGCACGTCGCGCAGCACGAGAAACGTTCACGCAGGTGAAGCAGAGCTCGATCGCTCGCGATGCCCGAGCCACGCGACGTACACGTACGCGAGCGCCGGCAGCACGAAGGCCTTCTGCACGCCGACGCGGTCGGCGATCCAACCGAACACGACGGGCACGACGGCTCCGCCGACGATGGCCATGACGAGAATGCTCGACGCCTGGCTCGTCAACCGCCCGAGACCATCGACGCCAATCGCGAAGATGGTCGGGAACATGATCGAGTTGAAGAGCCCGACCGAAAGGATCGCCCACATCGCGGCGTGACCCTGCAGCACCACCGTGGCGAGCACGAGCACGCACGCGGCGAGCGCGCAGAGCGAGAGCACGCGCGCGGGGTCGAGCCGGCGTAGCGCGGCGGAGCCCGCGAAGCGCCCGACCATCGCACCGGCCCAGTACACGGACACGTACTTCGCCGCGTCCGCTCCGCTGAGCCCGGCGACGGACGGCAGCTCGAAGAAGCTCACGAGGAACGTGCCGATCGAGACCTCGGCGCCCACGTAGAGGAAGATGCCGAGCGCCGCGAGGCGGAGCTTCCGCGCTGCGAGCGCTTGGCGGAGCGAGCCCGCCTTGGCGCCGTCTTCGACGCTGGCGATGCGCGGCAGGCGCACGACCGCGAGCCCGATGGCGAGCGCGAACAGCGTGGCCGCGATGCCGAGATAGGGCAGCCGGACGGCGCGGGCCTCCTCGAGCGCGGACGCGTGCTCGGCACGTGCGAGGATCAGGTGGCCGCCGAAGTACGGCGCGAGGGTCGTGCCGAGCGAGTTGAACGCCTGCGTGAGGTTCAGGCGGCTGGACGCGGTTGCACGTGGCCCGAGCGCCGTCACGTACGGGTTCGCCGTCACCTGCAGGAGGGTGATGCCCGTCGCGAGCACGAACAGCGCACCGAGGAAGAGAGCGTAGGAAGGGACCGTCGCCGCCGGGTAGAAGAGCAGCCCTCCGACGCCCGCCGTCGCGAGCCCGAGGACGATGCCGCGCTTGTACCCGATGCTCGCAACGAGGCGGCCGGCGGGCAGCGCCATCAAGAAGTAGGCAGAGAAGAAGGCGAGCTGTACGAGCGCGCCCTCGGCGTACCCCAGCGTGAAGACGCTCTTCAGGTGCGGGACGAGGATGTCGTTCAGGCACGTGAGGAAGCCCCACATGAAGAACACGCTCGTGATGATCGCGAGCGCGCCCGTGTGCCTCGAACCGTCGCTCTTCGCGTCGACGACGACGCCTTCGCTCCCGCCGACGTCCACGTCTCCCGGTGTACCGGAAAAGAAGCGAGGGCGCGTGGCACGAATCGCCGCACGCCCTCGTCATCGTCGCGCGAAGAGCCGCGCGTCGCTGCGTCAGGTGCCGTCGCGGCAGACGAGCACGCCCGTTACCTCACGACCGCTTCGGCGCTTCAGCACGTAGTTACGGCCGCCGGTGAATTGGAGGGTGACGGTCGCCTCGCGGTCGCCCTTCGTGCGCGTCAGGGTGATGGTGCCCGATTCGGGGCATCCGAGGTTGCCGATGCCGCAGCGCTTGTAGCCGGCGATGGACCGCGTGAGCTCGCGCCCGCCCACTTGCGTGGACGCACTGCCGTCGCGCGTGACGCAGCGAGCGACCGGATCCCACGTCGCCGTGAAGTCGGCGTCGTGCGAGAACTCCTTGCCGTTCTTCGTCGTGCCGCTCCACGTCCCCGTGCGGTGCTTCGTCACGACGTTCCCGCTCTTCGAGTAGACGATGACGCGCTTGCCGCTGACCGAAGCGCCGTTCAGCGAGAAGCCCGAGGCCTCGTGCGTGATCGTGAGCACGCCGCCTTCGCGCACGTACGTCGACGTGACCGAGCCTTCGAACTCGGCGAGACCCCACGGACCCTTGCAGCCCTTGAACGCGTGCTTCGCGACGTTCCCTTCGACCGTCGTCGTGATGCAGCCCGCCGGCTTGAACCACTTGCCGGGGTTGCCGCGCACCTTGTCCATCAGCTCTTCGAGCGTCGTACCTTCCGCCGGCGTTCCCGGGTTGGTCGGGTCGGCTCCGGAGAGCGGATCTTCGAGGCCCGCCTCCGCGTCCTGATCGTTCTCTTCGACGGCATCGTTGTCCTCGACGAGGAGCGACTCGTTCGTGCCGAGCCGCCCGTCCTCGTCGTCGCCGTTCGCGTCGGCCGTGCACCCCACCGCGGTCGTGCCGAGGACCACCATGCACGTCGCCCAGGCCATGTTCGCAAGCTTCATCGAAGTTCCTCCGTTCCGGAGGACGACTCAGCAGCGTGCGTGCCGTCGCGCAGCGCGCACGATCTCGCGAGATTTCGCGGGCTTTGCATCGGCGAGAGAGGACCGGGCCGCGTTCCGGTGGACGCCCTCGCGTCCACCCCGGCGCGGGCCCTCACGCGGCGCGGAGCTTCTCGCCCTGACCCATGTGGAAGAAGCGACGGAGCTCCGTCTGCAGCGCCCCGAAGCGTGCGCGCGCGACGTACTCGCGTTCGAGGCGCATCACGAAGCGGCGCGCGGCGCCGTTCGCCACCCGGTAACGCTCACCGCGCTCGCTGTCCTCTTCGTGCACGTAGTCCACGTCCTCGTAGAGCCGCTCGCGCAGCTTCCGACTCGTGCGCTCGTCGAACCCGGGGAGCGACGAGGCGAGCACGACGTACTTGTCGACCTCGGCTTGCAGCTCGAGCTCGAGCTGCGTCGCTTCGCGATTCTGCGTCGCGCGGTCGGCGAGGTAGACGAAGTGGCTGACGCCCTCGATGATTTGACAGAGGGGGTCGAGCCCCGAGCCGTCGACGTCGACGACGCGCTCTCCGAGGCGCGGGACGCGCAGCTCCATCTCGAGGCCGTCGTCCGACTCGCGCACGAGCAGCGTCTCGCGCTCGCCGTCATCGGCGTGCGTCATGAACGCGTCCACGTCGGCCGCGCGGTCGAGCTGGTAGAGCGTCTCCAGCCCACGCTGGATCCGGCTCGCGAGGGCGATCTCGCGAACGAGGCCGACGCCGTTCCCTTCGAGACGGCGTCGCTCGTCGGGCGCGCTCACGACAGCACCCCGCCGCCTCCACGCGGCGTGACGAAGCCGTGCGTGGTGAGCGCCTCGGCGAGCCGCTCGCTGCGCGTCTTGAGCCAGCGCTCGTACAGCTTCAGGATTCCTCGCGACGTCGCCGCGCCCTTCGCGAGCGTCGCGTTCGCGACCTCGCCGACGACGGAGACGAACCCTGCGAAGTCCGAAGCGAGCTCGTGGAAGATGTCCGGACCCTTCTTCTCTTCTTCCGAGCTTCCCGTGCGCAGGAGCGAGCCGGCGTTCTCGTACGCCGTACGGCCGATGCTGATGATGTACTTGCTGTCGACGCCGCGCGCCTCGAAGTGGTCGGCGAAGAAGCCTGACGAGTAGAGGACGCCGTCGCCGAGGGTGCGGAGCTTCTCGAAGCGATCCGCGAGCTCGTTCGTGTGGAGAGCCTCGTCCAAAAGGAGCGTGAGCGGCCGCTCGAGCGTGCGCTCGACCGGGCTCCCCGGCTTGGCGAGCTCTGCCAGGAGCGCGATGACGTAGGACCGCGCGCCTTCCGACGCCTGGATGCCCCGCGACTTCATGGCATCCTCGACGACCTCCTCGAAGAAGTCCGAAACCGACGCTGTTGCCACGATCGACATTCGCTAACCTCCGGAACCGCCCTGGTCTTCGACGGGCCGGCGGACCGAGGTGCGAACTCCGGCCCGCTTACCTTCGTTCTATACAACGGCGATGCCGACCTCAATTTAACGAGCGGCACCGCTGATTTAGCTCCGGAGCTCAGGCAGCAGTCGGCGTGGCGGAGTGCCACCGCGCCCGCGCTTGCCGAGGCGAGCTGCAGCGGTAAAAGGAAAACCCGAACGTTCGTCGCGGGTTAGCGCGAGCGTGACAGATCTGCAGCGAACGGTGGCAGGGCACCCTTGACGCGTGCAGAGAGGGGGTTATCTTCCGCCCCGCTCGTTAGCACTCGCCTAGGTCGAGTGCTAGCAATCGACCCCCCGGGCTCCGCGCGACGCGGAGCGGGGAGGACTCAAGGAGGAGCAGCCAATGAACATCCGGCCCCTGCAGGACCGCGTGATCCTCAAGCGTGTGAAGGAAGAGGAGAAGACCAAGGGCGGCATCATCATCCCCGATACGGCCAAGGAGAAGCCGATCGAGGGTGAGGTCGTCGCGGTCGGTAACGGCAAGGTCCTCGAGGACGGCACCGTGCGGAAGCTCGACGTGAAGGTCGGCGATCGCGTGCTCTTCGGGAAGTACAGCGGCACCGAGGTGAAGCTCGAAGGTGAGGAGCGCCTCATCGTTCGCGAGGACGACATCCTCGCTGTGCTCGAGAAGTGATCCTCACGGGGCGGCGCACGAGCGCGGCCCCTTCAAATTTCTAGATTCGAGGTACGAACATGGCAGCGAAAGAAATCGTCTACACCGAGAGCGCGCGCAACCTGATCCTCGCGGGCGTCAACGCCCTCGCGGACGCGGTGAAGGTCACGCTCGGGCCGAAGGGCCGCAACGTCGTCATCGAGAAGAGCTTCGGCTCGCCCACGGTCACCAAGGACGGCGTCACCGTCGCCAAGGAGATCGAGCTCGAGAACCGTTTCGAGAACATGGGCGCGCAGATGGTCCGTGAGGTCGCGTCGAAGACGAGCGACGTCGCGGGCGACGGCACGACGACGGCGACGGTGCTTGCGCAGGCGATCTACCGCGAGGGCTCGAAGCTCGTCGCGGCGGGCCACAACCCGATGGAGATCAAGCGCGGCGTCGACAAGGCAGTCGAGGCGATCACCGACGCGCTGAAGAAGATGGCCAAGCAGACCAAGGATCCGAAGGAGATCGCTCAGGTCGGCACCATCTCGGCGAACGGCGACAAGGAGATCGGCGAGAAGCTTGCCCAGGCCATGGAGAAGGTCGGCAAGGAAGGCGTCATCACCGTCGAAGAGTCGAAGACGGCCGAGACGATCCTCGAGGTCGTCGAGGGTATGCAGTTCGACCGCGGCTACCTCTCGCCGTACTTCGTCACGGATCCGGAGCGCATGGAGGCCGTCCTCGACGACGCCTACATCCTCATCTCCGAGAAGAAGATCTCGAACATGAAGGACCTCCTCCCGGTCCTCGAGGCGATTGCTCGTCAGCAGAAGCCGCTCCTCATCATCGCCGAGGACATCGAGGGCGAGGCGCTCGCGACCCTCGTGGTCAACAAGCTCCGTGGCACGCTCCACTGCGCGGCCTGCAAGGCGCCGGGCTTCGGCGATCGCCGCAAGGAGATGCTGAAGGACATCGCGACCCTCACCGGTGGCCAGGTCATCGCGGAGGAGCTCGGCCTCAAGCTCGAGAACGTCACGATCTCGGACCTCGGCCGCGCCAAGCGCGTCACGCTCGACAAGGACAACACCACCGTCGTCGACGGCGCGGGCAACAAGGACAAGATCAAGGGCCGCATCGCGGAGATCCGCGCCCAGATCGAGACGACGACCAGCGACTACGATCGTGAGAAGCTCCAGGAGCGCCTCGCGAAGCTCGTCGGCGGCGTCGCGGTCATCAAGGTCGGCGCAGCGACCGAGACCGAGATGAAGGAGAAGAAGGCGCGCGTCGAAGACGCGCTCCACGCCACGCGCGCAGCGGTCGAGGAGGGCATCGTCCCCGGCGGCGGCGTCGCGCTCATCCGCGCGCAGTCGGCGCTCGACTCGCTCAAGCTGGAAGACGAGCAGCGCTTCGGCGTCGCCATCATCCGCCGCGCGATCGAGGAACCCCTCCGCCAGATCGTCGGCAACGCCGGTCTCGAGGGCTCGATCGTCGTGAACAAGGTCAAGGAAGGCAAGGACGACTTCGGCTACAACGCCGCCACGGATCAGTACGGCAACCTGCTCTCGCAGGGCGTCATCGATCCGGTGAAGGTCGTTCGCTCGGCCCTCCAGAACGCCGCCTCGGTCGCGAGCCTCATGCTCACGACGGAGTGCCTCGTGGCGGAGCGTCCGAAGGACGAGAAGCCCGCGGCCGGCGGTCACGACCACGCGGGTCACGGCCACGGCTTCTGACAGGTGGGGCTCGCGCCCCCTCACGCTAGCGCGTGAGCCTCCCCCCGAGGTCGCGAGCTTGTCGGCGGTTTCGCCTCACGGCGAACGGCGCTAGCGCGCCGGGGACCGCCTCAGCGATGGGCCTCTCGGTCTTCCAGACCGGGAGGCCTTTCCTTTTAGGGCTCGCGCCCCTCACGCTAGCGCGTGAGCCTCCCCCCGAGGTCGCGAGCTTCTCGGCGGTTTCGCCTCACGGCGAACGGCGCTAGCGCGCCGGGAACCGCCTCAGCGATGGGCCTCTCGGTCTTCTCAAGACCGGGGGGCTTTCGACATTTGAGGTCCATGGACCTCAGGGGGTGCTTACCGAAGGCCTCACGATCGCTAGGGAATTTCTCGGACGAAAGGTTGAAAGGGGAGGGTGCTTCCGTATACATCGCGCGAGCCCACCCGATGACATTCCGCCGCTCCCTCCTTCGCTTCGCCCTCGTTGCTTCTTCCACCCTGCCTTTCGTCGTCGCGGCGTGCTCCGCCGACGGCGACGGAACGCCCGTCCTCGAGACGACCGGCACCGAGCCGGGCCCGGACCCCGTTCCGACGGTCGCGCTGCCCGAGGCGAGCACGTACGACGCGGGTGAAGTCACCGATGCGGCCAAAGACGCCGCCAAGGATGCCTCGAAGGACGCGAAGCCGGAGGCCTCGATCGATGCCGGGAAGCCGGCGCCGAACCCGGGCGATGCGTGCAAGACGCTCGACGAGATCTTCGACCGGAGCTGCGGGGCGTGCGGCAAGCAGCAGGCGATCTGCCTCGCGAACGCGGACGGCACCGTCGGGACCGTCAGCGAGTATTCGATCTGCGCGAACGAGCTCGCGGGCGGCTGCGTCCCGGGCACCGTCGAGGACGAGGCGTGCGGGAACTGCGGCACGCGCAAGAAGACCTGCACGGCGTACTGCGCGTGGACGACGACGGCATGCGCCGGCGAGCCGGCAAACAGCTGCACGCCGCAGACGCAGGACTACTCGACGGCAGGCTGCCCGACCGCCGGCCTGTTCCGCACGCGCGCGTGCAGCGAAACGTGCGCGTGGAGCAGCTTTTCGCTGAGCTGTGAGCCGCTCGACTTCCAGCTCGTGGTCGCCGGCGCGCCGGGAACGTCGGTCAGCGCCGTGTACCCGCTGCGCGCGACGATGGCCGACAAGCGGCTCACCGGCTCGTGCCCGACCGGCACGCTCTCGACGACGACGAACCATCCGTACGTCTACGTCCGTCTCGTGAACCCCACGGACCAAACGCTGACGCTCAGCGCATGGAACACGGCGGCGACGACGGGCGGGCCCGTCATCGACACGCTGATGACCTGGTATGCGTCAGCGGCGAAGCCCGCCGACGACGCGGCGCGGAAGGCGTGCGTGAAGAGCGTCGTCGACGGTTGCCCGTCCGGCCTCCCGTGCGGCGACACGAAGTGGGCGGGGCTCACCGCGGCGAACGCAGTGACGCTGCCGCCGTTCGGGTCGGCGACGCTGTTCTTCGGCAGCTACTACGCCGCGACCTCGTCATCGCCGAGCGAAGGCAACGTGAAGCTCGTCGTGCGCACCGACGCCGCGCAGTGACGTCGCTCGCGGACCGCGACGTGCGGCGCGACGCCGACGTCGCGGACGCACGCCGCGACCTGCTGCGGCGCCTCCCGCGACCGTGGGTGACGCGCGCGAAACCCGCGCAAGAAACCTACGTTCTCGGCCCAAGTGCGCGCGCCCAAGAAATCATTGTACAAATTCCGCTCTGCGCGGATCGATCACACGGAGACGCGCCGGAGACCTAGGAATGTGCGCGCCGCGTCACCGGCGTCGGTCGGACCGATAACCGTATCGATCTCATCAGGTTGAGAATCTGCGCCTGCGGCCGCGCGCGGCTACCGCGCGGTTTGGCGGTCGGGGTGGGACTTGCGCACACCACCTTCGAACGCTAGAGCGGCCGTCCACTTCGCCGGGGCAACGGTGAGGAAAAGGAGCGTCGCGGGCATGCGTTCTCTGAAGTCCGGTCTGGTCACTCTCGGGGTTACGAGTCTCCTCATCACGGCGGCCGTCGTCGGCTGCAGCGCCGATGGTGGCACGGGGATCGTCACCGAAGCCGCGCCGACCGATCCGACGGGCGGTACCGCGCAGCTCCCGGCGCCGAGCAACAACGACGACGACGACGACACCCCGACCGACACGGCGGACGGCGGCAAGAAGGACTCGGGCACGAAGGACTCGGGCCCCAAGGCCGACTCCAGCGTCGACGCCGGTCCGCCCCCGCCGGTCCCGGGCACGCCGTGCACGACGGACAGCGAGCAGCGCGAGAAGGAATGCGGCGCGTGCGGCAAGCAGAAGACCGTCTGCCTCGACACCGGCTCCGGCCTGAAGTGGCAGGAGTACGGCGTCTGCGAGAACGAGCTTCCGGGCGGCTGCATCCCGGGCTCCACCGTCACGGAGAGCTGCGGCAACTGCGGTAAGCAGACGAAGACCTGCACGAAGTACTGCGCGTACACGGTCAGCGCGTGCACCGGTCAGCCGGTGAACTCCTGCACGCCGGGCGGCGTCGAGCTCTCGACGGCGGGTTGCACCGTCGCGGACACGTACCGTCAGCGCAGCTGCAAAGAGACCTGCACGTGGGACAGCTTCTCGACGACGTGCTCGCCGCCTCCGACGTTCCTCGCCGTTCCCCCCACGGTCGGCCAAGCGAACAGCTCGCTCATCACGCTGTCGGCGACGCAGACGGTGGCGCGGCTCAGCGGCAGCTGCCCGAACGGCTCGATCAACACGAGCATCACGCCGTACAACTACTTCGAGATCCGCAACACGACGGCCAAGACGGCGACCGTCAGCATCTACCACTCGCAGGCGACGGGCGGCCCCATCCTCGACACGGTCATCGCCGCGTACACCGGCGCGACGCCGCCCTCGACGGACGCGGAGCGCAAGGCGTGCCTCAAGGGCGTCGGCGACTTCGGCACGACGGCGCTCACGGGTGACGGCAGCTTCGCCTCGCTCACGAACACCTCGGCGGTCGTGATTCCGCCGGGCGGCTCGGTCACCGTCTACTCGGCCCAGTACTACGCGTACAACGCGGCGGACGCCGAGGCCGCCGGCGGCAAGATCAAGATCAACGTCAAGACCGACAAGCTCGAGTAAGGCACTCGCCTCCTCGGCTTCGGAAGGCGGCGCGGCGGTTCCTCCGGGGACGGTCGCGCCGCTCGCATTTTGTCGGTACGGTGCCGGCGTGACGAAGGAGGTCGCGGTCGAAGGCGAGGTCGAACGGGTGACGTTCGAGAACCGCGAGACCGGCTTCCGCGTCGTGAAGATCGCCGTTGCAGGCCGCAAGGAGTGGCTCGCGATGGTCGGCACCTTCCCGCAGGTCGCGCCTGGCGCGCGCGTGCGGGCGCGCGGAACCCTCGAGGTCGACCGCCAGCACGGCGAACAGCTGCGGGTCACGAGCGTGACCGAGCTCGCGCCGACGACGCTCACCGGGATCGAGAAGTACCTCGGCTCCGGGATGATCAAAGGCATCGGTGCGACGTTCGCCTCGCGCATCGTCGAAGCGTTCGGGCTCGACACGCTGAAGGTGCTCGACGAGGAGCCGCATCGCCTTCGCGACATCCCAGGTCTCGGGCGCACGCGAGCCGATGCGCTCGTGAAAGCGTGGCAGGAGCAGCGCGCAATCCGCGACGTGATGGTGTTCCTCCAGGCCCACGGAGCGAGCGTCCAGCTCGCGACGCGCATCTACAAGCGCTACGGCCCGAAGGCGGTCAGCATCGTCTCCGGTAACCCGTACCGCCTCGCCATCGACGTATGGGGCGTCGGGTTCAAGACCGCCGACCGCATCGCGGCGCAGATGGGGATCGGCCACGAGTCGCCGGAGCGAATGCAGGCGGCGCTCATGCAGACGCTGCGCGACGCGACCGACGCGGGGCACTGCTACGTCGTCGCCGAAGAGCTCGTCACGCGTGCCGCGAAGCTCCTCACCGCCGACCCTCCGCAGGGCGGTGAGCCCGTGCTGCCGCCGCCGGACCTCGTTGCGCGGCTCGAGGATGCGCTCGCGGCCATCGTGCGCGCCGAGTACGTCGTCGCCGAACGCGCGGGGACGCTCGTGCGCGCGACGCCCGACGCGCTACGCGGTGCAGCCATCTACGAAACGAAAATGCACGAGACGGAGGTGCGCCTCGCCGGGCGTCTCGCCGCGCTCGCCCGCGCCGAGGACGACGCGCTCCGCGGCTTCGCCGAGGCGGTGGCGGCGTTCGAGAAGGAGACGGGAACGACGCTCGCCGAAGAGCAGCGCCTTGCCGTCGAGACGGCCGCGCGCTGTCCGCTCCTCATCGTGACCGGCGGTCCCGGCGTCGGCAAGACGACGATCGTGAAGGCCATCCTGAGCGTCTTCGATCGCGCGAAGATCGAGACGCGCCTCGCCGCGCCGACGGGCCGCGCCGCGAAGCGCATGAGCGAGGCCACCGGACGAGAGGCTGCCACGCTCCACCGCCTGCTCGAGTTCGAGCCGAAGACCGGCACGTTCAAGCGTGACGCGAAGAAGCCGATCGATGCCGGCGCGCTCATCGTCGACGAGAGCTCGATGGTCGACGTCTTCATGGCCGACGCGCTCACGCAGGCGGTCGGTGAAGGCGCCCGCCTCGTCCTCGTCGGCGACGTCGATCAGCTCCCCAGCGTCGGGCCTGGCTCGTTCCTGCGCGACGCGATCAACTCCGGCGTCGTGCCGTGCGTTCGGCTCGTGAAGATCTTTCGACAAGCCGAGAAGAGCCTCATCGTCCAGAACGCGCACCGCATCAACGCCGGCAAGCCGCCCGTCGTGCCCGAGGCGGGCGACACCGATGCGGACTTCTTCGTCGTCGAGAAGAAGGATCCCGACGAAGCGCGCAAGATCGTGCTCGAGCTCGTCACGAATCGGATCCCTCGCCGCTTCGGGCTCGACCCCGTGCGTGACGTGCAGGTCCTGACGCCGATGAACCGCGGCCCCGCCGGCACGCAGCTCTTGAACGAGGAGCTCCAGGCCGCGCTCAACCCGACGGGCCCCTCCATCACGCGCGGGCGGACGATCTTCCGCGTCGGCGACAAGGTGATGCAGCTCAGGAACGACTACGAGCGCAACGTGTGGAACGGCGACGTCGGCGTCGTCGCGTCGGTCGACACGGAAGAAGACAGCCTCGTCGTTCGTTTCGCCGACGGAGGCAGCTCGTCCGAGGTGCGCGACGTGCCGTACGACGGCGCATCGCTCGACGAGCTCACGCTCGCGTACGCGTGCACGATCCACAAAGCGCAGGGCAGTGAGTACCCGGCCATCGTCATTCCGCTGCTGACCACGCACTTCGTGATGCTTTCGAAGAACCTCGTGTACACGGCGGTGACGCGCGGAAAACGTCTGGTCGTGCTCGTCGCAGATCCGCGCGCGCTCCGGCTGGCGCTCGCGCCGGCACGCGAATTCGACGGCCGCGTCGATGCGTCGAGCTCGCGCGAGCAGCGGCGCGCGACGAAGCTGGCCGAGCGCGCCCGGGCGGCTTGCGGTGACGGGGCTGCGGAGTAGACTCGGTGATCTCTCGATGCTGAAGCGTCTGCTCGTCGGCTTGATCCTCGGTCTCGTGCTCGGAGCCGTGGTCGCCGCCGTGCTCGTGCAGGGCCTCGGCTGGACGAACGGCTTCCCGTACCCGGTCTTCGCGTACCTCGCAGCAGCAGCGACGGGCGTGATCACCGGCCTCGTCGCGGGCAAGCCGATCTGGTCCGCCGACGGGAAGATCGAAGCAGGCCTCAAGGCGTTCTTCGGGGCGCTGCTCGGCCTCGGCGGAATGTACGCGCTCCGAACGTGGGCGAAGGTCGACGTCGACATGACGGCGCTGAAGGCCGGGCACGACGTGATCGGTCAGCTCCCGGCGGCCGCGCTGCCCATCATCGCCGCCGTGCTGGGTACCTTCTACGAGCTCGACAACTCGCCGAGCGACGCCGCCGACAAGAAGGAAGACGCCAAAGCGGCGCCCGCCGCGAAGGGCAGCGGCAAGAAGGTGCGCGTCGTCTCCGAAGAGAGCGCGCTCGACGACGAAGAGCTCGACGAGCCGGTCGCGAAGAAGAAGGGCCGCTGAGGCCCGAGCACGGGTAGGCGAAGGCTCGCGATGCCGCCTGCACGCGCACTGTTCTGGGCTGCGACGTTGGCGGGCATCGTATTCGCCGCGCGTAGCGTCATGACCGTGCCGCCGCCGCTGCCGTACGCAGTCGCCGGCATGCTCCTCTACGTCGGCATCCTGCTCTCGGGCGTCTTCGTCCTCCGTCTTCGCATGTTCGTCGACGCGGTCGTACGCGGGCCGAGCGAGGCTCGCGGCGTCGTGCTCACGTTCGACGACGGACCCGATCCGGAGCACACGCGCGAGGTGCTCGACGTCCTCGACGAGCACGACGCGAAGGCGACCTTCTTCGTCATCGGGAAGAAGGCGGAAGCGCATCCCGAGCTCGTGAAGGAGATCGTGCGGCGTGGGCACGAGGTGGGCGTCCATTCGTACGGCCACGATCGGCTCTTCGCGTTGCGCGGCACGAAGCACGTTCGCCGCGATCTCAACCGCGCCATCGTCGTCCTCGAGAAGATTCTCGGACGCACGCCCGATCTCTGGCGACCGCCCATCGGACACACGAACCCGACCATCGCGCGCGTTATCGATCAGCTCGAGCTCGTCACCGTGGGCTGGTCGGTCGGCGCGCGCGACGGCATCAAGGCAGCGAAGCCTGCAGCGGTTCTCGCGCGCGTCTCGCGTGGTCTCGAAGACGGCGCGATCGTCCTCCTCCACGATGCGAGCGAGCGCGGCACGCACAAGCCCGCGGGCGTGATCGCGCTCCGCGAGATCCTCGCGCGGATCAAGGATCGCAACCTGCCGGTCACCCCGCTGCGCGCGTGGCTCCCGACGGCCGATGCCACGGACCCGGAGCGCGCGCCGGGCGGCTAGCCGCGCGGGAGCTCGACGACGAACCGCGCGCCGCGCGTGACGGCGGCGTCGACGTAGATGCGCCCCGCCGCGGCGTCGACGATCCCGCGGCACACCGCCAGGCCGAGGCCGGTGCCCGCGCCGACGTCTTTCGTCGTCACGAACGGATCGAAGATGCGCTCGCGCATGTCGGCCGGAACGCCGGGCCCGTCGTCTTCGACCTCGAGCCGGACGCGCGCGTCCCCATCCGCGCGTGCGTGCACGCGTACCGACCGAGGCTCTCCTGCGGGCTTGTCGACCAGCGCCGCGGCCGCATTGAGGAGCAAGTTCAAGAGGACCTGCGTGAGGCGCTGCGGCGAGAGCGCGACGCGGAGATCGCTCGGCACGTCGACCTCGACGGCGATGCCCTTCCACTCCTTCTGCGGCCGGACGAGGGCGAGCGCGTCGGCGACGACCTCGGAGGGCGACGCGACGGCGTGCCTGCCCGAGGGTGGGCCGTTCTCCGGGCGCGCGTAGTCGAGGAGATCGCGGACGACGACGTTGATGCGCTCGGTCTCCTTCCGCATGCGTCGCAAGAAGTCGGCCTTGTCTTCCGGGGGGAGCTCGCCGTCTTCGATGAGGTCGTGCATGCCCATGATCGCGGCGATCGGATTGCCGATCTCGTGGGCCACACCCGCCGCGAGCCGACCGACGCTGGCCATGCGCTCGCTGCCCGCGAGCTGCTCGCGCGTTTCTCCGAGGTGCGCGCGCGCCGTCGTGAGCTCTTCGATCTTCGTGCGCAGCGTGCGTTCGTCGGCAAGGAGGCGCGAGGCCATGGAGCGGACGCTGGCGCCGAGATCCCCGATCTCCCGCGCCCCCGCACCGGGCACGTCGAGCGTCCGCGCGCCGCTCGCCACGCGGTCGGCCGCGCGCGCGAGCTCCTCGATCGGCCGGACGATCGCGCGCGTCAGCGCCATGTACGCGAACACGAGCAGCGCGAGCGCGAACACGCCCATGTACGCCGCGATGGCGCGTACGACGTCCGCCGTGCGCGCCGGGTCTTCGTCGGTACGAACGCGCACGAGCACGGCGCCTTCACCGGCCGGGAGCACGACGTCGAGCGCGCGCGTTCCCGAGCTCGAGGTCGTGCGCAACGCGGCCTCGCCGTAGGGACGGATGGGCGTACGAAGCGAGGCCACCTCGACGGGTGCGCCTGCGCTCGACGTCACCGCGCCGTCTGGCCCATACACCGCGACGGCGAGCGCACCGCCCTCGCCGACGTGCGAGGCAATCGTCGCCCGCATCGCTTCGGGATCGGGAGCGAGCCGCGCGACGTCGCCCACGTGCGCGGCGACCGCGCGGCCGAGCGCACGGGCGGATTCTTCGCGGTAGGCGAACGACGTGGCGCGCGTGACCTGCGCGATGGCGAAGAAGAGCGGCACGTACGCGACGAGGATGACGCCGGCGAGCGCGAGCACGATCTGCACGCGGAGCCCGGGGCCGCTCCGGCGCGGAGGCTCGCGCTCGCGCAGCGCTTCGACGTCGACGTCGCTCGTCACGCCACGCAGGGTAACGCGCGGCTCAGCGGATGCCGAGCAAGCCGCTCAGCTGGAAGACGAGCACGGCGGCGACGTACCCGAGGGTATACGTGTACGCGAGCACGAACGCCGGCCACCGCCAGCTCTTCGTCTCCCGCCGGATCGCGGCGACGGGGCTCATGCACTGGCAGGCGAGGACGAAGAACGCGAGCAGCGCGAGGCCCGTGCGCGTCGAGTACAGGGGCCCGCCAGCATCGTTCTTCGCCTCGCGGAGACGCTCCGTCAGCGGCGCCGGATCGTCGCCCGCGTTCTCCAGACCGAACACGACGCCCATCGTCCCGACCATCACTTCGCGCGCGCCGAACGAGCCGATGAGGCCCACGTCGATGCGCCAGTCGAAGCCGGCCGGGCGCGTGACCGGCTCGATCGCGCGGCCGATGCTCGCGGCGACGCTCGATTCGATGCCCGGCTCGCGGTGGGAGCCCGGCATCGGCACGCTGAGGAGCACCCAGAGCACGGCGGCGACGGCGACGATCGTGGTGCCGACCTCGCGGAGGAACCGGCGCGCCGCTTCGTACGCCTTGCGCACGACGACCCTCGCCTGCGGAACACGGTACGCCGGGATCTCGAGGACGAGCGGCAGGCCCTTGCCCTTCGTCGCCGTGCGCCGGAGAACGAGCGAGGCCACGAGCGCGGTGAAGATGCCCGCGAAGTAGAGGCCGACGAAGACGCCGGCGCGGAACAACGCCGATCGATGCGAGAAGAACGTCGAGAGCACGAGCGCGTACGTCGGGATCCGTGCCGAGCACGTCATCAGCGGCAGCACGAGGATCGTCGTCAGGCGTTCGCGCGGATCCCGCACGATGCGCGTGGCCGCGATCGCCGGCACGGCGCACGCGTGCCCCATCAAGAGGGGGAGAAAGCTGCGTCCGGAGAGCCCGAGCAGCCGAAGCAGCCGGTCGACGAGGAATGCGCCGCGCGCGAGGTAGCCGCTCGCCTCGAGGATCTCCATCGCGAGCGTGAGGATGACGATCTGGGGCATGAACGCGAGCACGGTGCCCGCGCCTCCGAGCACGCCATCCGCGAGGAACGAGGAGACGAGCCCCTTGCCGAGCGTGCTCGTCAGCCACGCGCGCGCGATTCCGAGCAGGCGGTCCATGAGTGACGACGCAGGGTCGGCGACCAGGAAGACCGCCGCGAAGAGCAGCGCCATGATGCCGACGAAGAGCACGGGACCGACGAGTGGATGCAAGAGCACGGAGTCGAGGCGCTCGGTGACGCGCCTACGCCGCCGCTCCTTGTCGCTCGCGACGTCGCGGACGACGGCCGCCGCGGTCTCCGCAGGGTCGAAGCGCGCGGTGACCGCACCGGCGTCGACCTCGCGTGCGCGATCGTCGACGGCGGCCAGCACGGCCCGACGGGCTCCTCGCTCACGCGCGTCGACGAGCACGACCGGCGCACCGATGGCGTCCGAGAGCGCGGCCACGTCGACGTCGCGCCCTTCGCGCGCGAGGACGTCTTTGTGCGTGAGCACGACGAGCAGCGGCGCGGACGCGCGGAGCAGCTCACGCGTCAGGCGAAGCCCCAAGGCGAGCCGCGTGGGGTCGATGACCTGCACGACGACGAGCGAGCGCGCGTCGGCGCGGGCGCCGTCGAGGAACGCACGGGCGACGCCTTCGTCCGTCGCCTTGTCGACCGTCGCCTCGACCGAGTAAAGGCCGGGCAGGTCGACGATGATGCACTCCTGCCCGGACGGGAGCGACGCCTCTCCTTCGAGGATGTCGACGGTGATGCCCGGGTAGTTACCGACGTGCGCGCTGCCGCCGGTGAGCGCGTTGTAGAGCGACGACTTGCCGGAGTTCGGCCGACCGACGAGCGCGACCGTGAGCGTGCCCTCGCGCTTCGCCGCCGGCGCGGAACGGCGCGCCTCGGAAGGCGCGGGCTCGTGGCATGCGGCGCTCACGGGCGCTTCTCCGCGGGCCGGACGGCGATGGCGGCGGCGACCTCCCGTGCGATCGCGAACTCGCCTCCCGAGGCCGTGCGCACGTGCAGAGGCCCTCCGAGCACGGCGCGACGGAGGACCTCGAGCTCTTCGCCAGGGTGGAGCCCGACGGCATCGAGCCAGCTCGCGGCGTCGTCCTCGAGTCGAACGGCTTCGATGCGCACGCGCACGTGCAGCGCGGCCTCGGCGAGCGTGCCGAGCGACACCGCCGTCATCGCGTAGCTCCTGAGGGGGCGCGGGCCATCGTGAAAGTGACTTTCAAAGTCATGATAGCAGACCGCCCCCGCGGCACCAGCGCGCCCGCGCCCGCCGCTCAGCGCCCGAAGGCCTTGGAGATCGCTTCGGCGATGCCGCCGCCGCTCTCGATCGTTCGCTCGAGAACGTCCGTCGCGGCCTTCTTCACGTCGTCGGGCGCCTGCCCCATCGCGAAGGAGCGACCCGCACACGACAGCATCGGCAGGTCGTTCAGCCAGTCACCGACGCAGACCGTCTCGCTCATCGAGATGCCGTAGTGCGAAGCCATCCAGCCGAGCGCGGTGCCCTTCGTGCCGCCCGCTGCGCGCGCGACCATGCCCCAATGCTCGCCGTCACGACGGAACGGGAACATCGCGACTTGGATCGAGTCGTCGCTCTCGCGCTGGATGTCTGCGACGGTGCGGCCGATGCTCGCCTCGCGCCCGAGCGCCACCACGGCGGTCATGCCGTCTTTGGAGTCCCACAGCGCGTGCTCGGTGATGCGGTTCGCGTAGCGAAGGTCCGTCGACCACGTGCGCACGTACGGCAGGTAGTCGGCCCCGCGCTCGTCGTGCACGATCGCGTCTTCCGCGAACAGGAATGCGACGAGGTCGTTCCGCTCGAGGCTGTCACGCAGGCGATCGGCGGCTTTCCCGCGGATGCCATGGTGGAGCAGGGTCTTCTTGCCCTGCACGCGAACGACGTGACTGCCGTCGGCGCACCCGACCGGGCCTTCGATCCCGAGCAGCTCCGCAGTGGGCTGGGTCCCAGAATAGAGACGGCCCGTGAGGATCGTCACTTTGATCCCACGGGCCTTCAGCTTCTTGATCGCCTGGACGTCTTCGTCGGCGGCCTCGCCCTCGTGATTGAGGAGCGTGCCGTCGAGGTCGATCGCGAGAAGCTTGAAAGGGCCGCTCGCGCGTGGCGCGCGGCCCTTCGTGTCACTCGCGCGCGCCGCTGTCGCCGAAGGACCGGGCGGAGGCTGCGCCGCAGCTCCACCGGCCTTCTTCTCCGGCTTCTCGCTGCGACGACCAGCCATTTTCGAGACGAGGAACGACGACGAGAGGTCAGGCCGCCGGGTAGACGGAGACCTTCTTCTTGTCGTTCGTCTTCCACTCGTACTTCACGACGCCGTCGATGAGGGCGAACAGCGTGAAGTCCGTGCCCTTGCCGACGTTCTTGCCGGGGGAGATGGACTCGCCGACCTGGCGGACGATGATGTTGCCCGCGCGAACGACCTCGCCGCCGTACACCTTCACGCCACGACGCTGCGAGTTGGAGTCGCGACCGTTGCGCGTGCTGCCTGCGCCTTTTTTGTGAGCCATGGTCTCTTCTCTCTTTTCTCGTCAGGTCTCAGCCGGTGATCCCGGTGATCTCGAGCGCGGTGAACGGCTGGCGGTGACCCGTCTTGCGACGGTAGTTCTTCCGCCGACGGAACTTGAAGATGATGATCTTGTCGGCGCGGTCCTGCGCGACGATGCGCGCTTCGACCTTGGCGCCGCCGACGTTGGGCTTGCCGACCTTGATGCCGTCGCCCGAGCCGACGAGGAGGACCTCGCTCAGCGTGACGGTGTCGCCCACGTTGCCCGCGAGCTTCTCGACGCGGAGCTTGTCGCCCTGCGCCACTCGATACTGCTTTCCGCCCGTTTTGATGACCGCGTACATGCGAGAGCCCTCTTATGGTGCCGCGTGAGTCGCGCTTGCCTCATCCGTAGGAAGCAGACCGCAGCGGCGGGGTTGCCCGACCCCACTCCGCTGGAAGGCGAAGGGGGGACGAGGGACGCGGCAGTATATGGAGGAGCGTCCCTTTGTAAAGCCGTACGGAGGAGGAAGCGCGAGCTCGGCGAAAAGGTGGGCTCCCGCGCGAGGGCGTAACGGCGTGCGCGGCGCGTGGCCACGGCCGGCGCGGGAGTGCATAATCATTGCACGCGTTCGGCCGGTCGAGACGTGCCGCGTGGGAGGAATCATGGATTATCGGGGTGTTCTGCTTGTTGCGATCGTCTCCGGAGCGGGTCTCTTGGGGGTGGTCTCGTGCAGCGGGCCGGACCCGCAGCAGGTGACGTTCGGCGAGCCGCGCGGCGCGGCTCCCGTCGGAACAGGCAGCTCCGGCCAGCCGGGCGACGGCGGCAGCACCTCCAGCAGCGGCGGTGACGGCGGCGGCGGCGACGGCGGCAGCTCGGGCACGCCGGCCGATCCCGTCTTCGGTACGTCGACGTTCGCCGCGGGCAATCCCGGTCGCGGCGCACCCGCAAAGGCCGCGAACGCAGCGCACGAAGGCGATGCGTCCGGCAAGGACTGCCTCACGTGCCACGCGGGCGAGTGGGCCTTTGCAGGAACGCTCTACACCGACGCCGCAGGAACGGCGCGCGTCGTCGGCGCCGAGATCCGCGTCACGGGGCCGGACGGCAAGGAGTACGCGAAGACGTTCAGCGATGCCGACGGCAACTTCTGGATCGACTCGCCGGGGCAGGCGATTCCCGTGGGCAGCCGCGTCGGCGTGCGCTCCGCGGACAAGAAGAAGAACATGGTCGGCGTCGTCGGTGCGGGCCAGGCCGGCTGCAGCCAGGGCGGCACGTGCCACGGCGGTACGCAGGGCAAGGTCTATCTGAACTGACGTCGCACGCGAGCGACGCTCGGTCAGTAGCGGTGCTGGAAGAGGACGTCGAGAATCGACGTCCCGCGGTCACCGCGCGTTCCGATGAGCGCCCACTTCGGAATGAACTGCCACTCGAGGAAGAGGTACGTCGTGTCTGGCTCGCGTTGCGAGAAGCCGGAGGCGTAGCCGAGCTGCACCTTCAAGTTGCGGCGCAACCGGTAGCCCACCTTCGTACGAACGCGGTTCGCGCTCGTGCGGTCTTGCTCGAGGTCGACGTCGTCCGAGAGCTCACCGAGCGCTTTGTTGAGACCGGCCGAAGCGACGCCGGCGCCGAGCGCGCCTGCCTGCTGCGCGCCCGACTGACGCTCGCCCGCCTTGGCCATGTTGGGATCGGGACGGCCGAAGAGCAGGATCGAGAGGATCTCGTTTTTCGAGTACGCCGGCTCCGAGCGCAAGACGAGGCTGCCCGTCTTCAGCGGCCCCGAGAACTCGACCCAGATGCGCGTGCGGTCCGGCGCATCCCAATACGCCGCCGCGATGACGGTGGGGTTCGCCGGGTCGTCGGCATCGAACGTCACCGTGCCGCGATCGACCACGAATTTGCGGCCCTGCACGTCGATCGTGCCGCCGCTCTTCAGGTTGATCTGGCCGGTGACGGCGACCTCCTGCGCGATCTCGACGACGGTCCGACCGCCGAGATAGACGCGAAGCCCGCGCCCCTCGAGGAGCACCTCGTCGCCGAGGCCCACGGTGAAGCGCGCCGTGAGCGGCTTCTCTCCGGTCACCGGGTCGGGTGCGCGCGTCGAAGGCGGGACCAGCGGTGCCGGCGCGAGCGAGCCGTCGCTCTTCCGGATGCCGATCGCGATCGTCTCGTCGGGATCGAGCGACTGCAGCGCCTGCGTGTTCCGGTCCGGGACCTGGATGTTCGCGCGCGGGACGTCGACGGTGACGAGGAGCGCGCTCCGGTCCGGGGCCATCTCGGCGCGGAGCTTCACCTCGCCGTTCGCCTCTGCGAACGTCGCGCCCTCGGAGCTGAGGGGGATGCCGTCTTTCGAGCCGATGACGACGACGGCTTCGGCCGCCTCGAAGCGAACGCCTTTCATGCGCCCGGTCGCCGACGCGGTGAAGCGACCCGCGCCGATCTGACCGGTCGCGTCCTGGATGCGGAACACGCCGCTCTGCTCGAAGCGCGCGACCGCAGAGACCTTCGATACTTCTTCGCCCATCGCGTTCACGTAGAAGCGTCCGTCGGACAGCGCGATGCCGCCCTCGAACACCTGCGAGCCCGCGTCGATCGTCGCGCTTCCGCGGCCGTCCACGCGGCCGTCGATCTCGGGAATCGAACGACGCACGATCGGTCGTAGAGCCGCCAGCCGAAGGCGGTCGACCACGTAGGCGATACGCGTCGCCCGCGCCGCGTCCCATTCGACCGAGGTGCCGCGCCATACGAGCGCGGTCGACTGCACGTCGACGGTGCCGTTGCCGCCGTCTTCTTGCTCGATGCGGGCGTGCGCCTCGAGCGCGCCGCTCTTCGCGTCGACGGACAAGCCACCCTTCTTCATGCGTGCGCCCGCGATTCCGAGGTCGGCGACGGTGGCGCGCAAGGCGAGGCTCGGAGCGCCCGCGAGGTCGTGCACGCTCGCGCGCGCGGTGAGCGCACCGCGCGCGTTCATGGGCAGCGGCAGAGGAGCGAGCTCGAGGTCCTCCACGTCGACCTCGGCCGACGCGTTCCAGCGCGGCGCGCGACCTGCGAGGAGGTCGGCCGCCGAGAGATCCGCGAGCACGAGGCCGCGGACGTGCCCGCTCTTCTTCACCGGTCGCGCCTTCGTCGCTGGCGCGTCCTCCGCATCAGGGTCTGCCGCAGCCGCGCGGCGCCGCTCGGCCTCGTCGAGACGGAGCGCTGCGACAACGTGCTCGCCATCCCACGTCGCATCGAGCGCGCCGTCGATCGGCGCGTAGCGCGGCTGGCCGGCGGTGCGTTGTCGTTCGCGGAGATCGTCGGCGCGCGCGGCGAGCGAAACCGACGGGTGCGCCAGCGGGCCCGTGAGCTCCGCATGCGCAGCGACGCTGCCGCGAAGATCGGCGCGCGCGAAGATCCCGGGGAGGTCTGCGACGTTGCGCCTCGAGAGGTCGGCGACGGCGCGCACGTCGATGGCAGCGAGCGCGTCGCGTCCGAACGTCTCCTCGCCTCTCGCCCACGCGAGGATCGGGACCTTCGCCTTCGCGTCGGCGCTGGCGAGCACGCCGCTTCCGTCCCACGCGAGGAGCGCGACCTCCGCGTCGTCGGTCGCGCCGTCATAGTGGACGTGAACCGCCGCATCGACGCCGCCGATGTGCGTGCCCTGCGCGCCCGTCGAAGCGTCGCCGAGCGTCACGTCGAGAGCGCGCGTGCTCACCGTTGCGCGCACGAGAGGCATCATCGTCTCGCTCGAGCGTTCGAGGCGTGCGGTGACGATCGCGAGCCCGGCGAGCTCCTGGATGCCTTCGGGTGCGAAGAGCGAAGCGCCTTGCGCGAGATCGATTTCCCCGTGCACGTCGGCGCTTCCAGTGGCGCGCGGGAGCGTCGTCATGCTGGGCGCGCCGGGCAGATCCAGCTCGGCACGCGTGACCTCGACGAAGCCGATGCCGGGAGCGGAGACGCGCGCTCGCCCGCGGATGTGTCGCTCGTCCAGCACGGCGTGGAGCTCGGCGCGAGCGCCACCCTCCGCGACGAGGACGACGTCGACGTGACCGTCGGCACGCGTGCGGTCGGTTCGGAGAGCGACATCGAGAGACGCGCGCGTGCCCTCGGGAAGCAGCCGGAGCTCTTGGATTCCGGTGAGCGAAGCGACGCGCTTCATGTCGACGCCTTCGCCGCGTGCCGTGATGGTGGTCGCGCCGGTCGCCGACGTACGAGCGTCGACCTCGAGCGGAGCGCCGATGCCGGTCACGCGCGCGCCGCGAATCTCGACGCCGCCGCCGCCGACTCGGATCTCCGACGCGCTCGCGACGACGGCCTCTCCGCCGGGCAGACCTTCGATGCGCACCTCCGCGTCCGTCACACGCGGCGCGGGCGCGAGCGCGACGCGCGCGTGCGCGGTTGCGGACGGATAGGTGAGGGGAGCCTTGCCTGGCGTCGTGAGCGTCACCTTCTGTCCACGGGCGTGAACGTCGATGACGGGCGCCGCGAGCGGACCCGTGACCGAAGCTTCGGCGTGCGCCTCCGCGGCCGCGACCGGCCCGTGCTCGAGGTGCTCCCCGTCGAGCGTGACGTTCGCGACGATCGTGCCGCGCGCCGCATCGACGCTGCCGCGCGCGCGTGCGACCACCGAGCCGCTGCCGAGACCGGGCACCCGCGTGAAGCTGCGCAAGTCGGGCGAACGCGCCGTCGCGTCGAATGCGATGCGCTGGGTGCCGAGGTCGGCGGTGAGCGTCGCGTCGACCTCGCCGCCGACCTCGTTCGCGTGGACGACGGCGCGTGCCGTGCGTCGATCGAACGAGCCGGAGGCGGTCGCTGCCGGGGTGCGCACGCCCGCGACGGTGCCCTCGTTCGCGTCGATGCGGAACGTGCCTCGCGGAGCTTCGCCGCCGAGCTCACCTTCGGCGTGGAGCTTCGCCGAAACGGCGCTCTTCGGTCCCGAGACGGCAGCGGCATCGATGCGCGAGAGCTCCGCGTCGATCGCGAACGGCTGCGCACCGTCGACGCGCAGGGTGCCCTTCGCGTCGATGTTCCCGTCGCCGACATCGATGCGCGCCGAGACGCCGAGCGCGGGCAGCGTGCCCTTCATCTCCGCGTGCGCGCGCATGGGCTGGGTCACCGGCGCGAACGGGAAGACGCTCGACACGACCTCGGGCGAGGTCTTCGGCACGTCGAGCGCCGCCTCGAGGCGATCGCCGTGCATGTCGAGCCGCGCGGTGACCGGGACCTTGCCGACGCCGCCGTGGAGCTGCCAGGCCATGACGACGTCGCCGTTACCGAGCGGTACGACGAGCGACCCTTCGGCTCGCCCGGTGAGCTCGCCGTTCATGCCCGGCACCGTGGGCGAGCGCAGCACGACGGCGGCCGCGCCGCGATCGACCGTCAACACGTCGTCCCGGATCGCGACGCGCGCCGTCACGTCGCGCGCGTCCGCATCGAGGCGTGGCGGTACGGCGTTGCCGTGCACGTGCGCGTGACCGATGCTCGCGACGGGTACGGACAGGCGAACCGATTCCTTCGCCTGTGCGGGCGCGCTCCCCGGCGGCGGGGGCGGCGACGGATGCTTCGGCGCGAACGCACGCGCGAGGCTCGGTTCCGACGCGGCGTCGAGGTCCACGCGCACATCGATGTGTTCGACGCGCGCGGCATCCAGGGCGATCTCCGGAGGTCCGCCGCGGGCGAGAGAGCCGACCAGCCGCGACACGTCGAGCGTCGCCGCCACACTACGCGCGACGAGGACGCGCTCGCCCTCGGGCGTGAGCACGGCGACCTCGCGTACGCGCACGCGGGACTGGCTCCCGAGCGACAGCTGCTCGACGTCGCCGAGGACGACGTTGCCGGCGAACACGTCGGCGAGCGCGCGGTTCGTCACCGCTGCCGCGAGCCGGCGTGCGGAAGGCAGATCGGCGTGGAGGACCACCGCCGCGCCTGCGCTGGCGACGAACACCGCCGACGCGAGGATCGTCTCGCCCGTGCGCCCGAGGAGGCGGACGACGACGCGGCCGACGAGGCCGCGCGTACGGCGGAGACCGCGCACTAGAACGCCTCTCCGATACCGAACGCGAGCGCGATCGGTACGCCGAGGAAGTCGTCCGGCGGACGCTCGAACGTGGAGCCCTTCGGGAACTGCGCGCCCGGGATGCGAACGCCGACGTCGAGGCGGATCGGCCCCACGGGGGTGTCGTAGCGCGCGCCCGCGCCGCACGAAAGGTGAGGCCGATCGAACCGCAGGTTGAAGCGGAAGGGTGAAACGTCCGCGGCGTCGCAGAACAGCGCGGTCGAGAACGGCCCGGACACGACGATGCGGAGCTCGGCGTTCGCTTCCCAAAGCGACAGCCCTCCCGTCGGCAGGCTGCACGCCGCGTCGCTCGGGTTGCACCCGCCGGCGCTGAGCGATTGCCCCGCCGGGCTCAAGTACGGGATGAGGTCGTACGGGCCGATGCCGCGAAGCGGATAACCACGGTTGGAGGCGGGCCCGCCCGCGTAGAAGCCGCGGAAGAAAAGAATCTGGTAGTCGCGTGCGCTCGCCTCCGCGCGGGAAGGACCGGGATTCGCGAAGTTGATCTCCGCGTACTTGCCGTAGTCGAACGGCAGGAGGAAGCCGACCGAACCGCGCAGCGCGAGCACGACGGAGCGCGACAGCGGGATGTAGCCGCGCAGCTCGGGCTGGATGCGTACGTCGCTCGCGTCGCCCTGGAGGAGACCGCCCGCGATCTGCAGCTGGTTGCCGACGTAGAAGCCGCGTTTCGTGTGCAGCGGGTCATCGCGGAAGTCGAGCGCGGTGAAGAGGTCGATGTACGAGATGACGAGCGGATCGACGCCTGGAGTTCGGCCGATGTAGTCGAACGGGAAGTTGGCCTGGAGACCGTACTGCGGGCTCGTGAACAGCTTCGCGAAGAACGTTCGCTCGATGCCGACCGAGCCGCGGATCTCGTGATAGCCGAGGACGCTCTCGGAAGGGTTGCCCGGGAGGAGCACCGGATAGACGTTGTAGTCCGCGCGCGCGAGGCCGGTCGTGCGTGCCTCGAGGAACGCCGGCTGACGGAGGCTCGCGATGAGGCGCTCCTCGAAGAGGATCTTCTCCGGCGCTTGGACGTCGGGGAAGCGCGTCGGGTAGAGCACGATGCCGGGCTTGAAGCGGACCTCGAAGCGGCGCAGGCCCCCGAGGAAGTTGCTGCTCTGCCAGCCAATCGTCGCGTGCAGGTCCGTCTTCAGCGAGTCGAACTCGAAACCGCCGCCGGCCACGATCGCGCGGAGCTTCGCGGCCTCGCACTTGACGACGAGCGGCACGATCTTCGTCTCGTCGATGCGTGACAGATCAGGCGTCACGTCGGCGGCCGCGAGCACGCCGAGGTCGAGAAGGGCCTGCTTCGCTTCGTCGATCTCTTCGCTCGAGTAGAGGTCGCCCTCGCGCACGCGGAAGATCTTCCGGATCGTGTCTTCAGGGAGCTCGCCGAGACCTTCGAAGCGAATCGTGCCGACGCGCGCGGACGTTCCGGGCGCGACGTCGAAGCGCAGCCGCGCGGTGGCGGATGCGAGGTCCACCTCCGCGTGGCGAACGACCTTCGCTGCGGCAAACCCGTTCGACGTGAGAGCGCGTTCGACCGCCCTCTCCGCGTCGTCGAGCTTGTCTTCGTCGAGTCGTGCGCCCTTGGGGAACACGCCGAGCACGGCCGCGTGCATCGAAGCGCGCAGCTTGTCGTCGAGAACCTCGTCGCCGGCGAACTGCACCGCGTCGACGAGCACCGGACGCCCCTCCTCGACCTCGATACGAACGTGGACCTTGTTGCCGTCCTGCGTGACGCGCGCGACGTGGACCTTCGCGTCGTAGTAGCCGCGCGCGCGCATGGTGCGCTCGATGCGCGCGAGGTCGCGGCGGAGCGCGTAGCGGTCGAAGAGCTCGTAGTCGTAGACGAACCCGTACACGAGGCCGAGGAAGCGCGACGTCTCGCGCGTGACGATGCGCTCCTTGAGCTCGGCCTCGTCGACCTCGCGCGGACCGACCACCTCGACGGACGCGATCGCGCTCTGCCCTTCGGGCACGCGATAGCAGCCGAAGAGCGACGTGAGTAAGCTGGCAGCCGCCCCCGTGACGAACGCCCGGACGAGCCGATGACGATCGACGAGCCGCGGCCGCATCGCGCGCACCATAGCAAGCTCACGGCGGTCGCGGCGCTGGCCGTCTTCGCTGCGGGTTGTGGAGGAGGGCTCCCTCGCCCGCGCCCGGCGCCGATCCTCGTCGAGGAGTACGTCGCGGTGCCGTTCCCGCCCCGGCCGCCGCCGGTGGAGATCGTTCCGCCCAAACCGGAGCACGATCCGAAACGGCCGAACGAGCGCGGGCGAATCGTCTGGGCCGACGGTGGGTGGGAGCTGTCGAACGGCCGCTACCAATGGGAGGCGGGCGCGTGGGTCGCGCTCCCGGAAGGCGCGCGTCGCTCGCGTTGGGCTCTCGTGCGGCGTGCGGCCGACGGTCAGCTCTTCTTCGCGCCTTCGCGGTGGCGCGACGCTTCGGGCCGGACGATCCCGGCGCCTACTCCCCTTGCGCGTGCGGTGCGAGAGCGCGCCGGCGGCGACGTCGAGTAGACGGTCAGGTGCGCGCGCGCGTGATGCGCGCGACGGTCAGGTGCGCGCGCGCGTGATGCGCGCGACGACGTCAGGGGTGACGTCGAGGAGCGAGCCGACGATGGCATCGGCGATCGCGAAGCCTGCGCCGTGCGCGGGGTAGTCGAAGGGCACGGCGACGCAGGCCATGCGCGCCGCCTTTGCCGCGATCACGCCCGTGAGCGAGTCTTCGAGCACGAGGCAGTCGACCGCCGGCGCGCCGAGCTCGGCCGCCGTCGAGAGGAAAATCCCGGGATGCGGCTTGCCGAGCGGCTCCGTTTCGGCCGAGCGCACGACGTCGAATGCCGTCGCGAGCCCGAGCCGTGCGAGCGTCGCCTCGATGATGAGCCGCGGCGACGACGAGGCGAGCGCGATCTTGCGGCCGCCCGCGCGCGCGACCGCGATCGCCTCGTGCACGCCGGGAAGCGCTCGGCCCTCGGCCGCGACGAGGTCCGCGACGCGCTGGACGAGGCGGGTCTGCACCTCGATGGGCGACCTTCGTTCCCACGGATGCCGCGCGAACCAGTAGCCGACCACGTCGTCGATGCGGAGGCCCTTCGTCTTCGCGCAGTCTTCCTCACCGAGCACGAGACCGACCTCCCCGAAGACCTCGATCTCGGCTCGTACCCAGAGCGGCTCGGAGTCCACGAGCAGCCCGTCCATGTCGAAGATGACGCCACGCACGGCGGCGGAGACTACTCCTTCGCGTAGACGAGGCGACCCTTCTTCGGATCCGTGAGCGCGATGGTCCGGTCGTCCACGATGTCGATGCGCATGCTCTCGACCTTCGCGCTCGCGAGGCGCGCCGCGTGCTCGCCCGTCGGCTGCCCCGCGATCTTCGCGAGCACGTGGCCTGCGCCGTCCGGCGAGAGCTCGACGGGCACGGTGAGGAACACGGCCGCGCGTCCCTCTTCGTGTTCGCCGAACGACGTCCACACCGTCTTGCCTTCGCGATCGCGCGCGAACCGGATCTTCTCTTTCGCGGCCGCGGCTTCGACGCGGCGGTAGCAGGCCGCCGAGCTCGCCGCGTCGCCCCGCGCTTCTTCGTCGCACGAGCTCCGCACGCGCGCCGCGACGTCGGACGAGCCGAGGACGAAGCCCCACGTGCCGGTCAGGTCCGTGACGGCGGAAGCTGCGTGAGTCGTCGTCGCAGGAGGCGGCGGCGGCGCATCCGCGCCCGCCGTGCCGGCGCATGCGGAAGGGGCGAGCGAAAGCGCGATCGCGATCGCCGAGACGAGCGAGGTGTTCATGAGGGCGAGCTCCTAGGGGTACGGCTGCGATGCACGTTGCATCGAGCAACCCAGGAACGTCGGCGCGCGCGGGCTGTGACCGGAAAAGAGCGCGCGTGCCCGGTTGGCCGTCAGTCGGTGCCCGCGTCGGCCGGCGTCGCCTTCTTCGGCCCGATGAACACGCGGATGAACGACAGCACTTCGCCGGGCTCGGTCTTCTGGTTGCCGGTGTACGTGACGTCACCCACGGTCACCGGGAACGGCACCTGCTCGCAGCTCGGCGAGTCGACGGTGACCTTCACGTTCAGCCCGGGGTCGACGTCCGACACGGCGGCGGAGAATGGCTCGTCTTTCGCGGCCGAGGTCGACGATTGGCTCGGCCGCCCGCCGGAGAAGTACGTGATCTTCGATGCGCCCTTCGGCTCGATCGAGATCGTGGAGCCCTGCTCCGAGTCGCACGGCGGCAGCGGCGTGACCTTGACGACGAGGAGGCCCTTCGTCGGGTCGAGCGGCGGGAGGAACGCCGAGAGCAGCTGCGCAGTGGAGCGCGCGAGGAGGCTCGTCTCTCCGCGCGGCAGCGCATCCTTCGTGAGGATCCACTCTTGCTCGTTCAGCTTGTAGTACTCCTCGGCGGCGACCGACATCGAGTACGGCGTGCCGCGGGGGACGACGATCTCGTAGGCCCCGTTCGGGCCGCTCACGGCGGTGCGGCCGCCGACGGTCACGGTCGCGTTCGGGACCGGCTGCTTGTCGAGGGCGCCGACGATCGTGCCCGTCTGCTTCGCCTCGTTCGCGCCCACCGGCCCGCTATCGCCGCCGGCCGAGTCGGCTCCGGCGTCTGCGCCCGGTTCGTTTCCCGCCGGATCGTCGCTGCTGCACGCGGCGACCGCGGCAGCAGCAGCGCAGGAGCAAGCAAGAGCGAAGGCGAAGGGGAGCGCGCGCATGATGAGGAGCAGCGTACCACGCGTCCCGCTTGGCATCGGACCTGGGCCGTGCGACGAACGCTCGCGCCCCATGCGCCCCTCGCGGTTCAAGACGGCGGCGATCGTGAGCGTCTACGCCGCGCTCGCTTCTTCGGTTCCTCCCGCACTGTCGGGTTGCGCACCGAAACGGCCGCAGCCGGCGCAGGTCACGGCACCGCAGCCGCCGAAACGCGAGCCGTTCGTGGTCGCCATCGTGGTCGATCAGCTTCCCGCGTGGGTCGCCGATGCGCGCTTCACCTTGCTGCCCGAAGACGGCGGATTCGCACGGCTCAGGCGCGAGGGCACGTGGGTGAAGCACCTTCGCTACCCGTACGCGGCGACGGACACGGCCCCGGGCCACGCGTCGCTGCACACGGGGAAGGTCCCCGCGGAGTCGGGCGTGTTCGGAAACGAGGTGCCGGATGCGTCCGGCAAACGCGTGTCGGTGCTGCGTGATGCATCGACGCGCGCCGTCCTTCCGGAAGGGCCGAGCCCGATGACGCTGGGGTCCTCGGCGGCGCGCCTGCGCGTCGACAACGTCGCCGACCGGCTGCGTGCCGCGCGGCCGGACGCGCTCGTGGTCAGCATCTCGCTCAAGGATCGAGGCGCGATCATGCCCGGTGGTCACCGGCCGACGCACGCGGTCTGGTTCGACGCCGCGCTCGATTCCTTCGTGACGTCGACGGCGTTCGCCGAGAAGTATCCGGCCTGGGCGATCGGGATCGGCGACCACGCGAGCGTCGTGCGTGCGCGCTCCGAGCCGTGGACGCTCGGTGACCGCGCATGGGTCGAGGCGCACGCGACGACTCCGGACGGGCAGGCGGGCGAAGGCGATCTCGAAGGGCTCGGCACGTCGTTCCCGCACGTCGCGAAGTCGGCAAACGCGTTTCGAGCGTCGCCCGCGAGCGACAAAGCCATCATCGACCTCGCGCTCGCCGCCGTTGCCACCGAGCGGGACCCCGCCCGGCCGTCGATGCTGCTCTTGTCGCTCTCGTCGTCCGACGTGCTGGGTCACACGTTCGGGCCCGACTCGTGGGAAGCGTGGGATCACCTCTACAAGCTCGATCGCGAGCTCGCCCGGCTGTTCCGAGGTCTCGACGAGCGCGTCGGCGAATATGCCGTGCTCCTCTCGTCCGATCACGGCTCGGTGAGCATGCCCGAGGTCGACGTGTCGCGCGCCCCGTGGTGCACCGGCACGCCCGACCTCTATGTGCGCCCGTGCAAGCCGGGCGCACGGATCGCCCCGAATGCCCTGCGTGACGAGCTCCGCGTCGCGGTGAAGGCGGCGCTCGGTGACGGCTCCTACGTCCAAGGCGTCGCCGACCCCTACGTGTTCCTCTCGGAAGCAGGCCGCGCGCTCGCGCCCGAAGCACGCGCGAAGCTCGACGACGTGGTTCGTCGTACGACGTCGCGCAACCCCGGCGTCAGCGAGGTCATCGATGCGCGCGTCCTCCGCGCCGAGTGCCTGCGCGTGCTGGCTTCCGCCCGCCGCATCCCGGAGCGCGCGAACGCAGGCGAAGACGTGCGCGTGCTCGTGTGCCGGTCGTGGTCGGAGGCCGCGGGCGACTACTACGTTCTCACGCATCCCGGTTCGTTCTTCGACGGCGAGATCGTGGTCGGGAAGGGAACGAGCCACGGTACGCCGTACCTGTTCGACCGCACGGTGCCGATGCTCGTGCGCGCGCCGCACGCCGGCATCGGCGCCGCGACGGTCATCGACGACCCCGTGGACTTCGCGGCGTTCGCCGCGATCGAAGCGGCGCTGCTCGGGCTCGACCCGCGCAGCCCTCGTGACATCCTGGGCGTGCATCAGGCGCGTCCCGAAAGAAGAGCCCCATGACCTCGATCCCCCTCTTGTGCCTCCCCATCGCGCTCGGCCTCGTGTACCTGCCGAAGATCCCGCTCTCGATGGCGATGGCGCGCGAGCCGGAGGGCTACGACAACAAGAACCCGCGCGACCAGCAGGCGAAGCTGACCGGCTGGGGGCGGCGCGCAGCGGCGGCGCACGCGAACGGGTTCGAGTCGTTCCCCGCCTTTGCCGCGGGCGCGCTCGCGGCGCACGTGACCGGGGCGAGCCCGCACTGGGCGGCGATCTTCAGCATCGCATACGTCGTGGCTCGGCTCCTCTACACCGCGACCTACGTTGCGGGGATCGCGCCGCTTCGCTCGCTCGTGTGGACGGTGGGCTTCGCGTGCAGCGTCGCGCTGATGATCCTGCCGATCGTGAGCTGAACGGCGCCTCAGTTCGCGGTCTCGACCTCGATCTTGCGTCCGGGCACCGGCGTCTTCGTCAGGAGGGCGACGCTGCGCGGCTTCGTGAGCGGAACTCCGCCGTCCTCGTTGCCGGTCACGGCGAGCACGAGATCGTAGACGAGCCCCCAGGTGACGCTCTCGTCGGCACCGACGAACCACACGGGGGCGTCGCACGCGAGGAGCCGCTTCTTCACGCCTTCCGAGCCGCGCGTGAGATCGGGCCCTGCCATCCCGCGCGCGAAGCGCTCCGCGGTCGCGCCGGACGCTGGCCACACGCTGATGGCGCCCTCCTTGGCGATGAACGCCACGGCGCTGCAGTCCGCGGGCTTCGTGTCGGTCACGAACGCGACCTCGGCAGCCGATCGGTCGCGGCGCGGCGTGTGGATGTCGACGGCCTTCGCTTTCTTCGCGACGAGCGAAGAGACGATCACGGTCACCTTCGGGAGCTTCGTCTCGCGCGCGGCATTGAGCACGAGCGTCTCGCCTGCAATCGGGCGTTCACCGAGCGCGGCGAGGAAGCGGCCGCGCGGATCGGGAGCCGCGAGGTCGAAGCGTTCGCCGCTGATGAACGCGGCCGTGTCGTCGACGGCGAGCTGCGGCTTCGTCGTCGCGGCGGGCGCGGCGGACGCGGTGGACGCCGGAGGCGGCGCGACGCTGGCGGACGCAGAAGCGCCCGCGTCCGCGGCCTTCGTGGCCGCGTCGTTGTCGCACGCGAGCACACTCGCCGCCGTGGCGGCGGCCGCGGCCACGAGGCGGAGATGGCCGAGACAGAACGAGCACGACGGCAGCGGCGAGCGGAGGACCATGCGGCGGCGGAGGATACTCGAAGAACTTCGCAGGAAAGCGCGATCGCGCGAAAAGTGGTGGTAGCCTCAAGATCGAGATGTCTCAGCCCGAGACGGCCGCGGCCGACTTCCCGCCCGAGGAGTCCTTCGAGGGGCAGATCGTCGGGGGGAAGTACAAGGTCGGCCGCCTCGTCGGCTCCGGCGGCATGGGCACGGTCTGGCTGGGGCAGCACATGCACCTCGGCACGCGCGTCGCCATCAAGTTCATTCGGCCGCAGTTCGCCGAGCGCGCCGACGCCCGCCGCAGGTTCGAGATCGAGGCGCGAGCCGCCGCGAGCGTCGACTCGAAGCACGCCGTGAAAGTGTACGACTACGGCGTCACCGACGCCGGATTGCCCTTCATCGTCATGGAGTATCTCGAGGGCGAGTCGCTCTCCGAAGCGCTCATTCGTCGCGGGCCGTTCCCGGCCGACGAAGCGGCGAAGGTGATCCGCCAAGCTTCGCGCGCGCTCTCCAAGGCGCACGCCGCGAGCATCGTCCATCGCGATCTCAAGCCGGACAACATCTTCCTCGCCACGAACGTCGACGCGGACGACAACGACGCTCTGCCGTACGTGGTGAAGGTCGTCGACTTCGGCATCGCCAAGATGCTGGACGTCGAGCGCGAGGGGGCGAAGGGCCTCAAGGGTCCCACGCAAGAGGGCTCGGTCATCGGCACGCCGAACTTCATGAGCCCGGAGCAGCTGACCGTCGGCGGAACGCCCGGTCCGCTCACCGACGTGTGGTCGCTCGGCGCGTGCACCTTCGCCGCGTTCACCGCCCGCATTCCGTTCGAGGGCGAGGTCCTCGGCGACATCGTGTTGAAGGTCTGCGTCGAGCCGCTGCCGCAGCCGAGCAAGCTGAACCCGGACGCGCCCGAAGGGCTCGACGCGTGGTTCTTCCGCGCTTGCCATCGCGATCCGACGAAGCGCTTCCAGACCGTCGAAGAGATGAGCGACTCTCTCGCGAAGGTCTGCGGCCTCGGCGCGGTGAAGGTCGCGACGAAAGAGGAAGACCGCGTCCAGTACGCGCTGAAGCCGGTCGACGCATCGCTCGTCGACGAGCTGCCAGACGAGCTGCCGAGCCCGGGGATGAATGCGAAGACGGCGCTCCTCGCTGGCATCATCGTCGGCGTCACGCTGATGGTCGGCCTCGTCGGCTTCCTCGCGTGGCGAGAGAAGCAAGCGGCCGACGAAGCTGCGCCGGAGACTCCGGCGATCGTCGACGGCGGCCACGCGACGTCTGCTCCGCGATAGGCTCCCGCCGTGGAGCGGAGGACGGTCATCACGCTCGCCGTGCTCGGGGGGAGTCTCGCGCTCGCCGCGGCGCTGTTCGGGCGTGCGCCTAGAGCTGCCGCGTCGAACGCGCGCGTGCCGACCGACCCCGCGGAGGTGCTCGAGACGCTACCCGGTGGCGCGGGCGATGCGCGCATGCGCGAGGTTGCGTCGCTGCGTCGTGCGCTCGCCGCGAGCCCGAGGGACCTCGCGGCCGCCATCGCGCTCGCGCGGCTCGACATCCAGCTCGCGCGCGAGCGCTCGGATCCTCGCTACCTCGGCCATGCGCAGGCGGCGCTCGCGCCGTGGTGGTCGGCGCCCGACGCGCCGGCCGATGTCCTCGTCCTGCGCGCCACGATCGAGCAGTCGCTCCACGACTTCGATGCTGCGCTCGCCGACCTCGATCGCGCGCTCCGCCTCGCTCCGGACAACGCGCAGGCCTGGCTCACGCGTTCGGTCGTGCTCACGGTGCGCGGCCGCTACGACGAAGCACGCGCGAGCTGCGCGCAGCTCGTCCCGCTCGCCGCGAACCTCGTCGTCGCCGTGTGCCAGACGAGCATCGAGAGTCTCACCGGCAATGCGCGGGGCGCGTTCGACGCGCTGACGCGCGAGGTGGCGCGCGCGCCGCGGCTCACCCGCGACGAGGAAGCGTGGGCGAGGTCTTCGCTCGCCGAATACGCGGTGCGCGCCGGAGACCTCGACGGCGCGGAGCTGCAGTTTCGCCGCGCGCTCGAGCTCGATCCGGAAGACGGCTACGTGCGTGCGGCCTATGCCGACCTCCTCCTCGACCGCGGTCGCACGGCAGAGGCCATCGCGCTCGTGCGCGGCCGCGAGTGGAACGACGCGCTTCTGCTCCGCCTCGCAATCGCCGAGTCGCGAGACCGCGCGGCCACTGCGGAGAGCCACGTGGAGGCTCTCGCGGCGCGCTTCGAGGCGAGCCGCCTCCGCGGTGACGTCGTTCATCGTCGAGAGGAGGCGCGGTTCCGACTCGAGCTCCAGGGCGATGCGCGGCGAGCGCTCGATCTCGCGAAAGAGAACTGGGACGTCCAGAAGGAGCCGTGGGACGCGCGGATCTTCCTCGAAGCTGCGCGAGCCGCGAACGCTCCGGCGGAAGCGAAGCCGGTGCTCGACTTCCTCGCCGCGACGAAGCTCGAAGATCCCTTCCTCGCGAAGGTGGCGGGAGACTTGCGAGGGCGAGCACCGTGAGGCGCGCGGTCGTCTTCGCGCTTTGCGTGCTCTTCGCCCTCGTGTTGGCTGCTCGCTCGGCCGAGGCGCACAAGCCGAGCGACAGCTACCTGACCTTGGAGGTCGATCGCGCGCTCGTGCACGCGCGCTGGGACGTCGCGCTTCGCGACCTCGACTACGCGCTGGACCTCGACGCGGACGGCGACGGCAAGATCACCTGGCGAGAGGTGAGAGAGCACGAGCGCGAGATCGTGACGTACGTGCTCGCCCGGCTGAGCGTGCGCGGCGGCACGACGCCATGCGCGGCGTCTGCCGAGGGGCACGGGGTCGCGATCGCAGCGCACTCGGACGGCAGCTACGCCGTCGTGCGGTTCGATCTGCGCTGCACGGAAGACGTGCGAGCGCTCGGCGTGGACTACCGCTTGTTCTTCGACCTCGACCCGCACCATCGCGGCATCCTGCGCATCGACGCCGGCGGTTCGACGCGGACGCACACCGTTTCGGCTCGCGATCACGAGCCTACGTTCGATCTCGATGCGGGCGGCTCGACGAAAGCATTCGCGCGAATCGTCCGCGAAGGCGTGCTGCACATCTGGCAGGGCTACGATCACGTGCTCTTCTTGCTCGCGCTGCTCCTCCCCAGCGTGCTCGCGAGGCACGAAGGCGCGCGCGGCATCGGCACTTGGCAGCCGATCGAAGGGCTCCGCCCGGCGCTCGTCGACGTGCTGCGCATCGTGACCGCCTTCACGGTCGCCCACTCGATCACGTTGAGCCTCGCCGCGCTCGGGATCGTCACTCTTCCTTCGCGCCTCGTCGAATCGGCGATCGCGGCCAGCGTGGTGCTCGCAGCCGCGAACAACCTGCACCCGATTCTCCGGCAGGACCGCTGGATGGCGGCGTTCCTGCTCGGCCTCATGCACGGGTTCGGCTTCTCGTCGACGCTGCAGGATCTGGATCTCCCGCGCTCGAACCTGCTCGCGACGCTCTTCGGCTTCAATCTCGGTGTCGAGATCGGGCAGGTCGCGATCGTGCTCGTGTTCGTGCCGCTCGCGTTCGCCGCGCGGAAGACCGTCGCCTACCGGCGCGTCGCGCTCGTCGGCGGGAGCATCGTCATCGCCGTGCTCGCCACGATCTGGCTCGTGGAGCGCGCGTTCCTCGTGAAGATCATCTCCTGATCGCTGCGTACGAGCGGCCTTCCGGCGCGCCCTCCTCGCGCGGGAGCTCCGTGCGAGACCAGCCTGGCTCCACCAGCTCGCCGAATGCGCCGCGTGCTCCGTCCCACCCCGCGCGCTGGTCGAGCACGCGCGTGAAGCCGGCCGCTGCGAGCTCCTTTGCGGCGCGGGCGCTGCGGCTGCCGGCCTTGCATCCGACGATCAACGCGGCGTCCTTCGCGTACCGCGCGCTCATCACCGCGACGAAGTCGGGGTTCGGCTCCATGCCGCTCGCGCCCTGGAACATGAACGGCACGTTCACGGAGCCTGCGGGATGCCCGCCGGCGAACTCCTCTTCGGTCCGCACGTCGATGTACGTGTAGCCCTCGCCCGTCATCTTCGCGTGCGCCTCGGCCGGAGAGATGCGCGTGTCGTCGCTCATGGCGACGAACCTAGCGCGATGGTTGGGCGCCGCGGAAGAGATAGCGCCGCTCGCTTCCGGTTGCTGGCGCCGCGACGTGCGCGGCCTCGATCGATGCGCGCGCCGGCGCGAGCTGGCACGCCGGGTCGACCGCCGACGCATCGCCGGTGAGCGCGAACGCTTGGCAGCGACATCCGCCGAAGTCGACGGTGCGGCGGTCGCACGAACGGCAAGGCTCCGGCATCCACGCCTCGCCGCGGTACGCGAGGAGCGCCTCCGAGCTCGCCCAGATGTCGCCGAGCGCGCGGTCACGCACGTTGTCGAACCGGAGCGTGGTGATGCTCGTCGCGGCATGGCACGGGACGACCCGACCATCGGGGACGACCTGCACGAAGCGGCGCGCCCAGCCATCCATGCACGCCTTCGGGGTCGTTCCGAAGTAGTCCGGCTTCACGAACAGCACGTCCATGACGCCCCGCAGGCGCTCCTTGTGCGGAGCGGCGGCCGCGGCGGCGCGCTCGATCTGCTCACGCGTGGGGAGGAGCGCTTCTCGGTTCGCGAGCGCCCACGTGACGTACTGCGTGTTCGCGAGCTCGAGGCGATCGGCGCCCACGCTCTCCGCGATCGCGACGAGCGCATCGATCTCGCCCTCGCGTTCGAGGTTCGCGCGATGAAGGACGACGTTCATGGTGAGCGGCAGACCGAGCTCTTTCACCCAGCGCATCACCGCGAGCTTCTGCGCATGCCCTTCGTAGCCTGCGACCGCATCGGCGAGGGCGGCATCGCTCGCCTGCACGCTGACCTGCACGTGATCGACGCCGGCGTCCGCGAGCTCCGTCAGCCGCCCGCGCGTCAGCGGAATGCCGCTCGTGACGAGGTTCACGTACAAGCCGAGCTCGCGAGCGCACGCCGCCAGATCGGCGAGGTCCTTCCGCGCGAGCGGCTCGCCCCCCGTGAGGTGAAGCTGGACGACGCCGAGCTCTTCGGCCTCGCGGAACACGCGTCGCCATTCGTCCGTCGACAGCTCGGCGCGATACGCGGCGAGGTCCACGGGGTTCGAGCAATACGGGCACCGCAGCGGGCAGCGGTACGTGAGCTCGGCGATGAGCGTGTACGGCCGAGGCACGGCGGGCGGCGCGCTCGTCACCCGGGAACCATAGCTCACCGTTCGACGAGAGCTCGCGCCGCGAGCTCGCGCACGAACGCGAGAACGTCTCGTTCGATGGTCTCGACGTCGCCGCCGTGCTCGCCTGCGAGCTCTTCCGCGATCGCCCGCACCGTGCGCGTTCCGTCGAGCTTCGCCGCGATCGCCGCCGCGCTGGCATTCAGCGCAAGGCCGCGCTCGGGATACACGATCATCGACGTGCCCGTGTGCCGATCGTGGCGGAGCCGCGCCTTCCGCGCGAGCTTCGGCGTCGAAGCCGCGTCGAGCTCCTTCATGGATGCGCGGCGGAGACGGCGTCGAGGAGCGCCCAAAGAATCTGCGTCTTCACGACGAGCGCATCGATGCAGCGCTCCTGCGCGGCGCGCGACGTGGCATGCGCGAGCACGTAGTCGACCGCTTCGCGCGAGTCTTCCTTCGCGCGCGTGACGCGGCCGCGGAAGTACGCGAGCGTCTCGCCGTCGACCCACGGGTAGTGCGTTTCCCACGCCGCGATGCGGCGCGCCATGATGTCTGGCGCGAAGAACTCCGTGAGCGACGAAGCGACGGCTTCCACGAGCGGCCGCTCGCGCACGAGCGTGACGTAGGCGTCGCACGCGAATCGCACGCCGGGGAGCACGGAGCGGAGGCTCTTCACCTCGTCGACGTCGAGACCCACGCCCTTGGCGAGGCGCAGCCACTGCGCGAGGCCGCCTTCGCCGTCCTGCTTGCCGTCGTGATCCGAGATGCGATGCATCCACACGCGGCGAAACGCGGGGTCTTCGGCCTTCGAGAGGATGATGGCGTCTTTGATGGGGATGCGCGTCTGGTAGTAGAAGCGGTTTCGCACCCACGCCTGGATCTGCTCGCGCGAGAGCTCGCCGGCGTGCATCTTCACGTGGAAAGGGTGGCGGTCGTGATAGCGCTTCTCGCCCTCATCACGAAGGCGCGCGATGAACGCTTCGGCGCCGAGCGGCGCGTCGTCTGCGGGAGCCGTCACGTCGTGATCTCCATGCCGTCGAATGCGATCTCCCAGCCCGCGACCTCGACCTCGCGGCGCTCACGGGTGGGACCGAGGATCGGGTTCGTGTTGTTGATGTGCGTGTAGATCTTCCGCGCGCGAAGGTTCGCGAGCGACTGCAGGCTGCCGCTCTCGCCGAAGATCGGTACGTGCGCCATGTCCTTCGCGACGGACTTCGACAGCCCGAGGCGAACGAGCTCGTCTTCGCGGTGGAAGGTGCCGTCGAAGAGCACGACGTCGTGGCCTTCGAGCGCGCGCGCGGTAGCGACGTCGGCGCTTGCGCACGCGGCGGCGTAGGCGAGCCCGCCGCTGCTCTTGCCGCTGTCGCGCAGTGTGAGCGCCACGTTGTCTTCCGCGCTCTCCTTCGCGTGACCCGTGAGATGAACGGGGAGCTTCCCTGGTGCGGCGAACGGGCGGACGGTGATGCCGAGGGGCTCGCCGCCCGCGTCGGCGAGCTCCACCTCCGCGCCGAGCGTGAGCGGCCGGAACACGAGCTGACCCTCGAAGCGCTGCAGCGTGCGGAAGAGCACGCTCGCCTCGAGCCCGCGAAACACCGCCTCGGTCGCGTACAGCGCGAGCGGCTGCGATTCGCGCAGCGAGAAGAGACCGAGCACGTGGTCCATGTCGCCGTTCGTGAGCACCACCGCGCCGATCGGCGTATGGCGCGGGCGCCTCGGCCAGAGCGCGCGCGTTCGCTTGATCTGCTCGAGCACGTCGGGCGACGCGTTGACGAGCGCGAACCGCTCGCCGTCGGCGGTGACGGCGACGGAGTCCTGTGTCCGCTCGCTCCATCCGTCGCGCCGCTCGCGAACCGCCACGCACCCATCGCAGCCGCAGTTCCATTGCGGGAACCCGCCGCCTGCGGCCGAGCCGATCACGATCGTGCGCATCGGCCGGAAGGGTAGCGTGCTCCGGGTGGGGGGCGCGACGTTCGATGTTCTCTCGATGGCGTGCTCGCCGCGTCGATCCGCGCGGCGCTCTTCGCGTCGCCGGACGACGTAGTCGCGGACGCGGGCCTCGCCGCACGTACGGCAATCGCATCGCCCGCGACGCGCAGCTGGTCGTCGACGACGATCTCCACGACGGCGCCGAGTCCGCATTCGCGGAGGGCGTAACCCGCCGCCATGGAGCGCGGAGGCCGCCGAAAGCAGGATCGCGGGCGATCCAGATCCGCTCCGGGGTTCCTTCCGGAAGCTCGGTTTTTGCGAGGTTTGTGCGATTTGCGCACCGTGGACCACACGTTGCTACACGATGCATTCACCCTCAGTGAAGCGCTCCCTCTTCGGCTCGCTGGGCCTCTTGGCGTCGGTGCTCTTCGGAGCGGCGGTCGTGCCGGCATGCGGCGCTGCCGGGGAAGAAGACGTGTCGGAGGAGACGCCGGGCAGCGATGGCGAGGACGCGTACACGACGGAAGGCACGTGCGATGGCCTGCCGAAGCTGAAGAACCTGAAGACCCCGCCCGGCGTTTGCGTCGGCGTCGTCGCGAGCGGCTTCACGTTCGCGCGCGGCATCGCCGAGCTCGCGAACGGTGACCTCGTGCTCGCCGAGATGGGCGGCTGGGCGAAGGACCGCGGCGGCGTGTGGCTCCTCCGGCGCAACGCCGACAAGACCTTCGCGAAGACCAAGCTCAACGCGCTCATCGACAAGCCGAGCGGCGTCGCCGTCGGGCCGGACGGCCTCCCCTACGTCGGCACGCCGGACGCCATCTATCGCTTCGACCCCTACGCGGCGACACTGAAGACCGACCCCACGCGGAAGCTCCCGAAGACGGGACCTCTCGGCGGCGCCGACGCGTGGAAGCAGCCGCGCATCGAGCTCGTGGTGAAGAACCTGCCCGGCGACCTGAAGGCGAACGGGCAGAGCGGCGCACGCCATCCGCTGAAGAAGTTCGTCTTCGACAAGGCGAGCCCGTGGACCATGTTCGTCAACGTCGGCTCGGCGAGCGACACGTGCGAGCAGGGCTCCGGCGCGCGCCCGCCGACCGGTTTCCCCATGCCGTGCCCCGAAGCCGAAGGCAACGAGGCGCGCGGCACGCTCCGCAAGTACGTGCTCGACGGGCCGAACCACACGGCCACCACGTTCAGCGTCCTCGCGCGCGGGCTCCGCAATTCGATGGCTCTCGCCGTGCACCCCACGTCGGGCGCGCTCGTGCAGGGCGAGAATTCGCGCGACGCGATCAACAAGCTCGATGCGTCGCTCACCGACCAAGAAGGCGATCTCCCGCACGAGGAGCTGAACGTCATCGAGCCGGGCGGCCACTATGGCTGGCCATACTGCATCGACAACGGCACCCCGAACCCGGAGTACCGCGGACGCGTCGACTGTGCGCGCTACAAGAATCCGGCGCTTCTCCTGCCGGGTCACGTTGCGCCGCTCGGCATGGCCTATTACACCGGCAGCCTCTTCCCGGCGCCCTACCGCAACAACCTGCTCGTCACGTTCCACGGCTATCGCGAATACGGCCACCGCCTCGTGCTCGTGCCCGTCGATGCGAACGGAGTGCCCGGTGCGGGCGAGCCGCTCGACATCATCCGCGGCTGGGAGAAGAGCCCCGACGGCCGTGACCCGCAGGGCGCGCCGGTGGACGTGCTGGTCGCGAAGGACGGCTCGATCTACGTCACCGAGGACAAGAACGGCACCGTGCTCCGCGTCTTCTTCGACCCGCGGCTCGGGAATGGCGCGCCCATGCGCCCGCTGCAGCCCCAGCGACCCGTGGTGAGCGCCGACGAGCGTGCTCGCTGCGACGCCCTGGCGCGACGGAGCGATGCCTTCTCGCGCGTGCAGCGCGACGTGATCGATACCTCGTGCGTCGGCTGCCACGGTGCAGGTCCCGGATTCGCCGGCGGGCTGGCGCTGCTCAAGTGCGACGCCGTGGGGAACGCGCAGCGCCTCACGGCGCGAAGGAGCGGTAACCGCGGGCCGTACGTCACCGCGGGTGACCTGAACAGCGAGCTCGTCCTTCGTCTCAAAGGGCAGGGTTTCCCGCAGATGCCGGCGGGTGGCGTCAGCCCGGAGCACCTCGACGAAGTGCTGACCTGGATCCGAGAAGGCGCCCGGATTCCTCAATGACGCGAGCGGCAGCGCGAGTGGCGCCGCGGTGCCGTTCGTTGCCGCGTCGACACCCATGAAGGGCGTGCAAGACTAGGAGCCTACAGCCATGACCTGGACCAAGCCCGAAGCGACCGAGATCAAGATGGATGCGGAGATCTCGTCCTACCAGGACGACAACTACGATCCGATGAAGGACGGCCCGCTCTTCGCGCGCGGCGAGGCGAAGCCGGCCGAGACGGACGGCGAGCAGGTCATCCCGCGCGCCTGACCGCTAGGCGCCGTCGCTCAGCGGCATGCGCTCGGCTCGGCGAGCGCGCGCTCGGCGGCGCGTCGTACGGGCATACGCACTTCCTTCACGCGAAGCGGAGCGAGCCGCTGCTCGAGGTCGCCCGGATGCAGGGCGCCGAGCGCCTCGATGGCTGCCATGCCGACGCGCTCGTCGGCTTCGTCGACCGGGCTTCGCGAGAGGTGCGCCAGCTTCGTGAGGCGATCGGCTGCATCTTGCACGCACATCGCGCCGAGCGTGCGCGCCGCAAGCGCGCGGACCTCCGGGTCTTCCTTCGTGTCGTCGAGCCGCTCGCGTACGCGCCGCGCGTGAGCGACGAGACGGAGCTTGCCGATCGCGGCGAGTGAGCTCCCGCGCACCTTCGGGCTGCCGTCTTCCAGCGCCTTGACGAGCGCAGCGGCGGCACGTTCGTCGGCGGGTAGCGCTCCGAGCGTCTCCGTCGCGGCGACGCGCACGAACGTCCATTCGTCGCTCGCGAGCGCCTGCGCCGCAGGAGCGATGCCGCTCGGCTGTCCACTCTTGGCGAGCGCCTTCAGCGCGACCTCGCGCACGCGCGGCTCGGGATCGGCGGCGGCCGCGACGATCGTGGGAACGAGCGGCGTGATTCCGGCGGAGAGCTCGACGGCACGCGCGCGCACCGGCCACTCGGGATCGCGGCGCGCGAGCTCGGCGAGCCGGGAGAGCTCGCCTTCCGTCGCGTCTTTCGAGCGGGCGAGATGCGCGAGCGGCTGCACGAGGAGGTAGCGCGTCGTCATGTCCGGCGACCCGCGGAGCAGCTCCAGGATCGCGACGTCGGCCTCGGGTCGGAGCTCCGGCAGCTTCGCACCGGTCGCGCGGAGAAGGTCGAGGCGCGCGACGGGCGGGAGCTCACGATCCGACACCAGCGCGACGAGCTTGTCGCGCGACGTGCTCGCGGCGGCACGGCCGAACGCGCCGCGTACGGCCCGGCGGGTCTCGGGCGCCCCTTTGCCCATCTGCTCGGCGAGCGGCGCGATCGCGGAGCTCGGCGCAACCGTCGCGAGCAGGGGCGCGGCCGCGGCGCGGCGCGGCTCGTCGTCCGAGCGCACCGCCGCGGCGAGGCCTTCGCCTGCCGCCTTCCCGCAGCGCTCGATCCGCCCCATGGCTCTTCGTTTCACTTCGACCTCGCGGTCGACGAGAGCGCGCGTGAGCAGATCCATCGCCGGTCCCGTGCACGAGCCCGCGCTGGAGGCGACGTCGACCGCGAGCGCGCGCCCGCGGCCGTCGAGCGCTGCGAAGGCTTTCGCGGTCGCCGCGAGAGCGTCGTCGCCCGCGCGCTTGAGAAGGGCCGCAGCCTCCTCTCCACGAGGGGAAGAGAGCGCTTTCGCGACGTCGTCCAGCTTCGCGCCTTCGACATCGAACGCGGTCACCGCGGCGACCTCCGCGATCGAGACCTCGGGATTCGCCGAGCCGCGCGCGTAGGCTTCGTCGAGCACGACGGCGAGGCACGACGTCCTCACCGGCTCCGGGAGAGGCACGTCGTACGCTTGGCCGGGCTTCTGCCACGCGTCTTCCGGAAGCGTCACGCTGAACAGCTTCGCGTCGGTCGCGAGGAAGAACGACCGCGGCGCCGCTCCCTCCGCCTTCGGCTTCGGCGGAGCGATGGTCACCGAGAGCGCGTGCACGGCGAGCTCCGACGGAACGCGCATCGTGACGAACTCGCCGTGCCCGTCGGACGACCGCGCCTCGCTCCACGTCGTGTCCGTGTTGCCGTCGGTCAGCGCAGCGGCATTCGGCGAGCTGCCGCCGGTCGCGAGCAGCACGCGGGCGAGAGGCGCGGCGGTGGCCGTCCGTGCCTGCGCGACGACGCGGGCGGCGCTCTCGCGCGCCGACTTCTCGATGCGTGGGAGCGTCGCGCCGCGGAGCTGCATGCTCGCGGCGTCGAGCCCGCTCGCCGCGATGGGTGTCGCGGCCTGTCCACAGATGCGCGTGTCTTCCCGCGTCTCGGCGACGATGACGAACTTCGTCTGCGCGTCGCGGTCCTTCACGAGCACGACGCTTCCGCTGCGGTCGCCTTCGTCGCCGCGGGTGTAGCCGGTCAACCCCGCGAACACCGGCGCGTCGGAGTGGCCGCCGGCGACGACCTCGAACGCGAGGTCCTTTCGCTGCACGTCGGGGACGCGGACGCGCGCAACCTGCTTGCCGAGGCCGATCGGCACGACGTCGATCGTCACGAGGCTCGGGTCGATGCGCGATCGATCGATCGCGATCGTTATCTCTTTGCCGGCGCCCGCATCCGAGCAGTCGCTCGCTTTGCAGCGACGGATCCGCACCACGCCGGCGCCGACGTCGACGCGTACGTCGAGCGCGTCGAGCCCGCCGCCCGCCGCCACCACCCGCCGGAGCGCGGGCTCGGCGTGGGCGACGCCCGCGGCGAGAACGCCGGCCGAGGCGATCGAGGCAAGCCACGCCGCAGGGAGGCACGCGCGTCGGACCAGCATTTCTAAGACCTCGATATCGTTACGAGCACGTCTCGTCCAGCCGCCGTTTGTTTGCCCGCGTCGCGGGGCACATGTCACACGATGGCGCATGCGACGGACCTGGCTGGCCATCGGCGGGGGCGCGACGTTGCTCGTCGTTCTCGCGGTCGTGGCACCGTTCGCGCGCAAGGCGGCGCCGGGCGACGGCACGGCGACCGATGCGCTCTCGATTTCCAAGGTCGCCGCGGGCGTCGCGTCCGAAGCGACCGCGCCTCCGCCCTCGACGCTCGCCGGGCTCGATCTCACGAAGATCGCGCTCGGCGAGGTGACCGCGAGCGCTCCGCTCCCCGAGCAGCGCATCGCCCACCTCACGGTGGACCCGGTCCTGCAGCGGGCCGCCGAGGCGGTCATGGCGATGCATCACGTGCCCGAAGCGGCCGTGGTCCTCATGGACGTCGCGACCGGGAAGATCCTCGTCTACGCGAGCCATCTCGAGAAGGGACCGCTTCGCGATCTCTGCATCGAGGCGACCGCGCCCGCCGCGAGCGTGTTCAAGATCGTGACGGGCTCCGCGCTCGTCGAGCACGCCGCCTTGAGCGCCGAGCACCGCGCCTGTTACTCGGGGGGCGAGCAGCGCATCCTCCAGCAAGATCTCGTCCCCGACCCGAAGCGAGACAAATGGTGCACGACGCTCGCCGGCGCGATGGGCCGGAGCATCAACACCATCTTCGCGAGGTCTGCGCTCGAGCACCTGAAGCCGCCGGTGCTCGAAGGTATGGCGAAGACCCTCGGGTTCGGCACGTCGCTGCCGTTCGACGTGCCCGTCCAGGCGAGCGCGCTACGGATTCCGGACGACACGCTCGGCTTCGCTCGGACGGCGGCCGGCTTCTGGAACACGACGCTGTCGCCGCTTCATGCGGCGTGGCTCAGCGCGACCATCGCGCGCGGCGGCGAGCCCGTGCGCCCACACATCGTGAGCGACGTCTCCGACGAGCGCGGCAAGGTGCTGTGGGCCGCGAAGGCGTCCCTCGCGCAGAAGCGCGCGCTCAAGGCGAGCACCGCCGATGCGGTCACCACGATGATGGAGGCTACCGTCGCCGACGGCACGTCGTACCGCGCCTTCCACGACGCGAAGGGCCAGTCGTTCCTGCCGAACGTGTCCGTCGCCGGCAAGACCGGCACGCTGACCGATGCGAGCGCGCAGCGCTTCTACACGTGGTTCACCGGCTTTGCGCCGAGCCACCCGATGACGAACACGGATGGCGCCGACGCCGTGGACGGGAAGGCGGCCCGCCAAGTCGCCGTCGCGGCGCTCGTCGTGAATCAGCCGACGTGGACGATCAAGGCGAACGTGCTCGCGCGCGAGGTCTTGCGCGCGTACTTCGCCGAGCAGAAGGTCCCGAACGTCACCGCACCGCAGCTGCGCGTCGCCGAAAAGAGCGAAGACAAACCGGATCCGCCGCCGCGCAAGAAGGAAGCGAAGCGCGGCGCGCGCTGACCTCGGGTCAGCCTTCGACGACGCCGGGCACGAAGCACCTTCGGCACCGCGGCTCGTAGTCCGCCGCGCCGCCGACGAAGAGCTGCCCTTCCTGACCGACGAGCCTCTGCGAGCGGCAGGCGGCGGCGCCGCAACGGCTGCACACCGCGTGGAGCTTCGTGACGTACTCGGCGATGCTCATGAGCGCGGCCATGGGGCCGAACGGCCGGCCGCGGAAGTCCTGATCGAGACCGGCGCAGATCACGCGGAGCCCGGCGTTTGCGAGCCGCTCGGCGACGTCGACGATCGCGTCGTCGAAGAACTGCGCTTCGTCGATCCCCACCACTTGCGCCGTGTCGACATCGACGAAGGAGACGAGCTCGGCGGCCGTCGAGACCGCGGCCGCCTCGGCTTTGAGGCCGTCGTGGCTGACGACCTTCACGTCGTCGTATCGGTTGTCGATGCGCGGCTTGAAGAGAAGGACGCGCTGACGGGCGAGGCGGGCGCGCTTCACGCGACGCAGCAGCTCTTCCGTCTTGCCGCTGAACATCGAGCCGCAGACGACCTCGATGCAGCCGCGGCGTTCGGCCGGAGGGGCCGCGCGCATCCCGAAGGAGAGGTGCTCGCCGTGTCCGTCGCTCATCAGCCGCCCCGCATACTCGGCGAGGGGCGTGGCAACAACCGTCGGCGCCCCTGCCGCGCTCGGCCGAATGGCAAGCCGCGCCGGCTTCGGGGCTTACCGCGCGGAATCGCGCGACAATCCTCGCGGCGCGACCGGCCGAGCTACGCGCTCGCAAAGCACGGCTGCGTGTGGGGAACGCGCCGCGTCGTCGGCGCGCAGGCGCGTCACGACACTCCGGCCGGCTCGGACGGGCCGCCGCGCGCGGGCCGGGGCGAACCGGCCGTAGACGCGCAAGGAGAGAATGCTAGATTGGGTTTGTGGAAGTCGTGCTCCGCAAGCTCGGGAAGGGTTCGCGCGCGGTCGCGGGCCGCCTCGTTCGGGCGCCGCGGAAGGGCTCCGTCGTCGTGATCGAGTTCCCGGATGGGATGCACGAGTACGTGACGACCCCGGTGAAGCGCGTGCTCCGGCTCGCGGGCCGCGAGGTCTTCTACATCGAGACGATCAACAGCCGCTACCGCCTCGAAGTGCGGAGCCGCGAAGACGCGGTCGCCGAGAGCGCGGGCTGAACCGCTTCTGCGCGCCCCCTCGCGCGGGCTCCCTCGTGAAGAGGCGGGCCGCCGAACCCCCGCAAGTCACGCCCGCTTGACGACGCCCGCGAAGTGGCGTCATCTCCGCGGCCATGGGTAAGTTCGATCGCAGGAAGTCGCAGAAGATGACCCGCCGCAAGGCGCAGGCGAAGAAGAAGGCGCGCCTGAAGCGCGTGCGCACGGCGAACGCGAAGAAGCCGGCCGCTGCGAAGAAGACGGCCGCGAAGAAGTCGGCTGCGCCGCCGAAGTCGTCGCCCGCCGGTACCTGAGACGCGCTCAGGGCGCGGCGGGCGCCGGATCCGCAGGGATCGTCGTCTCGCTACGAGGCGGCGACAGCGGAGGAGGCGCCTCGCCCAGCGCAGCGCCCGACCCGAGTCGGATGGTCGGGAACTGCGTCCGTCGCGGCGCAGCCTGGCCGGGATCGGCCGCGGACGCGGGCGCCTGATCGCCGAGGAGGCCGTGCTCGCCGTCGATGCGCGCTTCTTCGGTGAGCTTCCAGTCGCCCTTGAAGTCGCGCCACTTCTGCTTGAGCGTCGTCACCTTGAGGTCGCCCTCGTTCGCGCGGTACCACGCGATCTTCACGAGCGTCTCCGCCTCGCCTTCGCCCTTCATGCTCAGGCCCGCGAGCTCGTAGTCGGCGACGCGAATGGCGCCGCCCCACGCTTTGCGGCTGTCGAAGAACTTCGCCCGCGCCTTCTCGGAGACGTGCTCCGCGGCGAGCTCCATGCGCCCGAATCGCGTGTTGAGGTTCAGCTCCTGCGCAGCGTCCTGCATGCGCGCTCCCTTCGATTGGCCGGCGAGGGCACAACCGGACAGCGAGAGAGCGAGGACGACGGCACCGAGCGGACGCATGCGCATGCCGCGACGGTACGCATGGTGGGTGCCGCTGGGCCAAGTTCGGGACGTCAATAAGGCACGGCTGCGACCACGTACATCTTGTCGATGCCGCCGCTCGCGAGGCCTCGTGCGTACCCGAGCCGGAACGTGAACGCCGCGACGTAGCCGAGCGTGAAGTCGAACCACAGCTCTGCGCCGGTGCCGCTCTTGAACTTCGCGACCTCGATGCTGTCGAACGCGCTGCCGTAGTCGAAGAAGACGGTGCCGTTGATGCGATTCAAGAAGATCGGAAGCGTCGAGAGGCCGCGATCCACGTTCACGATGGGAAACCGGTACTCGGCGTTCGCGAGCGTGTAGCTGCGGCCGGCCTGGATGACGGGCGGGTAGCCGCGCAGCGTGATGCCGCCTTGCACGAGCACGTCGCGCACCGTGTCGACGAGCGGCAGGTCCACGAAGCTGCCGACGTAGAACGCGCCTCGCCCCGGAAAGGTTCCTCCGCTGGTTCCGCCGCCGACGTGCAGCGCGAGCGAGTGATGCCGGAGCCAGGGCATCAGGTAGTAGGCCGTGAGGTCGCCGTTCGTGACGAACCCGTCGAAGTCGCTGCCGAGCACGGGGTTCGTGAGATCGAACGCGAGGCTCATCGAGTACCCGCGCTCGGCGCCGACGCCCCAGAGGTAGCGCTCCGCGTTCGTGTACGAGAAACCGAGCCGCAGCGAGCTCGCGAACCCGCGCGGCGGAAACACGGGCGTCTCGTACGGGTCGAGCTTCTCGGTCGGGAGCGGGAACTCGGCGCCGACCCGTGAAAGAGTGTGCGTCACCACGTACGAGCGCGTGTCGTACGCGGTCGGCTGCGTGTAGCCGATCGACGTCGCGAGCCCGGTCGTCTCCTGGATGATCGTCGGCTTGTACGAGCCGAGCGCGTATCCGCCACGCGGGGTGATCTGGCGGAAGAGCGATACGCCGGCGTCGAACGGAAGCCGCGCGTACTGGTAGCCGATCGAGCCCTGGACCTCCGGCTTCTCGAGCTCCGTCGTCGAGGTCACGAGCGCAGTGTGGAAGCCGGTGATGTCGGTCTGCGACGCGGTGATCGTGACGGTCGGTCCGAAGCTGCCCTCGTTCAGCTGCACGCCGTAGCGACGCGGCCACAGTGTCGACCACGGGCTGTACTTCTTCACGTCCCACTTCTTCGTGCCGATTGCCGGCGGCACCGGACGCGTGTCGACGAACGGCGGCGCTTCCGTCCACGTCGACTCCTCGAGCGGCATCGCGAACAGATCGAAGCCCGCCGTCGTGTAGCCGACGTACGCGAGCGTTTTTCCGTCGGGCGAGGGCTCCGGCATGTACGCGCCGGTCAGCACGTTGGTGACCTGGAAGAAGCGTTCGGTGCCGACCTCCCACGCGTACACGTTCATGATGCCCGTGCGGTCGGAGTGGAAGAACAGGTGGCGCCCGTCGGGCGAGAACACCGGCCCGCCGTCGACGGCGCGGTCGACCATGAGGTCCCGAAAGCTGCCGTCGCGCACGTCGACGTAACGGATGTCGCGATAGCCGCCGGCCTTCCACACGCTGAACGCGACGTGATTGCCATCGGGCGACCACCGCGGAGTGAAGGCCTGCTCGCGCGGCGCGATGGGAACGAGCGGCCGGACGTTCTCGACGTGATCGGACGCGAGGTCTGCGATGTGGATCGAGCGCGTGCCGGCGCGGTTCACGTTGAAGACGACGCGCCGACCGTCCGGGGACACCGCAGGATCCGCCGCGCGGAGGCCGTGCGTCAGGCGCGTGCGCCCGCCGTCGGGCAGACCGAACGAGCTCCGCGCGCCTGGATCGAGCTTCTCGAGGTCGCCGAAGAGGAAGACGTTCCGGTAGTACTCCTGCGCGCTGAACACGACGCCCCCGTCGGGGAGGAACGTGGCGTACGACTCGTTCGCGGTGCGCGCGATGTGCTCGGCGCGCTTCTCGTTCTCGCGGATGCGCACGACGTTGCCCTGCGCGTCGCGCGTGACCGGCAGCGCCCACTGGCCGGGGCGGAAGCGCTGATCTTCCCGGTAGTAGAGGAGGCCGCCTTCGTACTCCGGCCACGCGCCTTTCGGGATCCATCGCGGGTAGCGCGCGATCTGCCCGTGGTGGGTGATGCGCGTGCCTTCCCGGATCCCGTTCGCCTTCACCGCCGCGGCCTGCGCGCCGTAGCGTCGCTTCATGCTCTCGACCCACGCGGGGTAGAGGTCGACGAACGTGCTGCCCGTCGCGCGGCGCATCGAGCGGTTGAAGCCCCACGGGATGATCTGCCGCCCGTAGTCGGCGGCCATCTTCCGGAGCGCGTCTTCTCCGTACGTCTCCGCGATCCACGTCAGGAAGTAGGAGCCGTAGAGGTAGAAGACGTTGCCCTGCGGCCAGCGGCGAACGATGTTCGAGATCTGATCGAGCGTCGCGACGTTGTCCCCGAGGACGTCCGTGCGCATGTACATGTCCCACTGCGAGTTCCGCAGGCGACCACCGCTCGTGCGCGCGCTCTCGTGGTAGACGCCGAGGCCTTCCAGGATCCATCGCGGCTGCACCTGGTTCGGCGCGATCGTCTTGCCGAGGATCGCGTTCACGAGCGCGGGGATGCCGCGGATCTGGTCGGTGTGGAGGACGTGCGTGTGCTCGTGCGTGACGAGCTCGAGGTACCAGTCGTCGACGTCGCCGAGCGGCGACATGTCTTCCGGCGCGGTGACGAGAAGACGAATGGCGTTGTACGGAAGCGCGGTCGCCGAGCCGTTCGCGCTCTCGCTGAAGTCGGCGAGGAGGATCTCGGTGCGCTCGCGCGGCACCCAGCCGACCGCGTGGGTCATCTCCTCGTGGATGCCTTCCGCGATGTTCGCGACGTGCTGCGCGACGCTCTCGATGCCCGAGTGGTACGTGATGCGGAAGTGCGGCGTCTCGATCACGTACCAGGCGAGCGAGGGATCGCTCGCCGCGCGCGCGGTACCGCGAGGGACGAACACCGCGGCAAGCAAGGTGAGCGCGAGCGCGACGAAGCGCCAAGGCCACGTGGGGGCGTGCGCTCTGCGCGTCACGTCGTCAGCTCGGAGCGAGGACGGCTCCGCGTGCATCGTCTGGCGGCACGCAGATCGCCTCTTCGTAGTCGGGCGTGATGACGCTCGCGCCCGGTGACCGCACGAAGACGTCGGAGACGAAGCCTTCCACGTCGATGCCTGGCAGGAGGTGGAGGCCGCGTTCGAGCGGCGCGAAGAACGCATCGTGATGCGTCGGGATCACGAGCTTCGGGCCGAGCGCAGAGACGAGGCGGCCGACGTAGTTCTCGGTGCCCTTCCGGCCGGCGAGACAGGCGAGCAGGACGTCGGCGCTCTCGCCTTCGAGCTCGGCGTCGACGAGGTCCGCGCTGCCGTTGTGATACACGGACACGGAAGGCGTCTTGATGAGGAGCCCGAACGCGCCGCCCATGCGGTAGTGCCAGACGCGTCCGGGACCGCGCGGCGTGCCGCGAACCTCACCGCCGAAGGGGACGCGCCCGAACGCGACTTTGCCATGTCGGCTCGGCACGAACCGCACCTCGATGTCGCCGAAGCGAACGAGCGCGCCGGACGCGGGGATCTGCACCAGCCGATTCTCGGGGAGCCCTTCGGCGCGTCCCCACGCGCAGGTGGAGGGAGAGCCCACGAGCCTCGCGTTCGTGAGCTTCGCGATGCGCGGTGCATCGGCCACGTGATCGTAGTGACTGTGCCCGCACAGGACGGCATCGATCTTCGCCGGAATGTGCCGGGCGATCGCGCGCTCGTCGGGGACGATGCGCTGCACGATGCGTCCGAGCGAGGGGCGCGTCACGAACGGATCGACGAGGAGCGTGGTCTCCGGCGTTTCGACGACGAACCCCGCGGTTCCGAGCCAACGCAGCCGCACGCCCCAGCCGGCGCCGCTGCCCTCCGGCCGGAGCTCACGCTTCGGGCGGAAGCGCGGGAACAGGCGCTCGTACAGCGACATCGGGCGCGCAGTTTCGCACTACATTCGTCCCGTGGCGAGCCCGCTCATCTACGCGCACCGCGGCGCGAGCAAGGAACGACCCGAGAACACGCTGGAGGCGTTCGCGCTGGCGCTCGAGCTCGGCGCGAACGCCATCGAGACCGATGCGCACGTCACGCGCGACGGGCGCATCGTCCTCTCGCACGACCCGACCGGGATGCGCATGGCCGGCGTTCCGCGTGCGATCCGCGACGTGACGCTCGGGGAGACGCGCGCGTGGAACATCGCAGGCTGGACGATGCCGACGCTCGACGAAGCGCTCGCCGCATTCCCGGACGTCTTCTTCAACGTCGACGCGAAGGAGGACCGCGTCGACATGATTCCGGCGCTCCTGAGGAGCATCCGCGGTGCTCGGGCGACGGCCCGCGTGCGCATTGCGAGCTTCTCCGCGTCGAACCTGCGCCGCGCACGTGCGCTCGGCTACGAAGGATCGACCGGGCTCGCGCCTTCGGAGCTCGCCGCGCTGCTCCTCGCGCCACGCGCCGTAGCGAAGCGGCTCGCCATCCCCGGCGACGCTGCCCAGGTGCCTCGGCGCGCCTGGGGCTTCACGTTCGCGAGCCCGCGGACGATCGACCGGCTGCACGAGCTGGGTCTCCGCGTCGAGTTCTGGACGATCGACGACCCCGAGGAGGCGAAGCGCCTCTTCGGGATGGGCGCCGATGGCGTGATGACCGACGACATCCGCCGCGTCGCGGCCGCTCTGCGCGGTTGAGCCTCGGCGCGCGGCGCGCGCACGCGTCGATCAGAAGTCGTCGTGGAAGAGCGGCTCGCGATTGCGGACGTAGCGGTAGACGAGCTGACGCGCCTCCGGGGTGATTGCCGTGAACTGCGCGCCGAAACCGGGAGGCGCGTCGCCGCCCGCATCTTCGCGCGTCCACTTCACGACCGCGTTCGCCTCGAACTCGTAGCCGCCGGGCAGCGAGACCTTGAGGCGGACGGGCGTGCCGATCTTCGGCTGCACGTAGGTCGAGACGAAGAGGCCGCCGTGATCGATGATGTCGTTGCCCGAGAGGCCCTTGTAGAAATTCGTCGCGCTGTGGGCGCCGAGGTCCGCGGGAATGACCTGGAGGTTGCCGGCGGGCGGCGCCGGAACGGGCATGCTCGCGCGCGCGGGAGAGCCACCCGGCGGAGGCATCGCGACGCCGCCAGGCGCGCCGCCGCCCGGCGGAGGCCCAGGCGGAGGGCCCGCCGGTGCCGCGAACGGATCACGCGCGACCATCCCGCCGGACGCCATCGCCTGCGGTCCGCCCATGCCAGGCGGAGGGCCAGGCGGAGGGCCTGCATGCGCACCCGGCGGCGGACCTGCGTGAGGCGCGGCCTGCGGAAAGGCGGGCTGCTGCGGATACGCCGCGTGGGGTCCGGACGCTTGTTGCGGCGGCGCGTGATGCTGCGGCGCGTGCTGCGGCGGCGCGTGATGTTGCGGCGCGTGCTGCGGCGGCGCGTGATGTTGCGGCGCGTGCTGCGGCGGCGCGTGATGTTGCCCGGTGGGCCCGGCCGCGGGCATCGCCTTTTGCGGCATCGCCGCCGTGTTCGGGCCGTGCGGCTGCTGCGCCGGCGGCGCCTGTTGCGGCGCCTGTTGCGGAGGCGGCGCCGCTTGCGCGGGCGCGGGGCCATTCGCCATGCGGCTCAGCGTGTGGACGAGGCTCAGCGACGTCGCGACCGCTTCGAGCGCCTGCGTGACCGCCGGATGGTTCGTTTGCTGCGCCTGCAATTGGGCGAGCGCGCCGCGCACGTGGTTCAGCGCGACGTCGGCGTGCGGCGCGAGCTCGCGCGAGCGTTCGAGCTGATGAAGCGCGCCCATCGCCTGGGCGATCGGGGCGGCGAGCTCGACGAGATGCGCGGGCACGCTCGGGTCGGCCTGAAGCGCGTTCAGCCCGCGCGCGAGCGCCTCGCGTGCACTCTTCGACGTCGTAAGGGGATCGTTCACCGTGGCCTCGATCGGTCGGACGGGGGGGAGCGGCGATCCTAAGGCAAGAGCGTGTCACGGGGAAGATCGGGTGACCGCGCCGTCCGCCGTCCGCCGCGGTCAGGCGCCGTCTGGCGCGATGAGCCGCGCGAGCGCCGCAGCGTCGAGCTCGGTCTCGTCGTCGTCGTCCAGGCGACCGGCGAGGAGCTCCACCGCACCCTCCTTCGCGCGAACGATGCCGACGCCGTCGGCACGCACGCACGCTTCGCCGGCCGCGAGCGCGCGCGGATGCTCCGTCGTTGCGCGCACGCGCGTGAGGACGACGGACCGCTCTCCGATCGCCGTGAACGCGCCCGGCCACGGGCTTGCCGCACGGACGCGCCGCTCGATGCGCGCCGCATCCCACGTCCATCGCAGCTCGAGGTCGTCGTCGGTTGGCTGAGGCGCGGGCGTCGCGCGAGCATCGTCCTGCGGCACGGCCTTCGGCAGCTCGCCACGGGCGAACGACGAGACGACGTCGCGGAGGAGCGCGAGCGACGGTCGATCGAGCTTCTTCGCGAGCGTCCACGCGTTCCACGTCGGTCCGACGGGGAGCTCGCGTGAACCGAGGATCGCGCCGGTGTCGTACTCGTCGTCGAGCACGTGCGCGGTCACACCCGTCACCGAATCGCCCGCGTCGATTGCCCAGAAGTACGGGTCCGGTCCACGATGCCGCGGGAGCAGCGAAGGGTGCACGCCGATCGCGCCGAGCTTCGCGATCGCGCGAAACGCCGGCGGCACCTTGCGCGTCCAGAACCAGCTCACGACGAGATCCGGCTCGCGCGCGCGCACGTCGGCCGCGGCGCGCGCGAGATCGGGGACGATCCGCACGCGGTCTTTCCCGAGGAGCCGCGTGAGGCGGCGCGAGCCGATCGCCTCTTTGCGGCAGAGCCCCGCCCACACGATCGTGTGACCATCGCGCGCGAGCAGCAGCGCCGCGAGCGGAAGCCCTACGAACGCGATGCGCAAAGTGCTCAGGGAGCCGCGGCCGCAGGCGTCTGCAGCGCGTTGCTCTCTTCGCCGAGCTGCTTCAAGAGCGCCTGCCGTGCAGCGTGCTCGACGAGCGACCAGAGCTGCGCGCGATCGGTGGCGCGTCCGAGGAAGCCGATCGGGATGCGGAAGCCGCCTTTGTCGCGCCGACCGCCGCCGTACGCTTTGCCGCGCTCGTCGTGGCCGAACGCCTGCTCGAGCCACACCGCCGGGTCCACGCTCGGCGAATGCGTGCGGAGCGATCCCTCGATGAAGCGATCGCCGACGATGCCGTAGACGACGACGGTGTCGATGTCTTCACGGCGGATGAGGAAGTCGGCAGCCTGCGCGATGGTGTCGCGTTCGCCTTCGGCGACGAAGCCGACGCCCGACATGGCGAAGTTGCGGCGAACGACGAGCGCCGCGAGCGCACGCGCGATGACGTCCATCGCGCTCGGGGCGATGAGCCGACGCGAGAGATCCTCGAGCAGGTCGCGATCGCAGACGTCGGCGAGCTGCGCCGCCGCCCGGAAATCGTTCGAGCGGGCGAGCGAGAAGTCGTCGGTATCCGTCGCGAGGCCATGCATCAGCGCGGTTGCGACGCGGCGGTCGTCGTCTTGGTCTTCCGAGAGCGGGAAGAGCTCCTGCAGGTACTCGACGAAGATGGTGGCCGTCGCGCCGACGTCGCTCCGCATGTCGACGAACTTCGCCTTCGGCGGAGCGTGCGCGCGGTGGTGGTCGACGATCGTGAGCGTCTCGATGCCGTCGACGCCGCCGAGGTCGGGGTCGAGGTCGTGCGCGTCGACCAGGCCGAGGAAGTCGACCTTCTCGACGTCGTTCACGTTCTTCATCTTCTTGAGCTCCACGTTGAGGAGCTTCACCAGCGCACGGTTCTCGCGATGCGAGAGCTCGTGGCAGTAGCCGATGGTCACCTTGCCGACCCCGAGGCGCGCGGCGATGTGCGCTTGGGCGAGCGCCGACGCGATGCCGTCCGGGTCGGGATGGCCGCGCAGCGCAATGAGGAGGTGCTTGCCGCGTGCATGCGACAGCGCTTCCGCAAACGCGCGTGCGCGATCCTGCTGGGGAAGTGGCAACCGTCTGACCGGCTCGTTCATGTTGGCGCTCCTAGCGTCGCTCCCTGCATTCCCAAGTCAAGGTCGTGCGTGCGGCGGCAGACGACGAGGCGTGTCCGACCGCATGAGCTCGCGCTTGTTCGCGAGGCGATTGTCCCCCGGATGGCGTCTCCGGTCGAGGACTCCGCGTGCGGGGCCGTGAAGGTGGCGCGTGAGAGGCGATACGCCGCGGCATGTCTCACACCGGGCCACGTGCCTTTCGGGTAGACTCCGAGACGATGCCCGCTGCGCCGTCGTCTGCCGGAGAGATCGCGCCCGCGTCGTCGGGAACGCCGTCCACATCGACGCCGTCCGGCGGGCCGGTCTCGATCCCGTCGGTCACCGGTCCGTCGGGTGCGTCGGCCGGCTCTCCTGCGGTGGTGCCTTCGGGCCCGCCGGCTGCTGCGCCTTCGACGAGCGCGACGAGCGCGACGAGCGCGACGAGCCCGACGCCGCCCGCGCCCGGCGTGAGCTCCGGGCCGGTGTCGACGCCGACGCCCACGCACTCGGCCTCGTTGCCGCCGCCGCCGCCCGAGTCACCGGATCTCCGCTCACCGTCGCTCTACCTGAACCGCGAGCTCTCGTGGCTCGAGTTCAACGCGCGCGTGCTTCGCGAGGCCGAGTCGGAGTTCGTGCCGCTCCTCGAGCGGCTCAAGTTCCACGCCATCGTCGCGTCGAACCTCGACGAGTTCTTCATGGTCCGGGTCGCCGGCCTGAAGCAGCAGCAGACCGGCGAGGTGGGCGAGCTCGCGGCCGACGGCCTCACCGCGCCGGAGCAGCTCGGCAAGATCTCCGCGCGCGTGCACGAGCTCGTCGCCGAGCAGATGGCGAGCCTCATGGGCAACCTCCTGCCGCGCCTCGCGGCGGACGGAACCTTCGTCCTCGTGAAGCCCGAGCAACTGCCGCCGGTCGAGCTCGCGGCGATGGACGAGCGCTTCCACAACGAGGTGTTCCCGATCCTGACGCCGATCGCGATCGACCCCGGGCATCCGTTCCCGCACGTGCGGAACAAGAGCCTGAACCTCGGCGTCATGTTCTCGCGCGAGGGCGAGAGCGAGCCCGGCTTCGGCGTCGTCCAGGTGCCGATGATGCTCCCGCGCCTCCTCGAGGTGTCCGGGCTGAAGACGGACAGCGGCGCTCCGGCACGTCACGCGTTCGTGCTCCTCGAAGATCTCATCGCGCGGCACGTCGGGATGATCTTTCCCGGCGTGAAGCTGAAGGGGGTCTACGCCTTCCGCGTGACGCGCAACTTCGACCTCGAGATCGACGAAGAAGAGGCGCAGGACCTCCTCCAGACGATCCAGCAGGAGCTCCGGCGCCGCGAGCGCGGCGCGGCCGTGCGTCTCGAGGTGGCCGGCGAACCGACGCCCGATTCGCTGGCGAAGCTCGTTCGCGCGCTCAAGCTCGATCCCGAGCGCGACGTTTACCGCGCGCCGTTCCTGAACGTCTCGGACCTCATGGGTTGGGTGCCACGCGACGAGCGACGGGACCTCCGCGACGATCCGTACAGCCCGCAGGTCGTTCCGCCGCTCCGCGACGCCGAGGACATCTTCGCGGTCATCCGCGAGCACGACATCCTCCTGCACCACCCGTTCGAGTCGTTCGACCCGGTCGTCGATCTCATCACGCGCGCGGCGGAGGACCCCGACGTCCTCGCCATCAAGCAGACGCTCTATCGCGCCGGCGGCGACTCGCCGATTGTGAAGGCGCTCGCACGCGCCGCCGAGACCGGCAAGCAGGTCACCGCCATCGTCGAGCTGAAGGCGCGCTTCGACGAAGAGTCGAACATCCAGTGGGCCCGCACGCTGGAGCAGAGCGGCGTGCACGTCGTGTACGGTCTTCTCGGCCTGAAGACGCACGCCAAGTGCCTCCTCATCATCCGCCGTGAGCGCGGCGGGCTACGCCGTTACGTCCACCTCGCGACCGGCAACTACAACACGACGAGCGCGCGCCTCTACACGGACGTCGGGCTCCTCACCGCCAAGCCGAGCTTCGGCGCCGACGCTTCGTCGCTCTTCAACCTGCTCACCGGCTACAGCGCGCCCGCGAAATGGAACTCGCTCGTCGTCGCGCCGCTCGGCCTCCACGAAGCCGTCCTCGGCCTGATCGCGCGCGAGACCGAGCACGCGCGCCAGGGTCGTCCAGCGCGGATCGTCGCGAAGATGAACTCGCTCGTCGACGAGGACGTCATCGAGGCGCTCTATCGCGCGTCGCAGGCCGGCGTGCCCATTTCGCTCATCGTGCGCGGCATCTGCTGTCTCCGCCCCGGTGTTCCGGGTGTGAGCGACAACATCGAGGTTCGCGCGATCATCGACCGCTACCTCGAGCACGGTCGCATCTTCCACTTCGCGAACTCCGGGAAGGACGAGGTCTACATTTCGAGCGCCGACTGGATGCCGCGTAACTTCCATCGGCGCGTCGAGATCATGGTCCCGATCGAGGACGCCGCCTTGCGCGCGCGCCTCGTCGAGATTCTCACGCTGCAGTGGGCCGACAACGTCAAGGCCTGGGTGCTCGAGCCGCACGGGTCGTACACGCGCGTGCAGGCGAAGCCCGGCGCGCCGCTCATTCGTAGCCAGCAGCGCTTCATCGAGGCGACGCGCGACAAGGTGAAGGTCGCCGACCAGGCGGCGCGTGCACCGAGCCGCTTCCACATGAACCCGACCGCGCAGAAATCGCCGCTCGAGGGCAAGGTCCCGCGTGCGCAGCGCCGGCGTCCGCGCCGCGACGACGGCTAGCGACTCAGAGCAGGTTCAGCAGGTTCCATGTCGCGTGCACGGCGAACGCCGCGACGATGCCGCCCTCCAGGTAAGCGACGGAGAAACCGACGCCCAAGAGGATGGTTTGGTAGAGGGCGACCTCGTACACGCCGACGTGGGCGAGACCGAACGCGGCTGCCGAAGCGAAGACCGCGTACGTCGTTCCGTAACGACGCACGAGCACGTCGAGCAGGAGCCCGCGGTAGATGCGCTCTTCCGCGAGCGGCACGGCCGCGGTCGTGAGGATCGCGAGCAAGGTCGACGCTCGCACCGTCGCGATCCGCCGGACGACCTCGGCAGCCTCGGCCGCGAGGAGGCGACGCGACGCTTCGTCGAGGCGCGACGTGCAGCGCGCGAGCTCCGTTCCCACTTCGAAGAACTGGTGGACGCCGTGGACGAGCGCGCCCGTGGCCGCGAGACCGGCCGCGATCCCGAAGAGCGTGGCGATGACGCGCAGGCGCGGGGGCTCGGCGCGTTCACCTACGTCGCGCGACGATGGCGACGCCATGCGTTCCGCCGCGCGCCGCACGAGCCAAGGCACGGCGAGACCGTACGCGACGAACACCGCGGCCTGGACCGGCAACACCGCACCGGATTGCCGAAGCGCGCGCGCGACGAGTGGAAGGCCTGCCGCGGCGGCGATCGCGCCCACGAGCAGCGGAGTCGGCGTGGTGGTCCGCGCCTCGCTCTCGCGCCACGCAGCGACGACGTCGCTCCGCGTGATCCCGAGCTTCGCAAGGAGCTCGAGAGCGGCGCGGGAGGGGGACGGCGCGCGCGCGAGCACGGTGAAACCGGCGACGAGCGCTGCGGCCGCGCCGGCCCATACGGCGACGTGCACGCCCTTTCCGCAGAGCCGCGTGGCGACGAGAACGAAGCGCATCGCGAGCGCGAGCAGCGCGGCGCCCGTCACGAGCGGAAGTCGCGGCGTCTTCCGCGTCACGTCGAAAGCAACGAACGCGACGAGCAGCGCATCGGCGAGGAGACGACCGCCCGCGCCGCTCCCGGAAGCGACGAGCTCGCGATCGAGCTCGAGCAGCATGAGCGCCGGACCGATCGCGAGGACCACGACGGCGATCCGCGCGCGAGCCCAGGCGCGGAGGCTCGGCACCGGGATCGCGGTCGCGAACGCATCCCGCAGCGCGGCGTCGCGCTCGAGAGCGACGGCGAGCGACGTAAACGGGCCGTTCGGATCGCGCGACACGAGCGATCGCGCGGTGACCGCGATCGTCCCTCCTTCCGCGAGAAGCGCAGCGGGCTCGCACGCGCGCGCCGCAGCTCCGCCATCCGTACGCACGTGGACCACGCCGCCATGATAATAAGGACGCGTGCTGTTCGGGCTCACACGCGGCGAAATCGCACTCGTCGCCTTCGTCTTCGCCCTCGTTTACGGCGCGGGGCTTCTGCCGAAGCTCGCCCGCGCCATGTCCGGCGGCAAAGCGCGCGGTGCAGGAGACGACCGGCCGGCGGATCCGAACAGCGATTGACGGCCGTGTTGCGGCTGGGGTGAGGGAGTCGGGCAGGGGATGGTGGCGGACGAGGACTCGTCGGGAGCGGGCGCGATCAAGGCGGAGGGGAGCTCCCCTGGCCGCTGTCCGATCGTGTTCGTCAGCGACGCCTCCGCCGAGGCGGAGCGGATCGCGGACACGCTGCGCGCGGCCGGCTATCTCGTCGCCGACGTGCCGCTTCGTCATCTCGCGGCTCGCGTTTCGGCCGAGCGTCCGCACATCGTGCTCGTGGACGTGGACGTCGACGGTGCGCTCGATGATCTCGCGCGCGTGCGTCGCGTGCCCGGCTCCGGCGCGATCGACTTCGTCTACCTCGGCACGGGTGGCGGTGCGGTGAGGAACGCCGACGACGCGCTCGCGAACGACGGGAGCGCCTTCTTTCTGCGCCCGGTGGACATCGCCGGGCTCGTCCGCCGGGTCGAGGCGCTGACCGGAGGGCCGTCGCCGCGGCCGATCGCGCGGCCGTCCACGCCGCCTCCTTCGATCCCGGTGAAGCGCCTCGCGCCGAGCGCGCCGCCGCATGCGCCGCCGCCTTCGAGTGATCGGCCGAGCATGCCTTCGCTGCCGGCGCCGGGCGTGCGTACGCCAGGGCCACCGTTGCCGATGAGCACGACGTCGCTCGCCGACCTGGTCGATGCACCACGGTCGTTCGCGTCCTTCGGCAGCGTGAGCCACGAGCTCTCGCAGCTCCTTGCCGAGGCCGAGCTCCGCGCAGAGGTCATGGCCGTCGGTGAGGTCCCGGTCCCGAGCCCAGAGGAAGAGATCGAGTCCGTGTTGCCGGCGGACGTGCTCGCCTCTCTCGACGAGCCTCTCGATGGCGGCGACGACGAAGATCTCGCGGGCGAGCGACCCGGCACGTCCGGCGGTCACGATCGCGAAGGAACGGGCGCGCACGCGAAGGGGACGACGTCCGGAGGCTCGCAGAAGCCGACGACGGGCTCGGGAGGACGTGCATCGACGGGCTCCGCGCAGACGCACGAGCGGCGTCTCAGTGACCCTCCGCCGAAAGGCCTCGGAGGGCCGCTCGCGACCTACCCCAGTCTGCCGCGGCGAGCGACGGAGCCGGCCTTCACGCTGCACGACACGACCGGCCCGCGGTCCGAGCGCACCGAGCCCCCGCGTGAAGGCACGCTGCCTCGCGAAGACACGCGCACGGAAGGCGCTCGAACCGGGACGAAACCGGGCGCGGGCTCGTGGGCGCCGCCGCCGCTCGTCGCCGGCTCCGGCCCGCCGGCCGCGGAGCTTCGCGGTCCTAGCGTGCAGCCCGCGGAGCTCCCGATGGGCATCGTTCTCGGTCCGGGCGACGCGGCGCGGTTCTTCGCCGATGCGGTCACCCGTCGCGTGACCGGCGCTCTCTGCTTCGAGCACGAGGGCACGGTTCGCCGCATCGTCGTCCGTGACGGTGACCTGGTCGCCGCCGCTTCCGGCGCGGAGCTCGAATCGCTCGTGCACTTCCTCGCCGCGCGGGGTGAGCTCCCGCGCGACGACGCGGCGCGACTCTCCGCGAAGGTGCCTCCGTACGGGCGCCATGCGGGCGCGGCGCTGGTCGCGCATGGTTGGCTACGGCAAGACCAGCTCTGGGCCGTGCTCCGCGCGCACGCGGAGTGGATCGCCTCGGCGGTCTTGCGTCTCACGCGGGGAACGGCGCAGGTCGAGCCCGATCCGCCGGGGCGTCTCCGCAGCGAGCCGAGCGTGTTCGGCGCGTCGACGGGCCCGGAGATCTTCGTCGACCTCGTACGTCGATCGGTGTCGCCGGAGGAGGCGCTCGAGCGTCTCGGAGGGCAGGGGAGCCGGATCGGCGACGGTGCGAGCGCCGGCTTGCTTGCAGAATGCAACCTTCCGCCGCAGGAGCTCGATCTGGTCTCCCGTGCGCGAGGAGGGACCATCGCCGACCTGCTCGCGCGCGCGCCCGACCCGGAGATCGTCGCGGTCGTGCACGCGCTCGCGCTCCTCGGTGTCGTCGACGTCGTCCCCGCGCCCGACTTCGGGCGCCGCGAGGGCCGGACCGGAGGCGCCGACCTGGAGGTCGCCGCGCTCGACGAAGAGGCCATCCGCGGTCGCGTGCGCGCGCGCGTCGAGCTCGTCGAAGAGGGCGATTACTTCGCCGTGCTCGGCGTGGCGCGCGATGCGACCGGCTACGAGATCCGCCGTGCGTTCCTCGAGCTGCGCCGGGCGTTCGAGCCTTCGCGCATCCTCACGCCGCGCCTCCAGGATCTCGCCGACGACGTCCGGAAGATCGTCGTCGTCCTCGAGGAGGCTTACGAGATCCTGCGCGATCCCGCCCGCCGCGAGCGCTATCGTCGCGCGATCGACGCGCGCCCCGAGTGAGGCGTGGGTCGCTGAGCGCGCGTCACTGGCCGTCGACGGCGTCGCAGTCCTGGTCGATGCCGTCCACCGTGTCGTCGATACCGCCGGGGTTCGTGAGCGGGGCGTTGTCGTCGCAATCTCCGGCGACGGCGACGTATCCGGCGGGCTGTACGCAGGCCTTCGTCGTCAGCGCCGCGGTGCCGTACCCGTCGTTGTCCGCATCGCGGAAGAACGTCGTCGCGTTCACCGCGCCTACGTCCGTCGTGCCATTGCAGTCGTCGTCGATCTGGTTGCACATCTCGGGCGCGCCCGGGTGAACCGCGACGTTCGCGTCGTTGCAGTCCGTGTTGTTTGCGACGTATCCCGGCGGCGCCGCGCACGCTTGCGTCGTCGACGCGGGGTCGCCGAAACCGTCTCCATCGGCATCGCGGTAGAACGTGAGCTTCACGCCTTCGTCGATGACTCCGTCGCAGTCGTCGTCTTTGCCGTTGCACGTCTCGGGCTGCTTCGGGAAGACGGGGCACTTGTACTCGCAGCCGAGCGCGCCATCGAGATCGGCGAACCCGGCGGCGCACGCGCCCATCCCGCAGACGCCGTTCACGCAAGTGGCGACCGCGTTCGGCACGACGCACGGCTGGTTGCATCCGCCGCAGTGTGCGACGGCGATACGGGTGTTCGTCTCGCAGCCGTTCGCCGGATTGTCGTCGCAGTTGCCGAAGCCTGCGTTGCACGCGCCGAGCACGCACGCGCTGTTCGCGCAGCTCGCCGCCGCGTTCGCGAACGAGCACGCCTGGTTGCACGCGCTGCAGTGCGCGACGTCGTTCGTCGTGTTCGTCTCGCAGCCGTTCGCGACGTTGCCGTCGCAGTCGGCGAGGGGTGCTTGGCAGTCCGACTGTCCGCACACGCCGGCGGTGCACTTCGGGGTCTTGCCCGCCACCGTCGGGCAGACGTTCCCGCACTTCCCGCAGCTCGTGACGTTGCCGTTCGTGAACGTCTCGCAGCCGTCGTTCGGGTCTTTGTTGCAGTCGGTGTACCCGGGCTTGCACGTGCCGAGCGCGCACACGCTGCCCTTGCACTCGGCGGTGGCGTTGCCGAACGTGCAGCCCGCGCCGCATGCGCCGCAGCTCGCGACGTCTTTGCTCACGTCCGTCTCGCACCCGTTTTCGGGGTCGCCGTCGCAATTCGCGCGCTGCTGACCGCACGCGACGAGCACGCACTTGCCGCCTTCGCACGCGGCGCCGCCGCCGGGCATCACGCATGGCGTGCAGCTCGTCGGGCCGCAGCCGAACGCCGGGTCGTCGATCGCCACGCACTTGCCGTTGCATGCCTTCTCGCTCGCGGCGCACGAGGCGACGGGTGCATCCGGGGCGGGCGCGTCCGGCGCGACGCCCGCGTCGAAGTCGACGTCGGCCGGAGGGATCGGCGGCGCATCGGAGCCGGGCCCCGCGGCGTCGCACGCAACGACGACCAGCGCGCCGCCGACCAGGAGCCCGAACGCGCTCGCCGCTCTCGAAACGGTCCACTGCATACTGCCACCGAGACAACCATCTCTCCTCCGCGGCAGCAAGTCACCGCGCGGAGGACGCGTCGGCGCGCGCGCCGGCTCTGGTATAGAGCGAGGCATGATCGATGTCGGACAGAAGCTCCCGGACTTCAGCCTCGAAAACCAAGACGGCCAGACGAAGACGCTCGCCGATTACGCGGGCAAGTGGCTCGTCCTCTACGTCTATCCGAAGGACGACACCCCGGGCTGCACCATCCAGGGCAAGTCGTTCACCGCGAGCAAGGCAGACTTCGACGCTGCCAACGCTGCCGTCGTCGGCCTGAGCGCCGACGATGCGAAGTCTCACAAGGACTTCTGCAACAAGTTCTCCTTCACCATCGAGCTCCTCGCCGACCCGCAGACCAAGCTGCTCGGCGCGCTCGGCGTGAACCAGTCGGAGTGGAAAGGCACGATGTACTGGGAGAGGACGACGTTCCTCGTGGATCCCAGCGGCGTCGTCCGGAAGGTTTACGCGAAGGTCGATCCCAACGGGCACGAGAAGACCGTGCTCGACGACCTGAAACGTCTCGCCTCCTGAGGCGTTTCGCAGGGAGGAAACTGGGAGTAGGAGACAGGTGACCGGGAACAGGTAACCGGGAAGCGAACCGGGAGGTTGGCCCGGTTCCCGGTTCGAGAGGTCGCCGGACGGAACCGGGAGCCGGGCGCCCGCGGCGCCGGTTCCCGGCGACCTGTTACCTGCGCCCGGCCCCCTGTTCTCTCCGCTCCCTCAGCCCGCTTTGCGGAAGATGTCCATCACGTCTTGCAGCAGCTTCATGCCTTCCGCGCGCGGGCGCTGGAACGCGTTGCGGCCCATGATGGAGCCGAACGCGCCGCCTTCGGCGAGGCCGCGGATGTCCTCGAGGAGGCCCGCGGTGTCGCGGTTCTCGCCGCCCGAGAAGATGACGATGCGCTTGCCGTTGAATGCGCTCTGCACGCAGTGGCGGACGCGCTCGGCCATCGTCTTCGTGGGGATGTTGTACTTCTCGAAGACCTTCTTCGCCTCGGCCTGCTCGATGTGCGCGGTGGGCGGCTTGATCTTGATGACGTGCGCGCCGAGCTGCGCCGCGATTTGCGCCGCGTAGGCGGCCACGTCGACCGCGGTTTCGCCTTCCTTCGAGAGACCGGCGCCGCGCGGGTAGGCCCACACGACGGACGGAAGGCCGTACGATTTGGCCTCTTCGATGATGGCGCGAAGGTCTTCGTACATCCGGTTACGCAGACCGGAGCCCGGGTAGATCGTGTAGCCGATCGCCGAGCAGCCGAGACGGAGGGCGTCGCGAACGGAGCCCGTCACCGCGCTGCACGGCTGCTCGACCTTCGCGAGCGTGTCCGAGTTGTTCAGCTTGAGGATGAGCGGGATCTGGCCGGCGTACTTGTCGGCCACCGCCTCGATGAAGCCGAGCGGCGCCGCGTAGGCGTTGCAGCCCGAGTCGATCGCGAGCTGCACGTGGTAGTCGGGGTCGTAACCTTCCGGGTTCGGCGCGAACGACCGCGCGGCGCCGTGCTCGAAGCCCTGGTCGACGGGGAGAATGACCATCTTGCCGGTGCCGGCGAGCGCACCGTGGTTCAGCATCCGCGCGAGGTTCGCCTTCGTTCCAGGGCTGTCGGACCCGTACCAGGACAGGATCTGCTTCACGCGGTCGGTCGAAGGCATCGAAAGGCTCCTCGGGTACGCCCGCATCGCGCGGGCGGTGGTTCGGTTGGGGCGGAGCGTAGTCTCCGGCAAAACGCCGATCAACGGTGCATCCGTGCCGCGGCACTCTGCCCGGAGTTACGGACTTCGCCAGCATTTCCGGCGGCTTCGAGGGTTTACGCCTTGCGCGGAGTCGCTCCATCTGGGATAGCCCGCGTCATGCCGGAGCAGAGCAGCATCCCGCCCCTCAAGGCCACCGCCGTCGTCGGAACCACGCTGCGCGAGCACGTGCTGAGCGGCATGCACGCCGCGCCGGGCGCGACGGGCGAGTTCACGTCGCTGCTCAATCACATCTCGCTCGCGCTCCGCATCATCAACTCGCGCGTCCGCGCGGCTGGCCTCGCAGGTCTGCTCGGCTACACCGGCGAGACGAACGTGCAGGGCGAGGCCGTCCAGAAGCTCGACGCGTTTGCGAACGAGGTGCTCCTCAACGTGCTCGAGCGTAGCGGGCACTGCGGCGTCGTCGGCAGCGAAGAGCTCGACGAAGCGATCCTCGCGCAGAACCACGGCAAGTACGTCGTGCTCTTCGACCCGCTCGACGGTTCGAGCAACATCGACACGAACGTCGGCATCGGCACCATCTTCGCCATCCTTCGGCGCAGCGATCCGAAGCTCTCGCGCCCGAGCTTGGCCGATGCGCTGCGTCCCGGGCGCGAGATCGTCGCGGCGGGTTACGTGCTCTACGGGCCCTCGACGATCTTCGTCCTCTCCACGGGCCAGGGCGCGCACGGCTTCACGCTCGACCCGTCGATCGGCGAGTTCTTCCTCTCGCAGCCGGACATCCGCTGCCCCACGCGCGGCAACTGCTACTCGGTCAACGAAGGCAACTTCGCGCGCTGGACGCCGGAGATCCAGGCCTGGGCGCGTTGGGTGAAGGGCCGTACGCCGGCAGGCCAGAACTCCGACGGCAGCGAGCCCTACAAGACCCCGTACGGCGCCCGCTACGTCGGCTCGCTCGTCGCCGACGCGCATCGCACCCTCATCAAGGGCGGCATCTTCGCGTACCCGGCGGACACGAAGAGCACGAAGGGCAAGCTCCGTCTGCTCTACGAGGCGAACCCCATGGCCTTCTTGTTCGAGCAGGCCGGCGGCGCAGCGACGACGGGCAAAGACCGCATCCTCGACATCATGCCGACCGAGCTCCACCAGCGCACGCCGCTCGTGCTCGGCTCGCGCGACGACGTGAGCGCGTTCCGTCAGTTCGTCGTCGGCGAGCGCGGCTGACGTTCATGCGCGAGATGGCGTGACGCGCGAGGAGCGTGTCACGCCGTGGCGGGTCAGTAGTTGAACTGCGCCTGGAGGCGGACGACGCGTCCTTCTTGGGTCGCGCCGTTCACCGTCCGCTCGCTGAGCATGAGCTCCGTCGTGAGCTCGAACCACTTCGTGTACTGCCACTCCAGACCGGCGTTGATCTCGCGGATCTCGTGGCGCGGCGAGTTCGTTTCGAACTTCTTGCCGCCGTCGTAGCGGTGCACGCGGAAGTAGGGGATGAACGTGCCGGCCTTCTCGGTCGGCAGGCGGACCATCGTCATCGCGTAGCCGCCGTCGAGCGGACGCTCTTGGATGGTCTTGCCGACGAGCTCGGGGCCGACGCCCGCGTTGTACTCGACTTGCAGACCGATGGGCTGGGGGTAGAGCACGAACGTGCCGTGCACGCGAAGGTCGCGGACCTCCTTCGGCGACGAGTAGCCTTCGCCCTTCGACGGCACGAAAAGGCCGGTGTAGCCACCGGCGGAGAGCTCGACCATCTGCGAGCCGATCTGGAACGGGTAGGTGACGCGCGCGACGAAATGCTTGTTGTCGTTCCGTTCGCGCGTGTTCAGCGGCTGTCCGTTGATGACGCCCACCGCGACCATCCCATAGTCGCCGGACCCCTTGAGGCCCGACTCCACGAGCGAGCGAAAGCGCTTCCGCGCGGTCTGCGTCTCGAACATGAAGTAGCCGCCGATGTCGCGCTCGTTCGCGAATGCGCTGTTCAGCGCATCGCTTCGGTCGAAAGGCGCGCGATTCTGGCTCGACTGCATCAGCTCGAACCCGTACGGCACCTTCGATTGCCCGACGCGAAACCGGAACTCTTTGCCCGAGTTCAGGAAGAGGTCGGCGTACCAGTCGCGGATCTGACCGATGTTGAGGCTCTCGTCGATCGCGCTCGCGAAGTCGGGCTGGAGGTACACGGACAGGAATGACGCGACGTCGCCGAAGATGATGAGGCGCGCGCGGCGCAGCAAGAAGCCGCCCGAGTCTCCGATCGACTTGTCTCCCTGCGAGTTCTTCAGCTGCGGGTTCGAGGCGAACAGCCGGTTATACCGGAGCTGCGTATACCCTCGCAGGTGCACGCGCTCGTACCATGGCTTGTCTGCTTCGCTACCGGGCGCCGGCGATCCCGGCGGACGATCGTCCGCGTTCGCGCGCCGCGCGAAGAGCACGGTCGCCACAGAGAAGAGCAATACACACAGTCGCGAGAGCGCCCCGAACGCGCCACGTTGGTGCCGCACACCCATGGTTTATCCTTGTTGTCGTGGCGCTTGCGTGACGTGACGGTGGCGAATACCGACACGTTGCCGTCACATTCCCGCCCACCTCAGTCGCTAGTAACGACCGGCCTAGGACGGCGTTCAGCGCCTTCAGCGGCCGCGCTCGGAGCCCCACACGAACAGGTGGAGTCGCGTTCCCAGACGGTAACCTGCCGCGCGACAGCGGTCGGCGAGCCAGCGCGAGCGTTCGGCGATCGTGCTCGCCGACGTACCCTCCGGCATCAGGATCACGCGCGCGGGCGGGACCTCGAACCGCGCGACGAGCGCCGTCGCTTCGGCGAGGTCCTCTTCGTTCGCAACCACGAGCTTGAACCACGCGTTGTCCTGCCGCGCGAACCACGTGAGCGCCTGGGGCCGCACGCGTAGGCGCTCCTCGTTCCCGGAGCCGGCGAGCTTCGGCGAGACGTTCCACTGATCGACGACCGCGGCGAGCTCCGGCCCCGGCTGCACGGTGCCGTTCGTCTCCACCTCGACGCGGAAGCCGGCCGCGTGCGCGCGACGCGCGAGCTCCGCGACCTCGTCGGCTTGAACGAGCGGCTCGCCGCCCGTGATCACCATGTTGCGCGTGGACGGGCCTGCTTCGGTGAGCGCGCGCGCGAAGATTGCGTCGACGTCGAGCTCGGCGATTTCGCGCTCGCGGTCGTAGCGCGACCAGTCCCACGTGTACGCCGTATCGCACCACGTGCAGCGAAGGTTGCAGTGGCCGAGGCGCACGAAGACGCTCGGCACGCCGATGCTCGCGCCTTCGCCCTGCACGGTCGCGAAGATCTCGGGGTCACCCGACGGCATCCGGCTCGTCCACATGGGCGCGCAGCATAGGCGCGAGGGGCCGATTCACGAAGCGGTCGCGCGGCGCCCGTCGCGAGCCGTCGGACTGCGCCCGCGAACGGTCGCGAGTCGAGGTCGGCCGGGGGCACGATCCGCGGAGCCCGCGCGTCGAAAGGTCGATGCCTCTCCTCGAGTCCCTCCGCTCGACGCGCGCGCTCGTCGCGGTCCTCGCGTTCGTGCTCGGTTTCGGCACGATTCCGCACCGGCTCTGCGAACGCGACGCGGGCAAGTACTTCCGCGGCGACCTCCAGGCCGTCGATGCGCTCGGCGCGACGGTCGCACGCTGGACCGAGCACGACCTCGCGCCGAGCACGTTCGCGACGGGCTCTGCGCGGTACGACGGCGAATGGCTGTTCGGTACGCACATGATGGCCGCGATGGGCTTCGGCCAGGTGGCGCTCGCGTCGCCGCCCGGACCACGCCGCGAGGAGAACATCGCGCGCATGGAGCGATGCCTCGCCGCCTTGCTCGATGCTCCGTCGCGCAGGTTCGATCGCGAGGCATGGGGGAGCGACGCGCTCGAGACGCTTCGGCCGGGCGACGGCGACCGCGGCCATGCCGCTTATCTCGGGTATGCGGGCCTCGCGCTCGGCGTCCACCGGCTGCTCGTACCGAGCTCGCGCTTCGCGGCGCTCCACGAACGCCTCGTCGCCGCGCTCGAGCGGCGCATCGACCGTTCTCCGACCGGCCTTCTCGAGACGTACCCTGGCGAGGTCTACCCGGTCGACAATGCGTCGGCGCTCGGCGCCATCGCACTTTTTGCGCGGGCCCGCGACGAGGCACCACCTCGCGCGCTCACGCGCGGGCTCGACAGCCTGCGCCGGCTCGGCATCGATCCGCGGACCGGCCTCCTCGTGCAAGCGGTCGACGCGACGACCGGCGCGCCGCGCGACGAGGCGCGCGGCTCGGGGACGGCGCTCGCCGCGTACTTCCTTGCCTACGCGGACGTCGCGACGTCGGCGACGTTGTACCGCGCCGTTCGGAACGATCTCTACCGCACCGTCGTCGGCTTCGGCGCCGTGCTCGAGTACGCGCCGGAGTGCCCCGAGCCGGACGCCGCGAGCTACGGGCATGCGCTCCCGTGTGGAGAGAAGCGAGGCGACATCGACTCGGGCCCGATCGCCCTCGGCTTCGGAGTTTCTGCGACGGGCTTCGCGCTCGGCGCGAGCCGCGTGCACGAGGACGCGGATGCGTTCGCGTCCCTCTACGCGACGGCGCACCTCTTCGGCGCGCCGTTCGACGATGATCGCGGCACGAGGTCGTTCGCGACCGGCGGTCCGCTCGGCGACGCGATCCTCTTCGCGATGGTCACGGCTCCGCGCGGCGGCGTGGGCCTTGGGAGGGCGGCATGACCGCCCGTCGCGCGCTCGTCGTCCTCGTCGTTTGCGCAGGCGCATCGGTGTTGCAGCTGCTCCTCGTGCGCACGACGGCAGAGAGCCACGCGGCCCACGCCGTCCTCGCGGCGGGTCATGCGCTCCCTCCTGCCGGTCCGCTTCTCCTCGCCGCGGCTCTCCTCGCCGTGCGGATCTTCGTCCTCGTGATCGTCCCGGGGCTCGTGCTCGCCGCGCTGACGAGCCTCGCCGCGCGCGTGCTCGTCGGCGAAAAACACGTGCGTCAGTCGGCGGGCTCGAGCGACGGCGCGGGGATCTCCGTCGGCACCGGCGTGGGCACGACCATCGGTGGGCGCGGCACGAAGTAGTAGCGATAGATGCCGTAGCCCGACGCGACCACCGCGACGGCGCCGACGACGAAGACGCGGAAGAGCACGTTCGGCGTCAGCGCAGGCGACGGCTCGGCGCGCTTCGTCTCCCGCTCTCTTCGCTTGCGCTCTCGCGTGGACTGCACGTCGCTTCGACCTTAGCGCGCCGCGCGAGCTCACCGGAAGGTGCGCGGGCCGGATCTGCGCGAAACGAGGTGCTCGCGCGTGACGCGGTTATGCTCGCGGCCGTGAGCGCGGACCTCCAGATCGACGTGCGACGGCTCCTGCGGCTCGTTCCGCTCGTCGTCGCGCTCGGCGCCTGCGGTCACGTCCTGCCACGCGCAAAGGACCGTCCGCCGCCCGCCCTCCCCGAGCCGCGACGTGCGGTTCGGCCGCAAGCGCTTCCCGAGTGGTACTGGCAGCCCGTCGAGTCGGACGCCCGCCGTAGCCGCGCGCCGATCGACCTCCCCGCAGACGAGGCCGCCGTGGTGAGGGTCGAAGGCGCGACGCGCGTCTGGGACGAGCTCGGTGCCGAAGGCCGCGCACGGCTGTGTCGCGATGGTCTGCTCGAGGTCCCGGTCGGCTCCGTGTCGGCGTCACGTCGAATGGGTGCGTTCTACACACGCCTCCGCGAAGAGCGCTTGCCGTACGTCCTCACGGTCGACGCGCTCGCGTTCGCCGTCCACGTTGCGCTTTCGCGCGCGTTTGCCGAGGTCGACGAGCAGGCGATCGTTCCCGGCCTGCGCGCGCTCCTCGCGGCGCAGGGGACGCGACTCGCCGAGGAACAACGCGGAGCGGGGACCGATACGGCAGAGGCTCTCCGTCTCGCACGTGCGGTCGTCGCGGTCGGCGCGTTCCTCCTCGAAGGCGGCCGCGTGCCGGCCCCGGCGGATCTCGTCACCATCGTCGACGAAGAGGTCGCGCGCATCGAGCGCCACGAGGGCGACGCGGTGAGCCCGCTCCTCGGCGTTCCTATCGACTACGCGCGGTTCGCCGTCCCGCGTCCCGCCGCGAACGCGGGCGCGCACAAGGCGATGACGTGGCTCGCGCTCGCGCCGCTCTCGCTCGTCGCCGGCAGCGAGGCTTTCGGCGCGGCGGTCGATGTCGCGGCCGCGCGCCGACACACGCGCGCGGCGCTCCTCCTTGCACGTGCGGTCGACCGCGATGTCGACGCCGCAGCGCACGAAGCATGGTCGCGCCTGACCCGGCTCTTCACGCTGTTGTGGGGCGCTCCGGACGATCTCTCTCCTGCCGATCTCGCGGACGTGGCCGCAGCGATCGACGTGCCCGTCGAAGACCGCCGGCGCATCGCGAACGTGGTGCTCGTCGACCGCGTTCGGAAGAGGGCGGCGTCGGTGCATGCGGCCTCCGTCTTCGACGGTGCGGGCGCGCCCGGTCGCGCGGGCGCGTCGGTGCGCATCTTCGGAGGCCGTGCGCCGCCGGATACCGTCGCCCTCGTCGCCCTGACTGGTCCCGAGGTCGGCCCGAGCAGCGGCGATCGCCCAGGCATGCACGCCCGAGACGGCGTGCGCGTCGTGCCCTCGACGCTCGACGTCGCGGCGTTCGCCGGATCGGCGGAGGCACGCGCCGCATTGCGCGAGAGCGGCGCCGACGCCTTCGCCTCGTACGATGCTGCGCTCGCCCGCGCGGTCGCGGGTCGACCTCCTCCGGACGCTGCGGTGAGGCACGCGTCGCTGTACGGCTCGATGCTCGACGTCGTGCTCACGTGGCTCGCTCCGGACGATGCGGCGCCGCGCACGCCGGCCGCGGGACGTGCTGCCGTCGAGTCGGCGCTTGCCGTGTGGACGCTCGCGCGGCGCGACGCAGCCCCTCTCGGCCGTCCGCTGCCACCGCGAGGGCGCGCACCCGAGCAAGAGCTCGCAGTGTCCGGCGCAGCGCTGCCGGCGTTCGTCGAAGCGGAGCCGGAGGTCATCGGGCGTCTCGTCATGGTCACTGCCCAGGCGAAACGCGGTCTCGCTGCGCTCGGCGCGCTGCGGGCCGGCTCGCCTTCTCTCACGCTCCTCGCCGAGGTCGAAGACGTGCTCCGACTCGCGCTCCGCGTCGCCGCGCGCGAGGTGAACGACGACGCGCTCGGCCGCGACGACCTGACGGCGCTCGCCGCGTTGCCCGCGCGCCTCGCCCGCATCGAGAGCGCGCTCGGCGAGCCGGACGATCCGCTCGCGCGCGCGACGCTCCTCCCGGTGACCGCCGAAGTCTTCGTCGACGCACCGGGGGGCCGCGTGCTCACGTCGGCGGCGACGTCCATCGAGCCGGTTGCCTTGCTCGTGCGGGAGCCCGGCGAGGGCCGGCTCGTTCTCGCGTTCGGCGCCCACCTGACGCACGCCGAGGCGGCCCTTCCGCGAGGGCCGAGCGGGCAGGCGACACCGGGCGCCGACGCGCGAACGTTCGTACGCGGCGCGATCGCGGCGCCCTTCCGCCTGGTCCGCTGAGCGCGCGATGGTCGACGGCGCCCGGCGCAGGTAGTCTCCGTCTTTGGCTCGCGAGCTGCGCGCGAGCAAACTGCACCCGGGAGCCTCCTGATGTCCATCTCGCTTCGTGCCTGTGTCGGCGCGCTCGTCGCCTGCGTCGGTGTCGCCTTTGCGGGTTGCTCGAGCGGTCCCGATCTGGTGACGCCTGGGGAAGACGGCGGCGTCACGCCCGAGGGCGGCGAGCTCGACTCCGCGATCGACACCGGCCCGCCTCCACCTCCGTGCAGCCGCCTGACGACGCTCTGCAAAGACGGTGAGAAGTGCGAGGGCGCCGCCGATTGCGAGTCGAACCTTTGCCGTGAGGGCGTGTGCAAGCCGATCTCTCCCGCCGACGGGCAGAAGAACGGCGACGAGACCGATGTCGACTGCGGAGGTAGCGCGGCGCCCGCGTGCGCGGACGGCAAGGGCTGCGCGGTCGCTCCGGACTGCACGAGCGGCGTGTGCACCGGCGCGATCTGCCAAGCGCCGACGGCGACCGACGGCGTGAAGAACGGCGACGAGACGGGCAAGGACTGCGGCGGGACCACGACGAAGGCGCCGAAGTGTCCCACCGGCGAGGGCTGCCTGACCGACGACGACTGCAACAAGGTCCGGTGCGACACGGTCCAGAAGAAGTGCAAGGCGCCGACGAACGACGACGGCATCAAGAACCTCGACGAGACGGGCGTCGACTGCGGCGGACCGACCGCGACGGTGGCGCGCTGCGCGACGGGGCAGGGCTGCGTCGCCACGAGCGACTGCGCGAACGTGCTCTGCAACGCGGACACGCTGGTCTGCGACCCGCCGACCGCGACGGACAACCTGAAGAACGGCACCGAGACGGACATCGACTGCGGTGGCGGCGCGCCGACGAACGCGCCCAAGTGCCTCGTGAACAAGACGTGCACCGTGGATGCGGACTGCCAGAGCAGCGGCTGCTCGGCCGCGCTCGGCAACCGCTGCTCGCCCGTGTCGTGCGCGACGGCCGAAGTCGCCGGCATCAACTCCTGCGGCGCGATCGAGACCGGACAGCCGGGCGCGGCCGCGGCGCACGAGAGCTGCTGCAAGTCGCTCGTGCTCCCCACGCGCAACACGCGTCGGCTCGACAAGTACGAGATCACGTCCGGTCGCTTCCGCACGTTCCTCGGCAAGGTCGGCCCGAACGTCCGCGCGTGGGTGCAAGCGTACGCGGCCGCGAACCCGGACTCGCAGCTCGCGAAGTTCGCAACGACGTCGATCACCGACGGCACCGACAACTCGGCGAGCACGCTCGCCGCCATCTTCCCGTCCGTCGCGAGCGGCGCCCACGGCGTCGTCCAGCACATGGCTTCGGACATCGACAACTACGACGGCATCCGCGGCTGCTACAACGGCCCGACCAACTACTCGGCGAACACGTACTGGATGACGAACGCCGAGTACGCGCAGCTCGGGCTGCCCCCGCGCAGTCTCGCGCGGAGCTTCTCGGACGAGAAGCCGCTCAACTGCGCGATGCCGATCATGATGATGGCGTTCTGCGCGTGGGACGGAGGCGAGCTCGCGACGATCGCCGATTACCGTGACGCGTGGACGGCCACGTACCCGTGGGGGAACAACGTCCAGACGCGGCCCGACTTCAACTGGTGCAACGGCACGTACAACAACGGCGGCTTCAACTGCCAGTGCGACGGGGTAGCGGGTCGCCCGTGGCAGTCGTACGTGAACCATCGCGCGTGCCCTGCCGCGGGATTCCAGGGCCTCTCCGGCGCGGGCGTGTTCTACGAGTGGCCGCGCAACACCGACCGCGCGAAGGACAACGAGCCGCTCATCGCCGCCCCGGGCCGCATCACCGGCGACGCGAGCGCGCTGAAGGGCGACGGCGAGTCGTGGATGGACCTCTACGCGAACCTCGCCGAGTACACCGGCGACTACACGGCGAGCACGAACGACTGGTGCGATCACTCGACGAACGGCGCGGCCGCCGCGAATTCGTGCAAGCGGAACGGGCACGCGAACTTCGGCGTGCGGTACACCGGCATCCCGCGCGTCGGCATCATCGGCCAGACCTGGGAAGGCCACGAGTACAACAAAGGCGGAACGAATTCGTTCCAGGCCACCTTCCAGTACGGCAAATTCGGCGGCCGCTGCGTGCGTCCGGCAGCCCCGTACTGACAGGTCGATCCGCGCGACAATCCAAGCTAAAGACAGGGCCATCATGGCCTCTCAGCCTCATCCGTACGCCACGTTCGTCCATCGCGTGGAGAAGCCCGCGCGCTACCTCGGGGGCGAGTTCGGGGCGGTGAAGAAGGCGTGGAACGAGGTCGAGGCGCGCGTGTGCCTCGCGTTCCCGGATGTCTACGACATCGGGATGAGCCACCTCGGCTTCAAGATCCTCTACAAAATCCTGAACGACGACGCCCGCACGCTGGCGGAGCGCTGCTACGTCCCGTGGATCGACATGGAAAAGGAGCTCCGCGAACGGAAGCTCCCGCTCGTGTCGCTCGAGAGCGCGCGGCCGCTCGCCGAGTTCGACGTCGTCGGCTTCTCGCTCCAGTTCGAGCTCACGTACACGAACATCCTGACGATGCTCGAGCTCGGCGGCATTCCGCTGCGCACCGCGGACCGCACGGATGAGCACCCGCTCGTCATCGCGGGCGGCCCCACGGGGACGCATCCCGAGCCGCTCGCCGACTTCCTCGATGCGGTCGTCGTCGGCGACGGCGAGGAGCGCACGACCGAGGTGGCGCTCGCGTGGACGTCCATGAAGAAGCGCGGGCTCTCGCGGCGGGAGCGCCTCGTCGAGCTCGCGAAGCTCCGCGGCGTGTACGTCCCTTCGCTCTACGCGGTGGCGGTCGACGAGAGCACCGGCCTCCAGTACGTCGAGCGCGCGCTCGAGCCCGGTCTGCCGCTACCGATTCGGCGCAACCTCGTCGCCGACCTGAACAAGTTCCCGTTCCCGGACGACGGGCCGGTCGGCGGCCCCGAGGCCATCTTCGATCGCATGTCGATCGAGATCGCGCGCGGCTGCACGGAAGGCTGCCGCTTCTGTCAGGCCGGCATGATCTACCGTCCCGTCCGCGAGCGCGACCCGGAGGAGGTCGTCGAGACGCTCGTGCGCGCGGTGAAGAAGAGCGGCTACGACGAGGTGAGCCTCACCTCGCTCTCGACCGCGGACTATTCGTGCATCGCGCCGCTCATCGAGAAGGTGACGAAGCGGCTCGCGCCCGAAAAGGTGTCGCTCGGCGTCTCCTCGCTCCGCGCCTACGGTCTCGACGAGCCGGTGCTCGACGACATCAAGCGCGTCCGCGCGAGCGGCATCACGTTCGCTCCCGAGGCGGGCAGCCAGCGCATGCGCGACGTGGTGAACAAGAACGTCACCGAAGAGCAGCTCATGACCACGGCCGAGCGGATCTTCTCGCGCGGCTGGGACAGCATGAAGCTCTACTTCATGATCGGTCTCCCGACCGAAGAGGAGAGCGACGTCCGCGAGATCGTGAAGGTGGGTCGGCGCGCGCGCGAGGTCGGCAAGCGCGTTCGCCGCGAGACGAACCGCGGCGGCCCGCCGAAGGTGACGGTGAGCGTTTCGACCCACGTTCCGAAGCCGCACACGCCCTTCCAGTGGTGCGCGATGGATCGCGAGGAGAACGTTCTCACGAAGCAAGGCTGGCTGCGCGACGAGGTGCGGGCGAGCGGCGTCGATCTCCGCATGCACGACTCGCGTACGAGCTGGCTCGAAGGCGTGTTCGCGCGTGGCGACCGCAAGCTCGGTCGCGTGCTCGAGCGCGCGTACCGCGCCGGCTGCCGGTTCGATTCGTGGGAAGACCAGCTCCGCATCGAGACGTGGAGCGAGGCTTTCCGCGCAGAAGGCATCGAGCCCGCGGCGTATCTCGGCACGTTCCCGGTCACGGCGCGCCTCCCGTGGGACCACATCGACGTGGGCCTGGAAGAGGGCTTCCTCGTCCGCGAGTACCGGAAGGCGCTGAAGAGCCGCCTCTCGCCGCCGTGCGGAAAGGCCGCCGGCGCGTTCGTCCACGCGACGAACCTCGAAGACGCCGAGAAGGATGCGCGGAAGCTCGTTTGCTACGACTGCGGCGTCGCTTGCGACCTGTCTGCGATGCGCAGCGAGCGGCTCGTGTACCTGACGCGCCTCGGCGCGAAGAGCCCGCGCGTGCTCCCGCCGAAGGAGGTCGCGCCGCCCCCGCCGGCTCCCCCCGAGCCGATGCTCGCGGCCGACGGAACGTCGCTCCCCGCGGCGCCCGCGAAGCGCAAGGGACCAAAGCCTCCGCCGCGCGTCGTCCAGGGCGAGGCGCGTCGCGTGCGCTTCCGCTACGCGAAGGTGGGGCCCATGGCCTTCCTCTCGCATCTCGACTTGATTAGGGCGCTTCCGCGTTCGTTCCGCCGCCTCGAAGTCCCCATCTACTACTCGTCGGGCTTCCATCCGAAGCCGGACATGACGTTCTCGCCGGCGCTGTCGCTCGGCGTGGCGTCTCTCGCCGAGATCCTCGACGTGAAGCTCACCGTCGACGTCGATCCCGAGGAGCTCGCGGCACGCCTTTCGGCGGCATCTCCCGAGGGTCTCGTCTTCCGCGGCGGCGTCCTCCTCGGCGGTGACGACCCGAGCATCGCCAAGGCGATCGACGGCGCGCGCTACGTCGTTGCGGTCCCCACGCACGCGCTTCTCTCGATGGGCGGCGCCGATCGCCTGCGCGAAGAAGTGGCCCGCGTGAACGCCGCGCCGGAGCTGCGTCTCGTGCGCCGCTTCGAGCGCGGTCTCGCCAAGGCGGTCGACGTGAAGCGCTTCCTCCGCTCGCTCGTCGTCGACGATCCGCGCGCGGCGACCTACCTCGCGGACGCGCGCGTCGCGGGCGACTTCACGACGCTCCTCTGCGACGTGGCGATCACGGGCGACGGCGGCGTGAAGATCAGCGAGGTGATGGAGGCGCTGTTCCCGAAGGTGGACGGCGTCGAGGTGCTGCCGTACCACGCCGTACGCGCCGAGCTCGGCATCGTCGACGGCGAGACGTACGTGACGCCGCTCGACCTGCCGCGCGTTCGTGAGCTCCGCCCGCCGCCGCCGCCGAAGGTGAAGTCCGCTCCCGTCGTCGTCGCCGACGCGTGATCTCGACGACGGCGCTCGCCCTGCTCGCCGTCGCCGCCTTCGCGGCCGGCCTCGTGGACGCGATCGCGGGCGGCGGAGGGCTCCTCACGGTTCCTTCGCTGCTCGCCGCGGGGCTCCCTCCGCAGATCGCGCTCGCGACGAACAAGGGGCAGGCGTGCTTCGGCGCGGTGAGCTCGTTCACGTCGTTCTGGACGCGCGGAGGAATCGACCGGGATCGCACGCCGGTCGGCTTCGTGTGCGGGTTCCTCGGCTCGCTCGCGGGGGCCCGCGTGCTTCTCCTCATCAAGCCGGAGCCGCTGAAGCCGGTCGTCCTCGTGCTCCTCCTCGTCGCCGCCGGCATCGTGGCGTGGCCGCGCAAGCCGCACGGGAAGCCGCATGCGTGGGCTTCGATCGGAGTGGTCCCGGTCACGTTCGCGCTCGGCTTCTACGACGGCTTCTTCGGTCCTGGCGTCGGGTCGATGCTCATCGTCGCGTTCGTCCTCCTGTTCGGTGAGTCGCTGACGCGCGCTTCGGGCAATGCGAAGGTGGTCAATCTCGCGTCGAACCTCGCGGCATTGATCCTCTTCGCTTCGCGCGGGACGGTGCTCTGGCGCGTCGCGCTGCCGATGGCCGCGGCGAATGCTGCCGGCGCATTCGTCGGGGCCCGGCTGGCGGTCAAACGCGGCGACGCGTTCGTGCGGTACGTGGTGCTCGGGGTCGTCACCGTGCTCGTGCTGAAGATGGCGTTCGACTTGGTGCGATGACCGCGAGACGGCGCTAAGCTCGCCGGCGTGACGCTGCGGCGCATCGTGTTCGGGCTCGTGGTTCCCGACGCCCAAGAAGAGCAGGCGAAGGCCGAGGGGCGCCGCAGCGAGCTCGCCGCGAAGGTCGACCGCTTGACGACGCTGCTCGAAGAGCACGTCGGTGTACCGATCGAACGGCACGCGGCGAGCTCGTACGAGGCGCTCGCGGGGGCGGTCGAAGCCGGACTCGTCGACCTTGCGTGGCTACCGCCGATCGTCTTCGTGCGGCTCGGCGATGCGGTCACGCCGATCGCGAGCGTCGTGCGCGGCGGCAAGAGCGCGTACGAAGCCGCCCTCGTGGTGCGCGCCGACGCGAAGATCCGTGCGATCGACGCGCTGCATGGAACGCGCGCGGGCTGGGTGGACCCTTGGAGCGCCGCAGGCTTCGTGCTGCCGCGCGTGAAGCTCGCGCTCCTCGGTGTCGATCCGCGCACGGTCTTTCGCACGGAGGTCTTCCACGGCTCGCATCGCGCGGCGATCCGCGCGCTCGCCGAAGGCGCGTGCGACGTCGTCGGCACGTACGCGCGTGCGAACGAAGCCGGGGAGGTCGTCTCCGGCGCATGGTCCGAAGTGGAAGGCGCGGACGTCCGCGTGCTCGCGACATTCGGGGCGATTCCGCCGGACGTCGTCGCCGTGCGCCGCGATTTGCCGGACGAAGAACGGGCGAAGCTGGCGGCCGCGCTGCAAGCAACGCGGTCGAGCGAGACGGCGCGCACGATCCTGCGCGAGCTGTTCGGCGGCGATGAGCTCACGGAAGGCGTCGCACCGGGGTACGACGCGCTGAAGCGCGCGCTCGACATGGCAACGGCCCGCGGGCTCTTCGACTGAATAAGGATCAGTGCTTCGCGACCGCGGGGCGCTTCGGCGAGCCGAGGAGGCGCAGCGCGCGGCACGCTTCGGCATCGCGGCACGGCCCGATGTTGCCGCCGTGCGCCGGCCACGGCGTCTCGGCCGATTTCATCGCGCCCGTCTCACGCAGGTCCGGCCCGCGCCATGGCGGGGCGGAGTGGGCGAGCTTCGCTTCGCGATCACTGTTCGAAGGGTCGGCGCTCGGCGCGAACGGAAACCGAATGACGGGCGCGAGCCCGACGCGTTGCACGGGTGACCCGTCCGGCAGGGCGTAGACGAGCGTGGTCAGGCGCAGCACGCCCGCGTGCGCGTCGTCGTCGACGTATTCCTGCGCGCAACCTTTGCCGAACGTCGTCGTGCCCACGGTGGGACCGCGACGATACGTGGCGAGCGCGCCGGCGATCATCTCTGCGGCGCTCGCCGTCGTGCCGTCGACGAACGACGCGACCGGCCCCGTCCAGCGATCGCGCTCGCGCGGAACGGGCGCGCGGTCGATCTCGATCGTGCCGTCACGCCGCTTCATCGCGAACAGCGGCGCACCCGGCAAGAAGAGCGACAGCGCACCGAGCGCGCCATCGGTCGACCCGCCACCGTTGCCGCGGAGGTCGAGGACCACGCCCGCGAGCTTGCGCGGACCGTGCTCGCGCTCTTCCGCGATCATCGCCGCGAGGTCGTCACCGAGGTCGTCCCGCACGTCTTTGATCTCGACGAGGAGCACGTCTCCGTCGCCGAACGCGATGCGCTCGCTGGGGAGATCGCCGAGCGCCCTCGGCGGGGGCGCCGTCTCCTCTGGCTTGCCGAGCTCGAGCTTCACGAGCTTGCCCCCGCGCAGCACGACGGCGGAGAGCGGTGCCTTCGCATCACCGGACTTCTTCGGCGCGCCGAGCCCTTCGGTCGCTGCGAACCCGAGCTGATCGACTTGCTCGAGCGGGAGCCCCGCGGTCGCCACGTTCGACACCGAGAGCACGACGTCGTCCTTCGCGAGCGGCGCGGCAGGCGAATCCACGATGCGGACGCCGATGGCGGTCGGCACCGCGCGACCCCAGAGGCGCGAAGGAGGGCGCGACGCGAGGTCGACTTCGTAGATCCGAGACTCTTCGTCAAAGGGCGCCCACTCCCCGTGCGGATCGACGAGCGGCACGTACGCACGCACCGCCGATGCGAGGACCACCTTCGCCCAGCCGTGCTTGTCGAGCGGCGGGAAGAACCGGCGCCGCGCCTCTTCCGCGTAAGGGCGGACCGCGTCGCCGTGCACCGCCTCGAACGCGCCGACTCGCGCGCCGATCTCGAATGCGATGTCACGCGCGAGCCCGGTGGGCGGCAGGGGCTCGAGCGCCGCCTTCGCCTTGTCGGCGGCGCCTTCGTGTTTTGCCGCCGCCGTGCGCCGGCCGCGGTCGAACGCGTCCCGCAGCTCGCCGGACCATTGCTCGAGCGCCGCGCCCGGACCGAGCGCCGACTCGCACGCGCGTTTTCTGCGCCCCTCGATGTCGGCGACGAGCTCGCTGCCGACCTTCGCGAGCGCGCGCGACGTGGGCGCGTCTTTCGCGAGCGTGAGGAGCCCATGCGGATCGAGCCAGTCGGCGGCCGAGGTCGCGAACGTCGAGACCGGCACGCCGTCCGGCGCGTACGCGAGCCCCGCGCGGACCTGATCGACGATGGTGCGCGCCTCTTCGCACGAGAGCGCCGTCGGCTCGCCGGACGGGATGCGGAAGACGTAGGAGCGCTCGTCGTCGTGCGAGTCGTCCGTCGGGTCCATCTTCGGCGGTGCGGGCTCGCTCACCACCACCGGGCCGGGGAGCTCCGTCTCCGGCCCGTGCGGCGCGGAACGGAGCGCGCCCGAGCGCACGCCCCACGCCGCGAAAGCGAGGGGCAGCGCGCCCAGCAGGAGGAGACCCGTCTTCCGCATGCCGGAAGCACAAACGTAGCAGGCGGCCGCGCGCGCTCGCGAATTATGGGCAGCCGCCCGCCCGTGCGGCGCTCAGGCGACGAGGTCGGCGAAGTGCGAGAGCTCGGACCGGAGCTTCGTCCGTGCGCGCTCCTCGAGCTGCCGTACGCGTTCCTTGCTGACGCCGAGCCGGATGCCGAGCTCCTGCAGCGTCGGCGGGTCCTCCTTCATGAGACGCTCCTCGATGATGAGGCGCTCGCGCGCATCGAGCTCGGCCACCGCGCCTCGAACCGCCCGCCCGGCCTGCGCGCTGATTTCGCCGCGCGAAGCTTCTTCCTCCGGCGAACCGGTGCCCGACGAGAGCCGTTCGATGGCCGGAGGCATGTCGTTCGTGCTGACGTCGAGGCTCTGCTCGCGTCCGCTGAGGAGCGGCAGGAGTAGGCGAACGCGCTCTTCCGAGAGGCCCGACACCTTGGCGAGCGCCTCGGGGTCGGTCACCTTGGTCCGCCGATACGCACGAAGCGCTCGGCGCTCGGCCTTCGTCGTCCCGAGCCGCACGACGCGGAACGCGCGCACGACGTACTCGCGGATCTCCGCGCGAATCCAATACGCGGCGTACGTCGCGAGCCGGCACTCCTTCTGCGGGTCGAACTTTTTCGCCGCCTTGAGCAGGCCGAGGTTGCCCTGCTGGATGATGTCTTCGAGCGGGACCCCCCATCGCCGGTACTCGAGGGCAATCGAGACGACGAAGGGAAGGCACGCTTCGATGATCTTCGCGCCCGCACGCTGATCGCCAGCGACCCACTTGCGCGCGAGATCTCGCTCCACTTCGCGATCGAGCGCCGAGAATCCCGCGAGGCTCTCCCGGTACGCGCGTAGCGATCCGCCCTCGAAGGCCGAGCTCATGATGGACTCCTCCTCTCGCGTGCGCCGCCTCGTCACGATGGCGAGACGCGCGCGCGGTTCCTCGCGCTCGGCGTGGCCTCTGCCTCGGGCTTCGGGTTTCTCAGACCCGGCGAGCCACGGCGTCAGCCTCTCCTGCGCGTACGACGCTACTGCATGGCCGATGCCAGCATGCGTCAGGCGAATTCACGCCGAATTTGCAGGGCGCCGCACGCGGTGCGCGAAAAAGCGTGTTGGAGCTGCTGCGCCCTGCGCAACGCTTTCGCGATCGGGGGCGGGAAAGAGGCTCGTTCGCCCGCGGAGACCTCCGGGCGCGAGACCTCGCCGGTCAGACCTCGATGCTGAGGCCTTCGCGCGCGGCCTCGCAGCTCGCGAAGAGCTCGCGCGCGCGGCGCTCTTTCTCCGCAACGGCCGCGTCGTTCTGCATAGGGTCGTGGTGGTAGAGGACCAGCTTCTTCGCGTTCGCCGCCTTGGCGAGCTTCACGGCTTCCTCGTACGTGCTGTGACCCCAGCCGAGCTTCGGGCCCCCGCTGCCGGAAGTTCCTGCGTACTCCTCGGGCGTGTACTGCGAGTCGTAGACGAGGACGTCGACGCCCTTCGCGAGCTTCAGGAGGCGCGGGTCGACGACCGCGTAGTGCTCGGTGTCCGTCGCGTACACGACCGAGCGACCGCCGTGGTCGACACGGTACGCCCAGACGCCGTTCGGGTGATTGCCGCGGCCGGCGGTGATGATCGCCTTCGTGCCGTCGCCCGCATCGAGCTCCAGCGGCTGGCCTTCGACGACGTCGTGGAAGTGCATCTTCGCGCCCATCTCGGTGAGATGAACGGGGAAGCTCGGGTGGTCCATCTGGCCGGCCAGCGTCTCTTCGAGCGTGCGCGAGACGTTGTTGCCGCCGTAGAGGTGGATGACGTTGCCCGGGACGAACGCGGGGTCGAAGAACGGGAACCCCTGGATGTGATCCCAATGGACGTGGCTGAAGAAGAGGTGCGCCGTGATGGGCATCTCCTTCAGGAGCGTCTTGCCGAGGAGCCGGAGCCCGGTCCCGCCGTCGAAGACAAGCAGGAGCTTTCCGGCGCGCACCTCGACGCAGCTCGTGTTGCCCCCGACTCCGACGGTGTCCGGTCCGGGGCTCGGAATGCTGCCCCGGACGCCCCAAAAGGTGATCCGCATCGCCCTCCTCGAACCCCTCACCCGACAAGCCCGGCGCCGGATCTGTCGAGAAACAAGGCAATAAGGCCTTTCCAAGGGGGGCGTCAAGGGCGCTCGCCCCCGGCCACCGCTTTCGGTAGAACCGCCTCATGACCCCGGGCGGAGACGACGCGCCTCGCGCGGCGCAAGCCGTGTGTGTGCTCGGCTGCCCTACGACGAGCGCGGCCATCGCGCGGCGCGCTCGGGCGGCGGCCGAAGCCTTTGCGCGCGGCGCCGGCGAGCTCGTGGTCGCGTGCGGGGGTCGCGCGTGGGGCGGTTCGGTCGAGGCCGACCACATGGCCGAAGCGCTCCGCGCGAGCCGGGTGCCGGCCGCCGTCATCGTGCGTGAACGATGCTCGCTCGACACCCGCGACAACGCGCGGTTCGCGGCCGTGCTCCTCGCGCGTCGCGGCATCTCACGGGTCGTGCTGGTCACGTGCGCTTGGCACATGCCGCGTGCTGCGCGGCTGTTCACCGCGACGGGGCTCGAGGTCGTGGAGAAGGTCGGCGTCGAGCCCCCGAGCCCCACGGAGATGCAGCGGCTGTACTGGCGAGCGCGCGAGGCGGTGACGTCGTGGAAGGACGCGAAGCGCGCGATGAGGATCGTTTGAGAGCCCCGAAGCTCGGCGCGCACGTCGTGTGGTTCACCTTGGTTTCTGCGTGCTCGAAGCCCGCGTCCACGGGTGCCGACGCAGGCGCATCGCCGGGCGGCGATGCGGCGTCGGGGCTCGACACGGCCGCCATCGCGCGCGCGGAGGATCTCCGGCGCGCGAAGGACGTCACGCCCGAGGCAAGGACGAGCCACGACGGCAGCGCTCGCCGCCGGAGCGCGCGCGCGCTGGCGCGTATCGCCGATGCCGCCTCGATCGAGCCCCTCGTCGCGCACCTCGCCGACGAAGATGGGGAGGTCGTCGCGTGGGCCGCGTACGGCCTCGGCTACGCGTGCAAAGGACACGAGGACGCGCACGTGAAGATGCTCGCTGCGCGTGCGGCGTCGCTCGAGAGCTCGCGAGGCGATGGTCGCTCGATGCCCTCATCCGCACGGGGCGCTGCGGAGCTCGACCCGACGGTCGCGATCGCGCGCGCGATCGGGCGGTGCGGCGGCGCGCTCGCGGAGCAGGTCCTCGTGGCGGCGGTGAAGACGGGGGGGCCGTTCGGCACGGCCGCGGTGACGGGCCTCGGCGATCTCGCGACCAGGCGGAAACAGCTCGGCGCCGACGCGATGACCGCGCTGCTCGACATCGTGGGCTCGCGGGATCGCACCCCGAACGACATGGCGTTCTACGCGCTGTCGCGCGCCGATGCGGGCGAGGCGTTCGGACGACGCGTTCTCGAAGCCGCGCGCGGTGCGCTCGGGCGGGCAAGCGACGCGCGCATCCTCGCGGTGAAGACGCTCGCGCGTACGCCGCACGACGCGACGGCTCGCGACCTCGCGAAAGAGGCGGCTGCCGATCTCGCCGGCGTGGTGACGGACGCGAAGGGCTTCACACCCGCCGAACGCGCGGAAGCGGCGCGCGGCCTCGGCTCCCTCGGCGAGGCGGCGCAGCCGGCGGTCGCCGAGGCGCTCTCCCGTCTCGCTCCCGACAAAGACGCCGTCGCGATCCAAGCGCTGCTCGGCCCCGAGCACGCCGTTCTGCTCACGCTGCTCGGTTCGCTGTCCACCGATCCTCCGCGCACGGCGGAGCCAGCGCTGAAGGCGCTCTCGATCATCTCCGCGCCGTCGGAGCCGACGCCCGCGCTCGCCAGAAGGCTCGCGGAGCTCCGATGCGCGGCGGCGCTCGGGCTCGCGCGCGGCGCACACGACGCGGAGGTGCTCCGGAAGTGCGACGCGGAAGGCGGAGAGATCGGGCAGCGCGCGCGCCTCACTTCGCTCCTCCGCAGGCCGCTGAGCACGGAACGGAAGAACGCGCTCCGCGCTTTCGCGAAGAGCGAGCACCTTCGCATCCGCGAGCTCGCGATCGAAGCGGTGGGGCAGCACCCGGAGCTCGGCGATGCGGGCGCAGCGCTCCTCGCGGACGCGCTCACGTCGAAGAAGGCCGGCCTCGTCGCCACCGCCGCGGAGGTGATCGCGTCACACCCCGAACGTGTCCTCGTGCTCGCGGAGAGCGAGAAGCGCGCCGCGCTCGACCCGAAGGCTCCCCCACCGACGGCGAATCCGGCGCAGGAGCTCTCGCGTGACGTCGGGCGTGCCCTTGCTGCGGCGCTCGCCGAGAAGTGGCCGGAAGATCGCTTCGAGACGCGCATCGCCCTCGTCGAGGCCGCCGCGGCGGTGCACCATCCGCAGGCCAAGGCGGTCGCCTCTGCCGCGTGCAACGACGCGAACGTCGTCGTACGCGATCGCGCGCAGAAGGCGCTCCGCACGCTCGGAGAGAACGTGGGCGCCTGCGCTGCGCCGGATCGCGAGGCTTCTCCCGCGCCCGAGATCGGCCATGCCATCGAGCACCCGACGAAGGTGGTCCTCACGACGGACGCGAAGGCAGTCACCATCGTCCTCGAGCCGGAGCTCGCGCCCATCACCGCGACGCGCATCGCTTCGCTGGTGAAGAACGGGTTCTACAAAGGGATCGTCGTCCATCGCGTCGTTCCCGGATTCGTCGTGCAGCTCGGCGATCCGGACGGCGACGGGTACGGGGGCTCGGGCACGTCGCTGCGCTGCGAGACGTCACCCGTCCCATTCCTGCCGCTCGACGTGGGGATGGCGCTAGCCGGCCGCGATACGGGCTCGAGCCAGCTGTTCGTGACGTTGTCGCGTACGCCTCACCTCGACGGCGAGTACACGCGCGTCGGTCGTGCCGAAGGTGACTGGGCGTCCATCGCGCAGGGCGACGTCATCGTCGACGCCAAGCTGATAGAGTGAGCGGCCCCATGCTGCTCGCGATCGACGTAGGCAACACGAACATCGTCTACGGGCTGTTCGACGGTACGGCCCTGGTCCACCAGTTCCGCGTCGAGACGAGCCGTGGGCGCACGGCCGACGAGTACGCCGTCATCCTCCGGCAGCTGCTCGCCATGCGAGACGTGCAGCCGACCGACGTCGAGGCGGCGATCATCGCCAGCGTCGTGCCGGCGCTCACCGACCCGATGCTCGATCTCGTGCGGCGCGCGTTCGGCCACGAGGCGCTCGTGGTCGGCCCCGGCATCCGAACCGGAATGGCCATTCTCTACGAGAACCCGCGCGAGGTCGGCGCCGACCGCATCGTGAACGGCGTCGCTGCGTACGAGCGCTTCCACACCGGCCTCGTCGTCGTCGACTTCGGGACGGCCACGACGTTCGACTGCGTCTCGCCGAAAGGCGAGTACCTTGGCGGCGTCATCGCGCCCGGCATCCAGATCAGCGCCGATGCGCTCTTCGCCCGTGCGGCGAAGCTCCCGCGCGTCGAGATCGCGAAGCCGCCGCGCGCCGTCGGACGCAACACGCAGCACTCGATGCAGTCCGGAATCGTCTACGGATACGTCGGCCTGGTCGATGGCCTGGTCGATCGGCTCGTCGAGGAGCTCGGGTTTCCGTGCACCGTCGTCGCAACCGGCGGGCTCGCGCGGCTCATCGCGCCGCTCTCGCGCACGATCCAGGACGTGGACGACGACCTCACGCTCACGGGCCTGCGGATCCTGTACGAACGCAACCAGGGATGAAGCGCGCGCCCGCGGTCCTCGTCGGGTGCGCCGTCGCGCTCGTCGCCGCGATCGTCCTCGGCGTCAGCTTCGGGACCGACAGCGTCTCGCTCGCGACCGCGCTCGCCGACGCGTCGTCGCGCGACCACGACATCGTGTTCGCGGTGCGTCTGCCGCGCGTGCTCCTCGGCGCGCTCGCCGGCGCAGGCCTCTCCGTCGTCGGCGTCGCGCTCCAGGCGCTGCTCCGGAACCCCCTCGCGGAGCCCTACGTTCTCGGCGTTTCCGGCGGATCGGCGCTCGGCGCGACGATCGCGATCTTGTTCGGGCTGACCGGCGCGACGGCGCTCGGTGCCTCGCTCGTGCCCATCGCGGCGCTCGCGGGAGGCTTCGCGGCGACGGTTCTCGTGCACGCCTTCGCGGCCGCGGCGCCCGGCGCGCGGAGCACGAGCGTGCTGCTCTCGGGCGTCGTCGTGAATGCCATCGCCTCGGCCGCTATCACGTTCGTGAAGACGCTGATCCAGCCGGCGAAGGCGCAGGAGCTGCTCTTCTGGCTGATGGGGTTCCTCGACGTTCCCTCGCAAGCCTCGCTCGTCGCCCTCACGGTCTACGTCGCCCTCGGAACGGGCATCCTCCTCGCGGATGCGGCGCGCCTCAACGTGCTCTCGCTAGGCGACGAAGCCGCCGAGCACCTCGGTGTGCGCGTGCGCGTCGTCGAGGTGCGCACGCTCCTCGCGAGCTCGCTCGTCGTCGGCGCGATCGTGAGCATCACCGGGCTCATCGGATTCGTCGGGCTGATCGTCCCCCACATCCTGCGGCGTCTGCTCGGCCCGGACACCCGCGTTCTGATGCCCGCGTCCGTCGCGCTCGGTGGCGCCGTCCTCGTCGTGTGCGATCTCGTGAGCCGCGCATCGTTCCGGCTGCTGCATACCGAGCCGCCGGTCGGCGCGGTGACGGCGCTCGTCGGCGGCCCGCTGTTCCTGTTCTTGCTGCGTCGCCGCGCGGTGTGACGCGCCGCTAGAACGAGCCGCCGAGCGAGAGGCCCGACGAGGACCCGCTCGTCCACGGCGTGAGCCGCACGACGCCGGCGTGCGAGGGGCCCGTGGGCTCGAGGAAATGCCATACGAGGCCCGCCACGACGACCGCCGCGCCTGCACCGGCGAGCGCTGCTCCGAACACGGGCTGCCCGTCCGAACGTCCGGCCTGCTTGCGTCGTTCGTCGAGCGACTCGGCCGTCTCCCCGGCAACAGGCGTGCATTGCTCGGTGTCGCGATCGCATCCGGCGGGCAGCTCGGGCGCCGTCAGCGCGACGACGAGGCCGCCGATCAGCGTCGCGCCGCCGACGCCGACGACGATCCAAGGCCACGCCGTGTGCGAGCGGCCGCCGTCTGCGCGCGTCGTCGCCGCCGTCGTCGGGGCCGCTGCCGCCGACGAGTCGCCTTCGCTGCTCACGAACGTCACCGTGATGGCTCGCGCGCGCTCGCCTTCTTTCACGAGCGCGCGCTCGATCACGGGCGCGCTGCCCGCGACCTCGAAGCGAAACGTGTGCGGGCCAGGATCGACGGCTACCGATTTCCCGTCGAGCCTGCGCGCGAGGACCTCACCGTCCATCGTGATGGTGACGTCGAACAGATCGCGGCCGCGCGCATCCTTCGCTCCGAAGACCACGGTGGGCAGTAGCGCGACGACCTCGCCCTGCCATTGCGTGCAGTCCTTCCGCACGAGCGCCGGGCACCCCTCCGCGCCGCAGACCAGGAACTGCTCGCGCGCCTCGCGGAGCTTGCCCGCAGCACGCGCGCGCTGGCCCTTCTCCGAGGCGGTCAAGCAGGCCTGGACGTCGGCGGCCGATCCATCGCTCGCGAGGGCAGCGACCGCGAGCGCGGCTCCAGCGGAAACGATGCGGGCGCGCGCGCGGGGCGACATGTCAGAACCGGAGGAGCGCGCCGGAGCCGCTTGGCGCGAAGTGGGGACCGAGCGCGGTCGCGCCCGCGGCCCGCGAAGACGATCCTCGCTGCACGAAGAACAGGACGACGCCGCCGACGAGGAGCGCGGCCCCGACCCCCGCGGTGATGCCGGCGATCGTGTAGCGCGTCTCGATGGCGTCGACGTCCGACTGCGCACAACGCGGCGCGCACGTGTCGCGGAGCTCGTGCGCGTCGCCGGTCGCTCCGAGGTCGATCGCGAGCGCCGTTGCGAGCGCGGCCACGCCGACCCCGCCGACGACGAGGGCTGCGACCGGTGCGCCGCGCGTCCCGCGACCTGCATCGGCTGCGTCACCCGTCGGCGACGAAGCCTCGAACGACACGACGACGAGGCGGTTCTTCTCGGCTTGCCGGATGACGACGCGTTCTTCGATCGCGCCTGCTCCGGATGCTTCGAAGCGAAACGCATGCACGCCGGGATCGACGGCGTAGGCGCGCCCATCGAGCGTGTCGGTCACGAGCTTGCCGTCGACGAGCACGCGCACGTCGACGAGGTCACGGCCACGCGCATCCTTCGCGCCCGGCACGATCGTCGGCAACGTCGAAAGCACTTCCGTCATCCACTTCGTGCAGTCTTCGCGGACGACCCGCGGGCACTCCGCGCCGCCGCACACGAGCAGCGCCTCGCGCGCCGCATTCAGCTTGCCTGCGTTGCGGAGCTGCTGCGCGCGCTCCGAAGCGTCGATGCACGCCTGCACCGTGTCTGCGCGCGCAACCCCCGGCGCGACCGCGGGCCCGATCGTCGCGAGCGCAGCCGCCGCGAACACTCGCCGAGCAGCCCGCGCCGTCATCGGCCACATGCTACTTCACTTTGTCGAGGCACTGCGGCTTGTACCGCTTCAGGCCCTGCGCGTCGTACCAGTACGGAGTCGAGCAGTCGTCGACCGGCGCGGCGGCCGGCGCCGGCGTCGTGCTGGTCGCCGCCGAGGGCGCGGCTTTCGCGCCGGGCTTCGCGGTCCCCATCTTCGGCGAGGCCGGGCGGGGCATCGAAGCGAGCGGCTGCGGAGGGGCCGTCTCCGTCGCGGAGAGCGGGGGGTTCGCGGCGGTGACGATGCTGCTCGCCGCGGTCGCGATCGCGGTCGCGGTCGCGGTCGCCGTCGCGGTCGCCGTCGCCGGCAAGGTCGTCGGCTCGGCGGTCGACACGAGGTGGGCCGCCGGGCGGCGCTGCTCCTGCGCGCGGCGATACACGAGGGCCGACGCGAGCACGGCGCCGCCGATGACGACCCCGACGATGGCCGCCGCGAGCGTGCGGCGGGCCGCGCGGTCGTCGCGTGCGCCGTGCATGCCCGATGCGACCGAGATCGACGAGGGCTGCGTGATCGGCGGCGCCTCCACCGGAGCGGGCGTGATCGACCGCATCACCGGCGGCCCTTGGCTCCACGAAGGAGCCCGGTCGAACGTCGTCACGGAGCCGGGCGGCCCGCTCACTTCCGCGGCCGACGGACGGGACGGCATGCGCGGCGGAACCGACGAGGCGCGGCCTTCGAGCTCCCCTGCCGTGAGCGTCGCCTTCGCCGCGAGCACGCTCGCGACGTGACCTTCACGCCCATCCGCCGCGGCGATCGATGCGCTGCTCTCGATCTCGGCGACCATGGCGGCGCGCGACTCGAGGACCTGCCGCGCGACGCTCTCGAGCCAGTCCGAGACCTCGGAGGCGGTGGCTGGCGGAGCCTTGCGCTCGATTTCGAGGGCCATCTCGCGCGCGGTCGCGAAGCGATGCTCGGGCTGCATGGCGAGCGCGCGCAGCACAGTGCCGTCGAGCGCCTCGAAGTTGCGCAGCGCAGCGTCGGTCAGCGTCGACGCGGCGTTCATCGAACGGAAGAGGACCTGGCTCGGCGGCTCGACGCGCCCTTCCAGCACGCGAGCGACGATGACGCCTTCGTTGTCACCGCCGAAGAGACGCTGCCCGGTGAGCAGCTCCCAGAGCATCACGCCCGCCGCATAGATGTCCGTCTGGCGACTCACCGTCGCGCCGCGGAGCTGCTCGGGCGGCATGTACGAGAGCTTGCCTTTGATCTGGCCCTCGCGCGTCGTCTGCATCCGGCCCGCGGCCTTCGCGACGCCGAAGTCGAGGACACGTGCGACGCCGTCGGTGCCGACGAGGACGTTCTGCGGGGACATGTCTCGATGAACGATCCCGAGCGGGTGCCCTCGTTCGTCTTTCGCCTCGTGCGCGGCGTGCAACCCGTGCAGCACGCCGGCCATGATCGACGAGAGGACGCGCATCGGCATCGGCTGCTGCCGGTCTCGCAGCGCGCGAGCGAGGCGCGCCACCGACTCGCCGGGCACGTACTCCATGACGAGGAACAGCTCGCCGCCGGTCGCGACGACGTCGAGCGTCGGCACCACGTTGGGATGACGAATGCGCGCAGCGAGGCGAGCTTCGTCGAGGAACATCGAGACGAACTCGGGGTCCGAAGCGAACTGCGCGTGCAGTCGCTTGATGGCGACCGTGCGCGAAAAGCCGACGGGCCCGAGGAGCCGGCCGAGATGGACCGTTGCCATACCGCCGGCGGCGATGGCTCCGTAGAGAGCGTACCTCCCCACGACTCGGACATTCTGGGCGGCGGAGCCCACGGCCACGCAATCGTAGCCAACGCCTCCGAGCGCGACGCACAAAGATCGAGCGGCGTACCGAGCCTACCCGTAGGCCCGTGTACGCCGCTCGTCGGCTCGCGCTTCGTGAGCGGCGGGCCGCGCGACCTCGCGCGCGCGCCCGCTCAGGAGGCGGTCACTTCTGCTGGGCTGCCGCCGCGAGCGCCTGCTGCTGCTGCTGCAGCATCTGCGCGATCGCGCGCGAACGCTCGATGGCGAACTGCTTCACCTCGCGGTTCGGCGAGGTGGCGAGCTTGTTCAACAGCGCCGTGATCTTGTTCATGTCCTTCGCCTGGAACAGCGCCTCGAAGTAGTTGTGCGCGATCCGGACGTCTTGCTGCATGAGCGCCTCGTGCGGCGCGAGGAGCTTCACGACCTCGTCGATCTTGCCGGCCTGGCCATAGAGCGCGGAGAGGACGATGAGCGGAACGGGATCCTGCGGCGCGCGCTCGACGCCCTTCTTCGCGAAGCCGATCGCCTTGTCGCGCGTCGCTTCTTCGCCCGCGTAGAAGCCCTGGAGCGCGACGTACGGCGCCGCGGTGCGCGCGTTCACCGGCGCGTTTGCGAGCTCTTCGACCTGCGCGATGGCCTTCTCTTCGCCGTCGGTCTCCTTGACCGAGTTGAAGAGGTACGCCCACGCGTCGACGTTGCCGGGCTGGATCTGGATCGCGCGTTCGGTCGCTTCGCGCTCGGCCTTCGCGTCGTTCTTCGCCTTCGCGAGCTTCGCGAGGTGGAGGCTCGGATACGGGTTGTCCTTCATCAGGTTCTGCGCGCCCTTGAGGGTGCCCTCGGCCTTGTCGAGCTTCTCCTGCGCGAGCTGCGCGACGCCGAGCGCGAGCCAGTCCTGGCCATCGCCGCCGCGCGCGACGATCTTCGCGAGGACCTGCTCGGCCTTCGCGTGCCGGCTGTACTTCATCAGCTCTTGCGCGAAGATCCGGCCGCGATCGAGGTCGTCCTGGCTCTCGGTCCAGTGCTTCTCGAGGCCGGAGAGGAGGTCTTCGAGACCAATCGCGATCGGGCGACCCTGCTCGTCCTGGACCTGAACGGCCGGGCCGTTGAATCCGAGCAGCTTCCAGACCTGCTCCATCGTCAGGGCGACGGGGCCGTCGACGACGTCCTTCTCGACCGGCGTCCCGTTCGGGCCGAGCGGGATGAGGACCATCGCGTTCGCGGGCACGCCGTTCGGGAATGCCTGGATCGGCGCGAGGATCGCGGCGCCGCCCTGGATTGCGATGCCACCCTCGCCAGGGGAGGGAGTTCCGGAGTTCTGCGGGAGAGGGGACTGGTTCATGTGCGGGGCGCGGACGCTAGCACAGGACCCAAGGCGCATGGATGGGCGAGGGCCCCGCCGTCAGCGGGCGGGCCCAGCACGCTCGCGCCCCGGAAAAACCCACTCGGCGCTGAGGAGGATCCGCCGGCCGGGGATCGGGTAATTGAAGAGATCGCCGAGCGGGTAGCGGGACGTCGCGCCCAGGAGCCCCGGGTACTCGGCGACGCGCAGGTCGAACAGGTTCCGTACGTCGAGCGCGAACGAGAGGCCGGGCGCGCCGGGCACCGCGATGCGCGCGCCCATGGAATGGAGGATGCGATCGGGGACGACGAACTGATCGCTCCCTGCGCTCGCCGCTTGGATCCCGGTGACGACGTCGAAGCCGTAGCGAAGTCGCAACGGGCCCGACGTGTACGTGAGGTCGAGCACGAAGTCGTGCTCGGGGCGGCCGGGCAGCGCGGGCCGCTCGCAACGCCGTTCGACGAAGAGGCACGTGCTCGCGTTCGCCGTGGTCAGCGCGGTGTGCGAAGCGCGGAGCTCGAAGGCGGAGAGCGCGACGCGGGCTTCGGCTTCGATGCCGAAGAGACGCGCCGTTCCGATGTTCGTCGCCTTGGCTCGCCCGTATGCCCCTTGAGGAACGAAGACGATGAGGTCGTCTGCCCACGTCGCGAAGCCGGCGAGCTCGAAGCGCATGCGGACGGCGCCGAGACGGCGAGCGACCTGACCGCCGACGTCGATCGTGGCGGCCGACTCGGGGCGAAGGTCGGGCTCGCCGATGAACGATCCTCGGTTGCCGTAGCGTTCGACGAACGAAGGCGGCCGCGTGAGCATGCCCGCGTGCGTGGCGAGCGCGACCGGTCCGACGTCCGCCTCGACGCCGACGTTGCCCGTGGGGCGCACCTCGTTCGTGCTCGCGCCCGCGCTCGTGCCGTCGAACCACGCGTCGGTGCGGCCGCTCGCGGCGACGACGAGCACGTCGGTGATGCGGACGCGGCCGTCGAGCGCCGCGCCGAGGTTCGATCGCCTCGCCGAAGGAGGCGCCACGGCGCCTTCCCAGGTGCCCGGCGCGAAACGCTCGGCGCTTCCGTCGATCCGCGCCTCGACGGTGACGGGAGCCGTCGGCCGACCGCGCCATCCGACGCTCGTGCCCACCGCGAGGATCGTGTCGTCGGTCGCCGTCGGTCCGAACGCAACGGACGCGCTCGTCGCCGCGTCGCGCAGCGAAAGACCCTCGCGTCGCGTCCACGCCCGGACGCCGAACGCGCCTTCGCCGGCGGGGACCGTGAGCTCGAGCGCCGAAACGAGGCGGCTCGACTCGAGACGCTGGAGCGTGGTCGGCGCGAGGATCGTTCCGGGCAGCTCTTGCCGGCGCCCTTGGAGGAGCGTCGTCGACGTGAGCGCGCCGGTGCCGTGCGCGAACCGCACCGGAAGACCGACGGAAACGAGCCCGCTCGCCGCCGCATGCCCCGCGTTCTGTCGCTCACGGTAGACGTCGCGGCCTTGCAGCGCCGTCGCCTGCGGATCGAGATACGAGAAATCGTCGTCGGACCGCGAGGCGCTGAGCCCCGTCGCGACACGTACGCCGTCTTCGTCGCCGCGCACGTCACCGATGCGCAGGCGGCGCTGCCCGAACGCCCCTGCCGCGAGCCACACGTCGGTGCGCTGCGGAGCACGCGGCGAGGGCGGATCGAGCACCAGTGTTCCGCCGAGCGACCCACGTCCGAGCGCGGCGGGAGCGAACGACCGGAACACGCGCGCACGCGCACCCGGCCACAGCGGGAGCGTCGCGAGATCGAGCGTCGGATCCGCGCCGCCCGTGAGCGGCACGCCGGCGAGGTAGACCGCGATTTGCGTCGAGCTCGCCCCGCGGATCGACATCGTCGCGAACGCGTCGTCTGCGCCGAGCCTCCGCACGTGCACGCCCGGCAGCGGCTCGACGAGGCTCGCGGCATCCGTGATCGTGCGCGTCGACGTCTCCACGCGCGCTTCGGAGACGAAGCCGCCGGCGGACCGGCCGCGAACGAGGACCTCTTCTTCCTCCCCGTCGCCTCCGTTCGTTTCCGACGCACGTGACTGCGCCCGCGCGGCGCGCGAGCTCGAGAAGAGCGCGACCGCGAAAGCGAGAGGTAGGACGTGCAACGACGACGGGCCGCGCCGCATTCCCGCCGGGCTTTATCATGCTCGCGTTCGCGCCGCGCCGAGGTCCGCGCGCGTACGGACGCGGCCGAAATGCGTTCGGCGACGCGACGTGGGCGAGCACGACTCTTCACGCTAAGCTGGAAGCCATGTCGTTCGCGTACGTCCTCGTCGCCATCCTCGGGCTCGCGCTCTTGATGGTCGTGCACGAGGGTGGGCACTACCTCGCGGCGCGTCGCTTCGGCATGCGCGTCACGAAGTTCTCGATCGGTTTCGGGCCCACGCTGTGGAAGCACAGGCCGAAGAACAGCCCGACGACGTTCCAGATCGCGATCATCCCGTTTCTCGCGTACGTGCAGATCGCGGGCATGAACCCGTACGAGGAGTCCGATCCGAAGGATCCCGAGAGCTACGCGAACGCTTCGTTGTGGGCGCGCATCGTCACCATCGCGGCCGGATCGCTCGCGAACTACTTCTTCGCATCGGTGCTCATGTTCTTCGGCTTCCTCCTCGGCGGTAACCCCGTCGTCGACGAAGCGAGCATGCGCGTCCACGTCGGGCCCGGCGGCCCCGCAGCAGCCGCCGGCGTCCAGGACGGCGATCGCATCCTCACTGTCGACGGCAATGCGGTGAAGGACTGGGATCAGCTGAAGAAGATGATCGGCGCGCATCCCGGCCAGAAGATCGACATCGAGGTCGAGCGCGGCGCCGAGAAGGTCCACGTCTTCCCGACGCCGATGGCGGAAGGGGACATGAAGGGGAAGATCCTCGTCGGCCCGGAGGCCAAGATCGTCCCCGTCGGCGTCGGCCAGGCGGCGCTCCTCAGCGTGAAGGAGCCGCCGAAGGTCGTCTACAACCTCGTGAAGGGCCTCGGCCGCATGATCGCCGGCAAGGAGAAGCCGGAGCTCTCCGGTCCCGTCGGCATCGTGAAGGAAGTGAAGAGCGCCGCGCAGGACGGCGTGCACACGTACCTCAAGCTGCTCGGCCTCCTCAGCGCGTATCTCGGCGGCTTCAACCTCCTGCCGTTCCCCGCGCTCGACGGCGGCCGCCTGCTCTTCCTCGGGTTCGAGGCCGCCTCGCGCCGCCGCGCGGACGCGAAGATCGAGGCGAAGGTCCACGCCATCGGCCTCCTCATGTTCCTCACGTTGATCGCCTTCGTGACGTACACGGAGGTGCTCCCGAAGCAGAAGCCAGCGAGCGAGGACGCCGCGAAGAGCGCGCCGGCGAAGTAGCGGCGCGCTCGAGATCACTTCTTCATCTTCGCGGCCATCTGCTCGCCGAGCGCGATGGCGCGATTCGTCGCGGCTTCGACGGCGTCGATCAACGTCCGCCGCAACCCGCCGGACTCCAGCGTGTGCAGGCCCGCGATCGCCGTGCCGCCCGGGCTCGTCACCATGTCTTTGAGCCGCCCCGGGTGCTCGCCGGTCTCGAGGAGGAGCTTCGCCGAGCCGTAGACGGTCTGGGCCGCGAGGAGGAGTGCCGTGTCGCGGTGCAATCCGACCTTCACGCCGCCGTCCGCGAGCGCCTCGATCATCAGCATGACGTACGCTGGCCCGCTGCCGGAGAGGCCGGTCACCGCGTCGAGGAGCGTCTCGTCGAGCGTGACCACGCGTCCGACGGCCGCGAAGAGCGCGCGCGCGACCTCGAGGTCCTCTTCCGTCGCGTGCGTGCCTGCGGCGATCGCCGTCGCCCCGGCGAGCGCCGTCGCGGGCGTGTTCGGCATCGAGCGCACGACGCGCGCGCCTTCGGGGAGCCTCGCCTCGATCGCCGCGAGCGGCACGCCTGCGGCGACGGAGACGACGAGCTGCGCCTGCTCGATGTCTCCGCCCACCACGCCGAGCACCTTGTCGATGACCTGCGGCTTCACCGAGAGGACGACGACGTCGCTCGCGCGAACGAGCTCGTGGTTGTCGGTCGTCGTGCGCACGCCGTGCAATTCCTCGAGTTGCGTGAGGCGCTCCTGCTTCACGTCGCTGACGATGATGCCTTCGGGCGGCACCACCTTGGCGTGCAGGAGGCCCTTCACGAGGGCGGCCGCCATGTTGCCGCCGCCGATGAATCCGAGCGTCTTCTTCTCCATCAATCGGCTCCCATCGGAAATGCCGCGGGGGCGAGCACGTCCGCGACCCACTCTTCGATCGCCTGCCGCGACCGCATGCCATCTTCACCGAGGTCCTGCGCGACGCGATCGTGGCGCGCACGGAGGAGCGCCTTCCGCGCGATCGAGGGGTCCTCGTAGAGCGCGGCGGCCCACGCGATCCCGAGCGCCGTGACCCGGTCTTCCGCGCTGAGCTGGCCGTAGCGCTTCGCGAGCGTCACCTTCGCGCCGGCGCCGACCTGCGCGAGCGCCTCTTCGCGGTACCGCCGCGGCAGCATCAGCGTGCCCGCCTTCGCGGCGAGCGATACGCCGTGGCCGGGCATCCGGTCGGAGAGGACGAAGCGCACGGCGTCGACCGTGGCGAGGCCCGCGATGCGCCGGGTGTCCACGCGTTGCACGGCGTCGTTTCGCAGCCCTTCGAGGTCCATTGCGGGGAAGGCGAGCTTGTTCGAGAGCACGCGGACGACGTGCTCTTCGCGCGGGTCGATCTGGTCCCAGGCCGATGCGAGCCAAGCGCCGCGGAGGAGCGCCTTCGCGATGCCGGGCTCGACGTCGCCGTAGACGTCGAGCTGGTCGACGCCGACCGGCGCTTCGTGGAACAACGCTTGCCCGTCGGCGTCCGGCAGGCCGAGCGATGCGATGACGCCCGCGATGGTGCGCGTCTCCTCGACGTCGAGCGGGCCGTCCGCGGCGAACACCGCGCGCAGCACGCGCACGGCGAGCGTACCGAGACGCTTCACTCGCGTGACCTCTTTGTCGCTCGGCTTCGACGAGAAGAGGGACCGCAGTCCGCGAGCGCCGACCTCCAGCGTCACCTTCTCGCGGATGACGTCGGCCATCGGCATCCACGCGGGCGGGTGGATGGGCGCTGCCGCGCGAACGAGCTCGACGACCCAATTGTCGAACTCGCCGAGCATCGTGTTCAGGCGGTGCCCGCCGAGGACCGCGGCGTAGGCCTCGCCGCGGCGCTTGCCGAGGCCTTCGAGGACTCCCGGGCCGCCTCCGCCGGACAGCGCGAAGATCGCGTCTTCCGCGAGCGTGCTCACGAGGCGGCCGAGGACCGCCGTCTTCGCATCGGAAGGCGGCGCGTACGCATCCATCGTCATAGCCGGAACGGTATCCGGTGCCGCGTGCTCCTGGGAACAGCGGAGCGTGCGCCGTGCGGAGAAGTTGGCCCCGACGCGGGGCCTCTTGCAACGTCGCGCGCATGCGCGGTCCGACCCTGCTCGCTGCCTTCTCCGCGTTCGCTACGCTCGCCGCGACGGTGACGTTCACGCTCGTCGGATGCGGGCTCGAATCGATCACGCAGGGCGGCGGCGGCGGAACGTCGTCGACGGGCGATGGCGGCGCGGATGCGGCGGCCGAGGCGGGCATCACGGGAGCCGGATGCGGCGTCGAGCCGACGAGCGGCGCGAACCTGTGCCGGGCGACGAGCCAGTGCCCTTCCGTGGTGGTCGATTCGCAAGAGCATCCGCATTGCGGCTTCCGCATCAAGGGCTCGGCGTCCGAGCTCGTCTGCGGGTGCGGCGACTCCGTCTGCTCGATGGGCGCGTTCACGACGTGCGCGCAGGCCGCGCAGCTGCTTGCGGCGCAGAGCGAAGCGCAGGTCTGCACGCAAATCGCCGAAGGCCGCTGCACGGCCGCCTCCCCCGGCGCGAGCTCGTCGAGCTCGGGGGGATCGAGCGGGTCCACCTGTGACAAGACCTGCCTCGCCGAATGCGGCGGAGGCGCAGCGTGCGCGTCGGTTTGCGGCTGTTGACGCGTCAGCGCCAGTAGCGAACGAGCACGGAGCCGGGGCTTCCTCCGATGTTCTCGCGCCGCTGCACGACGAGCAGCGGTGACCCGTCGAGCGCGACGATGTCGACGGGTGCTGCGGTATCGGGATCGACCATCACTCCGCTCGGCGCGAAGGTCACGTCGCGCGTTCCGTTGTCGAGATAGCGCGCAAGGGTCGTCTGCGGCGCGACGAGGGTGCCCGCGCGTCCGAGCACGTACGGTTTTCCGTCCGCGATCGCCACGGCGACGTGCGCCCCGACGTTCGCATCTTCGGCGAATCCCTTCGTGCCGAAGTCGGGATCGACGGCGGTCGGCAGGAAGCGCGCGACGATGCCGGTGGTTGGCGCGTTCGCCGGCGACGTCGGGTAATTCGTGCCGACGATCACGAGCCGGCCCGTTCCGTCGGCCGCAGCCGCTGCCGGCGTGTAGTTCTCGGCGGCGCGCTCTGCGCCCTGCGGACCACCCTTGGCGAAGCGTACGAAGCCCCAGCTCACGGGCGGGCTCACCTTCCGCCCGTAGATGACGGCCAAACCGGCGCCGTCGAGGAGGATCCCCGTCGCTTCGTCGGGCTGGAGATTCTGCGCTCCGAGCGCCACCGCGCTCGTCACGGGGTTGACGCGGACGAGCGCGGTCTTCCCGGCGCTGGTGACCGCCGCGACGATCTCTCCGTCGTCCTTCACCACGACGCCAGCGGATTTCGCCGCCCCGGTGGGCTCCGCGAGGACGAGGCGTCCGTTGGTGCCGAAGCTCGTACGCGGCGCACCCGTCGGCGTGAATGCATGAAGGACGACCTTGCTCGACGTGGTGCCGTAGCTCTCGGTCAACGCGAGCACGAAGGCGCCGCTCTTGTGCACGCCGAACCGAGCGCATACGCCGCCGGCTTCGTCCACGTCGACGCGGCCGCCCGTACCGAACGTGGTGTCGAGCACTCCCTCGGGATTGATGCGCGTTACGGTGCAGCCCACCGCCCGCTTGCCGAGCACGAGAAGGCTCTCGTCCGCGGTTCGCGCGAGCGCGAATCCCTCGCCCGCGGTTTGCGCCGTGAGCGCGCCGCCGGTGCCGAACGTCGCGTCGCGGTCACCGGGACGACCGCGCACGACGAGGGCGACCTCGCGCGTGACGCGTCGCTCGCCGATGCCGGCGACGAGCTGCACCTTGCCCCGCTGCTGTCTCGCTTCCGCCGAGGCCGTTACGACGAGCGTCCCCGTGCTCGCGCCGGGCGCGAGCGTAATCGGAGGTGCCGAGAGCGAAGGCGGCAGCGGTTCGAGCCCGACGCGCACCTCGCCGGCGTTCCCGTGTCGCTCGATCGTGATGGGGACCTCTGCCGTGGCGCCCGGCGCGACGTGAATGATCGGCACATCGCCGATCGTGAGCTCGCCCGGCGTCTGCGACGGCCCGCCTCCGTCTTCGCGCTGCCTCCCGCCGCCGTCCCGCTCGTCGTCGAACGTTCCACCCGGAAGATCGGGAGAATCGCCCGTACACGCCGCGATCGCGAAGCACGACGTCGCAACGACAAGAGCCCACGCCCACCCGCGGATTCGCATTCGGCGTACTCTAGCCGATCGCCGACGCCTCGGCGTGTCGCCCGGCGGAGCGACACGTTCCGCGCCGCGGCGTCAGCGCCAGTAGCGGACGAGACCCGCCGCCGCCTTGCCGCTCGCGACGGTGTGGCGCTGGACGACGAGCAGGGGAGAGCGCTCGAGCGCGACGACGTCGACCGGCGCGTTCGCCGTGTCGGGGTCGAGGGCGAGGCCGCTCGCGGCGAAGGTCACGTCGCGAGCTCCCGCGTCGGTGTAGCGCACGATGGCGACCTGCGTCTTGTTCACCCCGTCCCCCGCGCGTCCGACGGCGTACGTCTTGCCATCGGCGAACGCGACGCCGACGTAATCACGCACGTCCTTGTCATCCGCGAAGCCGTTGTTGCCGAAGCCTCCGTCGACGTCGCCGGGCTTGAATCGGGTGATGATCCCGCTCGGCACGGGATTCGCGACGGGCGGGTTGTGGCGCCCGACGAGAACGACGCGTCCGGCAGCGTCGACTGCACCCGCATTGAGCGCGAAGTACATCGCGGTCCAGTCGACGAAGGTCGCGCCGGAGGCCGGGTACCGCCCGACCGTCCATCGTGGCGGATTGCCCGCCGGCCTCGTAACCCCGTAAACGATCGGCACGCCGGCCGGTCCACCGAGCACACCCTTGCCTTCGTTCGGGCCCAGGTCCGCGGACGGGCGCGGATCGGCAGCCGACTTGGTGACGTCGACGACGACGACCGAGGACCCGACGTTCGTGCCCAGGCCGACGGCGACATGGTCTTCGTCGATGAAGGCGGCGCCGAGCAAGGCCGTTGCTTGCGTGGCGCCCGGCACGGCGAACCGTCCGTTCGTACCGAAGCCGGTGACGCGCTTACCTTTGGCATCGAAGGCGTGCAGTGCGACGCCTGCCGTGCCCGCGTCCGCCGGCGTCCGGATCGCGAGCACGAAGCCGCCGGCGTTCCGTACCGCGAACCGCGCGCAAACGCCGCTCGGCTCGTCGACGTCGACGCGACCGCCTTCACCGAACGACGGGTCGACGTTGCCCTCGGGGTCGACGCGGGCGACGGCGCAGCCTTGCTGGCGCGCGCCGAGCACGAGCACGCTGTCGTCTTCCGCGCGTGCGATTCCGAGCGCGACTGCCGGCGTCAACGCGGTGAGCGCGCCGGCCGCACCGAACGTCGTGTCTCGCTCGCCGGCCTGCCCGCGAACGACGAGGGCGACCTCACGGGTGACGCGTCGCTCGCCGACCGCAGCAACGAGCTGCACCTTCACGCGCTGTTGAGTCGCTTCGGCGGTGGCCGTCACCACGAGCTCGCCGGTGCTCGCCCCGCCGGCGAGCGTCACCGGCGGTGCCGAGAGCGATGCGGGGAGCGGCTCGATGGCGAGGCGCACGTCACCCGCTTCTCCGCGGCGGTCGATCGTGACCGGCACGCGCACGGACGCGCCGCGCATCACGAAGATGACCGGTACCTCGCCGATGGCGAGCCCGCTGCCGGCGCCGCCTTCCCCGTTGCCGCCGCCGCCATCGCCCGCGCCACCCTCGAGATCGTCACCGCTGCCGCGCGCGAGATGAGGATCGTCACCCGTGCACGACGCCGCGAGCAGAACCCAGGGCATGGCCGCAGCGACGACCCACCGACGTGTTGGTGCGCGCATGAACGGCCATCGTATGCCGCTTTCCAAGCGGCGGGGAGTAGTCCGGACGGACGACGCCCTTTCGCGAGCACGTCACGCGCCCGTCACCTACGCGCGCGTCACACGCACGTGACGGGACCGGCTCCGCACACCCGCGCGAGCCGCGAACGTTCGCGCAAAGCCATCGCGGTCGGTGCATTCCAGAGCGCGCGCAACGGAGCGGACGTGACGTTGCCCACGATCGCGCTGAAGAAGTCTTGCACGCGAACGTCTCCGTTCGGTTCGATGCACACCGTCTCCCACGGCGTCCTGCACGGATGCACCTCGCCGCGGTTCGCGAGCTCGTCCGCGCGGAGGAAGGCGCGCGTGGTGTCGTCGAGGCGACACCGCCAGATCTCGCGGTCGACGGTGTGATCGACCATGACGAGACCGCGAGAACGCCCGCGCGCGATGGCTTCGTCGAGCGCGCGGCGAATTTCGGACGCCGCGCACGACACGAGCGATCGACGCGCGAAGTCGGTCGCCGGCACACCTTCTTCGAGCTTCACCCAATCCACGCCGAGCGATGCCGCGAGCTCGACGAACGCACCGACCTCGCCGACGTTCTGCGCGAGCACGACGAACGAGAGCCCGATGCGGAGATCGCGTCCGGACGCGCGTCGCCACGCCAGAACCTCCTCGAGGTTGGCCTTCACGCGATCGAACCTTCCGCCGACGCGGATGGCGTCGTTCGTGTCTGCCGTTGCGCCATCGAGCGAAACGGAGACCGACGAGACGCCAGCTCCGACGAGGCGCTCGGCCGCGCGCGCATCGAAGAGCAGACCGTTCGTGAGCACGTGCGCGACGTACGGCTCGCGTCCGCGCGCCTCCGCGATCGCCGCGAGCACGTCGAAGAAGATCGGCGCGGTGAGCGATTCGCCGCCGTGCACGAACGCGAAGTAGGTCGCAAGCCCGAGGTCGTCACGGAGCGCATCGAGGACGGCGCGTGTCATCGTGCGTGCGGCGCCGCTCGCCGTGAGCTCCGGCGCGTGCGTGATGCAGTGCGCGCAACGCAGGTTGCACCGCTCGGTGACCGAGAAGAAGAACCGCGAGGGACGTGCTTCGACCGCCGTGCGCGCCTCGCGCATCTCGCGATCGCGGAGGGCGAGATTGCGCCGCGCGATCGCGGGGGCGACCGCGCGGCCGAGGGCACGCTCACGACGGGCGACGAGAGCCGAGACGCCGGGCAGGCGTAGGGCGCTGCCTTCTGCGTCGCTGCCGCCGATGGTGACGAGCGGGACGAGCCGGGGGCGCTCGTCGTCTTCGAGCTCGACGACCGTGGTCTCGGCCGAGAAGCTCAGCGCGACGTCGACGACGTCGCCCTCGGCCTCGCGCCGCACGACGAGCGTCGTATCGTCCGCGTAGAGGAGCGTCGCCGCGCCACGGAGCAGGGCAGGGGATGCGGCGCGGGCGCGAAAAAGCTCGCGGAGTGTCGCGCGCAATGCGGGCGGCGCCGCACGCCACGGCATCGGGGCGCGATCGGGCCACACGTCCTCGAGCTCGCGGCGCGCGCCGTCGGAGCGCATGCCGAGCTCCTCGCCGTAGAGCAGCATCGGGATCCCCGGGCTCGTCAGGAGCAACGCATACCCGAGCGGGAGGCGAGCGAGCGTGCCGGTCTCCGCTGCACGTGTCGCGAGCCGCGGGTGATCGTGCGTCGAGAGGAAACGCACGGAGGTGACCCGCGGGTCGCCGCCCCGCACGAGCGCGAGACGCTGCAGCCGGTCGTAGGCATCGGCGGCGGATGCTTGTGGATTGCAAACGAGCTCGCTCACGACTTCGTGGAACCCGAAGTCGGTCGCCGCATCGACGACGCCCTCGGCGCGCCAGCGCCACGCGTGCTCCGGAACGACCTCGCCGAGCACGATGCCGTCGGGGACGAGCTCGCGGAAGCGTCGGCGTACGCGGCGCCCGAGCGCGATCGGCACCTCCGCCGTCATGTCGAGCCGCAGACCGCTCGCGCCGCGCTTCGCCCAATACTCGACCGCGCGGAGAACGAGCGCCTCGACATCGGGGTTCGTCAGATCGAGGAGTGGCGCATCGGAGCGCTTGCCGTAGTGCACGAGCGCGCCCTCCTTCCACACGAACCACGGCGCGAAGCGGGACGCGTGCCCGTGCGCCTCGACGTCGACGTACGCGGGGAACCCCTTGCCGGCATGCGCGAAGGAGATGTCCTGCACGATGCGCATGCCGCGCGCGCGGGCGTCGCGCACGAGCGCATCGTACGCAGCCTCTCCGCCGAGCGCGGGGTCGACCGTCAGCGGATCGACGACGTCATAGCGATGGACGCTCGCGCCCACGTGCACGGGCGTGAGGTACAGCGTGTCGATCCCGAGATCGCGGAGCTCATCGAGCGAGCGGCGGATCCCCGCGAGGTGACCGCCGGCGGCGGCGTTCGGGCCGGGATCTCGCTCCCACGCCGCGGGATCGCCATCGGTCGCCGGGCGGAAGCGGTCGACGAACACGGTGTAGAGCGCAGCGTCCCTCCACCACGCCGGCGCGCGGAGGGCGGCCGGCGCGCGCGACCAGCGCTCCTCGTGGACGATGCCGCCTGCTTCGAGGCGGAGCGAGACGTGCGGGGCGGACGTCGGCAGCGTCGCCACGTAGAAGTCGTGCTCGTCTTCGGCGAACGCACGAGCAACGTCGATGCGTGTCCAGGCCGCGGACTCCGCTTCCCGAAAGGCGAACGTCAGCGGCGCGCCCGCCGACCTCCGCACGCCGACGAGCACGCGCACGCCGCCGCGATCGAGCTCCTCGACCCACGGAGGCGCCGCCGCGAAGAGGAGCGGCTCCGGCGCGCCGCCGACGACGAGCACGTTGTTCCGCTGGCCGCGGTGGCTGCGCGTCCGTGGGTTCTCTTCGTCGAGCGCCCAGCTCTCGCCGTCGACGAGCAGCTTGTACTGGTAGACGCCAGGAGGCAGGGACAGCGTCGTCCCGTAGTGGCCGTCGCCCTCCGCGGTCAGCGCGATCGCGTTCCGCCAATCGCTCGTCTCGCCGAGGAGGTCGACGCGCGACCCCGGCTGCGAGACACGAACGCGGACGCGCACTTCCATGGATTGGTTAGCTAGCTAACCAATGCCCGCAGCGTCACGTCGGGCGTGCGCGGGCCGGGGTGGATCCCTCGCGCCCCAGGCCATGTGGCCAAGTGTGTGCACTTGCCGCGGGCGCGATCGCCAAGGCGCGCTACGCTGCCCGCGCTCGCACGACGCGAGAAGCGAGGACCGGGAAGACCGATGTTCGTAGCGACTGACCTGCACGGCCACACGCACCACTCGGACGGCCGCGCCACGCCCGACGAGTACGTCGAGTTTCGACGCTCGCTCGGCATGAAGGCGATCGCGATCGCCGATCACGACGTCCTCGCCGGCGTGCGCGCCGGCGCCGCCGCCGCGGAACGGGCGAGCATGCTCTTCATCCCCGCTCTCGAAGTCACCGCGCACATCCACTACGGCGAGAGCGGCGAGGAGCAGTTCCACGTCCTCGCGTACTACCCGCACGACGTGCTCGAAGGCTCGCAGCTCGAGCACAAGCAGCTCTATCGCCGCGGCGTGCTCGTGCAGCAGCGATGGAAGGACTTCGTCCTCGAGTGGATGCGCACGCTGCCTGCCGAAGATCGCGAAGCGCTCGCGATGGGCGAGCTCGAACGCCTGCCGCCGCCGCTCTTCCCGGCGCTCCAGTCGATGATCCTCCGCATCGTGAATCGCACGGGTGAAGGGCCCGGCGCCGCGCTCGGCGAGGCGCGTCGCACCGAGCTCTTCGAAGCGTTTCGCGTGCACCACGTCCTCTTCTGGTCGAGCGCAGGACCGAACAAAGACGTGTTCGGCTGGACCCCAGAGCAGGTCATCGAAGCGATCCGCGACGACGGCGCCGTCGACGTCGTCGCGCACCCGACGCGCTACCGCGACAAAGAGCGGACGCTGAAGGTCCTCGACGAGGCGCGCGGCATCGAGGTCTACACCTCGCGTCACAAAGCGGAGGTCGCCGCGTACTACCGCGAGCTCGCCGACTCGAAACGGAAGTACTGGACCTCCTCGTCCGACGATCACCAGAACGCGCGCTACATCCGGCCGCCGTGCGGAACGCCGCTCCAGACGCTCGAGCGCATCTGCAAGAAGACGATGAAGCTCGCCGCCATTCTCGCGGCCTGACGCTCGGCCGCCCGGAGCGCGCGGCGCCGCGGGACGCCGCAGCGCGAGGGTCTGAAAAAATCGACGCGGGGAAGCTTGCGCGGAGCCCTTCCGTATCCTACATCGTCGCCCGTCACTCACGACTGAGTGACTCTTTCGGCAGGAGTCGACGATGATCAAGGTGCGCGTTCTCCGCGGTGTTCAAGCGGGTCTCACGGGTATGTCGGGCCTCGTGGCCCTGTCGAGCGGCGTCGCTGCGTGCACGGCCGAGACGCCGGCCGACGACTTCGTCTCGGACGAGAGCGCGCTCACGGTGCAGAACCCCGGCACCGGAGTCTTCGAGCTCGCGTGGGCGTACGGCACGGGCTCCGGCTACGCGTTCGAGCCCCACAACTCGACGGACGAGTACGTCCGCGCGGGCCAGAAGGTGACGTTCGCGATTCCGGCGCACTTCCTCTGGAGCTTCGCGCACCCGACCGAGGGTCTTCCGACCGACCTCGCGCGCCTGCAGAAGCTCTCGGCCAAGGTGAAGATCGTCTACGTGAAGGACGGCGCGCCGTACGCTTCGACGAGCGTTTCGACCACCGGCTGGAAGGGCACGCAGTCGTACGACCTCGCGGCGACGACGAGCTCGTTCATCATCAGCAAGCGCGCGCAGGGCGTCCGCTTCGAGGTGACGATCACCGATGCGGCGGATCCCGGCCTCAAGATCGTGCTCAACGAGGCGCAGTTCAACGACATCGCCGTGTTCGGCGGAACGCTGCCCAACAAGACGATGGTGTTCGACACGGTCGGCTCGTCGATGCGTCAGCGCGTCGTCGAAGGCGGCAAGCCCGTCGCCGGGAGCACGCTCGCGATCGGCTACACCGACTGGCGCGCGGCGACGCTCGTCGACGCGAGCTCGATCGACCGCACCATCGGCAACGCGACGAGCTTCGGCCGCTTCGGCGCCTTCCAGATGAACATCCAGGGAGACCTCGAGCACGAGGTCACCTACGCCGTCGCGATCGACGGCGTGTGGCAGGCCGAGCAGCCGCTCACGGCGAACGCGAAGTCGCGCCTCCTGAACTTCGCCGCCGGTCGCACGGCGTACGAGGGCGCGCTGGCGATCCCGACCTCCGGCAAGAAGATCGAGATCTACTTCCACGTGAAGACGTTCCTGAAGGTCGACTACTCGAAGTTCTCGAACGTCGGCTGGCGCAAGTACGCCGACGGCGAGCGCATCCTCGTCCGCGAGAAGTGGGACAACGAGAACGGCGTCACGTTCGACAACTACGACTTCGGTACCGAGAAGCGCTGACCGAAGCGCACGCTCGACGCGGAAGCGCCCGGCGCCATCACGGCTCCGGGCGCTTCGTTCATTTCGGCGCTGCACCCGCACACGCGCTCGCGGCGCCGCGCGGCGGCACGCGACGCGGTCAGACGCTCTGCTTCGCGATCGCCTTGGCCTCTTCGCGCTCTTTCAGCGACTCGAGGATGATCACGGCGGTCTCTTCGATGGCGCGCCCCGTGACGTCGATGACCGGCCAGCCGCCGTGCTGCGAGAAGATGTTCTGCGCGTACTCGAGCTCCGCCTTGACCTGGTCTTTGAGCCCGTAGTTCGCGTCGACGCTCATGCCGAGCTGCTTGAGGCGCGCCTTGCGGATCTCGACGAGCGGCTCGAGGCCGATCGTGAGGCCGACGATGCGTTCCTGGTTCGCCTCTTCGAGCTCCGGCGGCGGCGGCACGCCGAGGACGATCGGCAGGTTCGCGACCTTGAGCCCGCGCTGCGCGAGCAGCGTGGAGAGCGGCGTCTTCGACGTGCGGCTGACGCCGACGAGGATGAGATCCGCCTTCTTGAAGTTGCGCGGCTCCTTGCCGTCGTCGCTCTTCACCGTGAACTCCACGGCCTCGATGCGCCGGAAGTACTCGTCCGAGAGCGGCAGCATCCCGCTCGGCGTGTTGATCGGCTGCCGATCGAGATACACGGTGAGCTTGCCGATGAGCGACCCGATGAGGTCGAGGGCTTCGACGCGGAGCTCGTAGCTCGCCGCGTGGATGTACTCACGCAGCTCCGGGCTCACCACCGTGAAGACGACGAGCGCGCCTTCGCGCGCGGCACGCTCGAGGATCGGCCGCGCCGCCTCTTTCGTGCGCACGCGCGTGTGGAGCCGCAGCTGCGCGCCCGAATGCGGGAACTGCAGCATCGCCGCGCGAACGACCTTTTCGGCCGTCTCGCCCGTGGAATCCGAGAGCACGTCGATGCGCCTAGCGTCCGCCACGATGGTTTCCGTGTCTATCACGCTCGCGGGCGGGAGAGGTAGGTCTCGTGCCGGCACGCAGCGCACGCCGCGCGCGTGACGCAGCTCTACTTCTGCGCGTGCGGCGCGACGCCGGAGCACGTCCTGACGCGTCGCGACGTCGAGACTTCCACGCGCCGTTTTCCGCGCAGGTCGGCCCGCTCTGCGACGCCGGGCAGCGACGGGCGCTTTGGCGGGAGCGGGGTCACGATGGACCCACCCGTGGATCGCGACCGATCCTGATTTCCGGCGTAAGATGACGAAAGCGCGCCGGGTTCGCTTGTGATCCAGGCGCGCGACCGATCGGTGCGCGGCCTCTCCCGCAGATACAGTGAGCACGGAAGATGCAACGACGACGGCCTGGGCCTGACTCTCCTGAAGAGTCCGGCTCCGAACAGCCGATGGCACAACGAGGGATGCTCCCGAAGTTTCGGCCGGCGCAATTGGGGCGCGACGCTCCCGTGCGTCCGACGATTCGGCCGGTCCGTCCTTCGCCTCCGCCTCCGCCGCCGTCTCCTCCGCGCCGGAATCCCTCCGGCATCGGCCCGAAGGGCCAGGCGTTCGCCGTGGAAGCCGTCGAGGTGGTCGACAGCGACGACGACGTCGTCACCATGTCGGGCCCGGCGGAGTCGTCGACGCTGAACCGTGCGTCGCGTGCTCCGTCGACGGTGCCCGCAGCGACGGCGCCGGCCGCGACGCGCGCCGACCACGCGAGCCGCGCGCCTGCGCCGTCCACGCTGCCGGCAACGCTGAAGGACTACGACGACAGCCCGTCCACCACGGCGATCCCGCGCCAGCGCATCGACGCGATCGCGCTCTCGTTCGACGACGACGCGCCGAGCTTCGAGGACGAGACGCAGGCGCGCCCCGTCGACGACTATCTCCTCCACCGCACGCGCGATGCGGGGAAGGCGGTCCCGCTCGACGTCGCGTACGAGTCGCTGCCTTCGCTCGAAGTGCGGCGGCCGTTCGATACGTACGAGGCCGAGTTCGCGGAACGCGACCCGCGCATGGCGCTTAAAGCGGCCGTTCACGAGGCACGGCGCGGCGCCGTCGAGGCCGACGACGAGCGCGATGCGGAGACCCGCGACGGCTCGTACCGCGAGCCCGCGACGCGCGACGGACGCGGCGAGCGCGAGCCGCGCGAGCAGGTCGATTCGCACGACTTCTTCGACGTCACGCCTGCGGGCGGTCCGGACAGCAACCCGGGGGCGCCCGCCGAAGAGCAGGAGTTCTGGGGCCGCCGCGAAGGGTCCGGTCCGCGCTCGCGCCCGCAATTCGAAGCGCGTGATGCACGCGAGCCGCGCAGCGCCCGCGACTACGCGGCGCCGGTTCCTGCGTACGACGACAGCGAGTCGTCCGGCCCGGCCTGGAACGATCCCGAGCCGCCGCGCGCGCGCACGATGGGATTCTCGGCAGCGGCCGCGCCGAATGCCGACCCCGTGATCCCGCCCGCGCCGCGCCTGCCGACCGAGGCCGCGGGCAACGGCTTCGTCATGGGCGTGCAGCCGATTCGGTCGGCGGACGCGAGCGGCGGCCACGCCTGGAATCCCGCCGCGCATGGCTCGCAGCAGCCGCCGCGCTTCCCCACGCCGATGCCCGGCGCGATGGCCGCCCAGAGCGCGCAGGCCGGTCTGGCCTCGCAGGCGCCGCCCGCGCATCACGCGGCGTATGGCCAACCGGCTCACGGCAGCGCGATGCCGCCGTACCACGCCGGTCACGCGGGCCAGGCCGCAACGGCGCGCCCGATGTACCCGACGCCGATGCACGGCGCCGCGCATCCGGGCATGCATCCCGCCATGCATCCCGCCACGCATCCCGCGGCGCAGGGCAACATGCACGCGCGGCCGTACGGCATGCATCCCGGCGCCACGCATCCGCCGCCCGCGCTCGCGACGGGACCGCATGCGCGCCAGCCGCTCTCCCAGCAGCTCACGGCCCCTTCGCAGCAGGCGCGCATCGGTCGCATCGCGTGGTTCGCTGCCGGTGCCGCGTTCGGGCTCACGTTCGCGTTCTTCGCGACGGGTTTCTTCGGCGCGTCGAAGCCGGCGGAGACGCCTGCCGCCGCCGTCGCGACGACGCCGGGGTTCCCGCCCCCCGCGCCGCTGCCTCCGGCCACGCAGGCCGCGGCGGGAGCGCCGACGCAGCTCGCACCGGCGGCGTCGGCGCCGCTCGCATCCGCTGCGCCGCCGCCCGTCGCGACGGTCCCTTCGGCCGCCACGCCGCCGCCGCCTGCGGCGACCGTCGCGTCGAAGCCCGCCGCTCCTCCGGCTCCCGCGGCGAAAGCTCCGCCCGCGCCGCGTCCGCAGACGCGTGTTGCTGCGCAGCCGCCCCGTCGTCCGGCGGCGCCGCCGCCCGGACCTGCGCTTGCCAAGCCGATCGGCGGTGCAGATCCCGTCGAGGCGAGCGGCAGCTCCGCGCCTGCGCTCGCGCCCGCCGAGGCGGGCGATCTCCTCGGCGCCGCGCTTCGCTGAAGCTCGGCGATGGCTCACACGTCGGCGATGAAGTCGCGACGCGTGTAGATTGCAACGACCGGGAGCCCTGCCGCTTCGAGCGCTTCGCGCCCGCCTTCGAGCCGGTCCACGAGCGTGACCACGCCCGCGACGTGGTAGCCCGCGCCGCGCAGCTTCTCGGCCGCCTTCAGCGTCGACCCGCCGGTGGTCGTCACGTCTTCGAGGATGACGAGCGAGGCGCCGGGCGCGAGGCGCGTGTTGCCTTCGAGATCGCGCTTCGAGCCGTGGTCTTTCGCGTCTTTGCGGACGTAGACCGCGTCTTTCGGCGCGCCACGCAGGTGGCTCGTGAGGGCGACCGCGCTCGCGAGCGGACATCCGCCGAGCTCGACGCCCGCCACCGCATCGCACGGCGGCAGCTCGGCGAGCGCCTCGAGCATGAGCTCTCCGACGAGCGCATGCGCTTCGGCGCCGAGGACGGTCTGCTTGCAGTCGATGAAGAAGTCGCTCTCGCGACCCGACGCGAGGGTCACCTTCTTACGCGCGAAGGACCGCTCGCGGAGCAACTCGAGCAGACGCGCGCGTGCCGCCATCAGCGCTTCTTCTGAACCGCCTTCGTGCCCTTCTTGAGCACCGGGACGACGGGCGGCGGCGGACCGACGCGCGTGCCGGCGAGCGTTGCGCCGCGATGCGGGGTGGCGCTGCCGTTGCTGCGTTCGGCGGCGCGGGCGGGCTCCTGCCGCTTCGCCGGAGCGGGCGGCGGGGGCGGAGGCGCAGCCTTGGCAGCGGCGCGCGGCGGCGCTTCGCGGCGCTCGTCGCGATCGCGCGACGAGCCGGCAGAAGACGCAGCGGCCGCCGGTCGGGTCGCCGCTGCGCTCGCCTGCGCCGTACGGGGGCGCGCCGCGCCGGCCGCGCCGGTCTGCACGTGGCCGCGGACGAGGCCGCCTTGCGCGATGGCGACGCGCGGGGCCCGCAGATCGCCGACCACGCGGGCGGTCGCTTCCAGGATCACCGCCTCCTCGGCAACGAGGTCGCCGCGGACCGCGCCGCGCACGACGATGCGCCGAGCCGTGATGCCCGCGCCGACGAGCCCCGTCGCTTCGACGAGGACCTCGCCGCTGACCGCGACGTCGCCGTCGACGAAGCCGCCGATTTCGAGGTCGCCGTTGCCGCTGACGCGTCCACGGACGGACGTGCCGCGGCCGATGACGGTCGGGGTCGCCATGTCACACGTCCATGTCGACGTTGCCCTTGAACTGGGCGCCGTCGGCGATCGTGATCCGCGTCGCCCTCACGTTGCCGACGACCTTCGCGCCGTTCTGGAGGTCCACGCGGTCGCTCGAGTTGATGTTGCCCGTGATCGAGCCCGCCACGGCGACGGGGCCGCCGGTGACGTCGGCCTCGACGACGCCGCCGTGCTCGACCGTGACCGCGTCTTTCGCGACGAGCTTGCCGCGAACGGTGCCCTGCACGAGGACGTCTTCGTCGCTCGTGACCTCGCCTTCGATCGTGATGCCTGCGCCGATGACCGTGCTCGCCATGTCGTCCTCCGCTCTTTCGCCTCGGGCGCTCGCCTCAGCGGCGGCGGCTCGTGCCGCCGGACGTGCTCCCCGTACCGGACAGCTCGGCCGGGAGCTCGAAGCTCGCGTCGAGGGCGCCGACGAACTCGGCCCCTTCCTCGAGCGCGACCAGCTCGCCCGTCACGTCTCCGCGAACGCGCGCGCCCGCTTCGATACGCACGATGCCGCGCGCACGCACGTCGCCGTCGAGCTCCCCGCGCACCGTGACGGCGTCGGCCTCGATCGTCGACGTCGCCCGGGCGCCTTCCGCGAGCTCGAGGTCGCCACGCACCGAGATGTCGCCCTCGACGGTGCCCTCGATCACGAGGTCACCCTCGCCCGTCACGCGTCCGCGGACGCGTGTGGAACGGCCGATCACCGCATCGCGTGAGGTGTCCGTAGGTGACGTCCTCGCCATCGGGACGCGCTTTAGTACACGGCAGCCGTGGTGTCACGTGTCCTCGGCTTCGGGCGGGAGTGGCGTGCTAAGCTCGCGCCGCTTTGAAGGAGCGATCCCGCTTCTCGTTCGTCACGGGCGCGCTCGCGGTCGTGCCGCTCGTCGGCGTCGTCGAGCTCGCCTTGCACGCGAAGCAGACGAGCGCCGACGTCGTTCCCGACGCCGATTGGATCGCCGCGCGCGACGCCATCAAGGCGGAGGTGAGGCCCGACGACCTCGTCCTGTTCGCGCCGTTCTGGGCCGACCCCCTCGGCCGCCGCTTCTTCGGTGACGAGCTCGCCGGGCTCGACCGTGAGGCGCGTCCCGACGAGACGCGGTTCGCGCGCGCGTTCGAGGTCGGCATCCGCGGCAAGCACCGTGAAGAGCTGGAGGGCTGGAAGAAGGTCTCCGAGAAGCAGGCCGGCAAGGTGACCGTCGGCGTCTACGAGAACCCGGCGCCTGCGAAAGTGATCACCGACCTCCTGAAGCTGGTCGGTCCCGAGCGCGTGAGCGTTGCGCGCGTCGACGGCGCGGCGGAATCGCCGTGCGCGTGGCAGCGCGGCGCGGGTCAGCCCGGCGGCCTCGGGGTTCCGCAGGGCCCTGCCGTTCCGGGCGACAAATTCGTGTGCTCCGCCGGATACGTCGGCCTCGCGGTGCTGCATGCGCTCGATCACCATCCGCACCTCTGCCTCTTCGCCTCGGGCATGGGCGGCGGCGCTACGCTCCGCATCAAGTTCGCGAACGTGGCGTTCGGCGCCTCGCTCCACGGACACTCCGGCGTGCAGTGGGTGAACGAGCGGACGCCGTCGAACGAGCGCATGTTCGTCGCCTTCTCCGCGAACGGGCGGCCGCTCGGACAGAGCACGCATCGCGTGGGCGTCGGGTGGAACATGTTCGAGTTCCCGACTCCGGAGCTCGCCGGCAAGACGGGCGAGCTCGTGGCCGAGGTGACGTCGACCGCACCTTCCCAGCGCGCCTTCTGCTTCGAGGCGGACACCCGATGACCGCCGACGTGAAGACCGCGCCGGAGGCTGCCGAGCCGAAGGCCGCGCCCGCCGCGGAAGCGCCGGACTTCGGCACGCGCGTCAAGGCGTGGGTGCGCGCGCATCCGGATCCGCTCATCGCGTGCGCGATCGCCTTCGTCTACGTAGTCTGGCTGCTGGCGACCGCGCGAAGCCTCGGCTTCTCGCGCGACGAAGGCTTCTACTTCAGCGCCGCCGGGAACTACGAACGCTGGTTCCGCGCGCTCTTCGATACGCCTTCACGCGCGCTCGAGCGCACGTTCGTGGACGGCATCTGGGCGGACAACCACGAGCATCCGTCGCTCATGAAGAGCCTCTTCGCGCTCTCGCACATGTTCTTCCACACGAAGTGGAAGATCTTCGACGACGCGAGCACGGCGTTCCGTTTCCCGGCGATGCTCACCATGGGCCTCGCGCTCGGCGTCACGTACATGTTCGGCGCTCGCGCGTACTCGCGGCGCGCGGGCGTGGTCGCCGCGATCGCGCTCGGCCTGATGCCGCGCGTCTTCTACCACGCCCATCTCGCCTGCTTCGACGTGCCCATCATGGCGATGTGGGTCACGTGCATCTACGTGTACTGGCGGAGCGAGCAGGAGGGCGGCCTCGGCTGGGCGCTCGTCGTCGGCCTGGTCTACGGCCTGACGCTCGAGACGAAGCACAACGCGTGGATGCTGCCGGCGGTCTTCCTTCCGCACGCCCTCGTCTCGCACGGCCGCTCGATCTCACGTCATGCGACGCGCACGGGAAGGGTTCCCGTCCCCGCGTCGCTGCTCATGATGGCGACCGTCGGACCGGCGGTGTTCGTCCTCCTGTGGCCCTGGATGTGGAACGACACCATTCCGCGAATCCAGGAGTACGTGAACTTCCACGTGCACCACGAGTACTACAACATCGAGTTCCTCGGCCGGACCTACTTCGGTCCGCCATCACCGCGCTCGTACATGCCGGTGATGATCGTGGCGACGGTGCCGACGGCGACGATCCTCCTCGTGCTCGTGGGCGCGGTCGATCGCGGCCGCGTGCTGCTCGCGCGCGCGAGCGCGTGGACGTTCGCGTCGCTCGGGCGCGCGCTGCCGTGGCCGAAGGAGATGCCGGCGCGCGATCGCCACCACACCGATCTGTTGATCTTCCTCGGCGCTGCCGTCGCGCTCGGCCCGTTCCTCTTGCCGCGCACGCCGATCTTCGGTGGCACGAAGCACTGGATCACCGCCTATCCCTTCTTCGCCATCCTGGCCGGCCGCGGCTTCGACCTCGTGTGGACGCGCATCGAAGCGCTCCTCGCGTCGCGCACGTCGCTCGAAGACGCGAAGAAGCGGTTCGGCGCGCAGGCTTTGGTGGTCGCCGCCACGTTCGCCGGCGCGCTCGCGACGACGGTCCACTCGCATCCGTTCGGTCTCTCGTCGTACGTGCCGTTCGCGGGCGGGACTGCCGGCGGAGCCGACCTCGGCTTGAATCGGCAGTTCTGGGGTTTCACGACGACGAGCCTCGCGCCGTGGCTCACCGAGAACGCCAGGCCCGGCGAGTCGATCTACATCATGGACACCGCGTGGCCCTCGTGGGTCCGCATGGTGGACGAGAAGCGCGTCCCCGCCCTCCGCGGCGTCGGCAGCCCGGCCGATGCGGACCTCTCGATCGTGCACCACGAGCAGCACATGAACGAGGTCGATTACAACATCTGGACCGAGTACCGATCGTCGACGCCGGCGTACGTGCTCACGCACGACGGCGTCCCGATCATCACCGTCTATCGTCGCGCGCTCGGCCGGCGGCGCTGACCCGGTCCGCGTTCGCGGTTCACTTGCCGAGCACGAAGATGGCGGGCTGGGGGCCGCCGGTCGTCTCCTGGTACGTGATCGACTTCGCGGCAGCGTCGACGCAATAGTCGAACGTGCGCACCGGATTCGCCGTCGTGAGCGTGTTGCCGCCGGCCGCGTACGTGTCGTCCGTGAGCTGCTCTTGCGTGTCGGCGACGTCGCAGTTGCAGCCGCCAGCTCCGTCGTCCGCGCACGTCGCCGTGTCGATCTTTCCGACGAGCTTCAGCGCGGTCTCGATGCCTGCGCACGAGCCGATCGCCTGCTTGCACGTCTGCGGGACGGCGAACTTCGCGGTGAACTTCACCTCGGTGTGCTGAACGATGTTCGTGCCGTCGGCGGTGACGGAGCCGCGTGCCTGGAACTTGACGTCGGTGATGCCGAGCGTGGGGCACTGCGCTTGCGCCTCTGCGAAGATTTCTTCCTTCACGCAGCCGCCCTTCACGGTCCACACGCCCTTCTCGTCACCGCCGCACGGGGTGAACGCCGGGCAGCTCGCGGCGCCGTAGCCGACGTCGACGAACGGCCCGGTGAGCTTGCCGGGACCGGACGCGCTGTCCTTCGCGGCATCCTTGGAAGCGTCGCCCTGCTGACCACCGCCCGAGTCGGTCGGCGTCGTGCTCACTCCGGAGTCCTGGCCCGCGTCGGTGGTCGTCTCGCCGGACGGCGTCGAGTCGCTCGAGCAGCCGATCCAGACGATCGTCGCCGCGGTGACCGAGACGCACAGCGAGAGGAGCTTCGTATTCATGCGGTGTACCTCCGAAGGAAGACGCGCCTGCGAAACGCCGCGCGTGATCGGAAAGCGTACCACGCTCACCAGCTCGCTCGGATGACCGCGAGGGTCACGTCACCCTCCTGCGTCGGGACTGCCGCGGCCTCTGCTGGCTGCGCGCCGCTCCGGCGTGCGTCGGCAACGCGCTGCGCTACCTCTGCTCCCGCAGGAAAGCCGTGCGTCACAGCGATCACCGCCACGTCGATCGGTGCCGCGCCTTCGGCAGAAAGGTCCACGTCCACGCCGTCTTCCGGCACGCCGCGGATCGCGAGCGCACCCTCACGAAGCGTGGCGGGCTCGCCGTTCACGCGCACGTCGACCGACCTCGTACGTCCGAGATCGAGCACCACGGTTCCACCGCGTCGCGTCGCCGCGAGATGCGCGCGGACCTCGCGTCGACCGCCCGCATCGCCGGCGTGCGTGACGGTGACCGCCGGCGTCGGCAGGAGTGCCCCGACGGGAACCGTGACCGTCGGGCCGGGCCGCGACCACGGCGTGGCGGCGGACGTCGTGACCGGACCGCCCGCCGCGAGCGCGTCGACCATCGCGCGGGGCGCTTCTCCCCACGCCATCGGACCCCATGATGGCTCCACGGTGACCGTGGACTTCTCGCCTTCTTGCCGGAGCACCACGTTCACGCGTTGCGGGACGTCGCCCGAGAACTTCGGCACGGCGAGAGCCGCGATCGCGGCGGCGATCGCCAGCGCGACGAGCGTGAGCGGCGCCGCGCGCGGCACGGGACGGAGGAGCGGAACGAGCGTCGTCGCGAGCAGCGTCGTTGCGATGCACGTGACCGCCGGGATCGCGAACCCGAGCGCGTCGTACGTGAGAAGCGCGACCGGCACGAGGAGGGACGCCGCAAGCACCGAAGGAGCGACGCTCGCGAGCTCGCGCAGGCGACGAGGTGCAAACGCCGCCAGCCCCGCCGCGAGCGACGGGACGACGAAGAGGTAGCTCGCGCCCGGCGCGACGGCCGCGGCGACGACGCCGAGCACGGCCCAGAGCAACCACGTGCCCGCCCAGCGGGACTCCGCGGGCGAACGGCGCACCAGCGTGCTCGCGGCGGCCAGCGCCGCGGCGGCCGTTGCCCCATGCAACGCGAAGAGCGCATACGCGCGATGAGCGACCCACGGCACCGGCAGAGCGCCGGCGCGCGCGAGGAGGCCTCCGACCGCGATCGACGTCGCGAGCGCAGCGACGAACGCGGTGAAGCCGGCGCCGAGCCCCAGCCCCCACGCGCGGAGCCGCGCCGTCTGCGCGAGGACGAGCGCGAGCGCGAGGAGCGCGAGCGGCAACGACCAGCTCACCGGCCACCGCACCACGCAAAGAGCGAGCACGTCGAACCACACGGCATCGGCACGCGCATCGAGCGGCGCCTCGAGCTCGGCACCTGCATCCGCGAGCGCCCGGATCATCGCGAGCGCCTGCTCCCCGTGGTGCTGCAGCGTGCGCGGATCGGCATGCGCGAGCGAGTCGAGCGGCGTGTGGTAGCTCTCGATGCGCGAGATGTTCGCGAAGTTCACCCCGCGCGCGAACGGACGGACGACCGTGAAGTCCGTGTCGTTCGGCATGCGCCGATACACCTCGTAGAACATCGAGGAGGTGACGGGTCGCGAGAGGCGCCGTCCGAGCTCCGCGATCTGCCAGCCGTTGCCGGCGCTCGTCTCGAACATCGCGCTCGGACCTGCGCCGCCACGCGAGTCGACGTTGACCGCGCCGCGGATTCTCTGCGCGAGGGGGTGGCGTGCGACGAACGCGCGTGCGCCGAGGAGCCCGGCCTCTTCGCCGTCGGTGAGCACGACGACGATGCTGCGGCGCAGGGAAGGTGCGCTGGCGAGCGCGCGCGCGACCTCGACGACCGCGCTCGTCCCCACGCCGTCGTCGCTCGCGCCCGGGCTGCACGCGACGGAATCGTGGTGCGCCATGAGCAGCACGGGCGCGGCGGCGGGGTCGCTCCCCTCGCGCACGCCGACGACGTTGGTGACGTAGGCGCACGTGCCGTGAGGGCCGCAGGACAGCGCGCGCTGATCCTCGACCTTCCAGCCGCTCGCGGCGAGCTCCCTCGCGAGGAACGCGCGTGCGCGCGCATTCGCCTCGCTGCCGACGAGACGCGGCTCGCCGCTCGCGATGGTCTCCTGGATGCGCCGCGCCCGCACCGCCGAGAACTCCGCCGGAGGGGTGCTCGCGTCGCGAACCGGCGGCGGCGCGTAGCGCACGGACGCGATGGCGAGGAGCGCGGCGAACAGCGCGAGCGCAGCCGCGAGCGGACGACTCACCCGCCGTCACCGGCGTCGCCGCCATCCGCACCCGCGTCGTTCGGCGCGCCCGCGCACCACGCCGTCACGAGGCGACGCAGGTACTCTTCCGGCGGGAGCCCGGCACCTTGGCACGCGTCGGTCGGTTTCGTCGCGAAGTAGTCCGCGCAGGAGGTCTGCGCCGCGGCGAGCTCCGTCGCGCAGACCTGCTCGACCGCCTTCGCGCCCTGGCACGCGAAGAACGGCTCGTAGTCGAGCGGCAGCGTGCTCGGCAGACACGCGACGCACGCAGCGTGACGGCATTCGAGATACCGCGTCTGCGCCGCGCCGCAGCCGTTCTCGGCGGCGTCATCCGTCACGTTCGCGATGCAGCCGCCGTAGTTGTAGTCGTAGAAGCGGCGGTTTTCGTAAAAGACGATGGGACCCCACGTGGCGTCGGCGGAGGTGCTCTCGACGCACGCGGCGCACGTCGGGTTCGCCTGTTTGTACGCGGTGCACTTGTTGCCATCCGCGTTGACACACTCGCTGACGTAGCCGGCCACTTGCGCCGTCGTGCAGGCGCCCGCTTCGAACGGACGCGGCGGCTTTGTCGTGACCGGCTGCGCGGGCGTCCGCGGCGGACAGGTGCCCGCGTCGTCCACGCCGAAGGAGCCGTCGGCCGCGCCGTCTCTCGCCGCGTCGGCGCTCGCGTCCGCCTCGGTGAAGGGGGCGCGCGCGTCTTCGTCGCTCGCGCACGCCGTAGTGAGCGTCCATCCGAAAGCCCCGAGCACCAATGCGCCGACGGCCGTGCGCATCGTCCCCCTCGTGTTCGCCGCGGCGTTCATTGCGCCGCGCACGATGCCACGAACCGCCGCCCTCGTCGCCGGTCCGCGCGCTCGGATTCAGGTGCCGTGCGGGATGATGCAGCGGAAGCGCGTTCCCTCTTCGCGCGTCGACGTCAGCTCGATGGTGCCGCCGTGCGACCGCACGATCTCGGACACGATGTAGAGGCCGAGGCCGAGGCCGCCCATGCGGCGCGTACCTGGTGTCGTGCGGAAGTACGGCTGAAAGAGCTGAGCGCGCACGTCTTCTGGGATCGGCTCGCCGCGGTTGGTCACCGAGAGAAGGAGCTCGGCGCCGTTGCTCGTGACCTCCACGTCGATCGGCTGCTCGGGATGGCCGTGCTGGAGCGCGTTCGCGAGCAGGTTCGAGCAGAGCTGGGCGAGGCGGCCGCGGTCTCCACGAATCGCCTTCACTCGATCGACACGCACGCGGATCTCGCGCCCAGGGTGCGCCATGCGCAGCTCCTCGACGACCTCCTGGATGGTCGGGCCGAGATCTTCGATGAGCCCGTGCTCGACACCGATGCCGCCTCCGAGCCTTCCGCGCGCCAAGTCGAGGACGTCTTCGATGAGGCGCTTCATGCGGCGGCCGCTCGCCCGAATGCGCTCGACGATGCGCCGGTCGGTGTCCGGCAGGTCGCGCGCCAGGAGGACCTCGCTGCCAGTGAGAACCGCCGCGAGCGGGTTGCGGAGGTCGTGGCCGAGGACGGCGATGAACTGCTCGCGGAGCTGCGCTGCCGCGCGCGCATCGATGAGCGCCGCCTCGGTGTGCGTGTACCGCTCCTCGGCCTCGAGCTGCAGCCCGACGAGCTGCGCGAAAAGCTCCATCGTCGCGAGCGCATTGCGCTCGGCGAGCGGGATGGGCTTCGCGTCGAGGCCGCAGAGCGTGCCGAAGTAGTCGCCGTTCGACCGAAAGATGGGCACCGAGACGTAGCTCTCGAAGCCGTACAGCTTCGGCGTCGGATGGTTGCAGTAGGCGGTGTCCGCGCTCGCGTGCTCGATGACGATGGGCTTCTTCGCCTCGCGCACTTCTCTGCAGAGCGTGGTCGCGAGCTCGAGGCGATCTCCGGGGGCGAGCCCGAAGCCGAGCGCGTCGTGAACGGCGCACGCCTTCCAGTCCGCTTCGGTCACGCGGGCGACGAGCGCAAGACGCAGACCGAAGCTCTCCACGATGAGCTTGAGGATGGCAGGGACGGCGCTGATCCGCGCGACCGCTTCGATGTCGGTGTCGGCCTCGACCACGGTCATCGCATCGACCGTAGCGAGCGGCGCCGCCGCGTCCAACGTGATCCGACGCGACCGCGCGACTTTTTCAACCCGCCGCGCGACTGCGGCGCGGAGCCACGAGGTCCTTCAAGAACCGTCCAGTGAATGACGAAGCGTGGCGCGCGACGTCTTCCGGCGTTCCTTCGCAAACGACGAGACCGCCCTTCGCGCCGCCTTCGGGGCCGATGTCGACGATCCAGTCTGCACATTTGATCACGTCGAGATTGTGCTCGATGACGAGCACGCTGTTTCCCGCGTCGACGAGCCGCTGGAGCACTCCGAGCAACTTCCGGATGTCTTCGAAGTGGAGCCCCGTCGTCGGCTCGTCCAAGACGTAGAGCGTACGGCCGGTCTGCGTCTTGCCGAGCTCACGCGAGAGCTTCACGCGCTGCGCTTCGCCGCCGGAGAGGGTGGGCGCGCTCTGCCCGATCTTCATGTACCCGAGGCCGACCGCGACGAGGGTTTCGAGGATGCGCTTGAGCTGCGGGAACGCGGAGAACAGCTCCAGGCACTCGTCGACGCTCGTCTCGAGCACGTCGGCGATGCTCTTGCCCTTGAAGAGGATTTCGAGCGTCGCGTCCGAGTAGCGGCGGCCGCGGCACACCTCGCACGGCACGCGAACGTCGGCGAGGAAGTGCATCTCGACGGTCACCTCGCCGTCGCCCCCGCACGACTCGCAGCGTCCGCCCTTCACGTTGAAGCTGAATCGCCCCGCGTCGTACCCGCGGGCGCGTGCTTCGGGGAGCTGCGCGAAGACTTCACGGATGCAGTCGAACGCCTTCGTGTAGGTGCCGGGGTTCGAGCGCGGCGTGCGGCCGATCGGCTTCTGGTCGATGGCGATCACCTTGTCGAGCGCCTCGATGCCCTTGATGGCCTTGTGCGCGCCGACCGGTCCCGAGCTGTCGTGAAGGCGCGCCGCGAGGGCAGGCAAGAGGATGCCGTTCACGAGCGAGCTCTTGCCCGCTCCGCTCACGCCGGTCACGCACGCGAAGACGCCGAGCGGCAGCTTCACGTCGACGTTGCGCAGGTTGTGCTCGCGCGCGCCGAGCACCTCGATCCATCCCTTCGGCTCACGGCGCGTTTTCGGCGATTCGATCGTGCGGCGGCCCGAGAGGTACACCCCGGTGATGCTCTCCGGGTTCTCCGCAATGGCCTCCGGGGTGCCTTCGGCGATGACCTTTCCGCCGAGGTGGCCGGCGCCGGGGCCGAAGTCGACGACGTGGTCTGCCGCACGGATCGTCTCTTCGTCGTGCTCGACGACGCGCACCGTGTTGCCCAGATCGCGAAGGTGACGCAGCGTCGCGATGAGGCGTGAGTTGTCGCGTGGGTGGAGGCCGATCGACGGCTCGTCGAGCACGTACATGACACCCGAGAGCTCGCTCCCGAGCTGGCTCGCGAGACGGATGCGCTGCGCCTCTCCGCCGGAGAGCGAGGGTCCGGGTCGATCGAGCGTGAGGTAATCGAGCCCCACGTCGAGAAGGAAGCGGAGCCGGCACTCGATCTCCGTCACCGCCCCTTCGGCGATGCGCTTCTGCGCAGGGCGCAGCGTGAGCTTCCGGACGTGGTCGACTGCGCGTTCGACCGTCATCGACTCGAAGTCACCGATCGAGAGCCCGCCCACGTACACCGCGCGGCTCTCCGGGCGGAGGCGCATGCCTTTGCACTCGGTGCACGGGCGATCGCGGAAGAAGCGCGCATAGTGGTCGCGCATCGCGTCGCTCGACGTCTCCCGATACAGGCGCTGGAGGTTGGGGATGACGCCTTCGAACTTCACGCCGAAGGTGCCGAACCGGTCGGTGCCCTCCTTGCCCCAGCTGACCTTCAGCTTCTCGCCCTGGAAGCCGAAGAGAAGGCGCTTCTGCTTCTCCTTCGGGATGTCTTTCCAAGGCGTGTCGAGCGACACCTTGCAGGATTTGACGGCCGCCTCGGCGATGCGGAACACCCAGCCGTCGCTCCGCTGCATCGCGGTCGCCCAAGGAGCGATGGCGCCCTTCTTGATCGAGAGCGCGGGGTTCGTGATGACGAGCGAAGGGTCGACCTCCGCACGCGTGCCGAGGCCGTTGCACGCCGGGCACATCCCGAGCGGGCTGTTGAACGAGAAGCTCTGCGGCGAGAGCTCGGGATAGCTCCGTCCGCAGCACGCGCGGTTCGCGCTGAACGGGATGCGGTCGTCGCCGATCGCGGCGACGAGCTCGCCTTTGCCTTCGGTGAGCGCGCTCTCGACCGCTTCGGTCACCCGCTGTCCGGACGTGGAGCCGATGACGACGCGATCGACGACGAGATCGATCGTGTGCTTCACGTGCTTCTGCAACGTCGGCGGGTCGTCGAGCGTGTGCTCGGCGGGCGGGTTCGGACCGCTCGCCACCTCGACGCGGAGGAAGCCGCGCTGCTTCAGGTCGGCGAACAGCTCGCGGTGCTCGCCTTTGCGGTGCGTGAGGATGCGCGCGAGGATCCGGAGCTTCGTCCCCGAAGGCATCGCGAGGAGCTCCTTCGCGATCTCCTGCGGGCTCCGCGCCTTCACCGGCTTGCCGCACTCGATGCAGCGCTGCTCGCCGATGCGTGCATAGAGGACGCGTACGTAGTCGTGGACCTCGGTGATCGTGCCGACCGTCGACCGCGGGTTCGAGGCCGCGCTCTTCTGCTCGATGGCGATCGTCGGCGAGAGCCCGCGGATGCGATCGACCTTCGGCCGCTCGAGCTGCCCGAGGAACTGCCGCGCGTACGAGCTCAGCGTCTCGAGGTAGCGGCGCTGACCCTCCGCGTAGAGCGTGTCGAACGCGAGCGAGGATTTGCCGGACCCGCTCGGGCCCGTGAAGACGACGAGCGCACGCTTCGGGATCGAAAGGTGCGGAACGTCGAGATTGTGCTCGCGCGCGCCGACGACCTCGATCGCGTCGGGCTCGCGGGCGCGGCGGATGGAGGCGGGAGGGGAGGGGGCCATTGCGCGCCGGGCAGCCATGGAGGGAGAACGGCGATAGGATCGCGTTGTCAGAATGGCAAGCGACCCCGGCGCCGCCGGAGCGATACCTGACAGCCTGTCGTCGCATCCGGGCTGCGCGCGCGTACCGGTCGCGCGTCACCGCGCACGAGGCGCCTGGCACGCGCTATGCTCTCCCGCCTCCGTCCATGCGTACGCCTTCTCGCCGGCGCGTCGCGTTCTTCGCGGCCCTGGCCTTCTTCTTCTCAGGCTTCTTGCTCTTGCCGGCGCGGGCGCACGCGCAGATCACGATCGCGCAGGCGCAGAGCCTCCCCCGCGTCGATGCGGAAGGCAAAGACGTCCCGAAGCGGCCCCAGCAGTTCAAGCCGGAAGGCATCAGCTACCAAGACTGCGTCGACAACCTCGGCATCCGCTTCTCGCTGACGCTGACGAACCCGCCGGAGGCGAACGCCTCGCTGCAAGTGTGGGCGACGACCACGGGCGATTGCTCGCAGCAGACCGCGCGTACCGGCAACAGCGCCGTTTGCTGGCGCGTCGCGACGGGCATCCCGCTCTCGATCAATCCCGTCGTCATCATTCCGGTGCGGAAAATCATCGGCGGCCGCTCGCCGGCGGGCACTTCGGCCGATCCGGACGAAGGGCGGAGTGGCCCGGAGATCTGCGGTGCGATCGATCTCACGACGGTGTCGCTGCAGTTCCTCTACTTCTCGCCCGGCGTCGTCGCGCAGGCCGCGTTCAAGGCCGAGGTCGCCGTGCAGGCGGACACCATCGGTCCGGTCGCTCCCACGGGCCTCCGCATCCTGCCCGGCAACACGCGCCTGTCCGTTTCGTTCAACGCGCTCGGCGAAGGCGGCGTCGTCGAGCTCTCCACGATTCGCGCGTACTGCGACCCCGCGCCGGGCACGTCCACGCCGGCCCCGCCGACGACGGAGCGCATCTGCGATGCCGCGACCGACGTGGACGCCGACGACCCGGACGCGGATCTCGACGCAGGCTGTCGGGACGTCGTCGTCGAGGGCGGCACGTCCCGAGGCGGCCAGTGCTCGAGCGCTGCGTTCGTCGGTGATGGCGGCAAGGCCATCCAGCCGGACAATGCGTTCAACGCGCAGTTCGAGTGCGGCAGCCTCCCGGTGAGCACGACCGGCTCGCAGATCATCGCGCGTTCGCTGCGCGGCGCGCCTCTCGAGAACGGAAGGACGTACGCGGTGGCGCTCGCCGCGACCGATTCGTTCCTCAACGTGGGCCCGCTCTCCGAAGTCGTGTGCGAGTACCCGGAGGAGACGAACGACTTCTGGACCGACTACAAAGAGGGCGGCGGCCGAGCCGGCGGAGGCTTCTGCTCGGTGGACGGCGCGGGTCTTCCGGTGGGAAGCTTCGGCGTGATCGCGCTCGCGGCGCTCCTCGGCGTCTCCACCGCGCGCAGGATTTCGGTGCGAAAGAGGAACGGTCGATGAAACGAGGTCTCGTCGCGGCAGCAGCGCTCGCCACGTGCATGCTGGGTACCGGGAGCGCGAGCGCCCTGGAGCTCGGCACGCCTGCTACCGAGCACCCTTTCCGTTCCGCGCAGCACTTCGCGCTCGAGCTGCGGCTCTCGCCTTACAAGCCGCAGATCGACCAGGAGCCGGGCCTCGAGAACGCGCCCTACTCGCAGACGTTCGGCTCCTCGCGTCGGCTCCTCGTCGCGATCGAGGTCGATTGGCAAACGCTCCGCATCCCGCACCTCGGCACGATCGGCCCGGGCATCGGCGTCGGCTACACCGCGATGAGCGAGAAGGTGACGACGGCGAGCGGACGCGAGTCCGGCGACGAGACGTCGCTCGACGTGTTCCCGTTCTGGGGCGTCGCCGTGCTTCGCGCAGACGTCTTCTGGCGCGACCTCGGCTTCCCGCTCGTGCCGTACGGCAAGGCAGGCGTCGGTCTCGGCATCTGGCGCGCGACGAACAGCGGCGGCACCGCGGTCGCGAACAACGTCTCCGGGAAGGGCACGACGTGGGGCACGAACTTCGCGGCCGGCGTCGCCCTCGCGCTCGATGCGCTCGACAAGGGCGCTTCGCGCAACATGGACAACGCGACCGGCATCAACAACACGTACATCTTCTTCGAGGCGTACTGGCTCGGGCTGAACGGCATCGGTCAGGACAACCCGCTGCGCATCGGCACGACGAGCTGGGCCTCCGGCCTCGCGTTCGAGTTCTGAGAAGCGTCCGGCGCGCGCACGCCGCCGCGCGGCTATCCTCGAGCGCAATGCGTACTGCACCGCTCGAAGCTGCGCGGCGCTATCTCGGCGCGCTCGCGGTCGACGGCTTCTTCAACGGGCTCGCTCGGGCTGCGCGGCTTCATCCGCACGCGAAGCCCGCCCGTCACGGCGTCGAGCACGTGAAGGATCTTCGCTACGCGGACGGCGTGCTCCGCGAGCACCTCCTCGACGTGTGGCGGCCGACCGGGCACACGACCCCCGCGCCGCCTCCATTCCGGCGGTACGAGGGGCCGCCCTGGCCGATTTTGTTCTACGTGCACGGAGGCGGCTTTCGCATCCTCTCGAAAGACACGCACTGGATCATGGGGCTCTCGTTCGCGCGGCGCGGGTTCCTCGTGTTCAACGTGAGCTATCGCCTCGCGCCGAAGCATCGGTTCCCCTGCGCGATCGAAGACGTGTGCCGTGCATTCGCATGGATGGCGAAGCACGCGGGTGAGCTCGGAGGGGATACGTCGCGCGTCGTGCTCGCCGGCGAATCCGCGGGCGCGAACCTCGCGGCGGCCCTCTCCATCGCGCTCGCGTACGAGCGGCCCGAGCCCTTCGCGCAAGAAGCATTCGCGACCGGCATCGTCCCGCGTGCGGTCGTGCCCGCGTGCGGCGTCTTCCAGGTCTCCGACATCGCGCGGCTGCGGAGGAGGAAGCCGACGATGTCCACGTTCATCGCCGACCGCCTCGCCGAGGTCGAGAACGCGTATCTGGGAAGGGAGCCACGCGCGTGCGCGACGACCGAGCTCGCCGATCCGCTCCTCGTCTACGAGCGCGGCGAGCGGCCCGCGCGGCCGTTACCGCCGTTCTTCCTGCCCGTCGGCACGAAGGACCCGCTGCTCCCCGACACGCGGAGGATGGGCGCGGCGCTACGCGCGCTCGGCGCCGTCGCCGAGGAGAAGTACTATCCGGGCGAGCTGCATGCGTTCCACGCGCTCGTGATGCGCGAGGCGGCGCGGCGCTGCTGGAACGACACGTTCCGCTTCTTGGACGCGCACGTCCCGCCGAACGTCAGTTCCTGACGCACGCGGAGACTTGCGGCGTCTGGAAGCACGTCCAGCCCGGCGGGCACACGCCCGCGTTCGCCTCGCCGGGATTGCACATGATCTGCGTGCAATACGGAGCATGGGGCGCGGCGCATACCGGCGCGTCACCGCCGCAATCGGACTGCGCAGTGCAGGTCTTTCCGAACGTCGTCGCGGCGGCCGCTTCTTCCGTCGATGCGTCGCCTGCCGTGCCGGCTTCGTCGCTCGGGCTGCTCGCTTCGGCCGCGGTCGCGTCCGCGTCGGCCGCGAGCGTGGCCGGGATCGGTTCGCAGTTGTAGTCGCTACGCATCGTGTAGCCCGCGCTGCACGGCTCCTTCGCCCAGCACGCGAACGTACCGAGCGCGAGGAGAGCGGGGGAGGACGCGAGGATGGCGCGACGATAGATGGTCATCGTGAGTCTCCGAGACGGTTCGTGAAGGCTCATGGCGCGAGGACGTTCCCGCCGCGGATGCGCGCGACGATCTTGACGCTGTCGTTCGCCTCGCCGACGAGCACGTAGCCCACGCCCCCTTTGTCGGCGGCGACGCCGCGCAACACGGCGGAGGGGGCAGACACTTTGCGCGGCGGGCGCTCGCCGCCGCGGATCTTCCGATCGACCCAGAAGCGCGAAACGCGATCGGGATCGAGCCCGAGCACGGCCGCATCGAAGCCGTGCCGCGTGCTGTTGTCGTCGGGGAGGTTGAGCGGCTCCGCGCTCGTGCCGTCCGACCAGCGCGTCTTCGTGGTCTGGAAGATCGGCCGGAGATCCTCACGCGTCGCAGACTTGATCGGGTTCGCCTTGTTCACGACGACGACGATCTCGTCGGCAGGACCCGCATCGGAGGTGCCGTTCCAGAGCATGCCGGCGGCGAGGATGGCGGCTGCGAAGAAGGACTTTTTCATCAGAACACCAGCACCAGGCGCGTGAAGAGGTACGTCGTGTTGTTCTGACTGAGCTCGCTCGCGGCCATCTTGCCGCGCGTGTCGAGCAGGAACGTGTGCGTGACCTGCGTCTTCAGCATCGTCGCCTTCGTGAAGCGGATGTTGATGCCCGCCGATGGCGCCACCACGAGGTCGCCCAGGCCGAAGATCGGACCGTGGAGCGCGTCGACGGACGCGTAGCCCTCGATCGGCGCGAACGGCAACGTATGCGCGGCGAGCAGGTACCCCGACGTCGCGATGCGATTCGGCTTCACGACGCCGGGCTCTGCGGGACCGGTGGCTTGGTGCTTGCCGGGGTCGTACTCCACGCTGCTCATCGCGCCTTCGGCACGGATGCGCGTTCGGCCCACGTCGATCGACGCATCGATGCCGCCCACGATCTCGCGCGCGTCGTACGTGCTCCTCCGCTCCACGGTGAGGGGGTTCACCGCTTTCAGCACGACTTCCTCGTCGCGCACGCGGCCTGTGTAGAACGACGCGCCGACCTTGATGTTCGTCTCGCCCTTCTCGTTGTTCGCGTAGAGCCGCCCGCCGAAGCCGCGGTTGTCGTCGAAGGCGAAGTTCGAGAGCTCCTGGCGCCCGTTCGAGATCGTCGCGGTGTAGCCGAGCTCCCAGTCGCCGGAGAACGTGTTGCCGTACACCTGGATGCCGGTCTGCCGGAGCGGCATCTGGCGGGTTTGGATGAAGCCGGGGAGCTGCACTGCGATGAGCGTGGGCATGCCGTGGTCGACGTTCCAGATCCCGAACGGCGTGAACCAGTTGCCGACGCGGATCTTCACGAGCTCGTGCGGCGTCCAATCGATGTGGGCGCGCTCGATGACCGAGTAGCCGCCCCACATCTCGCCCGCGACGGTCGCGCCGTGCGGGTCGACTTGTCGCGTCGACACGCGCTTGAATTGCCCGGCGAGGCCGCCGAGGTTCGCGATCTCGCCGTGCGGCGCGTTCGTGAAACGGAGCTCGACGAGCGAGCGCCAGTTCTTGATCGGCTGCGCGTCGAAGTAGAAGTTCAGGTTGCCGATGACGAACGACGTCGCGTTCGCGGAGTTCACGAATTGCCCGACGAGCGAGCGATCGTCCACCCACACGCGGTTCAGGCCGACGTCGGTGAAGCCGTAGATCTTGAACTTGTGCGTCCAGTCGCTGTCCTCGGACGCGGCGCTGTCCGCCTTCTCGTGCAGGTCTTCGACCGACTTCTGCGCTTCTTCGAGCGCGGCCTTTTGCGCAGCGAGCTCCTTCTTCTGCTCTTCGAGCTCGGCCGCCAGCTTCGCCAGATCGGGCGTACCGGCGTTGGCCGCCGGTGCAGGCGCCGCAGGTGCAGGGTCTTGTGTGCCGGCGGCCGGGGCAGTCGCCGGGGCGTCTTCGGCCTGGGCACGGGCAAGGCCAGGCACGATCAGGGTCAGCAGCGTGGCGACGGTCGTGCCCAGCGCACGAGAGCGTCGACGGAGCCGCCCGCCCTGGGGCGAGCACGGAAAATTCATCGAAGAACCGCCTTGAGCTGAGCGCGCCGCGGACTCCGCGTGCGTCGTCAGGGGAAGAGAACGGCGCGCGTTCCTCTCGCGTTCAGGGTTCAAGGATCGCGAGGAGCGGCCGTCCTCTCCCTCGACGTCCGCCCTCGGAGGCTCGCCGCTTGCCCCTTCTCCGGAACCTATCGATCCGCTTCAAGCTCCTGCTCCTCGCAGGAGTGCCGGTGGTCGGCGCGCTCGTGCTCGCCGCGATCATCGCGCAGGACGCGAGCCGCCGCGCAGCGACGGCGGCGGCGCTCGGGTCGATCGAAGACCTCGCGCACGTCACCGGACAGATGAGCGTGCAGGTGCAGACGCTCCAGCGCGAACGCGCCCGCGCCGCCCTACGCGTCGCCCTCCGCGGAAAGAACGGCGAGCACGAAGCGGTCGCGGAGCTCGAGAAGCAGTACCGGGAGACGGACGCCGCGAGTGCGTCGCTCGAGCAGTTCCTCGGCAATCGCGACATGTCGAAGCTGCCGCCGCGGCTGAGGCGCGATCTCGGCGCGGCCCGCCGTGAGATGGGCCGCCTTCGCGAGCTCCGGTCGCGGCTCGCGACCGAAGACGTCCCGCTCGAGGAGATCCTCACGTTCTACGGCCGCATCGACGAAGCGCTCGTGGCGGCGACCGCCGCGCTCTCGCAGCTCTCCGACGACGGCGAGCTCCTTCGCAGCATCGCCGCGCTCGTCGCGGTCGCGGAGCTCTCCGAGCGCGTCAGTGCAGAGCACGCGCTTCTCTCGTACGTCGCCGGTACGAAGCAGTTTCCGCCCGGCGCCTTCAAGACGTTCGTGACTCTGGTCACCGAGCAAGGCGTCTACGCCGACGTGTTCCGGGGCAACGCAGCGGACGACCTCGCCGACCAGTGGACCGACGCGCAGGCGAGCCAAGACGTGAAGCGCGCGATCGCGCTGCGCGACAAGGTGCTGACGAATACCGACGACGAGGTCGATCTCGACGCGAACGAGTGGTTCGCGCTCGAGGAGAGCCGCATCGGCAAGCTCGCGCACCTCGAAGACGTCCTCATGCGCCACATCGCCGACGCCGCGACGCGGAAGGTGGCCGCCACGCACGCATCGATCCGCGTCGGCGTCGGGCTCTCCGCGATCGTCGTGGTCGCGTCCGCGCTGCTCGGTCTCGTCATCGGCGGCGGCGTGAAGCGCACCGTCGTCGACCTCGCTTCGGCGGCCGCGCGCGTACGCGACACGAAGGACTTCGGCGTGCGCGCGAAGAAGACGAGCGGCGACGAGCTCGGCATGTTGACGGACGCCTTCAACGAGATGCTCTCCGGCATCCAGGTTCGCGACGCAGAGCTCACCGAGCACCGCTCGAACCTCGAGGCGATGGTGGCCGCACGCACCGCGCAGCTCGCCGCGCGCAACGAAGCAATGCGGCTCGTGCTCGACAACGTCGAGCAGGGCCTCGCCATGGTGCGCCCCGACGGCACGCTCGAGCCGGAGCGATCGGCCGCTTTCGACGCGATGCTCGGCACGCCCGGCGAACGGGTCGGCTTCCACGAGCACGTCGCCGGCGGCGAAGAGTCGCTCGCGATGACGCTGCAGATGGGCTGGGAGCAGGCGCTCGAAGGCTACCTGCCCGTCGACGTGGCCCTCGGGCAGCTTCCGACGAAGATGCTGCGCGACGGACGGCACTACACGCTCGGTTACAAGCCCGTCGTTCGCGACGAGCAGCTCGGCGGCGCGCTGCTCGTGATCACCGACGTGACCGGAGAGGTCGTCGCGCGCGCGGAGCAGGAGAAGCAACGTGAGTACGTCAGCGTGTTCGAGCGGATCGCGCAGGACCGCGACGGGTTCGCGGCGTTCGCCGACGAGACGGGCTCGCTCGTGGCCCTCGTCGAGCGCGGAATCGACGACGTCGCGAAGCTGATGGCCGCAGTGCACACGATCAAGGGCAGCGCCGCGCAATGGGGCGTCACGTCCGTGGCCGCGATCGCGCATGGGCTCGAGACGAAGATCGTCGAGACGCAGGCACTTCCCGCGGGCGACGAGCTCGCCGAGCTCGTGCTCGCGTGGCAGCGAGTCGGCGACCGATTCGCGGCGCTCGTCGGACGAGCGCAGGAGCGCATCGACGTCACGCGCGCCGAAATGGACGATCTCGCGGGCCTCGTGCGCAGCGGCGCCTCGCACGACGTCATCGCGAGCGCCGTCGAGCGTCTCCGGCACGAGCCCACCGCCGTGCGGTTCCAGCGCATGGAGGAGGAGATCGCGCGGCTCGCCGGACGTGTCGGCAAGCCGAAGCCGGAGGTCCGTATCGAAGCGAACGGCGTTCGCCTGCCCGCCACGCGCTTCGGCAGCTTCTGGGCAGCGACGGTGCACGTCGTTCGCAACATGATGGACCACGGCCTCGAAACGGCCGACGAGCGACGCGCCGCCGGAAAAGCCGAGGCCGGGACGCTGGTTCTGCGGTCGATCGCAACGGAAACCCACGTCGTCCTGGAGCTCGCCGACGACGGCCGCGGCATCGATTGGAATGCCGTCGCGCGCAAGGCCTCCGAAGCAGGGCTCCCGGTCGAGACGCCTCGGGACCTCGAGGCCGCGCTGTTCCACTCCGGTGTGAGCACCGCAGCGGCGGTCACCGATCTCTCCGGGCGCGGCGTCGGGCTCTCCGCCGTGGCCGAGCGTTGCGCCGCCCTCGGCGGCACCGTGCGCGTGCACAGCGAGCGGGGCCGCGGGACGACGTTCCGGTTCGAGCTCCCGCTCGGCCGCACGGAGGGGTCGCTCGTTCCTCCCGAGTTGCGGCTCGCGGGCTGACACCGGCGTCGACTGTGGTGTTCTGCAGCGGTCGTCAGCAGCGTTGACGTCCTCCGCGCGGTCGTCGAAAATGGCCCCAACCAAGATGGCCAAACGCAAGACCGCACGCGCGACTCACGAACCGGCCCGCGGCGGGACGAAGAAGACGAAGAAGAGCGGCGCGGCGAAGGAAGCCCGCTCCGCAGGAGCCGCGTCGAGCCGCAAGGCCGCACCCGCCAAGCGCGCCGCGAAGACTGCCCCGAAGAAGAAATCGACCGGATCGGGATGGGGCGGAGCCCGCCCGGGCGCCGGCCGCAAGCCGGGCAAGCGACCGAGCACGCCGCATCGCACGCGCCTGGACCACGATTCGTCGTGCCCGGTCCACCTCTCGATCCGTCGCGCGAAAGGGCTTCCGAGCCTTCGCGCCTCGCGCATCTTCCGCGTCGTCGCCGAGCACGCCGCGCTGCCGCTCGCCGGCGAGGGACACGTGCTTGCCGTCGCCGTCGAGCCCGAGCGGCTGCACGTGCTCCTCACCGCCGGCGGGCGCGACGAGCTCACGACGGCGGCGCGCAGCTTCACGATCCGCATCGCGCGTCGCCTCAACGCGGTGCTCGGTCGCTCCGGGCACATCTGGGACGATCGCTATCGCGCGCGCGATCTCACGAGCGCCGAAGACGTACGCGGCGTGCTCGCGTCCACGTTCACCGAAGCGGGAGCGCCGGCGAAAGCGGGCAAGGACGAGCCCTTCCACGCGTTCGCCACCGCCTTCGAGGGCGGCGAAGAAGACCTCTCCTCCGAGCTCCGGCCTTCGCGCTGGCTTCGTCGCGACGGCAAGCGCTTCCTGCTCCGCGCCCGGCCGACCCGCGGCTGAGCGTCGGCGCACGCCGCTACTCGCCGCGCTGGAAGCAGACCATGCACACGGGGCCGCGCGTCGGAAGCGTGAGCTCCGGATCGTCGTCGAGCAGAGGCTTGCCGCAGATCCGGCAGCCGCGCCCGCCGACACCGGGCATGGCACCTCGATACGCGCTCTGCACGACGGCCGGGCCGCCGTCGTCCTCGCGGCTTCGCGTGGCCTGCTCGGCTCTTGCGTCTTCGGCCTCGCTCTCCTGGTAGCGCGCTTCACGCACCGCTTGCGCGAGGCGCCGGCGAAAGGACTCCCGGTCGACGCGCGCGAACGCGTCGGCCTCGTAGAGGAGCTGCGCGAGCACGGCGACGGTCGCGCGAAGCTCGCGCACTTCGCGGCGCACGGCGGCGAGCTCCTCCGCGGAGACGTCGCGGTCGGGATCGTCGCCGCGACCGTGCGCGAGCCGGGACGTCCCTCCCGGTTCGAGGACGTCGTGAACCAGCTCGTCGAGGAAGCCCATGCCGCAAGGATACGCGCGGCCGCGGCGCCTACTTCTTCTTCTCGTCGATGTCGCGCACGTAGCCCCACCGCTTCATGCCGGCGAGGAGCTCGTCGTTCTGGCCCGCGCTCCGGGCATTCGGCAATGCGGGCCGGCCAGGGGGCGAAGGTGCCGCGCCACCGGGGCGAGCCGCACCCGCGGGCTCGAACGAGAACAGGACCTCGCCCGGTGCCGCGCGGTCGTGCGGGCCTTCTTTGAGCGGGCAGTTCGTGCGTGCGAGTGTCAGGTTGAACCGCGGTCGATCGGCCGAGAGCATGTCGAGCGGAAGGCCGTTCGCCGAGCACGTCAGCACGAGTGGACCCTTGGCGCCGCGCACCTCGACGATGCTCGCGGTCTCCGCGCCTTCCACGATGACCACCTCGCGCGCACGCACGTGCGCCATTCGCGGGTCGGCCGAAGGCACCGGAGCATCGTCGACCAGCGCCGTGAAGGGATGGGGCGCGAAGAGGTCGACTTCCGTCGGCTCGGAGAACACGAGCTTGTACCGGTGTCGCGGATGCGTGTGGTCGTCCCAGTGCGCGGCCATCCAGTCGACCATCTCGCGTCGCATCTGCAGCGTGTCGTCGAAGCGCTCGCCCGCGACGTTCGTGTACTCGTACGGGTCCTTCGCGTCGTCGTAGAGCTCTTCGTCTTGCATTCCGCGCGAGCGCGTCGGCGCGCCCAAGAGGACGTACTGCTCGGCGTCGGACGCGAGCGACCAAACCGGTTTCTGCGAGAGTCGCCCCTCGAAGAGCGCATAGCTCGTGGTGCCGAGCGTCGCGCGCATCGTGCCCGTGTACCCCGCGGACACCATGATGCGGTCGTCCCAGTCGGGCACGCTCGGCAGCGGCAGGCCGAACGCGTTCGTGCGAAACGTGCTCGTCTGCGGAAGACCGAGGTCGATCCCGAAGCGAGCCTCGAAGACGCGCCACGCGACGAACGAAGAGGTCCTCGCCGGCGCGACCGCGGGGAGCGACCCGCGCGTCTCCGCACCGTCGAAGACGACGGCGAAAGGAGTCTCCGCTTCTTCGATCGTACCGCCGCACGTATGGCTGAGGCCCGTCGCGATCGTGGTCGGCACGCGGTACGCGCGCGTCTGCATCTTCTTCGTCGAGCCGGTCGAATGATCGGCACCGATCCAGAGAACGCGTGAAGCGCGCGGCGAGGAACGGCGGAGCGCCTCGAGCGCCGTGCGCAGGTGGTCTGCCCCGCCGAGCAAGTTTCGCCACGCGCCGTTCGTCGCCTTCGGGTTCACCTCGTGCTCCGGCAACGAGGGATGCGCGGGCGGCGGCGACCCTTCGCGGCCCGGCGGGTGGGGCGCGTGGGTGGCCGAGTTCCACCACACCATCATCACGTCGTCGTGCGGGCGTTCCGCCGCCCACTCCTCGACGAAGCGCGCCATCGCCGCGGGGTGCTGCGGGAGCTCGGACTGGTAGGAAACGTCCCAGCCGACGTGGGAGAAGTTCGGCAGCAGCGTGAAGTTGTTTCCGACGAACGACGTGACGAATCCCTGCTCGGCGGCGCGCGCGATCGGGCCGGGCAGCACCGCCGGAAGCGTCTCGTCGAAGCCTTTGCCCCACATCGCGGGCCAGCCCCACGCCGCGAAGTACGATCCGCGGAAGAAGCGGACCACGAACTCGGCGGTGCCCTGACCGGGCGATTGCCCGGCGGGGAAGTAAACGCCACGTTCGGCGACCGTGCGGCTCACCCAGTCGGCGTTTGCGTCGCGCATCCCGCCGAAGAGGAAGGCGCGCGCCTCGTGGAACGGCACGGCATCGTGGATGACGACGAGGCCCTGCCGCGCGCCGCGCCCTTCGACGCGGCGCATGACGAGCGGCGCGCCGAGGCCGATGATGTGCGTGCCGCGGTTCGTGACCGTGACCCGAAGCCCCGTGCTCGCGCGGGAGGGCAGCGGTAGCCGCACGTGCTTGCCGTAGCGCGCGTACCTGCCGGTCTCGTCCGTGCTCGAGACCGCGAACGGCGCGGTTCGGCCGTGTACGGCGACGGTTTCGAGCTTCGTGGGTGCGCCGACCGCCGGCAGGGCGTCGAGGACGATGTCCGCGTGGTACTCGCTGCCGGCATCCCACGAGGCGATCATCGCGTCGAGCTCGGACGCGTGTGGCGCCGCGGGCAGGTCGAACGTGAACGACTCACCGGCGCGCAGGTATACGCCGCGCTGGAAGAAGAAGTCCTTCTCGAGGCCGCTGCCTTGCGCGACGTACGCGCCCGGCTCGCCGTCTTCCTGGATCTCCGCGCCGAAGCCCGCGACGTCGCGCGTGCGTAGCCGGCACGCGGGAGGGAAGCACCGGTCGAGCGGACGGTACTCGATCACGTACGCGTGCTCGGTACGCAGGTCAGGCGGCGGCAGCGTCGGTCCTGCCATCACCAGTGCTCCTCGGGCACGCCGGGCGGCCTCGTCAAGAACCAGTCACCCATCGGTACTACGCGCGCGTGGCGGAGGACCGAACGGCGAAGCGCCTCTTTCAAGTCGGCGAGCACTTCTGGCCGCTCCTGCGCGAGATCCTTCGTGTCGAGCGGGTCGTGCTCGAAGTCGAAGAGGCGGTGTCGCACCCCGCCTCGGGCTGGCTCGTACACGAGCTTGTAAGGTGCACGGAGCACGGCGCGATGTTTTGCCGCGCGGATGACACCTTCGTACTTGGGATCGATCGCGATGCGGTCACCCTCGAGCCGTGCGAGCGCGGTGATGGGCGGATACTCGAGGCGATCCTTCGGCACGGCCGCGGTGGTCCACAGCCACTCCCCGGTCTCCACGACGAGCGTGCGCGGCGCGTGCGCGATCGGAGCGCCGGCGCCGTCGAGGAGCGGCACGCCTTCGTGGATGGCGATCGGCGGCACGCCCGTGAGCGAGAGCAGCGTCGGGTACACGTCCAGCAGCGAAACGAGCTCGTGCCGCACGGCTGGCTTCGCCTGCGGAAACCGCTTCCGGGGCAAGCGGAACGCGAGCGGCACGCGCAGCGTCATCATTCCGCGCAGGTTGTCGCCGTGGCCGACGCACTCCGCGCATTCGTAGAGGCCCTCCCCGTGGTCGGCGGTGACGACCACGATGGCATCGTCGAGGAAGCCGGTGCTCTTCAGGTCGGCGAGCAGGCGACCGATCGCGTCGTCACTCTCGGCGAGCGCTGCACGGTAGAGGCCGTCCACCTGACGGCGGTCCGCATCCGAAGCAATCGGCGCGTCGCTCGTCACGTCGCGGCCGTACGCGAGCGACGGGCTCGAACCGGGGACGTGGTACCGGCGCGCGTAGGCCGGGCTCGACGTGTACGGGAAGTGGGGCTGCGAATAGAAGGCGAGCACGAACGCAGGCGTCGTCTCGTGCTTCAGAAAGGCGCGCACGTCTTGCCCGAGGGTCTCCGGCGCGGCGAAGTTCGGGAGCCCGCGAACGAGCTCTCCGAGGGGGCTCGGCAAGAGATCGCGGAACGCGGGTCCCGCGCCGTAGAGGAGCCCCGCTTCGGCGAGGACGATCGGCGCGCGCGACATCAGCGTCTGACCGCTGATCTGCATCAGCTCGGCCCGCGGAACGGCCTCGACCTCGAAGCCGACCTTCACGCGGCGGAAGAACTCGCCGGCGTACTCGGACGCCACCATTGTGCGATAGCCGCGCCGCGCGAGGTGCGCGGGCAGGGCGACGGTGGAGAGGTCGGCGCGCTTGCCGTCCGGGAACATCGTCTCGATGCCGGTCGTGAGCGGCTCGAGCGACGTGAGCGCGGCCGACCACGACGGCCCGGTGCGCGGGACGGGGGCGATCGCGCTGTCGAAGTAGACCGACTCCTCGAGCAACGCGGCGAGGTGCGGCGTGTTCTCCCGATCGATGTGATCGGGCCGGAGCGAGTCGATTGCGATCCAGAGGATGCTGGACGGACGGTCGGGCAGCGGGCCCTTCCTCTTGTCGGTCTCCTTTTCGGAAGACGCGGCCGCAGCGGGCGTCGTCGCGGACGCCGCGATCGTGAACGTCTTCGGCTCGTAACGGTGCGCCCACGTCCGCGTCTTGCCCGCGGCAGCGCCGACGAGCGCGGCGACGGCCACGAAGAGGACCTGCCAAACGCGATTGCCGCGCGAGGCCGCGACGAAGTAGCCAGCAACCGACGCGAGCGCGAGCGCCGGCGCGAGCACCAGCGACGCGGTCGCGATGGCCGACGCGAGGCGGCTGCTCGCGAGGACGCCGAGAAAGAGACCCGGGTGGACGGCGGCCCCGAGGCCGACGAACGCGACGACGACCGCGATCGAGACGCCTCCGTAGAGCGCCTGTCTCAGCACGGGCCGCCGTGCGAGACCGTGGCCGCGGCTCGTCACGAGCGCGAGCACGCCGATCGTGACGACGGTGAGCACCGCCCACTCGACGACCGCGAGCTTGCCGAGCGCGATCGCGACGCTCCGCAGGAAGACGGCGTACGTGTCGAGCGCGAGGTTTTGGACGCGCTCGTCGGATGCGCCGGCGTACGTGGCGTCGGACGCGAGCAGTCCGAGCGCCGAGAGCCCCACGACGACGACGAGCGTCCACACCGCCGCGGCGCGGGCGAGATGGAGCATCGTGAGACGTGAGCGGTGCGCTCGGCGGACCATCGCGGGCGCGCAGTCTAACGCACGTCCGGCGCACCGGCGGCGCGCTCTTCGGCCGGCGGCTCTTCGGCGAGCGGCAGCTCCGAGCCACGCTTCAGCGCCAGATACGGGAACACACCGAGGAGGCACGGCGCGATCTGGCCGATGAGATAGACGTTGAAGATCGTCGCGCCCGTCGCGCCTCCGGTGAGGCCGATGGCGGTGAAGAGACGGTCGAACGCGACGTGCCCGACGCCGAGCCCAGACGGGCTGATCGGCAGGATCATCGTGAGGATGCCGAGCGGGAAGATCGTCGCGGTCTCGCCGAGCCCCACGTCGTACGGGCCCATGACGCGGGTGAGCATCGTGAAGAGCGTCATCGCGAGCGCGTGGATGCCCATCGAGAACACGAGGGCCTTGACGAGGTGCTTCGGTCCGGAAGCGAGCAAGCGCATCGCGGCGACGAGCCTCCCGAGCAGCTTGGCCAGCGGGGTCGTGCCCGTGGTCCACGTTTCGATGCGGTCACCTTGGCTGCGAAGGACGAGGACGAAGAGCGCCGGGCCGAGCAGCGTCGCGACGCCGAGGAGCGCCACCGTGCCGGCGAGCGGGCGGAGAAGTGGGTTCGCCCAGAGAGCCTCACCGCGGACCGCCGTGATGATCGTGGCCATCGTGACCAGGCCGGCGAGGCCCATGAGGCGCTCGATGAACACGATGAGAAGGATGGTCGTGCGCTTCTCCGCCGGCGCGTCGCGCGCGACGTAGAGCGCCTTCACCACGTCGCCGCCGACGTTTCCGGGGATGACGACGTTGAAGAACAGCGCGACGAGATGGAGCTGGACGACGCGCAAGAACGGCAGCCGCACGTCGGCGAGGCCGAGCAGCGCGCGCCAACGGAGCGCGCCGAAGCACGTGCCGCCGGCGAACACGGTCATGTTCATGGCGAAGAGCTCCGGTCGCTGGAACAGGATCGCGAGCGCCTTCATGTCGAGCGCGCCGCCGCGAACGAGCCATCCGATGAGGACGGCCGCGACCATCGCCTTCAGCGCGAAGACGAAGAGCCGTCGCGCGCGTGGGCTCGTTGCCATGTGCGTTGCGGGCATTACCAGCGGCCGTCCGTGCTGGCAAAGCCTTGCGCTTCGCGGTATGAGGAGGGCCGTTTTTCCAGGCGAAACACACTCATGCCCGTCCCGTTCATCGACCTCACCCGGCTCGTGTCACGGATCCGCGAAGACGTGCTCCCCGCATGGGCGGAATGCCTCGACCGCTGCGAGTTCGTGGGCGGGCCCCGCGTCACGGCCGTCGAGAAGAAGCTCGGCGCCGTGCTCGGCGCGCCGCACGTCGTGTCGTGCGCGAACGGCACCGACGCGCTGCTCGTCGCGCTGCAGGCGATGGGCGTCCGCCGCGGAATGAAGGTGGCGCTTCCGAATCTCACGTTCTGGGCGACCTTCGAAGCGGTCGCGCAGCTCGGAGCGACGCCGGTGCTCGTCGACGTCGACCCCGACGACCTCCAGCTGAGCCTCCCGGAGCTTCGCTCGGCGCACGACGCGCATCGCTTCGACGCGGTGATGCTCGTTCACCTCTACGGATGGACGTCGGCGCGTCTCGCGGAGATTCGTGCGTTCTGCAAGGAACGGAACATCGCGCTCGTCGAAGACGGCGCGCAGTGCTTCGGCGTCGAGGTGAACGGCAAGCCGGTGCTGGCGGAAGCCGACATCGCGACGCTCTCGTTCTATCCCGCCAAGGTCGTCGGCGGCGCGATGGACGGCGGCGCGCTCACGATGCAGTCGAAGGAGCGCGAGGCGTTCGTGCGCTCGATCTGCAACCACGGACGCTCGGACCACTACTCGTACGCGCACGTCGGCTGGAACTCGCGCATGGGCGGCATCCAGGCCGCGTTCCTCCTCCGCGTGCTCGACGAGCTCCCCGCCATCCTCGAGTCGCGTCGCGCGGCCGCGAGCTGGTACCGCGAGCGCCTCTCGGGCGAGAAGGGACTCCGCGTCTACGGGCCGCCTACGGGCGTCACCGAGAACGGCTACCTGAACGTCGTCACGCTCGACAGCAAGCGCGGCCAAGAGGTCGTCGACGCGCTGAAGGCCGCCGGCATCGGCGCGGCGCGCACGTATCCGGAGCCGATGGATGCGCAGCCGCCGGCACGTGAGGCGGGTGCCATCGTGCACGGCGACCTCGCGGTGTCGCGGCGCATCTGCGAGCGCGTCGTGAACCTGCCGCTCTTCTACGGGATCCGCGACGACGAGCGTGAGGCAGCGGCGAACGCCCTCGTGCAAGCCATCCGCTGAAGGGGAGACGAACGCGCGATGACAGCGAAGATGAAGGTGGTGCTCGTCGGCCTCGGGCGCATGGGCCGGAACCACCTCCGCGTGTTGCGGGAGACGCCCGGCTTCGAGCTCGCCGGCGTGGTGGACGCGCAGGCGACTCCGCCATCGGACCTCGGGGCCATCCCGTTCGTGCGCTCGCTCGCGGAGCTCGGCGATGCGCCGTTCGAGGCCGCCGTGATCGCGACGCCGACGGCGACGCACTACGACGTCGCGCTCGACCTCGTGAACCGCGGCAAGCACCTGCTCATCGAGAAGCCCATCGCGAGCACGTACGCGCAAGGCCGCGAGGTCCTCGCCGCGGCACATGCGAAGGGCACGAAGCTCGTCGTCGGTCACGTCGAGCGGTTCAATCCCGCCGTCCGCAAGCTCCGCGAGATCATCCGCGAGGGCTGGCTCGGCACGCCGATTCACTTCGCGTTCACGCGCGTCGGCGGCTACCCGGACACCGTCATCACCGGCAACAACGTCATCCTCGACCTCGCGGTGCACGACATCGACGTGCTGCGTAGCCTCGTCGGTGCCGTGAAGCTCGAACACTCGATGTGCCATGTCACCTGGCGCGAAGGCGTGTTCGATACCGCGGAGATCTTCTTCGGCACGGGCACCGGCGCGAGCGCGACGGTCCACGTGAATTGGATCACGCCGACGAAGATCCGCAGCGTGCGCGTCACCGGGACGCGCGGCGTGTGCTTCGTCGACTACATCCTCCAGACCTGCGAGCTGTTCGGCGGGAGCCTCCTCAAGGCGCAGGAGCCTTCGAGCACGAGCTTCGACGTGCTGCAGGAGCTGTATCGCACGACGGATCGCATCCAGTTCGGCGTGCAGAAAGAGGAGCCGCTCCGCGCGCAGGCGACGCAGTTCCGCCGCTTCCTCGAGAGCGGCGAGGTCGGTGAGCTCTGCACGGGCAGCGACGCGCTCGCCGCGGTATTGCTCGCGGAGCGCGCCGTGCAGGTCGAGCGAGGTCGCGTGCGGCCGAAGACGGCGCCGGCGAGCTCCGCGCTCCCGGCTCCCGACGACGAGTGGGTCTAGGAGGGGAGTCGCGCCGTGGGGTGGATCCGAACCGAGTGGAAGCGCCTCACTCCGTACTTCTCGCTGCTCGACTTCGGCTCGAAGCCGACGACGCGCGTCGCGTGGCTCGTCCGCGTCGCCGTCATGTCGTTCGCCGTCGTCATCCTCTGGCGGCGCGTCACCGGCGTGGCGATGCCGCTCCTCAACGCGAAGCCGCCGATGGCGGTGCCCACCGAAGAGATCGAAGACTATCGCTTCCGGCTGCCCGAGCGGACGAGGCGCGAGATCTTCCTCGAGATCGCCGGCGCCGAGCAGGCCGAACGCAAGCGCGCGATCGAGAACCATACGTGGGGCGGCCACCTCTGGTCGCGTGAGGACGATCGCGGGCACTTCGAGCGCATGCAGCTCCGGCAGATCGCCGCGCGCTACAAGATCAGCCTCACGCAGGCGTACCTGGTGCTCGACGAAGGCATCCGCGCGCAATGGCCGGGTCCTGACGGACAACCGCTGCCGGCGACCACGCCGCCGCTCAACCTGAGGACCGCATGGTGAAGCGGCTCTGGGCGCTGCTCGCCAGCGTGCTCGGTCACGTCGACCTCCCCGGCATGGGCTCCGGTGCGGGCATGTTCGACCGTACCGTGCGGTGGACTGACCGGCTCGCGTCGATCACGCTGGTACGCCTCATCGTCTGGGTCGCCGTCGCCGCGTGGGTCCACCACGGCATCTACACCGACGCGTTCAAGCTCGCGGAGTGGATGGACGACCATCAGTTCTACGCGTGGGAGGAGGCCGACCGGATGACCCTCCTCCGCTGGCACGAGCTGCCGGCGTGGAACCCGTACTGGTGTGGCGGCACGGTCGGCGTCGCGGCGCCCGAAGACCCGTTCCTCGGCCCCGACTTCCTCCTCCGCATCGTCTTCGGGGTCGCGCACGGCCGCCGGCTCGCCGTGCTCCTGCTCGTCGTCCTCGGGTTCGAGGGCATGTACCGCCTCTGCCGCAGGCTCGACGCGACGGTCGTGGCCGCAGCTTTCGCGGCGGTCGTCTACGGTACGTGCGACCGTTTCGTCGGGTTCATCCACGACGGTTGGATCAACTTCCTCGGCTTCGAGCTCGTGCCGTGGGTCGTGCTCTGCTTCTTGAAAGGGCTCGAGTCGTGGCGCTGGCGCCTGCTCGGCGGTTTCTTCTTCGCGTGGATCGTGCTGTCGGCCGGCACGTACACGACACCGTTCACGCTGCTCACGCTCGCGTACGTGACCGTCGCGTTCACCGCGCGCGGGCTCTTCTCTCGCGATGCCCGGGGCACCCTCGCTGCACCTGCGAAGCGGCCGTGGCTCACGCCCCTCGTCACGTCTCTCACGATCGGCCTCGTCGCGCTCGCGCTCGCGTTCGGCAAGCTCTTGCCGACGCTCGCGTTCCTCCGTCAGTTCCCGCGCGTCTTCACGCCCGTCGAGACGCACAGCGCGATGGAGATGTTCACGGGCTTCTGGCCGAAGTACGGCACCGTCGTCGTGCTCGGCTTCGTCGGCCTGCTCTCGCTCGACGCCGCGGCCGCGGTGTTCTTCGGGGGTCTCCTCTTCTTCGTGGCGATGGCGATGGGCGACTTCGGCCCGTACTCGCCGTTCCACATCCTGAAGTCGCTGCCGATCTTCTCGCAGCTGCGGTTCCCCGACCGCTACATGGTCATCGTCCTTTTCTTCGCGGCCATCGCCGCGTCGCGGGGCATCTCGCGCATCGAGGACGCGCTCCCCGGGCTCGTCGCTCGCGTGTGGAGCGGGTTTCGAGCGTGGCGGAAGAAGGAGCCGCGCGAGGTGCCGCGCGAGCTCGTGTGGCTCGCGATGGGCGTGGCGACGTTCGCCGCGTACAAGCTGGTGCGTCCACCCGCCGAAGAGATCCTCGAAGCGGTTCGGATCAAGCCCGGCATGATGTACGTGCAGGAGCCTCCGCGTCCGTACGACGCCGGCTTCAAGCAGCACCGCGGGAATCGTCGTGACGCGCACATCTTCCCGACCGCGAACATGGGATCCATCTATTGCGTCGCGGGAAATGCGCTGCCCGAGTCCGCGCTCCTCCGCGGTGATCTGCCGGCCGAGGAGTATCCGGTCGACCCGAACGTCGCATCCGTGAAGCGGCTCTCGTGGTCGCCGAACCGCATCGTCCTCGAGGTCGATGCGAAGGCAAACACGACCATCCGCGTGAACCAGAACTGGGCGACGGAGTGGAGGAGCGACGTCGGCATCGTGAAGAGCGACGAGAAGCTCCTCGCCGTCGACGTCCCCGCGGGCAAGTACGTCCTCACGCTCGCCTACCGCGATCGTGCGCTGCTCGCGTGTCTCGGCGTCTCGCTCGCCGCGCTTCTCGGGCTGCTGTTCATCGCTGGCCGCGACCTCGTACGCAGCTTCCGTGCGGAGCAGCGCGCGTGGCGCGACATGCCGACGTGGCCCGACGAGCTCGGCCGCGACGGCGAAGAAGAAGACGGCGAAGAAGAAGCAGAAGAAGAGGCCGCGCCTACCGCCGCCGAAGCTCCACCATCTGCGTGAGCATGCGTCGTGCGTCTCGCAGCGGCTTGATCGTCGAGTTGCCGCGCACCAGCTGGTGCGCTTCGAGCACGACGGGCACTTCGACGATCGGCTCGCCTTCCTTCTCGACCAGGTAGGCGAGCTCCGTCGTGTAGAAGAAGTCGCGCGAGCGAACGAGCGGACCCACCGTGGCGAGGAGGTCGAGCCGCAGCGCGAAGCTTCCTTGCGAGTCGCCGATGCGCATACCGAGGATCGCGCGACGCGCGTTCCGGTACGCGATGCTCATGACGTAGCGCTGCGCGCCGGCCCACGCGTCGCTGCGCCGGTGCGCCTTCGAGCCCGCGACGGCGCGAGTGCGCCCGCCCCCGAGGTGGGGCAACGCGTTGTCGAGGTCGGTGAACTCGAAGGGGAGGTCGGTGCCGGTCAGGAAGGCCCAACGCGTGTGCGAAGGGCCGTGGCGATCGACGAGCTCCTTCACGCCGCGCGCGTAGGCGTACCCCAGCCCGGCGTTCGGCTCGCGGAACGGCAGCACGCGCACGCCGTGGCGATCGCCCGCGAGCTGCTCGCAGACCTCCCACGAAGCGTCGCGGCTGCCGTTCTCGACGAGCACGATCTCGGAGAGCGGCACGCGAGAGAGTCGGCGCGCGAGCTTGTCGACGTTGCGCTCGAGCACGTTCGCGTCATTGTGGACCGGCAGCACGTAAGAAAGCGCGACGTCAGACAACGGTCTCCTCCTGTTCGGTGCCTTCGCTCGCCGATGCCGATGCGCCGGGCGGCACGTCGAGCAGCGCGCGCGTGCCTTCGGCGCCGAGCCAAAAGAGCGCGTCGATGATCGAGAGGCCCGGGATCGGCGCACGCGAGCCGCGGGGATACGCCGGGGGCGCGAACCCTTGCGCCATGACGTCGATGCCTCGCGAGAGAAAGACCTCGTCCTTCTGGTACGAAGCGATCGCGCCCGCGCCTGCGAGGTACGTCTTGGCGCCGACCTTCTCCACGAGCTCGGCGAGGCGCAGCGTGCGCGTCGACGTGACGCCGTACGCCGACGACCGGACGAGGCGTGCCTCGAGCCCGAGCAGGCCCGCCAGCGCAGTAATCGCTCGGATGTTGTACTCGCCGAGCATCGGCTCGGGATCTTCGATCAGCGCGGCGATACTCGCGTGCAGCGCGGCGAAGTGCGGAGCGCGTGCATAGTGCATCTTCAGGGTTGCGAGGAACCGTGAGCGCCAAGGGTCGTTCGGCGCGAACCGTACGTCTCGGATCGGCAGGTTTCCGCTGTACGAGCGATCGAGCGGCGCCGTCATCCACGCCGGCTTGTCGGCGACGGCGACCGCGACGCGGTTCGTGACGCTGCCGCGCGTCTTCTGGATCAGCACGTCGTCCAGGAAGACGAACGTGTCCGACCAGCGCATTTTGTGGAAGTAGCCGAGCCACGGGAAGAAGTTCGGCTGGTGACACGCGGCCACGAGCCTCTTCGGCTCGCTCACGATGCGTCTCGCGGGGGCGGTGCGAGCAAGTTCAACATCGCCTGGTACGAGGCCATGTCGCTCTCCTGCCAGACGGCGCCGTACGCGGCGCGCGCGGCAGGAACGTTCGTCCGCACGACGACCTTGCGCGCAAGCGGATCCTGCCGGCAACGCTCGGCGACGAGCGTGAGCGCACGCCGCGCAACGCCGCGACCGCGGAACGGCTCGAGGATCACGAGCTCCTGGATCTCGTACCCGTGACCGAGGTACCGCGGCATCGCGAACCGCACGAGACTCACGAGGCCGGCGCGCTGACCCGCGAGCTCGATCGCGAGCAGCGTGGTCGCCCCCGCGCGCAGCTCCGTGTCGAGATACGCGCGCAGGTCTTCCGCGCGATCCGCGATGGGGGCGAAGAGCTCGCGCAGGCAAAGAGCCGCGAACTCGGCGTCCGCGCGCGACACCGGCGCGACGATCTCGACGAGCTCTACGTCACGGTCATGAGCTTTCGCGGGGGTGTCCATGGCGGCGGACGCGCGAGCGACTACGAAGCGACGTTCGGCGGGCGCACGAGAATATGCGCATACGCGAGGTCGGCAACGGCTTCGTAGCTCTCGTTCCGCTCGCGAGCGAGCTTCTCGACCAGGCGCCCCAGCCGCTGCACGGGCACCTCGTTGTGCTCGCCCCACCAGAGCGGGTGCACGAGGATCTGCAGGTGGTCGGCGCGCGGCCGCTCGATGCTCACCGCCGGCTCGCCTTCGCGCCAGCGGCCCTGCGAATCGGACAGGTACCAGGCGAGGAGCGGCGCGGCGTATGCGTTGACGCGACCGCTGACGAGAAGCGGCCCACCGATCATCGTCGACGCAGGCATGTGGAACGAAACGGAGCGAACGTCGATGCCGGTGACCTGCTCGAAGCGTGCGCACGCGCGGTCGAGCACGGCGTGCTCGGGATCGAGCTCGCCGTCGACCGGCGGGTGATAGTGCATGCCGATCTCGTGGCCGTGCGCGCGAATCGTGTCGAGCGCCGCGCGCGACGATGGGGAGCCGAGATCGTAGAACGGCGAGCTCGACATGACGTGGTACGTCGCGACGACGCCCCATTCGGCCTCGAGCTTCGCGAGCGCGCATGCGCGTTCGAGGCACATGTCGACGTCGTGGCGGACGAACGCGACCTTCGCGTTGGCGGCGAGCTCGGCGGGCGCGTGCTCGAGGCGAGCGAAGCGATAGCGGGCGCCGATACGCTGCATCAGCGCGCGCAGGTACGCATAGCTCCAATCCGCACTCCAAGCCGTCACGTGGCGTCCCTCGTAAGCCAGCCGGGGCCTTAGTACAGATTGCCGGTGCGTGCCAGGTCCCGGCATGTCACCGCACCACGAACGACCCGATCTTCACGCGATCCGCATCGACCACCGCGTGCCCGCGTTCGACGACGCGTGCGCGTCCCTGCCGTCCGGACACGTGCCCGAACGCGACGAACACGTCCCACGTTCCGGGCGCCGCCTTCTCGAGCTTCACGCCGAACACGTCACGGACGAGGCGTCCCTCGGGCGCGTCGGAGAGATAGAAGCTGCCGGCGACGACTTGGTGATCGGCGTTGAAGAAGTCTTCGCGGTTCTTCGGCGGCGGAGGGAGGTCTTTCCTGCGCTCCACGTGCACGAACATGGTCGTCGCCTTCGCGAGATGGCCGGTGCGACGGAGGAAGAGCTCGACGGTGACGGCGGCGTGCGCGTCGGGGCCGAGCACGCGGCCCGACTCGAGACGCAAGGGCACCGAGAACGCGGTGCCGAGCTCGGGAGCGGCAGGCGGCGCATCGGTCTCGACGAGCGCCGGAGCGCCGTTTGCGTTTCGAAGGACGGGGCTCGGGAAGCGCGGCTCCGGCGATGCCGCCTTTGCGGCGCCGGCGACGAGCCACGGCGCCACCGTCGCGAGCACGGTGACCACGCGCTGCTTGCGCGAGAGGAGATCGCGCCCGCGGCGCGCTCGGAGCGCGAGGAGAGCGAGAGCGACGAGCGCGGTCGTGCTCGCCGCGGCGCCTCCGAACGTGGACCACGGACGAAAGGCGAGCGTCACGTCGTGAGCCCCGGCGGGAACGTCGACCGCGAGAAGGCCCTCGTTGGAGACGACGGTGCCGACCGACGCGCGCCACCCGGGATGCCAGTTCTGATTGACGAGCACCCGCGCCGGGCTCGCCACCTCGACGCGTAGCGCGACGCGATTCGGCGACCAAGCCACGCGCCGCACGGTGCCTGCTTCGCGCGATGCCTCGTCGAGATACTCCTCGGCGGGCAAGTCTCCGCGGAGGAGGGGAGACTGCGCGACGGGATGCGTCTCCCAGCACGAGAGCGACCCGACGCCGAGCGCCTGGTAATGAGCGGCGAGCCACCGGTTGCCGCGCGTCTGGTGGAACTCGGCCGGAGGCGTGACGGGCGCGAGCGCATCGAAGAGGCGCGCACGCGCGGTGCGGTGGAACGTGAGCGCCTCACCGGCGACGGTCCATGCCACCGCCGCCGTGAGCACGATCCACGCACCGATGCGCCAGCGCCGACCCTCACCGACGGTCGGCACGCGGGAGAGCGCATGGGCCGCCGGCTCGCTCGCGAAGAGGATCCCGAGCCAGAGGAACCGCTCCGGATAGCGAAGCGCCGCGAACACCGGCAGCTCGCGAAGGAGCGCGAAGAGCGGCGGATTGCGCGCGTACCCGCACGAGAACCAGGCGAACACGAGGACGATGAAGATGCCCGGCAGCGACTTCTTGTCGGAGCCGCCGAGCGCGACGAGCGCGAGGAACGCCGACCCGACGAAGAAGCTCCCGGTGAGGTTCACGTCGCCGTCTTTCACCTCGAGCGCGCCGACGAGCGCTTGCAGGAGCGCCTCGGGACGATGACCAGGCGTGCCGGCCATGATGCGAGGCGTCGCTGCCAACGTCTCGGCGATCGGCCAGAGCCGCACGAGCGCGACGCTCGCCATGAACGACGCCGTGATCGCGAGCATCACGAGCGCACGGCGACGATCCGCACGCGGCTGCTCGACGAGCGCGCGCAGCCCTTCCAGCACGGCGGCGACCGCCACGAGCGGCGCCGCGAACGTGCCGCCGAATCCGAGCACGATGGCGAAAGCGACGGAAGCGATGGCGACGCCGGCGAGGCGCCTCCGCGTCGCGAGGGTCACGCCGAAGACGATCCACGGCACGAGCTCGAAGCCGAAGAAGCCGATCCAACCTCGGAAGTACGCGACGGCGAAGTGCCCGGAGAGGGCGAACACGGGCGCCACCAGCATGGCGGCAGGAGGCGAGGTCACGCGCAGCCGCAGCCAGCGATACATGCCCTCCATGCCGAGGACGACGAAGAGGAAGACGAGGATGGGCTCGGCGCGCGCGGCTCCGAAAACGAGACCGAGGAGCAGCGTCGGCGACACGAAGCGGCTCTGCGGCGCGCCGACGGCATCGAGCCCGCCGCAGTAGTACGGGTTCCAGAGCGGGAGCTCGTGGTAGCGCTGGACGGTGTCGATCGCCGTGCGCTCGTAGAGCGAGAGCACCTCGGCGTCGCGGAACTCGTTGCCGCGCGCGGCGTCGCCGAGCACGGGCCACACGTACAGCGTGGCGAGCACTGCATAGAGGGCGAGCCGGAAAGCGGCGCTGCGGGCGAGACGCGAGACCACGCGGCCCTCCTCCGCTCAGTCGTAGAACGGGCGCGGCTTGCACGGGACCACGGCCGCCGCGCGCTCGCGTCCGCGCATCAGGTGCACGTCTTCGTCGATCGCCCGCAGGACTTCCTCGTAGGGAACGTGCGACGTGTGTGCGAGGTCGCGAATGGTCGCCGCCTCGAGACCGTGGAACGCGTCACGCTGCGACCACAGATCGGCCGGGAACGTGCGTGCCGCTTGCTCGCGCCACTCCTGCTCCTGCGCGGCGACGGACGCCGCGAACGTCGTGCGATCGTCCAACGTGGCCGCCCGCCCGGGATCCGGAGCGGGCGCGCTCGACGCGCGCACGACGACGGCCGTCGCGCACGCGAGAGCCAGGGCGATGCAGGGAAGCGCGACGCGGGGATCCATCAGTCCTTCGGCCCCTCGTTGTAGCCGCGGGGACGGTACTTCGGATCGACGCCGTTGTGCTCCTCGCCGTGCTCGAGGATGTCGCGACCGAGGTACTCGATCCACGTGCCGGGGTACTTCTCTTCGAGGCGAGCGAGCTCTTCGCGCGCATGCGCGTCCTTGACGAGCATCTTTTCGTCCCAGAGGCACTGCAGGGCGAGCGCGATGAGGTTCACGTCGTTCGGTGCGAGCTCGAAGCCGCGCACGTAGTGCGGCCACGCCTCTTCGGCGCGGTGCAGGCGGCAGAGCGTGTCGCCGAGATAGATGCTCGCCATCGGCCACTGCGGCGCGAGCTCGTACGCGATGCGGTTCGCGGCAAGGCGCGCTTCGAGGTCGCCGCGCGCGCCCTTCATGACCGAGTAGTTGAGGTGAGCCTTCGCGCTGCGCGGAACGGCCTTGCGCGTGGCGTCCCAGAACATGAGGTCGTCCGTGTAGTCGATCGCGTGACGGCGGGCGGCGACGCACTGGATCGCGAAGAAGAGCAGGATGCCGGCGACGACGAGCCGCCGGCCGGCGCTGTGCGCGGCCGTCTTGCCGTGAGCCCACGCGAAGAGGACCGCGAGCGCGAGGCTCGAGCCGATGACGGGAAAGTACCAGAAGCGCTCGGCGCGAACGGTGGGCAGCAGCACCGGGATGTTCGAGACCGGAAAGAACGAGAGGACGATCCAGAGGAGGCCGACGCCGACGACCGGCGCGACGTCGACGACGAAGCTCTCGTTGCCCGACGGGATCGCGCCTCGATAGGGCGACCCGGCGGCGGCGAGCCCGTTCTCCCCCTGTACGTCGGCGAGGAGCGCGCGCTTCTTCTTCTCTCGCGCGCGAACGATGCCCCACGTCGCGAGCCAGAGGATCGACCCTGCCGCGACGGCGCCTCCGGCGAACGCGTACGCCCGCTTGTTCGGGAGAAGGTAGACGAGAGGGAGCGTGGCGCCGGCGACGATCATGACGGCGCCGAGGGCAGCGAGTGCTTCTCCGGGGTTGGCCTGCGCGACGTGATCGCGCCGCGCCCATCGCCGGTACGCGGCAACCGCGGTCCATGCGGCGGCGGGCAGCGGAAGCACGAGCGCGAGCGCGCCGAGCACGCTCTCCGGGAACACCAACGAAGACGGGATCGGCTCCTGCGGCGCGGAGTAGTCGCCCGAGAGGGGATACGGGAAGACGACCTGGACGAGCCCACGGAAGTAGACGCGCAGCGCGCCGGCGATGCGGAGCGGTCCGTGCGCGTTCACGAGCGGGTTGTTCAGCGGATCCTTCGGGAGCGTCGGCTGCGCGTACCATCGCAAGATGGCGGCGAACGTTCGCGCCGCCCATGGCTTGTCCGCGTTCGCCTCGACCGCGAGCTCCGCGGGGATCGCAGCGGGGAACATCCGGCGGCGCGCTTCGACGTAGAAGACGAACGCGACGGCGCACGTCACGAAGGCGAGCGTTGCGCGCGTCCACCGCCGCGGCGACGTCGGATGCATGAGCTGCGCGGTGAAAAGCGCGGTGAGCGGAACGAGCGGCACGCACGCGAGCGCCGTCTCCTTCGAGTAGAGGCCGAACAGCGTGGCGAGGAACACGCCGATCACCATCCAGGGCATTCGCCACGCGAGCGCGATCAGCGCGACGAGCGCACCCGTCGCACCGAGCACGTCGGAGATGCCGACGACGCCGCTCACCGCCTCGGTCAGCACGGCGCTCGCGGTGAAGGCCGCTCCCGCCAGCCACGCCGTGCCGCGGCGGCGCGTGAGTTGGAACGCGAGGACGCACACGAGCGCGCCGTTCACTCCATGGAGGAGGACGTTCACCCAATGATGGAGGAACGGCGTCTGCTCGCGCGCGCCGAGCCCCCAGATGGCGCGCCACACGAGGTCCGGGATTGGTCGGTACGAGCCGATGCTCCGCTCGGGTCCCAGCCCCCAGAAATCGCGGTAGAACGCGTCGACCCAGCGGAACTTCGGCTGCGCGTCGGCGATGCTGCGGACGTAAGGATTCGCGAGCAGCGCCTCCTGCTCGTCGAAGATGAAGTTCGTGCTGGGATGCCGCGTGAAGAGCAGCATCGAGAGAAAGCAGAAGGGCACGAGCGCGAGGCCGAACGAAGGGTCGTCGCCGAGGAAGTAGTCGCGCACGAACTGCCGCGCGGAGCGCACGAACGGCGGTCTCTCCGCAGCGCCCGTGGTCGGCGGCGTGGGCGCGCCGCTCTCCGCATACGGCTGCACGGGCGCGCGCGCGACGACGTGCTCGTCGCCGCCGTCCGCGCTGTCCGCGCTGCCGTCGATCCGAGGCGCTTCGCCCACGCTCACTCCGGCTTCGCGAGCTCGCCGATGATCGCCGGCGGAGGAGGCGGCTCCTCGTCCGCGATGATCCAGTGGTCGCCCCAGAGATGGGCGCCGCCGTCGATGTACCAGCACTCGCCGGTGACGAAATGCGCCGCGTCGCTCGCCATGTAGACGATGAGCTGCGCGACCTCGCCGGCGTTGCCGAGGCGCTTCATCGGCGTCTTCTTCCGGCTCGCCTCGACGAGCTCCGGCGGATACTGGTCGGTACCGGTCGTGCGAATGACGCCGGGCGCGATCGCGTTCACCTGGATGTTGTGCGCGGCCCACTCGATGGCGAGGGTCTTCGTCATGTTCTCCACGCCGGCGCGTGCCGCTCCGGTGTGGACCATCCCCGGGAAGCCGCGTGCGATGTTGGCGATGACGTTGACCACGCGTCCGCGCCGCGACGGAATCATGTGCTTCGTCGCAAACGCCTGGGTCATGAAGAACGTGCCGTTCAGGTTGTTGCGGACGACCGCTTCCCACCCGCGCGGGCTGACGGTCTCCGCCGTCGTCGGAAACTGACCTCCGGCATTGTTCACGAGCACGCTCGCACGGCCGAGGTCCTTTTCGACCTTGTCCACGAACGCGGTCACCTGCTCGACCTCGCGGATGTCGCACGCCTCGGCGACGACGGAGATCTTACGGTCACGCAGAAGCGCGGAGGCGGCTTCGAGCTTCTCCTTCTTCCGCCCGCAGATGGCGACCTTCGCGCCGAGCTCGCCGAGCGCGATCGCGGTGGAGAGGCCGATGCCGCTGCCGCCGCCAGTGACGACGGCGACATGTCCCTCGAACAAGCCTTCCTTGAAGATGTTCACTCGGTCCTCCGCTCGCGTGCGTTCTGCGCGCGTCAGGCGACGCGCATGCCGTGCTCGCCCTTCACGAGCGTACGGCTGCACTTCGCACACGTGCCCTTCTGCTCGGTCGCGTCGATCTCGACGCGCTCTCCGCAGGAGCAAACCCAACCCACGACGCGCGCCGGATTGCCGAGCACGAGAGCGTGGTCGGGGACGTCTTTCGTGACGACCGCGCCAGACCCGACCATGGCCCACGCCCCGACCGTCACGCCGCAGACGATGGTGGAGTTCGCACCGAGAGCCGCGCCCTTCTTCACGAGCGTCGGGGTGACTTTCCAATCGTGCACGCCCTTCGGCGAGAGGTCCGGGTTCACCGCGCGCGGGACCTTGTCGTTCGTGAAGCAGACATGGGGTCCGGCGAACACGCCGTCTTCGAGGGTCACGCCGACGAACACGGAGACGTTGTTCTGGAGCTTCACGCCGTCGCCGATGACGACGTCGCCGTCGACGTAGACGTTCTTGCCGAGGACGCAGTTCTTTCCGATCTTCGCGCCGTCGCGCACCTGGCAGAAGAGCCAGATCTGCGTGCCCTCGCCGATCTGCGCCTTGTCCGAGACGTGCGACGTGGGGTGGATGCGGGGAGCGGCGGCCATCGGGCCGGGAGCATAGTCACGATCCGGGGCGGGCCGGAAGGCGAGAGGCGCGGGTGCGAACGGCCTCGCGCGCGAGCTCGTCGGCGCGCTCGTTGAGCGGAACGCCGGCGTGGCCGGGCACGTAGACGAGGCGCCAGCCGGTGCGCTTGCCGAGGGCGCTCTTCACGCCGGCGACGAGCTCCTGGTTCGCCTTCGCCTTCCAGCCTTTGCTGAGGACGCCGATGGCGTACTGGCTGTCGGTGTGGACGACCGCGGCCGCTGCATCGGGGACGATCTCGGCGGCGCGCAGGATGGCGGTGAGCTCGGCGACGTTGTTCGTGCCGACGCCGAGGTACTCGTAGCCCTCGGCGATCTTCCCGTCCGGCGCGACGATGACGATGCCGAGCCCTGCGGGTCCCGGGTTCCCCGAGCACGCGCCGTCGGCATACACGGTGAAGGCGTCCTTCGGAACCGCGCCGGGGGCGAGAGCCTGCGCGGCGGCGGCGCTCTTCCGTTCGGCGGAGCGCTCTTGCTTGGTCGGTGCCGCGTTTGCCGGCGCGCACGCGTCGTCGGGCAGAAGCGCTTCGCCGGCGAGGATCTCGAGATTGCGCTCGCCGGCCTGGTACGCGCGTCCGTCGTTCGGCTTGTAACGGACCTCGACGCGGCCGGAGACGGCATCGAGCGAGCCGTCGGCACGCGCTTTCGCGAGGACCTTCTGACCGCGGAGGAGCGCGCGAACCCAGGGCACGCGGCAGAACTAAGGCACTTTCCGGCGCGGATCCAGAACAAGCGTCCCGGATCCGCGCGCGCGTGCGTCGTGCGTGCTCAGCGGAACGAGAGATCGTGGAGGTGGTTGTCGCTCGATCGATAGACGACGTGGTGCGATCCGTCGGGCGCGACGTATGCGGTCGGCTCGCTCGCCGCGTTGGGAGCGCCGGCGAGCAGCGTGAGGTCGTCACGCGTGACGACGCCGACGGTCCACGCGAGCGCTTGCACGTGCCCGTCCACGTCGCGATAGACGACGTGGTGCGAGCCGTCCGCAGCCACGAAGTACCCGGTCGGGTCACCCTTCGGAAGCGGCGCGTGCGAAGCCCACGTGAGGTCGTCGTGGCCGACCGCGCCGGTCGACCAGTAGAGGCCGTGCACGTGCCCGTCCTCGCCGCGGTAGAGCGCGTTCTCCAGGTTGTACGTCGTCGCGATGTACGACTTCACGTTGCCGGCGGGAAGCGGCGCACCGGAGAGCGCCGTGAGGTCGTCGTGACCGACGGCGCCGGTCGACCAGTAGAGCGAGTGCAGGTGGTTGTCGTTGCCGCGATAGAGCGCGTTCTCGACCGCGAGCGAGTCGAAGACGACGGAGAAGGGGTCGGCGCCGACCATGGGCTTCGGCGCGCCCGAGAGCGTGGTGAGGTCGTCGCGACCGACGGTGGCCCCGCTGGACCACCAGAGGCTGTAGAGCCTTCCGTTGTCGGCGCGGTAGACGGCGTTCTGCACGCCGAGCGCGGCGAACACGACGCCGTGCGGCGGGCCGGCGGCGTTCGGCGCGCCGGCGAGCGCGGTGAGGTCACGTTTTCCGACGGCGCCCGTCGTCCAGAAGAGGTCGTAGACGTGGTTGTCGGAGCCTCGATAGAGGACGTTGTTCATGTTCTGCGCCGGGTACGCGTAGGCGGCGGGATCGCCGGTCACGTTCGGCGCGCCGGCGAGGGCGGTGAGGTCGGTGCGGCCGATGCCCGTCGCCGTCCTCCAGATCGCGTACGCGTGCCCGTTCGAGGCGCGGTACACGACGTTGTGCGTGCCCTGCGCGGCGAACGCGTAGCTCGCCGGATTGCCGGTCGCGAGCGGCGCGCCGAACGCCGCGGTGAGGTTCGTCGCCGTGACCGGCTGCGCGGGCGCGCCGTAGGCTTTCCGGAGCGCGCAGTATTTGTCTTTGAGCGCGTTGTACTCGTCGCAGACCACGTTCCCGGGGTTCGTCTGCATCGGGTAGGCGGTGACGCCGTCGACGTCCGGGAGGTTCCGCAGCATGCGGACGAGATCGTGGCTGTAGCGCGCGGTCGTCTCCTGCATGGTCGGTCCCGAGCCGTGCGTCGCCCAATACGTGCCGACCTGCAGCTTTCGTCCGGCGGGCAGAAAAGCCCGCGCGAGCTTGACCTCGTACGGGACGGTCGAGATCGTCCCGTCCAGATCGCAGCGCTTCGCATCGAGACACGGCGCCTCGATGCCATCGCGTTGCGACGCGTAGTCGCCGCGGAAGTAGTACAGCATCGTGTCGAACGTGCGCGCCATGTCCGGCGGGTTCCTCGTGAGGTCGTCGTAGTACCCGGTGGGCACGAACGAGAGCCACGGCGCCTGCGAGCGCATGCGCGACTGCAGCTCGGCGACGACCTCGGGGGCGAGCATGTCGGGGTAGTGGAGGAGGTCGTCGATCCCGATGCCGATGAGGTGCGGGTAGTCGACCGCGAGCCGACCGATGAGCGAGCCCCACGCGAGGGTGTTCCCGCAGTTCGCGAGGCTGCCCGCCGGCGCGTTGAAGTACGCGAGCTCGTTCCACGCCGTGAGCGGCGAGTCGACCGGCTGCGAGCAGTTGTCCGGCAGCTGCGCGACGCGCTCCGGCACCAGCGTCACGGCCACGCGCATCTTCCGGCGCCCGGGCGCGCAGACGGTCTTCGTCGCCTCGAGGAGCTCGACGAGGCGCGGGTAGTCGTTCGGCGACGAGAGGTGCCAGTTGATCGTGTTGACGTTGCTCTCGACGGCCCACTTCACGATGGTGGCGATGTCGATGTCGCGCGGCTCGTCCCACGTCGCACGCTGCCCGGTCTGCGCGCTCTCGCGTGCGGCGCGATGAAACGCGTTCCCGTAGACGAAGAGGTCGGCGCGGTAGGCCCCGACGGCGGCGCGCACGGCGACGAGCTCCGTCGCTCCGTTGTCGCCGCCCATCCAGTCCACGGCGGTGACCGCGCGCCAATTCTGACCGGCGACCGAGTCGAGGTTGTTCGTGGCGATGACGTTGATGACGGTCGACGCCGGCGTCCAATCGAGAATCGCGAAATTCGAGTGCGCGTTCTTCACGACCGCGATCGTCTTGTGACCATCGCCGTTGAAGTCCCCGACGGTGATGCCGCTCCAGTCGGAGTTGCCGGTGTTGCCGAACGTCGACGTCCCGGCGACGCGGAAGGCGCCGCGGACCCATTTGTAGACGAGCACGGTCGCGCCCACGCCGTCCGACACCTTGCGTGCGGCGACGAGCTCGTCGATGCCGTCGCCGTCGAGATCGCCCGCGGCGAGCGCTCTCCATGGGTAGGTGGTGCTCGCGTCGAGACCGGCGACCGCCGACGCCGAGATCCCACCTGGCGAGAAGCGCGCGAGGAACAGATTGCTCGGCGCGGCCTTCAGCATCGCGATCTGCTTGCCGCTGCCATCGAAGTTGCCGATGGCGAGGTCGAGCCACTCCGAGTTCGCCGTGTTGCCGACGTTCGCGGTTCCGACGACGGTGGCGCCGTCGCAAGAGCTACGGTCGACCTTGGCGATCTCGAGATCGGGCACGCCGGCGGCAGTGACCTTGCGGACGGCGACGAGCTCGTCGTAACCGTCGCCGTCGAGATCGCCCGCGGTCACCGCGCGCCAGGGGTGGTTTGCGTCGGAGTCGAGCTTGAACGTGCCGACCGGATATGGCGTCGGCCCGCGCATGACGGAGAACTGGCTCGCGGCGTTCTTCACGAGCACGAGCTCCTTCTCGGCGCCGCCGCAGAAGTTCCCGCTCGTCATGTCGGTCCAATCGCTGTTCGTCGAGGCGCCCCACCCGGCTCCCTCGAGGAGCCTCGAGAGCGCGACGCCGTCGTTCGCAGGCGTCGTGAACGTGGGCGCCGTCCACGCGGAGGCACACACGGGGCGCACGATACTGGACGATTTCGTGAGCTCCTCCGCCGTCTCGCGCGCGGGCCCGTCGACCGCGCCGTCGTCTTCTTGCGCCGGTCCCGGCGCGACGCACGCGAACGTGCACGAGAGCGGAAGTGCCGTCAGCGCGACGGCACGGATCAACCTGTTCATGCGCTGCCTCCCCTGCGGACGCCTGGAGCCTCCGCCGCCGCGCTTCACGGCAGCGCTCGTGCCAGGCACGGACGCACGCGAAGCGCGGACTTTTCGGCTCGGCGCCCCTGCGCGCGCGCATGGGTGAGGTGCGCGCGCGCATCGTCGCCGCAGTCCATCGGCGCTCGGTCTGCGCTATCGTCCGGGCGTCATGGCCGCCAGCACCACGCCTTCGCGTCCTTCGCGTCCTTCGCGTCCCCGCCCCGTCGTCCTCATGATCCTCGACGGCTTCGGCGAACGCGCCGAGCGCGAAGCGAACGCCGTTCGCCTCGCGAGCACGCCGAACCTCGATGCGCTGCGTGCGCGTTACCCGAACGGTCTCATCGGCACGAGTGGGCCGGACGTCGGCTTGCCGCCGGGCCAGATGGGCAACAGCGAGGTCGGGCACCTCAACTTCGGCGCGGGGCGGATCGCGCTGATGGACATCATGCGCATCGACGCGACGGTGGCCGACGGCTCGATCGGCAACACGCCCGTCATCGCCGACGTCATCCACAAAGCGAAGGAGAACGGCGGGCGCCTGCACCTCTTCGGCCTCGTCTCCGACGGCGGCGTGCACAGCCACAACACGCACCTCTATGCGCTCGTCGACGCGGCCGCCGCGCGCGGCGTCCCCGTCGTCGTCCACGCGTTCTTGGATGGCCGTGACGTCCAGCCCGGTACCGCGCCGGGGTACCTGAACGACCTCCAGGCGAAGCTCGCGACGAAGGGCATCATCGGCACCGTCAGCGGCCGCTACTGGGCGATGGACCGCGACAACCGTTGGGAGCGCGTCGAGAAGGCGTACCGCGCCATCGTCGAGGGGGCCGGTCCGAGGCAGCCCACCGCGGTCGAGGGCACGAACGCGAGCATCGCTGCAGGGAAGACGGACGAGTTCGTCGAGCCCTTCGTCGTCGGTGACTACGCCGGCGTCGATCCGGCGAAGGACGCCGGCCTGCACTTCAACTTCCGTCCGGACCGCGCCCGCGAGCTGACGCGCGCGCTCGCGACTGCCGACTTCGCGGAGTTCGCTCGCACGGAGGCGCCGCCCTTCCGTGCGTACGCGTGCATGACCACGTACGATGCGAAGCTCGGTCTGCCGATCGCGTTTCCGAAAGAGTCGTACCCCGACATCTTCCCCGAGGTCCTCGCGAAAGCGGGTCTCACCCAGTTCCGCTGCGCGGAGACCGAGAAGTACGCGCACGTGACGTACTTCTTCAACGGCGGCCGCGAAGACTCGTTCGCCGGTGAAGAGCGCAAGATGGTGCCCTCACCGAAAGACGTACCGACGTACGACCACAAGCCGGAGATGAGCGCGCGCGGCGTCGCCGACGCCGTGGTCGAGGCGGTCGAGTCCGGCAAGTTCGACTTCGTGCTCGTCAACTTCGCGAACCCGGACATGGTCGGCCACACGGGCGTGCTTCCCGCGACGGTCACCGCCGTCGAGGTCGTCGACGAGGGCATCGGTCGCATCGCCGACGCCGTTCGCAAGCAGGGCGGCGCGCTCCTCATCACCGCCGACCACGGCAACTGCGAGCTGATGGTCGACCCGAAGAGCGGCGCGCCGCACACGTCGCACACGCTGAATCCCGTGCCGCTCGTCTACGTCAACGACGCGCATCGCGATGCGAAGCTGAAGACGGGCGGTCGCATCTGCGACGTCGCTCCGACGATGCTCGAGATCCTCGGTCTGCCGCAGCCCCCGGCGATGACGGGGCACTCGCTCTTCGAGCGCTGACCGAGGCAACGACTCGTGAGCGAGGTCCGCTTCGGCTCCTATCGCGTCGTCGAGCCGATCGGCACGGGCGCGCTCTCCACGATCTACAAGGCCGTGCAGGAGCCGCTCGGGCGCATCGTCGCGCTGAAGGCGCTGAAGACCCAGATCGCGCCGACGTCGTCGTTCGGCGAGCAGCTCGACCGCGAAGCGAAGATCCTCCGGGACCTCGCCCATCCGAACGTCGTCCTCCTCGTCGACGCGGCGCGCACCGCGTCCGGTCGTCCGTTCCTCGTGCTCGAGCACGTCGAAGGTCCGGCGTTGTCGACCGTGCTCGCCAAGAAGCGCTCCTTGTCCGTCGAAGCCGCGCTCGCCGTAGGTCTCGGGCTGTGCGCCGCGCTCTCGCACATCCACGAACGCGGCGTCGTCCATCGTGACGTGAAGCCGAGCAACGTGCTCCTCGCGACGAACGGCCTCGTGAAGATGATCGACTTCGGCATCGCGCAGCGCGCGCGCACGGCGAGCGTCTCGGATGCCTTCGGGACCGAAGGGATCACGCCGTCCGGACGCATCGCGCCGGAAGCGGTCAAAGACGCGTTCGGAACACCCGCGTACATGTCGCCGGAGCAGATCCTGGGTGACTTCGTCGATGCGCGCAGCGATCTCTTCTCGCTCGGCGTCGTGCTGTACCAGATGCTGAGCGGTAGCCGTCCGTTCGAGCCGGACGCCAAAGAGGATCCGCGCGCCGCGTCGCGACCGCCTCCCTCCGGCGCAGCGCAGCGCATTCGCCGCGATGCTCCCGCGCCGCTCCGCGAGCGCGCCCCGCACGTATCGCGCTCGCTCGAACGCATCGTGATGCGTTTGCTCGAGAAGTCGCCGGACGACCGCTACGCGTCCGCCGCCGACGTTGCCGAGCGGCTGCAACGCGAGCTGCGCTCGTCGTCGCGAGAAGCTCCGGAGGCGGCCGTTCGCGGCGCGCTCGCGAAGGCCGGGTTTCTCCCGCGCGATGCGAGGGCGCGGAGCGCGCCGGAGCCTGGTCTCGCTCCGCCGCGCGCGCGTGGTCTCGTCCCCGCGCTCGCAGGTCAGGCCGCAGTGCTTCTCGTCTTCGCGCTCGCCGTGCTCGGTGCCGAGTCGGGCTCGGCGGCGCGTGCATCGCGTGCCGCGGGCGACAAACCACTCGTCCTCGTGCCGGAGCAAGCCGGTGGCCTCCGCGTCGTGGCGAGCCCGTGGGCGCACGTGCGCGTCGACGGTCAGCAGGTCGAGACCACTCCGTTCGCCCGGGCGATTCCGCTTCCGCCAGGCAAGCACTTCGTCACGCTGACGCACCCGGACGCGCCGCCGATCGACCGCGAGATCGACGTCGTCCCCGGCGACGTCGTCATGCTCGATGTCACCATGCAGCTCGGCGCGGAAGACGCTGGGAAGGATGCGCGATGAGCTCGCCTCGAACGAAGGCTGCGCTCGCTGCCGTCGTGCTCGCGTGCGCGCTGGCGACGACGGACGCGAGCGCCTTCACCCATGTCGTCTCGCGCGGGGAGACCCTCGCGCAGATGGCGATCACGTTCTACGGCACGCCACGTTTCGAGACCGCGCTCGTCGGCGCGAATGCGCTCGATGCCCATGGAGCAAGCGCGATCGTGCCGGGCCAGCCGATCGAGATCCCGGCGCCGTCGCACCATCGCGTCGCCGAGAACGAGACCTGGGCCGAGCTCGCCCGCATGCATCTCGGCGATGCTCGTCGGGCGGATACGCTCGCGCGCGCGAACGGGACCGTCGCGTGGGTGCAGCCCGCGGCCGGGCAGGAAATCGAGGTGCCTGCCGTCGTCCCGCACATCGCTGCGGAAGGCGAGACGATGCCTCAGATCGCGCAGCGGTACATCGGGGACATGAATCGCGCGTGGGAGCTCGACGCGTACAACGGGCGCAAGGGCGACCAGAAGCTCGTTCGCGGCGACATCGTGCTGGTGCCGTTGCTCGACCTCTCGCTCACCGAGCAAGGCAAGAAGGCAGCACGCGCGGCCGCCGAGCGCATTCGCAGTGAAGGCGGCGGGCAGGCGTACGAAGCGCAACGTCGCGCGGAAGCGGACATCCCTCCGCTGCTCGCCGACGTGCGCGCCGGCCGGTACGTCGACGCCGTGGGCAAGGGCAACCGCCTGCTCGGCTCCGGCGAGCTCACGAAGCCTCAGCTCGCCGCGGTTCACCGGGCGCTGGTCGATGCGTACGTCGCGCTCGAGGCGATCGGGCTCGCTGCCGGCTCGTGCGCAGCGTGGCGTGCGAACCTGCCGGCGCCTTTGCCGCTCGACCCCCGCATCGTTTCGCCGAAAGTCCGCGCCGCGTGCGGCGCGAGGTAGGATCGCGCTCGTGACCGGTCCGTCCGCGCCCCCGATCGGCAAGACCATCGCCGGCAAGTACGAGGTGCGCGGCGTCCTCGGAGAGGGCGGCACCGGCGTCGTGTACGACGCCGTCCAGCAGGGGAGTGGTCGCGCCGTCGCGCTGAAGGTCATGCACGCGCACCTCGCCGGCGACACGCAGATTCGCGGTCGGTTCCAGCGTGAAGCGGCGATCCTGCGTCGGCTCGAAGGACCGCACATCTGCCCGATCATGGAGTTCGGCGAGGTCGAAGAGGCCGGCAAATCGCTCCTCTTCATCGCGCTGCCGAAGCTCGAAGGCGTGTCGCTCGAGGCGGTGCTCGCGAAGGAGTCGCCGATCGAGGTCGACCGCGCGATCGACATCATGCTCGAAGTCTGCGCGGCGCTACGGACCGCGCATGCCGAGGGGATCATCCATCGCGACCTGAAGCCCGCGAACGTCATCCTCGGGGAAGAGGGCAAGGCGTACGTCGTCGATTTCGGGATGTCGAAGATCATCACGGGCGCCGGCACCGGCACGACGCAGCTCACCGCGCACAACATGGTGTTCGGGACGCCCGAGTACATGTCTCCGGAGCAGGCGCGCGGCGACGAGCTCGACGCACGCTGCGACGTCTACGCCGCGGGGGTGATGCTCTACGAAATGCTCACGGGCGTGCATCCGTTCACCGGCAGCACGCCGCTCGTCGTCCTCACCGAGCACCTCACCGGTGAGCTCGTTCCCCCTTCGAAGCGGGCGCCGGAGGGCCGCGTGACGCCCGCCCTCGAGTCGGTGGTGCTCCACGCGCTCGCGCGCGATCGTGACGCGAGGTACCCGAGCGCGTCGGCGCTCGCGGCGGCGCTCATGCATTCCCGTGCGATGCCGGCGGACACGGCCGCGCTGCGGCCGGAGGCGTTCGGCACGTCACCGGGAGGCACCGACGCGTTCGCGCTGACGATGCCCGCGATTGGGGTGCCGCGTCCGGTGAGCTCGTCACCGCCCAAGGCGATCGTGCACGACGTGGTGCCGACCGCCGCGACGTTGCCGGCGAGCTCCAGCGGCGCGCCGGCGCCGGTGCGCGCGGTCGTCACGACCCCGCCTCCCGCCGCCACCACCGGCAGCGGCGCGCGACCGCTCACGCCGACGAAGTCGCCGGCGAAGACGACGTCGGCCATGTGGATCCTCGTCTGGATCGTCGCGGGTCTGGCGAGCATCGCGATCGGCGTATGGTTCGCGCTGCGCTGACGATGCGGCTCACCATACGGAAGGAAGACGCCACGGCTCGCGACGCCACGCCTCGATTGGCGTGAGCCTCGAAGCCACCTCGGCAGCCGTCATCGCGCGTCTCGCACCGGCGACGAGGCCGAGGCCATGCGCGAGGGTGCCGACGATGCTCTCGGCGGCGACCCCCTGCGCCCTCAGCTCGCGGATCGTGGCCGAGCCGGCGCGCTTCGCGAGCCGTTCACCGTCCGCTGCAACGACCATCGGCACGTGGGCATACCGCGGCGGCGAGGGGAATCCGAGGAGCCGCATCACGAGGATCTGCCGCGGAGTCGACGCGGCGAGGTCGTCGGCGCGCACGACGTGCGTGACGCCCATCTGCGCGTCGTCGACGGCAACGACGAGCTGATACGCGTACACGCCGTCGCCCCGGCGGAGAACGAAGTCGCCCACCGCCTCGTCGATGCGTTGCTCGATGCGGCCACGCAAGAGGTCCTCGAACGCGACGACGGTTCCTTCCGGCACGCGCAAACGGATCGCGGGATCGCGCTTCAAGGACCGTTCTGGGGGGGCGTCGCGGCACGTGGCCGGGTACACGAGCTCTTCCCCGGCGTGAGGCGCGCTCGCGACGCGTGCGATCTCCGCGCGTGAGCAGTCGCAACGGTACGTGCGCCCGGCTCGGAGCAGCGCCTCGAGCGCCTCTTCGTAAACGGCCGTTCGCTTCGACTGCACGTACGCTTCGCTCGTGTCGGGGCCGTGGTCCCAGTCGAGGCCGAGCCAGGCGAGGTCTTCCAAGATGCGCTCGGCGGAGCCCGCGACGACGCGCGGCGTATCGATGTCCTCCATGCGGAGGAGCACCGTGCCGCCGTTCGCGCGCGCGAGCGCCCACGACGCGAGGGCGGTCCATGCTCCTCCGACGTGCAGGTCGCCCGTGGGCGACGGCGCGAAGCGGGTACGGACCTGCACGGCAGCGGCGATTCTAGTCGCGCCGCCGCGGTCAGACGAGAGGACGCAGCTCCAGGACCGCGAAGCGTCGTGCCGGGTCGGTCCACATGTCGGCGATGCCGAGTCCGGCGGCGCGGACCAGGCTCTCGGCGCGCGGCAGATCGTACTTGTACGAGCACTCGGTGCGGATCGACTCGCCCTCCGCGAAGCGGAAACGGCGTCCCGACACGGTGACCTCCTGCCGAGTCAGGCTGACGAGATGCATCTCGATGCGTCCCTTCACCGGCTCGAAGAAGGCATAGTGCGCGAAGCGCGAAGGCTCGAAGTCGGCGCCGAGCTCGCGATTCATGCGCGCGAGCACGTTTCGGTTGAACGCTGCGGTGACGCCTTGCGCGTCGTTGTACGCCGCGTGCAACACCTCCGGGCTCTTCTTCAGGTCGACGCCAAGGACGACGGCGCCGCCCGGACCTGCCGCACGAGCGAAGCGGGCGAGCAGACGCTCGGCTTCGGCGGGGTCGAAGTTGCCGATCGTCGACCCGGGGAAATAGATCACCGTGCTCGCGCCGGCGTCTGCGTGCGTAGGCACCTCGAACGACGCGGTGAAGTCCGCCGCGAGCGGCGTCACGCGTAGCCACGGCAGGTCTGCACGCAGGCGCGACGCGGCGGAGGCGAGGTATTCCCGGGAAATGTCGACGGGCACGTATTCGGCGCAACGGTCGGCGCCGAGCGCGTTCAGCACGAGCCGCGTCTTCAGCCCGCTGCCCGCTCCGGGCTCGACTACGCGCACGCGGTCGCCCCAGCTCGCGACGATGGAGCGCGCATGGCTCTCGAGAATCTCCGTCTCGGCGCGCGTGACGTAGTACTCGGGCAGCTCGCAGATCGCGTCGAACAGCTCCGAGCCGTGCGCATCGTAGAAGTACTTGGGCGAGAGCTGCTTCGGCGTGGTCTCGAGCGCCTCGAGCGCGTCGCGCCGGAACCGCTCGCGTGCGAGCTCGACCTCGGTGGCGGCGCCGAGGGTGCCTTCGGCCGGCGGCGTCACGCGTCCCTCGCCAGGCGAATGCCCGAGAACTGCCACGTCGCGCTCGGCGGGAAGAAGTTGCGATACGTCGTGCGCGCGTGACCGCGCGGCGTGACGCAGGAACCTCCGCGAAGCACCATCTGGTTGACCATGAACTTGCCGTTGTACTCCCCGAAGGCGCCTTCGAGCGGGCGGAATCCCGGGTATGGCGCGTACGCGCTCGCGGTCCACTCCCACGCGTCGCCCAGCATCTGCATCGGCGTGGCGCGGGAGGTGCCGCGCGCGGGGAGCGGATGCAGGTGTCCGGTTTCGAGATCGTTCACGTCGCGCGCTGCAGCGGCCGACGCCTCGGCGGCGACCTCCCACTCCGCTTCCGTCGGCAGCCGCGCGCCGGCCCAGCGCGCGTACGCATCGGCCTCGTAGTACGAGACGTGGCACACGGGCGCGCTCGCGACGAGCTCGCGAGGGCCGTGCAGGGTGAAGACGCGTGCGGGCTCGCTCATCGCCGTAGCCGATCGATGCCAGTACGCGGGCGCGCGTTGCTCCGGCGCGCGCGCGCGCATCCAGGTCCACCCTTCCGAGAGCCACAGCTCCGGTCGCTCGTAGCCGCCGTCGTCGACGAACGCGAGGTACTCGCGTTCGGTGACGAGCCGCGACGCGATCGCGAAGCGTGCAAGATACACCTTGTGGCGAGGTGCTTCGTTGTCGAAGGCGAACGTCGCGCGCACGGGGTCGTGACCGATGCTCTTCACGCCGCCATCGAACACGTGCCACGCGAGCGGCTCGGCCGGAGCTGCGTCCAGCGCGGTGCGCGCAGCGGCATGGGAAGCGTACGCGGGCAGCAGCGGATTCTGCGCGAACAGGTGCTTCACGTCGGTGAGGAGCAGCTCCTGGTGCTGCTCCTCGTGGTGCGCCGCGAGCTCGAGAGCGGCGGCGATGGCCGTGCCATCGGCGAGGCGCGGCGACCCTTCGAGGTCGGCGAGCCGCGCATCGACGGCGCGGCGATAGGCGAGCACCTCCTCGACGCTCGGCCGGGTGAGGAGGCCGCGAGCATGCCGCGGGTGACGTGGTCCGACCGCGTCGTAATACGAGTTGAAGAGGTAGTCGTAGCTGGCTTCGCCGGCGGGCGACCCCAGCGCCCTCAGCACGAAGCGATCGAGGAACCACGTCGTGTGGGCGAGGTGCCACTTCGCGGGGCTCGCGTCGGGCATCGACTGCACCACCATGTCCTCCGCGGACAATGGCGCGACGAGCTGCTCCGTCTTCTTCCGCGTGCGGAGCACGTGAGCGAGGAGAAGGGCGAGATCGCTCACCCGAGCGGCATAGACCCCGCTATCGAGAGCGACAAGGTTCAAAATGCCGCACGGGACGGGCTACGTTGCTTGCCCGGACATGTCGCCGCCCATCCCTGTGAAGAGGGCGCTCGTCGTCGTCGTGATTCTCGCGGCCGCGATCACCGCGGTGCTCTCCTGGATCTACAAGCCGTTTCCGGCGGATACGACGCCGGAGGGCGCGTACATGCGCGTCGCCCGCGGCGTCGCTTACGACGATCCGCGCTCGTTCTTCGCGTACCTGGAAACGGAAGCGCAGTGGGCGTGCTTCACGATCCACGACATGCGCGCGAAGGCGTACCGCCGTGTCGAGGCGAGCTACCCCGAGCCGACGCGCTCGCAGATCCTCGCGCAGTACGAGGCGCTCGCGAAGGCGCAGGACGGCAGCGACGTGTTCGCGCTCCTCTACGAAGAGCGCGGTTGGTCGAAGCGCCTCCGCAAGGACATGTCCGGCGTCGTCCGTGTCGATACGGAGGGCGAGCGCGCGAGCATCGTCACTGCGCAAGGCACGCGCTGGCCCTTCCGTCGGCGAGACAACGGCATCTGGGGGATGACCGTGTTCACCGCCGAGCTCCTCGCGGATGCCGAGAAGGCAACGCGTGACCTTGCCGTCGTCTCCGCGGCCGCCGACGACTACGACCGCGCGAAAGGGAAGTGATCCCGCCGCGGCAACTCATGGCGCCGTCTGGAAGGCGCCGACGTTGCCGATGTCCCTGATGATCGGCCAGCGCGGCGCTGGCTTTCCGCCCGGGAAGATCGTGCCATCGACCGACACGTCGCAGCGACTGTCGCCGTCGAAGAACCCGAGCGTCACTTCGTTCAGCTTCTTCGTCGACGCGTTCAAGAACTCCCACGGGCCGGTGGTGCCGCTGCGGTACCACCACGATTGTCCCGTCGCCATGAACGTGTCGTTCCGCCCATCGCCGTCGAGATCGCAGGTGCCGAGCTGGGCGCTGCCGTCGTAGCCGTACACGTTGCCCGGCTCTTCGACGAGGCCGCTCTCGTTCTGGTGGACGGCGTGCGAGAACGAGACATGGTTCACGAAGACGTTACCGCCCACGAACATGCCGACGGTGGGCGTTCCGCGCAGCTTGATGGCGTCGTCCTTTCCATAGAAGAACGTGTTGTGCCGGATCAGCATCGTGTGCCCGGCCTGACCGCAATTCGCCAGCGCATCCGACCAGATGTCGGCCACGCCGCAATCCTCGAGGCCGTGCATGTCGAACTGGTGCGTGTGCACCCAGAATCCGGGGAACGGGATCCAGCGGTGGAGCCCGCCGTTCTCGAGCACGAGGTTGTAATAGGCCGTGTAGCCGCTGCCGTCCTTGCCGTCGCCTTCGATCGCGTGGCGGTTCCAGTCGAACGCGTTCCGCGTGATGAGCGGGTGCGCGCCGTAGCCGACGGCGACGCCGTAGCCATCGCCGCCCACCGCTTGGTTGTGGTGGATGAAGTTGTCGTGGATGTGCACGGTGTGGACCGGCAGCGTGGTCGCCGTCGGAGACGGCGAAGGCATCGTGTTCTCGCGGTCCCACACGTGGATGCCGGCGAGCGCCCATCCCGAGATCTCGTTGTGGTCGATCTCGACGTTGGTCGCCGAGTCGACCATGACTCCGCGCGCGCCGTTGCGATCGACCGCGCCCATGTCGGGGCCTTCGATGCGGACGCCGGTGATGCGCACGTTCGACGTACCGGGATTGATCTTGAAGAGCACGCGAGGCCGCGTCGTCGTGAAGAGACGCGGTCCGCTCTGGAGCCCGCCTCGTCCGCCCCGGAGGGTGACGCCACTCGCGAGCCAGATGTCTTGCCGGTGGCTCAAGTCGAGCTGCACGTGATTGGCCACCACGACGGTCGTGTTCGGCGTCTGCACGGCCTGCACGAAGAGCGGCGCCTGCGTGTTCGCCGTGATGTCGACGCGCGGAGGCAGCTGCACCGCAATGCTCGCGGTCGCGAGCACGCGCTCGCCGTAGCCCGCGATCGAGATCCGGAGCCGTCGCGTCTGATTGGCCTGCGGCGTCACGACCATCGAGCCGCTCGCCGGGACGAGCTGCCCGTCGAGGTAGAAGCGTACGGTCGGGCAGGAGCTCGGAAGCCTGATGCTCCACTTGAGCGTGACGCTGCCGCCGAGCGGCACGCTGGGCGCGCTCGTCGTGAGGGACCCGCTCGCGTCGGTGAGGCAAGGGTTCAGCGGCGGGTCGCTCGGGCCGTCGTCGTCGCGCGGGAGCGCCGAAGGGGACGCGGCATTCTCGTCGATGGCCGGGACATCGACGGCCCCGTCGTCGGCGTTCGGTTCCACGGCGGCACAGCCGCCGGCGGCGAGCGCGGCGCCGGAGACGCAGAGGACGGACGCGATGGCGGAGTTGCGGAGGCGACGCATGGCCGGCGCATCGAGCAACGCACGTGCCGCTTCGACCAGCGCGTGAAGCACGCCTTTCCTGCGCCTTCGTCGTGCGCGCGCCCGCTCGCCCTCTGCGCGCGCGCGCTCGCTCAGCCGCGCGGCGGGATCGGCTGCACGATGCCGTACTGCCGGGGCATGTTGGGCAGGCGATAGCCCTGCTCGACGGCGGCCGTGATCGTGAAATGCGGATTCGCGAGGTGCGGGCGCGCGAGCGCGCACATGTCCGCGCGGCCGGAGAGGACGAGCGTGTTCACCTGGTCGCCGGTCGAGATGTTGCCGACGGCGATCGTCGGGATCTTCACCTCGTTGCGGATCATGTCCGCCCAGTACGCCTGGTACATGCGGCCGTAGAACTTCGGGCGCGAATCGGGCGTCGTCATGCCGGCCGAGCAGTCGATGATGTCTGCCCCTCGCTCCTTCAACGCGCGGGCGAGCGCGAGGACGTCTTCGTCTTCCACGCCGCCCGGCAGCCAATCGGTCGCCGAGATGCGCACGCTGATGGGGCGGTCCTTCGGCCACGCCGTCCGTACGGCTTCGAACACCTCGAGCGGGAAGCGCATGCGGTTCTCGCGCGAGCCGCCGTACGCGTCGTCGCGCCGGTTCGTGAGGGGCGAGAGGAAGCTCGCGAGCAGGTAGCCGTGCGCCATGTGGACCTCGACGAGGTCGAAGCCCGCCTCCGCCGCCCACGTCGTCGCGCGCACGTATTCGGAGACGACGCGATCCATGTCGGCGCGGTCCATCGCGCGCGGCACCTGACTGTCCGCGAAGTACGGGATCGGCGAGGCGCTCATGATCGGCCAGTTGCCGTCGTCGAGCGGCCGGTCCGAACCTTCCCACATCACCTTCGTCGACCCCTTGCGCCCGGCGTGGCCGAGCTGCATCCCGATCTTCGAGGCCGTGCTCGCGTGGACCCACGAGACGATGCGCCGCCACGCTTCGACGTGCTCGGGAAGGTACATGCCCGCGCAACCCGGAGAGATCCGGCCCTCGCGCGACACGTCGGTCATCTCGGTCATCACGAGCCCCGCGCCGCCGAGCGCGCGCGCGGTGTAGTGCGCGAAGTGGAACTCGTTCGGAAGCCCGTCGACCGCCGAGTACATGCACATCGGCGAGACCATGACGCGGTTCGGGATCTCGAGGCCGCGGAGGCGGAGCGGCGTGAACATCGCCGGCGCTGCACTCTTCGTGAACCAGCGGCTCACGTCGCTCGCGAACGCGGGATCGCGGAGCTTCAGGTTGTCGTAGGTGATGCGCTTCGAGCGCGTGAGGAGGCTGAACGCGAACTGCACCGGGTCGAGGTCGCGATAGCGCTTCACGTTCTCGAACCACAGCAGGCTGTCCTGCGCGGCTTTCTGCGTGCGCTCCACGATCGGCCGCCGGTCCTCCTCATACGCATCGAGCGCCTTCGGTACGTCGCCCTGGTGCGCGACGAGCGCCTGCACGAGCGCGATCGAATCCTCCATCGCGAGCTTCGTTCCCGAGCCGATCGAGAAATGTGCGGTGTGCGCGGCGTCGCCGAGAAGAACGACGTTTCCCGCGTGCCAGCGCTCGTTCTTGACGGTCGGGAACCGGAGCCATTCGCTCTTGTTCGCGAGGAGCTTCTCGCCCGCGAGGTGCTTGCCGAACAGCTTCTCGACGTACGCGATGCTCTCCTCGGTGGTCGCGTTCGCGAGGCCTGCCGCCTGCCACGAAGCCTCGTCGCACTCGACGATGAAGGTGCTCGTGTCCGCGTCGAAGCGGTACGCGTGCACCTGGAACATGCCGTGCTCGTTCTCCTCGAAGTAGAACGTGAACGCGTCGAACTTCTTCTTCGTGCCGAGCCAGATGTAGCGAGCGTGGCGGAGCTCGATGGAGGGACGGAACGTGTCCGCGTGGCGCTCGCGGATGCGGCTCTTCACGCCGTCACACGCGACGACGAGGTCGGCGTTGGCAGTGAGCTTCGCGTAGTCCTCGACCTCGGTCGAATAGCGGACGTCGACGCCGAGCTCGGTGCAGCGCTCCGCCAGGATGCGGAGGAGCTCCTTCCGCGCGATGCCCGAGAACCCGTGTCCGTCGGAGCGAATGCGCTCGCCTTTGTAGTGGATGTCGATCGCGGTCCAGTGGGCGAACGCCTTCGTAATCGCTTCGTGCGTCGGCCGGTCGTTCTCCTCGAGGTACGAGAGCGTCTCGTCCGAGAAGACGACGCCCCAGCCGAACGTCACGCCCGGAGCGTTGCGCTCGAGCACGGTGATCTCGGCGTCGGGGCGCGCCTTCTTGTAGAGGAGCGCGAAGTAGAGCCCGGCCGGGCCGCCGCCGATGAAGACGATCTTCATCCCCGAGGGTCGTTAGCACCGCGCCGCGCGCGCATGAAGATGCGGGCGGCGCGGCGTTTCACCCGTGGCTCACCAGAATCGCTCGTCCCGCAGCCCCTCGACGACGCGGATCTCGTCGTTCGGCTCGGACGCGATCGGGTCGGCGACCGGGAGACGTACGGCGGGCGCCGAACGAACCCTGCGAAGACCTCGTCGCGCCCGAACGGGCGTCCTCGCGCACCTCGCGGCACGACGCGTCCACGCGGCAGAGCATGGCCGCGCCCGTGTCGTCGCGGTTCACCCGCGCCACCCGGCCGGGCCGGCGGACGTGCCATAAACGGAGCTGCGAATGAATTTTATCAATACGGGTTTTGACTTTGTTCATCTCGCGCGTATGTTCCGCGCATGGCTCGGCTGGTCGTTCGGTGCCCAAGCTGCGAGGGCGAGCTTCGCGCGACGCGGCTCTCGTGCACGTCGTGTGAGACGCAGCTCGAGGGCCAGTTCGAGATCCCCGCGCTCCTCCAGCTCGCGCCCCCGGAGCTCGCGTTCGTCACCGCGTTCGTTCGCACCGGCGGCAGCTTGAAGGCGATGGCCCAGCTCCTGGGCGTGAGCTATCCGACCGTGCGGAGCCGCCTCGACGAGATCATCGGCCGCCTCGAGGATCTCGAGCGAGGCGTCGAGCGACGGAGGCACGAGATTCTCGACGCGCTCGAGAACGGGAAGCTCTCGGCCAAGGATGCCGCCGACGCGCTCAGGAAGGTGGGCCTATGAAGACGGCGGAAGAGCGGATCAAGGCGCTTGCCGAGTCGAAGGCGCTCGCCGAGGAAGACGCCGCGCGTCTCCTCGCCGCCGTTCGACGGGACCCGGCGAGTCGTGCGAGCGCCGCGCGGAATCCCTTCGCGCGCTACAGCGGAGAGGTCACGTCCGCCGCTGGCCTCGTCGTCGCGCTGATCGGCGTGCTGGTCGCGCGCCTCGGCGTGCGGTTCGACGGCGCTCTCGACGTCCATACGACGGCGTCGCCGGTGCCGCTCGCGACGGCCGTCGTCGACCAGCTCGTGGCCTTCCCGCTGACGGCGCTCGTCTTCTGGGCCGTCGCCCGCATCGTTGCGCGGCACGTCCGCGTGATCGACGTCGCCGGCGTCGTCGGTCTCGCGCGGGCGCCGAGCGTGCTCCTCGCCGTGCCGCTCGCGTTCCTCCGTCCCGCCGAGGCGGGCGCCGGGATGACGCCAGCGCTCGCAGTCGTCCTCGTCTTCGCGCTCACCGCAATCGGTGTCCATTTCTACCTGCTCTTCGTCGGTCTACGCACGGCGTCCGGCGTCACCGGCGGCCGCGCAGTCGCGACGTTCATCGCTGCCGTCGTCGCCGCCGAGATCGCGTCCAAGGTCGTGCTCCATCTCGCGCTGAACGGCGCGGCCACTGCCACTCACTGAGGCAACATCATGCATCTCGTCTCGTCCCGCGCGGGCCGCGTGTGCGCCCCGTCGATCCCTTGCGCCCTGCTCCTCGGCTTCTTCGCGCTCGCTCCGGCCGCGTGCACGAACGAAGAGACGACCGCGCCTTCGAGCGCGCCTACCGCGGCCACACCTGCGGAGACTCCCGACGCGAGCACGGATGCGGAGACGGCCGGTGCCGCTTCTGCGGCGTGCGCGGCGGAAATCGAGCGTCTTCAGGAGGGGCTCGACGCGGCGCACGGCAAGGACTCCGATGCCGTGCTGGCGATCAAGACGGCGGCGTGCGGCTTGCGCGTGCTCACGAGCGGTCCCTCGAAGCTCGATGGCACCGAGCTCCATCGCATCGGCAGCGTCACGAAGACGTACGTCGCGGCCGTCGTCCTCGAGCTCGCCAAGGAGGGCAAGCTCGGTCTCGACGACGCGGTGAGCAAGTGGGTCGAGAACGTTCCTGGCGGAAGCGCGATCACCCTGCGGCATCTGCTCAACCACACGAGCGGTCTCTTCAACTACACGGCTGCGCCCGGGTTTCTGCAGCGCACGTTCTCGGAAAACCCGCGTTACACGCCGCGCGATCTCCTCGACGTCGCGTTCGCTCGGCCGCCGGTGTTCGCGCCCGGTGAGCGCGTCGAGTACTCGAACACGAACTACATCCTCCTCGGGCTCGTCGCGGAGAAGGTCGGTGGTGCGAAGCTCGCGCCGCTGATCCGCGCGCGGGTGCTCGACCCGATCGGCGCGAAGGCGACGTTTCTCGAGGGAGACGAGCCCGCGGTCGGCACGCTCGTGCACGGTACGTCTCGGGTGGCAGACCCGAGCGCGCTCGACATGACGTGGGCATGGGCGGCGGGAGCGATGGTCGCGAGGCCGGCCGACCTCGTGACATGGACCGAGCGGCGCGGAAGCGGCGCGTTCCACGGGATCGATCACCCCGAGCTCGCGAACGACGTGCCGTTCGCGACCGGCATCCGCTACGCGCTCGGCGCCATGATTCTCGACGCGAAAGTCACGGGCTGCGCGGGCGACGGCTACGGCCATACCGGCGGCTTGCCGGGCGCCGGGACGCAGGCCTTCTACTTCCCGAAGAAGGAGATGACCGTCGTCGCGCTCGTGGCGAGCGACGAACCGGTGAACGACATCTCGGCGGCGGCGCTCGGCGTGCTCTGCGGCCCGCGCTGACGCGGGAGGCGCGCTTCAGTGTGCGGCCGAGGGCTTCAGACCCTCGAACGCGTCGACGAGCTTCTTCACGAGCGCGTCGTTCTCCGGCGTCTTCGCGACTTCGAGGACGGTCAGCGTCGTGCCGCCGTTGCGGTACGTCTTCCGGTTCTTGATCGCGGCGAACGCGGCGTCGTTCATCTTCGCGCCTTCGGTCGCGGCGGCCGCGTCCGCGTACTCGCAGACGCTGAAGGTGATCTCGTCGCCCTTCACTTTGGCGCCCACGCAATAGTGCGCCTTGTACGTCGACGCGAGGTGCTGCGCTTCGCCTTCGACCTTCAGCCCTGCCTTGCGGAAGGCCGCGGTCGCCTCCTCGGCGCGGATCACGCCCTTCGGTCGGTTCAGCGACTCGGCCTGGAAGCGCTCGGGGATGCTCATGTAGGCGGAAGGTGTCGCGGAGAGCGGCAGTCCGGGCGCGCCAGCCGACGCGGCGGCGCTGCTCGACGCCGAAGCCGCCGACGCGGCGGACGCCGGCGGCACGGCGGAAGCGGACGCGGGCGAGCCCGGCGCGGCGCCCATCTCGGCGCCGGACTTCGAGCACGCGGCGACCGCGAACGGCGCGGCGAAAGCGGCCGAGAGAAGAGCGAAGGCAGGGAAAACCAGGCGAGAGGGGCGCATCAAGGCGAGAACGCTCGTAGCACTTCGGCGGATGCCCGAAAACGGCGCCGATCCGCGCGCGCCGCTCGCGCGTAGGTCATGGCACCCGGGCTGCTCGCCCGACCGCATGGTCGCGCGCGTTGCGTCAGTTGCGAGTGGCAGGCGAATCCGAGTTGCGTCGCTCGCCGAGCGGCGTGTCTACTTGAAATCCTGGCTTTGGAGCGGCACCTGCCGGTCGCTCGGAGACGAGGAGGAGGGACAGAACATGAGGACTCGTTATGCGTGCGCCGCGGCGCTGGCGCTCGGAGCGCTTGCCATGCTGCCGGCCGGTGAGGCCGCTGCTTCCAGCCATCGTGAGGCTCCGTTCATCACGAAGATGCCGAAGGTCGACAACACGGACTTCTACGCGTTCCGTAGTTACGAGAACGGCCGCGCCGCGTTCGTCACCATCATCGCGAACTTTCAGCCGCTGCAGGATCCGTACGGCGGCCCGAACTACTTCTCGCTCGACCCGGAGGCTCTCTACGAGATCCACATCGACAACACGGGTGACGGCAAGGAAGACATCACGTTCCAGTTCCAGTTCGACAACGCGCTGAACGGCGCGAACGGCGTCACGCTGCCGATCGGCACCGGCGCCGCGAAGAAGGACGTGGCGATTCCGTTCATCAACGCGAACCTCGGCACGAACAACCAGCCGCCCGCCATCACCGCTGCGAACCAAGCCGGATTCCGTAACGTCAACGAGACGTACACGGTGAAGATGGTGAAGGGCGCACGTCGCGCCGCGGCCGGTGTCGACGTCACGCACACGGGCGGGCCTGGCCCGAACGCCACGACGTTCATCAAGCCTCTCGACTTCATCGGTCTGAAGTCGTTCGGCGCGAACAACCCGGCCACCGTCGGCGGCCCGTACACCGCGTACAACGACTACGCCAACGCGCACGTCTACACGAACGTGACGCTGCCCGGCTGCGCGACGCCGGCGAAGGTGTTCGTCGGCCAGCGCCACGAGCACTTCGCGGTGAACCTCGGCGCGATCTTCGACCTCGTGAACGCGAACGCCGGCCAGCTCACCGACCCGAACGGCGGCACGGGCGGCAATACGATCGGCGACAAGAACGTCACGTCGATCGCGATGGAGCTCCCGATCGCGTGCATCAAGGGCGCCGCCCCCGCCGATCAGGTGATCGGCACCTGGTCGACGGCGAGCGTCCGTCAGGCGCGCGTCATCAACCCGCAAGCGACGTACGTGAAGCCTTCGCGCGAAGGTGGCGCGTGGGCCCAGGTCTCGCGCCTCGGGATGCCGCTCGTGAACGAGGTCGTCATCGGCCTCAAGGACAAGGATCGCTTCAACTCGTCCGAGCCCGCGAACGACGCCGCGAACTTCGCCGACTACGTGACGCATCCCACGCTCCCGGCGGTGCTCGAGGCGCTCTTCGGTCCGACCGTGCAGGCGCCGAAGAAGTTCCCGCGTCAGGACCTCGTCGCCGCGTTCCTCACCGGCGTGCCGGGCGTGAACGCGTTCCCGGGTGCGGCGAACCCGCCGTCCGAGATGGTGCGGCTCAACATCGGGGCGATTCCGCCTACGCCGGTCGCGAACCAGAACCGTCTCGGCGCGGCGCTCTGCTTCGTCGACGATCCCGCGGCGGCCGCCGTCCTCCGGAAGGTCGACACGACGAACCCGGGCTGCGACCCCGCCGGCTTCCCGAACGGCCGCCGCCCGGGTGACGACGTCGTCGACATCGCACTGCGCGTTGCCATGGGCTACCTGTTCACGAAGGACGCGGACGCGCCTTCGCGCAACGTGGGTCTCGGTGACTTCGTCCCGCAAGGCCCGACGGGCTTCGCGGCCTTCCCGTACCTCGACGGCCCGTTCCCGGGCACGAACACCGCCAACTGAGGAGCAACCATGACGAAGCTGAAATTGCTCCTGTTCGCGTCGCTGCTCGCCGCCGCTCCCGTGATGGCCGCGTGCGGTGACGACGACGACGACAACCCGATCACCCCCATCGACGAGGCCGGCACCTCCGAAACGGGCCCGAACCCAGAAGGCGGCCCCGTCCCGGACGGCGGCCCCGACGGCGGCCCACCGTCCTCGTTCCCGGCGTACGTCGAGCAACTCATCACGACGAAGACGTCCGACACGGCGGCGCCCGACCAAGAAGCGGTGTGGGGCGCAATCCCCGACGACGAGAAGTTCGTCTTCCCCGCCACCTTCTTCTAGCGGACGGCGACAGGGAACAGGCGGGACGAACGGCAAACAGGCAACAGGCAACAGGCAATGTGGAATGGCGAGAGTGCCATTCCGCATCCGCCCGAGGCACAGGCAATGTGGAATGGCGAGACCGCTGCCTCGCCATTCCGCATTAGCCCCCGGTTACCTGCTACCTGCCCGCTCTCGCTCTCGTCCTCGCCCATTCCCCGTTTCCGGTTGCCTGTTCCCTGTTCCCTGTTCCTCTCCTCTCGCTCTCCCCGCGCTCACACGCCAGCGAGAAACTTCTCGAGCTCCTCCGCCCCACCAACGTACTGCCCGTCCACGAACACCTGCGGCGTGGAGCTGCGTGAGCTCACCGCGCGGAGGCGGCGAGGCGAGGCCGCGACCTCGTCGTACGCCCAGCCCTTCTCTTCGAGCAGCTTCTTCGCTTTCGTGCAGTAGCTGCAGCCGGGCTTGGTGAAGAGCACGACGTCGTGCGGAGCCTTCGCCTCGGGGTCGAGGTACTTCAGCATCGTGTCGGCGTCGGACACCTCGAACGGGTCGCCCTCCTTGTCCGGCTCGATGAACATCTTCTTGATGACGCCATCGTCGACGAACATCGAGTAGCGCCAGGAGCGCTTGCCGAAGCCGAGATTCTGCTTGTCGACGAGCATGCCCATTTTCTCGGTGAACTCGCCGTTACCGTCCGGGATGAACTGGATCTTGTCGGCGTGCTGATCCTTCGCCCATTCGTTCATGACGAAGGCGTCGTTGACCGAGATGCAGACGATGGAGTCGACGCCGCGCCGTGCGAGCTCGGGCGCGAGCTCGTTGTAGCGAGGGACGTGGCTCGACGAGCACGTCGGGGTGAACGCACCCGGCAGCGCGAATACGACGACCTTCTTGCCCGCGAAGATCTCGCGGGTGGAGACGTCCTTCCACTGGCTGCCGTCACGCGTACGGAAGGTGACTTCCGGGATCCGCTGTCCTTCGATGTTCTTCATCTCTGTCTCTCTCCTTTTCGAATCGCTCGTGAATTCCGCTGAACGGTCCGGCGCGCCCTCAGGCGGCCGAGAGCTTGGCGTGCGCGTCGCGGAGCGCCGTACGGAGCCCCTCTTCGACGACCGGGTGATAGAAAGGCATCGCGAGCATCCCCGCGATGTCGAGCTCCTGCTGGTGCGCCCAGGCGAGGAGATGCCCGATGTGCTCGGCGCGGGGCCCTGCGAGCTCGGCGCCGAGAAACCTCCCGGTCTTCTTGTCTGCGTAGACGCGGCCGAGCCCCTTGTTCTGCAGCATGACGCGACTGCGGCCTTGGTCGCCGAAGTCGATCTCTCCGATGACGAAGTCCTTCCCCGGCTCGCCGGCCTTTGCGAGCGCCGCGTACGTGGTGCCGACGACCGCGAGCTGCGGATCGGAGAACGTGATCGCGAGCAGCGAACGCCGAAGCCCCGGCTTCACGGTCGGGAAGCGCGCTGCGTTGTCGCCCGCGATTCGTCCCTCGTCCGCCGCTTCGTGGAGAAGCGGCACGTCGTCGTTCACGTCGCCGGCGATGAACACCGGCGGCGTTCCGCTCGTGGTGGTCACGCACTGGAGCGTCGTCCGGTCGAACGCGGGTACGCCACGCGCGTCGAGCTGAATGCCGGCGTGCTCGAGGCCCAGGGCCCCGAGATTGGGGCGGCGACCGGTGGCGACGAGGACCCACTCGAAGCTCTCCGACCGCTCGTTGCCGTCTTCTTCGAAACGGATCGTGACGCCATCGACCGTGCGCGTGAGCCCGTGGACTTTCGCGTCCACATCGAGGCTGAGGTCCTTGCGAATGGCCGCGAGCGCCGCCTCCTTCACCTTCGGGTCGCTGAGCGGGCCGACGCTGCCGCTTCGGCCGAAGACGCGCGTGCGCACGCCGAGCCGCGAGAGCGCCTGTCCGATCTCGAGACCGATGACGCCGGCGCCGAACACGGCGACCGAGCGCGGGAGCTCGTCCCAGGCGAACACGTCGTCGTTCAACACGAGGCGATCCCTCGCCGGCTCGAACACGGGCGGCACGAACGGCGACGAGCCGGTCGCAATGACGACCGAGCGCGCACGAACGCGCGCGGTGCCGCCGCCGGTCAGGGTCACCGCGAGCTCCCCGGGAGCGACGAAGCGCGCGCGGCCGTGGAGCTTGTGGTCTTCGGGAATGCGGTCGACGCTGTCCACGACGAAGCCGACGAAGCGGTCCCGCTCGCGGCGGACGCGGTCCATCACCTCGCGGCCGTTCACCTCCACGCTCGCGTGCACGCCGAAAGGTCCCGCGTGGCGGGCGTGGTGCGCGGCCTCCGCAGCGGCAATGAGGAGCTTGCTCGGCATGCAGCCGACGCGTGCGCACGTGGTGCCGTGCGGTCCGGCTTCGATCATCACCACGCGCGGCGTGACCGCAGCGGCCGCACGGTACGCCGCGAGCCCGGCCGTACCGGCGCCGATCACCGCCACGTCGACCGTCATCTCGCTCGTGCTCGGAGTCGTGTTCATCGCTCTCTCCGTCGTTCGAGCTGCATCGCCCGCGCCGACAGAGAGCATCATGCGACCCGTCGAGTGATTCTACCAATACGAAGAATCGATGGTACTGACAGGTCATGGCTATCACGAACGCCGCTGTGCACGACCTCTCGATCCGCCAGCTGCAGTACGTCGTCGCTGTCGCCGACACGCTCGGCTTCCGGAAAGCGGCGGAGCGCTGCGCGGTGTCGCAGCCGACGCTGAGCGCGCAGATCCAGCAGCTCGAATCCGTCCTCGGCGTCCTGATTTTCGAGCGCGACAAGCGGCGCGTTCTCGTCACGGCGGCCGGCGCAGAGATCGTCGCGCGCGCGCGTCGTGTGCTCGTCGACGCCCAGGACCTCGTGGCAGCTGCAACGCGTGCGCGGGACCCGTTCGAGGGTACGTTCCGCGTCGGGGTCATCCCGACGATCGCGCCCTACTACCTGCCAGACGTCACCGAGGCGCTCGCTTCCGCGTACCCGAAGCTTCGTCTCGTGTTCCGCGAAGAGAAGACGGAAGACACGGTGCGCGACCTCGAAGAGGGAACGCTCGACGTCGGCCTCGTCGCGCTCGAAGCGGACCTCGGCGAGCTGGAGCACGCCGAGGTGTTCCGCGACAGGTTCGTGCTCGCGCTGCCGACGGGGCATCCGCTCGCGAAGAAGAAGCGCGTGCCGGAAGACGCGCTCGCCGGCACGGAGGTGCTCCTCCTCGAAGACGGTCACTGCCTGCGCGCCCAAGCGCTCGCGGTTTGCGCGCAGGTCGGCGCGCGCGAGACGGATCTCCGCGCGACGAGCCTCTCGACCCTCGTGCAGATGGTGTCGCGGAGCGACGGCGTGACGCTCCTGCCCGAGCTCGCCGTCGCGGTCGAGAACCGCCGAGGGCAGCTCGAAATCCGGCCCTTCACCGCACCCGAGCCCTACCGCACGATCGCGCTCGTCTGGAGACGAGGCTCACCGTTCGCGGAGGCGTTCGAGAAGACGGCAGCGACGTTGCGCGCGGCGCGCACGTCGGCGAATCGCTGACTGTCGCGCGGGACGAGCGCGCGGCTGCCGATTCGCGTGGGGTGAGGGTCCCCGGGCCGAGGCGAGCCTTGGCCCGGGGTCCTCTTTCGTCCTCAGGCCGCGACGCGTTCGCGGAGCTGCACGCGCATCAGGTCGAAGCTGGGCGCGTTCAGACCGCGGGCTCGCCGCAGAAGGAACAATGCGTGGTGTACCTCCGCCTCATCCGGCTCCTTGTCCGAACCGTCGAGATGGTTCCGGTCTCGAGCCAGCGTGTACGCGGCTTCGAGCTCGTCGCCCTCGGCGGAATCCAGATAGGCCAGTGCCTCCTCGAGCGAGACGTTCTCGAGGGACTCGATGATGGTGGTCATGCGTGTACCTCCCGAGTCCCCATGAGGGCTCGGTTCTTCTTCTTCATGTGCATCGCCGGGAAGCGGTTCTTCGTGATGATCCCGACGGTGGTTGAGGCATCGGACGCGGAAGCGGCCGATGCGCGGCTACCATGCGCCGCGCGAGTCACCTCGCGGACGCCGAACTCGAACGTCACACCGACCGGCGGACGCTCGCGCGCGACGCTCGATGCAACGTCGGCGGAACGCACGTTCCTTCCGTCGACGGCAGCGGAGCGCCTGCTCGAGACCGCAACGCTGCCCATCGCGGAGGCGCGCTGCGGTGCGGACACGGAGAGCGGTCGTGCGGAACGCTTCGGTGCGTCCGCACACAGGAGAGTGCCTTGCGGGTCCCGCCGCGAAGGGCCGAGGTCGGTACGGCGTGCTTCCACGGTGCTCTTCGAGGTCCGACGCGAAACGCGCCGAGCCCTCTCGCTCCGTGAGCCGTGCTCGTTCGGCATTACCCTCCCTGGACCGCAGGGTGACGGACCACCCCACGCATTATTGAAGTTACCTCCCACGAATTGGTGGCACCAGTTTTCGCCCCCACTTTCTTGTGCTCGGTCGCGCGCACATGTAGGCGCCGGTTCCGAGCTGGGACGAATACTCGTGGTCACTGATCCGGGTTGGTGCAAGGGGCAGGCCGCTCGGGCAGAGCCGTAGCCGTGCGCGACGGAGAAGCACGGAATCAGGCCCGCGCCGATTCTCTGTGTATCCGCGTCGACATACCCCGTGACCGTGCCGTCTCGCCTCAGGGGCCCGCGGGTGTGGCAACGACCTCGAGCCAGCGCACCATCATGCTCCCGGCGTGCTGCGTGTAGTCGATCCGCAATTGCATATCGACCGCGCTGCCGGGGAGCGCGCCCGCGACGAGCTCCGGACGTGCGAACACGTGCCTCGGGCCGGGCGCGAGCTGAGATCGCATGACGAACGCGAGCGCGTGGGCGAGCTCGCCTTCGAGGAGCTGCGCGGTGCGCCGGTCGGCGGTACCTGCCCCTGCGGCGAGCTCCCTCTTCACGACGTCGAGCGCGGCGACGGCAGCTTCCCCGCGGCTCGATGCCGGCGTGACCCGCGGCGTGACGAGCGGCCCGAACCCGAACGAGCCGTCACCGTCGAACGGCGAGTCGCCGTCGTCGTGCTGCAGCCGTCGCTGGTACTCGTGCCACCGGAGGCAGAATGCGAGCGCCTCCTCGTCGCGCGCGCGGTCCCACAGCTCCGCCATGGCTTGGCAGGTCCAATGCTCCTCCGCGAAGTAGTAGCGGCTGCCGAAGAAGGTCCACCCGTGGTGGCTCAGATGTGCGAGCGCGGCCGATGCGGCCCGGAGATCCGCGGGGTCGCCCGTGATGCGGTGCGCGCGACCGAGCGCGAAGGCGGCCTCGCCCGTGAAGTACATGACCTGCTGATCGACCGCCTTCTTCGCGACCCGGTCGTAGAAGTGCATCAGCTCGCCGTCGGGCCGCTGCTGCGCGCGGAGGAACCGCGCGAGGTCGGCGACCGGCCGACGGTACGAAGCGTCGGCGCCGCTCCGGACGATCTCGCTGAACGCGAGCAGCGCGAGCGCGTTCGACCCGACGCTCGCCTCCGCGTCGTCGGCGATGCAGCGGTGCTCACCGCAGTCGGTCGTCGTCACGTCACGCAGGCGCGCGGCTGCGCGCAAGCAGGCGTAGCGCACGTCGGCGTCGTCCAGGAGGGCCGCTGCTTGGGCGAGGAAGTACGTCGTGCCGGCGTGGCGAGGCCAGTTGTAGCCGGGGAGCGTCGCTCCGGTCGTCGCCTCGACGAGGTAGCGGTAGCGTCCCTCGCCGTCGACGTTTCGCGCGAGATAGCGCGCCGCCTGGCGTACGCCCTCGGTCACCGTCGCGCGGTCGAGCGTCTCCGCCGTGATCCTGCGCTCGGCGGGCTGTCCAACGACGCGCCGCTCGAAACGCACGCGGCGGACGCGCGCATGCTGCTCGACCTCGCTCGCCGTCACGCCGAGCCGTGACGCGAGGAGGTGGATCACGATGGGACGATACGTGCCGAGACCGAGGCTCGGATCGAGGAAGCTCGAGGCGCGGTCGTAAGCCTGAGCCGCGAGCAGGTCGTCGGCGGTCACCCACGCGACCTTTCCGCCGAGCTCTCCGCGAACGCCGTCTCTCCCGGAGACGAGGCCGAGCGCGAGCACCGGCTTCGCGAGCGAGAGCGGCCCTTCTCCCGTCACCACCTCTTCGACGACGGTGACTCCCTCCTCGCGCGGGTCCTGCTGCCCAGGTGCATCGCGCGTCGTACGCGAGACGAGAGCTCCCGCCTTCCAGCGGCTGACCACGACCACGGGAGCGCTCGGCGTCGCGAGGCTCACCCACGCCCGAACGCCGATGCACGCGACGAGCAGCACGAGTGCGTACCCGCCGAGAACGCGGAGGAGCGCAGGCGCGCTCATGCCGTGCGCCGGCCACGCGGCCCGATCCAGGCGAGCTCCACGGCGGGCAGCACGACGAGGTACGGAAGCGCGAGCAGCGCGACGAGGACGAAGATGGCCGCGCCTCCCTTGCCGACGGGGCCGTAGACGCCGGCGAGCCAGCTCGCCGTCAGCGCCAGCATCGCGAAGAGCGCGAGGCCGATGACGAGCACCACCCCGGCGGCGATCCTCGTGAGGCGCTCCTTCGCGCCGTGATTCGCGAGGAGCGCGGCGCCGGATGAGGCCATGAGCACGACGACGAGGAGCGCGAGCGCATCGACGGGTAACCATCGCGTGGGGAGCCCGCGGAACACGCCCCACCCGACGAGCGCGGAGACGCCGATGTTCGCGGCACCGAACCCGATCCGTGCGCGTTTCGTCATTCTCTCGGCCCCCCGGCGATCAGAACTGCCCGTAGATGAAAGGCTCGGCCTTCGCGGCCGCCGCGAAGTGGAGCACGTATGCGCAAACCGCGAGCGCGATGCCCTGCACGACCGCCGGGCTCTCGATGAAACCGCTGCGCGCGCGATCGAACAACGTCCGCGGGGTGAAGTGGCTCACGATCCCGAGCGCGAGGACCGCGAGCACCTTCGGCGCGAGGTTCGGGGCATCGAACGTGAGCTTCCCCATCCGGGCGAGCATGAGCGTCGCGTGCGCGAACGTCGGCGCGCGGAAGAAGATCCATGCGAAGCAGACGAAGTGGAACGTGAAGAACACGCTGATCAACGTGGCTGGCGTGAAGCGCGGGCGGCCATCGTCGGCGCGCTCCGGACGTGCGCCGGGGCGGCGCTGCCACGCGCGGTTGACCGCGAGCGCGCCGCCATGCAGCGCGCCCCAGATCACGAAGTTCCACGAGGCGCCGTGCCAGAGGCCGCCGAGCACCATGGTGAGCATCAGGTTGCGGTATGTCTTCCACGTGCCATGGCGGTTTCCGCCGAGCGTCACGTAGAGGTAGTCGCGCAGCCACGTGGAGAGCGAGATGTGCCAGCGGCGCCAGAACTCCTGGAGGTTGCGGGACACGTACGGCGCGTCGAAGTTCTGCGGGAGCTCGTACCCGAAGAGCTTCGCGCTCCCGATCGCGACGTCGCTGTAGCCGGAGAAGTCCGCGTAGATCTTGATCGCGTACGCGTAGACGGCGACGAGCACCTCGAGCGACGAGTAGCGCTCCGGATTGTCGAACACGCGGTTGACGAGGTTCAGCCCCAGCGTGTCGCCGATGACGATCTTCTTGCAGAGGCCGGTCGCGATGAGGAAGAGCCCGTGGGCCTTCGTCGCGTCACTCGCCACGGGCGGCGCGGCGAGCTGCGGGAGCATCGACTTCGGCCGGACGATCGGTCCGGCGACGAGGTGCGGGAAGAAGCAGACGAAGAGCAGGTAGTCGAGGTACCGGTCTGCGGGCGGGATCTCCCGGCGGTACACGTCGATCGTGTAGCTCATCGTCTCGAACGTGAAGAACGAGATCCCGAACGGCAGGACGAGCCGCAGGTGCACCGGCGCGACCGTGATGCCGACCCAGCCCATCACGGTCGCGAACGAGTCGACCGCGAAGTCGAAGTACTTGAAGACCGAGAGAACGCCCAGGTAGTAGACGACCGAGCAGAGGAGCAGGAGCTTTCGCGTCGCGGCGTTCTCCGTGCGCCCGAGCATGCGGCCGACGTAGAAGTCGAGCGAGCTCCCGACGAAGATGATGGCGACGCAGAGCAGCGTCCAGCCGAGCGGGCCGAGCGGCACCGCCTGCTCCTTCGCCGCTTCGTACGTCCCTACGAAGTAGAAGACGTAGCTCGCGAGCATCAAGAACAGCGGCCGCGCGAACGAGCGCCGACGCAGCGCCCAGAAGGCGGCGTAGGTGACGAGGAGGAAGACGCCGTAGACGGGGCTGGCGAAGAGCATCGGACGCGCCGATGCCCTTATTGCCTCGTAACGTCGCGCGCGGGCAAGCCCGAGGCGCCCTTATTCGTCTAGCGCGTGGCTCGCTTGCGGAGCGGCAGCTCGAACGACCACACGATGGCGTACGCCGCCGACGCGGCCAGGATCGCAGGAGCCATCGCCCCGGCGATGCGCGACGCCGTCCCCGACATCGCGAGGACGAGGAGCGTCAGGCTCGCGAAGAACACGAGCGCCCAGATCACGAGCGGCACGAATCGGCGGAGATGACGCGTGACGGACGCGAAGCACGCGCCGACGAGCGCGCCGAGGGCGGCGGCGGTCACGTAGGCGATCGCCATGGCCACTTCCGTCGGCTGACCCCACCCGGCGGCGGCATGCGCAAGCCCCGGCTCGATGCGGGCACGCTCTGCAAAGTGGACTATGGCGAAGGCGACCGGGCCGGCCGCGATCCCCATGAGACCTCCAGCCATCGCCGGAGACATGCGGTCCCGCGCTTCGAGATCGTCGGCATGGAGCCGCACCGAATTCGTGTCCGGTTCTGCCTCGATCGGTGTGGGCCGCCGGTTCACACGGCGGACGAGCGGAAGCGGAATCTCGTCGTCTTCGTAAGCGTGAGCCATGGCGGCCCGGGAAGCTGCACGTCCTGGTCCAGCTCGCGTACAGTAGAGGTAGAACTTGCCAGGCGCGGCATGTTGCTGCGGCGCGGCCCGCGTTCTAGAGGACGAGCGTGCAGACTCCGGCACCTCCCGCACCGCCCGCTGGCTCCGGCGCCGCCAAGAGCCCGCGCGTCTCGAAGACCTCGATCGCGATTGGCGTGATGCTGGTCCTCCTCGCGGTGCCGTACGCGTCGCCGAAGCTCGCGGGCTACCGCGTGGCACCCGCGCCGTGGGAGCCGGACGTGACCGCCGAAGCAGCGACGAACGTAGCGGCGCCGCCGATCGCGCGCACGGAGCTCACGCAAGGCGAGACCACGCTGAAGGCCTCGAAGAACGAAGCGACCGTCACGAACGCGCTCCCCGATACGCCGCGCGCGCCGCTCGACGCGAACGCGCTCGCGAAGACGAAGGGCTCGATCGCGGTGGAAGACGCGACGGGCACCGCGCTCGACGCGTTCTACACGTCGCTCGCGAAGACGAAGGCGAAGAAGCCCGGCGCCGTCACGCGCGTCCTCCACTACGGCGACAGCGTGATCACGAGCGATTACATCTCGGGGACGATGCGGCGGAAGCTGCAGGCCGCGCTCGGCGACTCCGGCCACGGCTTCCTCCTCGTGGCGAACCCTTGGGAGTGGTACTTCCACAACGACGTCGTCCACGGCGCGTCCGAGGGCTGGAGCTCGAGCCGCATCACCGGGCCGCTCACGCGCGACGGCATGTACGGGCTCGGCGGCGTGACGTTCACGGGCAGCCCCGGCGCGAGCGCGTTCTTCGGCACGGCAGACCGCGGGACCTACGGCAAGAAGGTCTCCCGCTTCGACGTCTACTACCTGGAGACGCAGAGCGGAGGCGAGGTCGAGGCCAAGGTCGGCTCGACCGTCGAGCGCTTCTCGACGAAGGGCGAGGACAAGGTCTCGAGGATCAAGTCGATCACCGTGCCCGACGGCGAGGCTCGCCTCAACCTGCGCGTCGTGTCTGGCAGCCCGCGCCTCTTCGGCGTCGCCCTCGAGCGCGACGAGACCGGTGTCGTCTACGACGCGCTCGGAGCGAACGGCGCGCGCGCCGAGCTCTTGAACGGCATCAACGCCGCGCACTGGGGTGAGCAGATGGCGCTCCGCAAGCCCGCGCTCATCGTGCTCCAGTACGGCACGAACGAGAGCGAGGCGCCCGGCCTTGCCGCCGACTACGAGCGCACGCTCGGCGCCGTCGTCGCGAAGCTGAAAGCCGCTGCACCGAAGGCGTCGATCCTCATCGCGGCGCCGCTCGACCGCGCAGAGAACGCGGAGGGCGGCACGCGCACGAAGCCCATCATCAAGAAGCTCGTCGCGGCGCAGAAGAACGTCGCGAAGGAAAGCGGCGTCGCCTTCTGGAACACCTTCGAGGCGATGGGCGGCGAGGGCTCGATGGCGGCGTGGATGAAGAAGGGCCTCGCCGGCGGTGACCTCACGCACCCCACGCCGGCGGGCGCGGAGGTCATCGGCAAGCTCTTCGACGATGCGTTGATGACGGGCTTCGAAGCATGGCTCTCGCGTCATCCCGACGCGGGCAAGTAGCTACCGCGCCGTGCTCGCGCAGCGGAAGCCGATGCCGTGGCTCCGCTTTGACTCCGCGTCTTTGTAGCGGAACGTCGGACGCACCCACGCGGGATGCGCGCCGTTCCACGCGCCGCCACGGATGACGCGCTCGTCACCCACGTCCGGACCGTGCGGGTCGACGGCATCTGCTCCGGAATACTCGCCGTAGCGATCGCCGACCCACTCCCAGACGTTGCCGACGATGTCGAGCACGCCGTAGCGTGACGCGCCCTTGGGGAAGCTCCCCACCGGCGCGGTCGCCGCGAAGCCGTCGTCGCCCTCGTACATCGCGTCGAGCGCGGTTCGATGCTTCGCGCCCCAGCGGGTGCACTCGCTTCCGCATGCGTTGAGGAGCGAAGGGGAGGGTGGCTCGTCACCCCAAGGATACGTGCGGCCGTCCTGCCCGCGCGCGGCGAGCTCCCACTCCGCTTCGCTCGGCAGCCTTCGTCCTTGCGCGCGGCAGTAGGCGTCGGCGAGCGTCCAGTCGACGCAGTTCACGGGATGATTCGCGCGTGCGACGGGATCGCTCGCGTTGCAGAGAGGGTCGTACGTCGTCCGCTCGGCTGCGGTGATGCCGTCCCAGTCGTTCGTCGTCGGCGCTTCGCGACAGGCGCCGGCCTGGCTGCACCGCCGGTACGCAGCGACGGTCACCTCCGTGCGATCGATGCAGAATGCATGCAGCGTGACCTTGTGCGCCGGCTTCTCGAAGTCGAGCGCCTCCTTCTCGTCGGACCCCATGAAGAAGCTGCCGCCGGGGATCAGCGCCATGTCCGCGTCGCACGGCGGGGCCGGTGCGGGTGCCGCGGAGGGCGGCGCCGAGGCCGACGAGACGGGAACGACCGCGGCCACGGGGCCAACCGGCGGCGCAGAGGCGAGCGTGCGCGAGTACACGAGCGTGCCGACGGCCAGCACCGCGGCGGTGACGGCGGCGAGCGCGAGTGCCGGCCGCTTGTCCGCGCGGATGGTGGTTCGGTGCCGTCCCGTCGTCGACACCGGACGCAGGCTGCTCGACGCGTCCGCAGACTTGTCACTCGCCGCCCGGAGGACGACGGGCCCGTGCAGCCTCGCCGTCGCCATGCGCATCGTCGAAGACCGGCGGCCGACCTCGAGACCGGCGGCCGCGCGAAGGTCCGTCCAGAACTCCTCGACCGTCGCGTAGCGGTTCGACGTATGCACGGCGACGGCGCGGGCGAACACGGCAGCCACTTCCGCGGAGACCTCGACACCAGGGACGCTCAGCGTCGGCCGCGTGTCTTCGGAGCACGCGCGTGCCGCGAGCTCCGGGAGGTCGCCGTCACCGAGCGGGATCATGCCCGTCGCCGTCTCGGCGAGGACGAGCGCGAGGCCGAAGACGTCCGTCCACGGGCCGGTCGCGCCGTACGCTCGCGAGAACTGCTCGGGCGCGCCGTACGCGGGGGTGAAGGCGGTGAATGCGCTGGCGGTGCGCCGGAAGCCGCGCTCGAGCGCGTGCACGTCGGAGACGACCTTCGCGATGCCGAAGTCGAGCACCTTAGTCGTGGGCTCGTCGTCCGGGCCGGCAGCGACGACGAAGAGATTGCCCGGCTTCACGTCGCGATGGGCGATCCCGCTCCGATGCGCCAGGGCGAGCGCACGTGCGACGGGATCGAGCAGCTCGATCGCGGCGACCACACCGCGCGGGGCCGCGCCGCGTGCGCGCTCGTCTTCCAGCATCGCGTCGAGCGTCTGACCCTCGAGCCACTCGAGGACGAGGTACGGAGCCCACACGTCGGACGCCGTCGCTATCGTCCCGAAGTCGCGCGCCTGGACGATCGCGCTCGTGCGCTCCGACAGCGAGGCGAGGATCCGCGCCTCCGTCACGAGCTGGTTCATGAGGAGGTCGCGATTGCCCTGCGACGTCTCGCCGAGGGACCGCACCACCTTCACGGCGACGCGCCGCTGCCACGTGAGATCTGTCGCGCGGTACACGACCGCGGTCCCGCCGGTGCCCGCGACTTCGAGGAGGTCGTACTTGCCGTCGACGATGCGACCGACGAGGCCCAGCGGGTCGTGCATGGCCATGGCGTTCAGCTCCTCGCGCGTTCGGCTCGTCCCAGCGTGCGCGCCCTGCGGGCGGGATGGGCCTACGCGTCAGAGTCGCGACGGTTTCGAAACGTGCCCGTCTTCGAAGATCGCGGCGTCGATTTCTACGCTCGCGCGTCGGTTCGCCGCCGTCGGGCGCGACCTCGTGACTCACTCCGCGACGTCGGACGGCGTGCTTGCAGGCAGCGTGCTCGGCGGAGGAGCAGGCTCGAGCGCGCGCGGCGCCGTCGTCGGGGGCAGCCCTTGCTCGCGGCGCCAGGTAGCGTACGCGCGCATGATGTCGGACGAGAACGAGCTCCCGAGCTGCGCGTAGCCGTCGCGTGTAAGGTGCACGCGATCCTTCTGCGCGCGGGCGGGCTCTTCGAGCGCCCAGCCGGCAACGGTGCCCTCGCCTCCCATCGCCGCGAGCTGATCGTAGAACGCGCAGCCCGCCGCTTCTGCGACGCGCCGCTGCGAGCGGATGATCTCGAGGAGCTTCGGCGAGGTCACCCATCCGTCGGCGGTCTGGACCGCGCGATCGGGGGGGCCCATGAGGAGGCACGACGCCGATGGCACGGCGCGCGCGACGCGGCCGAGGAGGTCGACGCGCTGCCGCTCGTAGGTCGCGGGTGGAACGCTCTCGTCGGTCGACTCGTTCGTGCCGTACGCGAGCACCACCATCGACGGTGCGCGGTGACGGAGCTGCTCGCCCCAGTGCTGTTCGTTCCACTGCAGGCAGGTCGTCACGCGTGCGCCGTTGATGCCGAGCGCGTCGAGGACGACGCCGTGCTGCGCGCGATCGAGAGAGACGCCGAACACGCGGACGTCACCGTCCCCCGTCGCGCGGACCTCGAGCTGGTGAGCGGTGCTCTCCGCGACGTCGAACGTGCGATACGCGCTCGTCGTGCGCTCTCCGCGCGTCGCGATGCGGACGACGCGCACGCCGTCGACGAAGACGTCGAAGGAGCCGCCGTTCGGCTGCTCGAGGTACGCGACCTCGGTCCGTGCCGTGCGCGCGTTGATGTCCGTCCACGCGCGAGCGCCGTGCTGGCGCGTCTCGAGACCGATCCCGGCGAGGCCATAGAGACCGTCGCCGGAGAACTTTCCCTTCTCGAGCTTGCCGCGCTCCGGCGTCCACTCGTTCGACATGCCGACGCGGACGCCCTCTTGCACCCAGCGCTTCCACGGCCGGCCGATCGCCACGAAGCCGCGCCCACCGTCGCCGAACCGTGCTTGCAGCGCGCGCCGGATGACCGCCGTCTCGATGTCGGCCGCGGTGTGGGAATCGCCGAACTGCACGATCCGTACGTCTTCTTGCGCTTGCCCGGCCTCGAGGCGCGCGAGCGTCTCGAAGAACCGCCGCAGGGCGGCGGGCCGTTCGAGGGCACCGACGACGCCCGTGCGCGTCGCCGAAGCGATCTCGACGGGGGTCTCGGCGAGGCGCTCGGACGGCTTCGGCGGCTCGCCCTTGCCGAGCGCATCGCCGGGCGCTGCCGTCTTCGACTTCGCGACCGCATCGCCGCAGCCGCTCGCGCCTGCCGCGCAGGCCACGTACGCCCCTAGGGCGACGAAGACGGTGGCAGCGACGGAACGGCGCACAGCGCTTCAATCCTGGCACGAGATGCGGAGCGGCGGAAGTTTGTCTAGCGTGGGTCCGTGACCGAAGGCGACGACACGGCGGAAGCGCAGAGCGGCAAGCGCCCCGCGCGCGTCCCCTCGGTACCGCCGCGTGCGTCCGTTCCACCCCGGCCTTCGCTCGCACCCCGGCGATCCCAGCCTCCGCGCGCGCATCCCGCTCGCGTCGCGGCGCGGGTCGCCTTCGCCGTCGCCTGGGTCGCGCTCCAGCTCGTGCTCGTGCTCACCGCGGACCGGAGGCCGGATGGCGCGTTCGGCTTCCGTATGTTCAACGAGTCGAGCACGATCCGCGTGTCGCTCTTCCGGGAGGTGGCCTCCGCGGACGGAGCGCGCGTCCGCGTGGACGACGGCACGTGGACGGCGCGTGACGCGAGCGGCACGCCGAGGAGCTTCCGCTGGGTCGATCGCGTCCGCCGCCCCGAGCTCGCCGTGTTCGACCGCGAGATCTCCGCGTCGTACGGGGCGAGCGCGCAGCTGTCGCGATTCCAAGCGGCGCTCGACGACGTCGCCGCGCACATCCACGACGACGACGAGACGCGTCGCCTGCTGCTCGACGTGGTCGTTCGCCGCAACGGACGCGAGCCCGAAGTGGTCCACCTCGTCAGCGCCGAGCGCGCGGTGGGCGGTGGCACCCGCGCGCGCGGCCCGGCCGGAGGCCGCTGACGTGCTCTCGTTCGTGCGTCGGTTCGCGTGCGAGATCGCCGACGGGTACGCGCTGGGTCCGGTGCGCGCCGCGCTCGGCGCGCTCACCGCGTGGCAATCGGTCGTCGCCGCAAAGGAGCTCGCGGACCTCGGGTACTTCGGCGACGTCTTCCACGTGCCGATGATCCCCGAAGCGCTCGTGCCCTCGCATCGCGCATACGCGATGCTCGTCGCCGCGCGGCTGTGCTTCGGGGTGCTCGCGATGATCGGCGTGTGGGCGCGTCCGGCGCTCGGCCTCTCGGCGCTCATCGGCTTCTGGCTGCTCCTCTGCGACCGCCTACAGTTCCATCACAACCGCTATTCCCTGTGCTGCTACGCGCTGCTCGTCGCGCTCGCGCCGAGCGACCGCTCGTGGCGCGCGAGCGAGCCCGCGGTTCCCGAGCCGCGCGTCGGTTTGTTCTGGCCGGTACGCCTTGCGCAGTTCCAGGTGTCGCTCGTCTACCTCGCATCCGGCGGGTCGAAGCTCCTCGATCCTGACTGGCGGAGCGGCGTCGTCATCGCCGACCGCATCGTCCGGCATGCGCACCTCGCGGTCGCGGCCGGCGTCCCGAAGCGCATCGTCGACACCCTGGCCCAGCGCGACGTGGCGAGCGCGCTCGCGAAGCTCGCCATCATGAGCGAGCTCGTGATCTGCGTCGCGCTGTGGCTGCGGCCCACGCGCGTCGTCGCGCTCTGGTGGGGCGTCTGGTTCCACGTCGTGATCCAGCTGACGACGAAGGTGGAGACGTTCAGCTTGCTGACGCTCGCCATGTACGGCGTCTTCGCGACGCCCGACTACCACGCGCGGAAGCTTCGGTTCGATCCGTCACGCGCGTGGGGACGCACGGCGGGCGCGCTCGTACCTCTGCTCGATTGGCTCGGGCGGTTCGACGTGAAGCCGTGGGAGCCCGACGACCAGTCCGGCCATTCGGTCGTCGTCGTGCGGCGCGACGGCGAACGGGTCACCGGCGTGCGCGCGTTCGCGATGATCGCGCGCTCGATACCGGTGCTCTTCCCGTTCTGGGCGCCCATCGCCCTCGTCGCGAGCTTCACTCGCCAGGGCGATCTCACGACCGCGAGCTGAACGGGCTCAGCCCCATTCGGTGCGCTGCACGACGGGCAGCTGCAACGCGCGCTCGCGGTCGAGATCGAGGTTGCCGACGTGCAGCGCGAGAGGCGTCTGCACCCACTTGTAGATCGACTGGGTGAAGAGCCGCGCGAAGCGGGCGGACCATGCATCGATCAGCTTCGCATCGTGCTCGGGGAACATGACGTGGAGCACCTCGCGAACCTCGCTCGGCGCCATCTTCTCCCCGGCGTAGAGCGCGAAGCACGCGTCGAGCACCGGAAACGGCATGAGGTCTTTCTCGTCTTCCTGGTTGTCGGCGAGCTCCGCCGATGCCGGCTTCTCGAGCGTGAGCGCGATGCCCGGGAGCTTCGTCTTCTCGAGGAGGTAGTCGAGCAAGTAGTTCACGACCGTCTTCGGAACGTTCGCGATCACGCTGAGCGCGCCTTCCATGTCGCCGCCGATGGTCGTGTACCCGACGGCCTTCTCGCTCATGTTGCTCGTCTGCAGGAACAGCCCGGAGGCGCTGTTCGCCCAGGTCCACATGCGCTGCGCGCGGATGCGCGCCTGGATGTTCTGGCGCGCCATCGCACCGAGCGTCTCGCCCGGCTGCAGCATCTTCTCGATGCGCGCGAGCTCGGGCTCGAACGCATCGTCGATCGAAACGACGGCGAAAGGCACGTCCAGATCTTTCGCGGCTTGCTCGGCGGCGGCGTGGGTCTGCTTCGACGAGTACCGCGACGGCATGAAGAAGGCGCGAAGGATCTCCTTCGCCTTGAGCCGCTCGCCGTCCGGGCCGAGCTCGCCGAACCGCTTCGCGACCCAGCGGCGCGCGAGGTAGAGGCACAGCAAGCTGTCGCGACCGCCGGAGAGCGCGACGCCGATGGTCTTGAACGCGCCGGTCTTCTCGAAATAGTCGCCGATGCCGAGCGCGAGCGCGTCGAGGAGGTCCTCGCAGAAGTCTTCGCGCGGCGTCGTCGCCGGCGGAGGTCCTGGCAGGAAGAAGCTGCGGCCGATCGGGATGGGGTACGGAAGGGCCTCGCGCGCGGCGGCGGTCGAGCGGGGCGCCACGACGTGGCGGATTGCGGGCGCGTCTGCTGCGAAGATCTGCTGATCGTCACGCCACGTCGTGTTCTCGTTCCGGAGGCGCTGCGTGCGGTCGAGATCGACGACGACGGACGTGAACTGCTCCCGGTAGCGCTGCGCCTCGAGAACGAGCCGCCCGTTCTGCGCGACGAATCCTCCGCCATCGAACACGAGGCCGTCGTTCGCGCCGACGAGGTTCGTGTAGGCGACGACGACCTGGTTGTCGCCCGCGCGCGTCGCGATCATCTCGCGGCGCGTGGCGACGACGCCGAGGCGAAACGGCGAGGCGGAGAGGTTCAGCACGACCTCCGCGCCGGCGTAGCTGCGCCGACGCATCGGGCCGTCGGGCGACCACATGTCCTCGCACACCTCGAGAGCGACCGTCCCGAAGTCGAAGTCGAAGACGAGATCGCCGAACGGTACGCCATGGATCTGGTCGACCAACCCCGGAGCGCCGCGCGCGAACACGCGCGACTCGTAGAAGACGTTGTACGTCGGGAGCTTCTCCTTCGGCACGACGCCGAGGACCTCGCCGCCGTGAACGAGCGCGGCGGCGTTGTACACGTGCGAGCCGCGCGCGACCGTGAGCCCGATCGCGAACACCGCGGCGAACTCCTTCGTCGCCGCCGCGAAGCGGAGGAGCTCGTTCCACTGCGCGTCGACGAACGCCTGCCAGTGCACCAGATCTTCCGGCGAGTAGCCGGCGATGAGCTGCTCGGGCAGGAGCACGATGGTCGCGCCTGCGCTCGCGGCGTCGCACGCGAGGCCGAGCGCGCGGTCGACGTTCGAGCGGACGGCGCCGACCGTCGTGTTGACGTTCACCACCGCGATGCGGATCAGCCTCATGGCGTCGACGGTAGGCTCTACGTCGCCTCGGCGACAAGCCGATCGATCTCGGCGGCGAGCGCATCGGACGCGACGAGCCGGCGGCGGCCCCCGCCCGAGAGCGAGCGAAGGTCGGCGGGAAGGGCATCGAGCTCCGCCTTCGCACGTGCGCGTGCGGCGGCGAGCGCGGCCCGTGCATCCGTCGCGTGCACGGGGGCGTTCTCGCGCCACACCGGCTCGAGCAGCGGGCGCGCGGCGCTCCCCGGCGACGGCTCCCGCGCGAGCGCGACCAGGTCGTGGTCGTCCGATCGCCACACTTGGAGCTCGCCCGGCAGCGTCGCCTTTCCCGTGCCGAGCGCGACCTTCATCGTCGTACAGCCGTACCCGTTCACCACGAGCTTCGCGACCGCGCCGATGCCGACGGGAGAGTCCGGCGACGCAACGATGTTCTCGCCGACGCCGAAGCCGTCGACCAGGTCGCGCAGCTCGAGCGCGCGGCTTTCGTCGAGAGCGTTCGATACGTAGATCTTCGTGCCGGGCGAGCCGAGCTCGGCGAGGAGCGCGCGGGCGCGCGTGACCGTTTCGGAGGTCACGTTCGAGTCGATCCGGATGGCGCCGAGGTTGCCGCCCGTCGCGAGGACCGCATTGCGGATGCCGCGTTCCGTGTCGTACGTGTCGACGAGCATCGTCGTGGGAAGGCCCCGGAACGTTCGCGCATAGGCGGCGAAGAAGTCACGCTCCGTCTCCGAACGCGACTTGCCTTCGCGCTCGGCCGCCTGCACCGCGAAGTGGTCCATCGTGCCCGTGGTCGTGATGCCCCATCGCGCGAACGCGGCCACGTTCGACGTGCTCGATACGCCGGCCACCCATGCGGCCCACGCCGCGTCGAGCGCCGCGGCCGGATGCGTGCGCCGCTGCCCGAACTCCATGACGCTCTTCCCTCCCGCCGCGAGCACGACGCGAGCGGCCTTCGACGCGACCATCGACATGTGGTTCACGAATCCGAGCCACGGCGTCTCGAGGAGCTTCGCGCGGAGCAGATCGGTGCGGACCTGGAGGAGCGGCGTGTAGATGGACAGCGGCGCGCCTCGTACGACGAGCGGCGTTCCGTCCGTGCGCGAAGCGGGGCCGGCGAAGGCGAGCGAGCCTTCCGGCATGGCGTCGATGCTGCCGACGAAACCTCGAAGAGCGCGAAGGCGCGCGACGACCTCGGGACGCGCGCGCAGAGCGGGACCGATCGCGGCGTGGTGCTCGAGCGCGGCGAGCTCTCCTTCGTCGAGCGACATCTGCGCGGCGTGCTCGAGGATGCGCTGGAGGCCCGAGAACACCACGTAGGCGCGGTTCTTCGGCATCTTCCGGAAGAAGAACGCCATCGTGACCTCGTGCTCGAGGCGGCCCTCGTCGGCGTGCGTGAGCAACGTCGTCAGCTGGTAGGCGTCGATGCCGAGCGTGGGGAGCGTCATTTCCGGTGACGACAGCTTACGCCGACGGCGCGCGCGGCAGCGGGCACGTCCGCGGCAGCGTCATGCGTACGCAGCGCAGAGGCTCTCGTAGACGCCGACGTGCGCGCGAACGCTCGCCTCGATGTCACGGCCATAGCCGCCTCCGAGAGTGACGACGACGGGCACGCCGAGACGCTTCGCGAGGTCCATCACCGCGGCGTCGCGCTGCGCGAGCCCGGCGTGCGTCAGATTCATCCTGCCCAGGCGGTCGCCGGCCAGGCAATCGACGCCCGCTTGATAGAAGAGGATGTCTGGCCCATGCGCCTCGACTTGCTCGAGCGCGGGACGGAGCGCGGCGAGATACGTCGCGTCGTCGCACCCATCCGGCAGGCCGACGTCGAGAGAGCTCTGCTCTTTGTGGAACGGGTAGTTCTTCGCCGCGTGCACGCTCAGCGTGAACACGTCGCGGTCGCCCTCGAAGATGGCCGCGGTGCCGTTCCCCTGGTGCACGTCGAGGTCGACGATAGCCGCGCGCGTGAGCCCGTGGTCGCGTCGCGCGACGGCCACTGCCACCGCGATGTCGTTGAACACGCAGAACCCCTCGCCGCGGTCGCGGAAGGCGTGATGCGTTCCGCCCGCGATGTGACCGGCGGCTCCGTGCGCGGCCGCCCACGACAGCGCAGCGAGCGTGCCGCCCACACTGCGCGTCGCGCGGACCACGAGCGACTCCGACCACGGAAAGCCGAGCCGCCGCACGGCCGCGGTCTCGAGCGTGCCGTCACGAACGGCGCGGACGTACGCCGGGTCGTGAACGAGCAGGAGATCGTCGACGCTCGCCGGCGCGCCGAGCATCAACTTGTCCGCGTGGTCGCGCGCGAGCGCCGCATGGATGCGGTCGTACTTGCCGAGCGGGAACTTGTGCCCCGTCGGCAGCATGAGCGCGTGCATGTTCTCCGTGAAGACGAGGCGCACCGCGCATGATCGTTAGCACGCCGCGCGGAGAGCACACGGCGGGCGGCCACGCACGAGCTCGCGTGCGCCGGTCCGGTCAGGGCGCGGGCGCGGCGGGCGCGGGCGCGACGGGCGGGTCGGGAGCCCAGAGGCTCGCCTCGACGACGTCCGCGATCGTGCGGTAGCGCCGGTAGTACTTCGTGACCTTCACGACGTAGTCGCGCGTCTGGGCGTACGGCGGGATGCCGCCATGGCTCATCACGGCCTGCTCGCCCGCGTTGTACGCAGCGACGGTGAGCTCGAGATCGCCGTTGAACATGTTGGCGAGCACGCGCAGGTAGCGAACGCCGCCGAAGATGTTCTCGCGCGGGTCGTTGATGTCCTTCACCTGCATGCGCTCGGCCGTCTCCGGCATCAGCTGCATGAGGCCGCGCGCGCCGGCGTAGCTGACGGCGCGCGGGTCGTAGTCGCTCTCCACCTTGATGACCGCGCGGACGAGCTGCTCCGGGATCTGGTAGAGCGCTGCGGCCTGACGAATGTGCTCGTCGAAGCGCGTGTACCGCGAAGGGTCGCGGTCTTGAGGTGCGAAGGGCGTGACGCCGGCGCGCACCGTGCCGCCCGCGGCTCGCTCGGCGCTCTTCATGTAAACCTTCGCCTGCGGGTTGCCGCTCGGCCGGTTCGTGAAGTGCACGACGCCGTCGGCATCGGTCCACTGATAGATGTCGGCTGCGGCCGTGAGCGGGATCGCCGAGAGCACGACGCCGACGGCGACGCTCTTCAAGACGGTGGCGGCGGACCGGCGGGCCATGACGTTCGCCTCGGATCGTGCCGGATCCGGCACGCGTTCGCAACTTACCTCCGCGCGGCGTCGCGCGTTCGCGTGAGCAGCAGGCTGCCGATCGTGAGCACCGGATGAGCACATTCGGCGCCGATTCGACCTGGAAAGCGAGCGGACGCGAGCCGTATTCCCGTCGTCGACGCGAAGAGTCGCGGCTGTCCGCGCGCTCTTCCGAGGAGGGCGTATGCGCAAGGTTTGGCTGTCGGGTGTTGGGTTCGTCGTGCTCGTTGCCGTCGCGTGCAGCTCGAAGGAGGAGGGGGCGCCGCCCGCGACGCTGCCCGAAGCGGGCGCCGCGGACACCGGCGCGGCATCGAGCGGCGATCCCACGTGCGACGAAGCGGGTGCGAACTTCGCGAAGAACGCCGCGGCGTGCCTCGGCACCGAAACGGCAGAGTCGGTCGCGCGGCAGTGCAAGAGTGACGTCGACGCCGCGAAGTGCAAAGCAGAGATGCGGAACCTGCGCGCCTGCCAAGCCAAGGGCGCGACGTGCGAGGGGGCCACCCCGGCGGCCGGCGAGTGCGCGGCAGAGGACGCCGCGTACACGGCGTGCGAGCTCCCGGACGGCGGAGGCGACTCGGGCGCGAACGCGTGCAACACCGTCGCGCTCCAGCTCGCGAAGATCGACGCGATCGCCAGCGACGACGATCGCCCGAGCGACACGGGCGGTGCGATGAGCGACGGCACGTATCTGCTCACCGATGCGACGACGTACGACTCGACGACCCCTGCCGGCCAGAAGGTCGGCGTCGTCGGTCGCGAGACCATCGTGATCACCGGGACCAAGATCGCGCGCGCGGTCGAGGACGCTACCGGCCAGGTCTCGCGTTCCACGGGTACGTTCCAGATCAGCGACCTGAGCAACAGCCTTCTGAACGTGATCTACGACTGCCGCTTCCCGGCGGGCGCCAAGATGACGGAGGTGATCTCGTTCACCGTCGTGAACCCGAATCGCTTCACGTTCACGCGCGACGACGGCGGCGTCGTCCACACCATCCTCGGCTACACGAAGCAGTGAGCGCGTGACGAGCTACCGCGCGCGCGGCGTCCCCTCGCGGCGCCACAGCTCTTCGACGAGCTGCTCGATGCCGCGCGCGAGGTGCCGGCGGAACGTGCTGTAGGGGAGGCCGAGCGCCTCCGCGGAATCTTCTTGCGATCGGCCGCGCTCGGCGTGCGCAGCGCGCAGAGCACGGCCGGGGGCATCCGCGACGGCGTTCATCGCGTCGCGGATCACTGCGCCGAGCGCGGCGCCGCGATCGCTCCGCGCTTCGACCAGCGCCGTCGCAGCGAGCGCGTTGGCGCTCAAGCGATTCTCGTCGTGGATCTCGCGTAGCGCGGCACGCACGGCCGCGTCGAACGCCTCGCGGTCGAGGCGCGTCGCGTCCGCGGCGTGGGGCGGCGGCCCGCGCTTCAGGATCGGAATCTGGTCGATCCATTCCAGCGGTCCCAGCCCGCGGCGATCGACGGTCACCATCGTGTGACGCTGCGTCCCGACCACGACCTCGTCGAGGACGAGGGCGCCTACTGCCGCGCGCGACGCGATCGCTGCCTCGTGCGTGCACGTGTGGAACGCGAGCGCGACGCCTTCGGCGACCACCGCATTGACGGTGAGCGCGGCGAGCGCGGCGGTCGTCGCGCAGGGACCTTGGTGCTCGTCGCGGCCCATCCAGTAGCGAACGAGCGACACCCGGCCCGACGGCGGCCCTCGGAACAGCTCCTCGGACTTCCGCCGCGTGTACGCGAGCACCGGGTCGTCGTCCATGCCGCACGCGGCGATGCTGTCGACGAATACGATGAGGACGAAGCCGAGCACCTCGTCGTCCGCTCCGACGACCACGCGGACACCGGCGGGCGCTCGGTCGAGCCACCGCGCCGCGAGGTGTGCCGATGCGTCGCCTTCGTGGCGTCGCGTCATCGCGACGATCGCTTCCTTGTGACGTTCCTCGAGCGCGACGGGGCGACACTCGAAGTCGGGCGGGAGCACGAGGAAACCTCGCGCGGGTGCATCGTTGGGGACGAGGTGTCCGAGCTGCGTGAACGCGCCGTAGACGTCATCGCCCGTCGCCGTCAGATCGTGAACGACGTACGCGCGCGCCTTCCGCACGAGCTCCTCGCGACGACGCGGGTTCCGCCACGCGAGGTTCCGCGCGAGGACCTCGCGCGCGAGCTCGTGGGGGTAGATGCCGTTCGACTGCGCCACCATGAAGCTGAGGCCGCAGAGCCACGCGAAGAGCTCGCGCGCGCGAGACGTGCCGACGAGCTCGCCGATCGCGTCCTCCGTCGTCGTGCGCAGGAGGGTCGCGACCTCGAGCGCATGGCCATGCTCGGCGTCCGGGAGAGACGAGACGAGCTCGTCGCATAGGCGGGCGAGCAGGTCCGGCGAGTCACGGACGCGGAGGGCGACGCCGGGTGCCCGCAGCTGCGCATCCGCGAGCAGCCCGAGCGCGAGCGGGTTGCCTCGCGCGAACGCCAGGAGCTCGGGTTGCGCCTCGGCCGGCACGCCGCGACGGGCGAGCATCTCGCGGGCCTCGTCTTCACGGAGAGGTCTCAGCTCGATCGGGACGATGAGCGAGCCCCATCCGGGCTCGCGGCGCCACCCTGCCGAGGGCGCTCCGCGAATCTCCACGAGCGCGACGACACCCGGCCGGAGCGCGCCGAGGAGCGCGCGTCGCCTCGCGTGCTCGTCGTCACCCGACGCCACGCCGTCGACGAGCAACAGCGCCGGCGAGACTTCGAGCTTCGGCGGTGACGGCGGGGATGGCGCACGAGCGTCGAACACGTGCTCGACGATCGCGATGCCCCGCTCTCTCGCGAGCCGTCGAGCCATCCGGCAGAACGATGATTTGCCGATTCCGGCGCTCCCGTGCACGACGAACACGCGGGTCGTCGCGGCGTCCGAGCCGAGCGCGTCGAGCGCGGCGCGGACGAGCGCGAGCTCGCCCTCGCGATTCACGTACGCGCGCGCGAGCTCTTCGTCCTGCAGCTCCAGGAACGTCCCCACCGCGAGCGGGCATAGACGATCGCGCGAAGCCTCGCAATGGCGACTCGGGGGCGAGCGTGGTGCGTGGACGCGCCCGCACGTGAGGATCGCGCGCGACCCACGTCACCCGGCGGCAGCACGCACATGTCCGCACAATCCTCGGTCCGCCGAGGCGAGGCACGCGGTTCGCTCTAGGGCCGGCGCATGCGCACCGCCCCCATCGTGCTCGCTTCACTCCTCTTCGCGGTTGCTCCGGCGTGCGCGTCCACGGCCGACGGCTCGGGCGACGCCACGCTCGCCGAAGACGATCTCACGGCCGCGACCGCGCGCCGTCTCGGCGTGCCGCTCGAGGTGCTCGCCGGCGTTTTCTACGCGAAGCCGTCCTCGATCGACCAGAGCGGCCTGGGCGTCGTCGTTGCCGGCGGTGTCGCCGTCGCGAAGGGCGCTGGCAGCCAGGCGCTACCGAAAACCACGACGCTCGACGGCGTGCCGTTCGCCGCGCTCGCGTCCGGTCGCGTGAGCATCGGCGCGCCGCTCGGCGGTTCGTTCGCCGCGTTCTTCGACTACGAGGACCTCGTCGTCGATCGCTCCGCCGCGCCGGCGCGCGCGCGTCTCCTCGGGCGGAACGCGCCGCCGCTCTTCGCCCCGGCGGCCATGAAAGAAGGGCTCGCGTGCCGCGTCCTCGGCACCGAGATGGATATGTACGCGCGCGTGCCGCCGAAGGTCACGAGCCTGGAAGGCACCGTCGAGCGCATGAGGGCGGACGTGCAAGCAGGCGCCGTCGCCGCGTACCAGGTCGTCGTGCGTACCAACGTCAGCACGGGCGGCGAGATGAGCGTGCTCGTGTGTGACGGCAAGCTCGCCGGCATCTCCGCCGGCGCAGGCTCGCAGGGCACGACGCACGAGTTCCGCAGCGTCGACGCCGCGTTCGTCACCGCGGCGCAGGCCGCACGCGCAGCGGCAGCCCCGGACTGCCGAAGGCAGGGACGCTGCCGCTAGATCCGCGCGGCCTTCCTTCGCTGCGCGCGCACGATCAGCACGACCACCACCACGAACAGCACGGCGAACACCGCCATTGCGCCACGCTCGATCGTGCGCGCGAGGGCCTCTCGCTCCGCCGCCTGGTCGAGGCACGACGCGGGGAGCGCCGGTGCCCAGAACGTGAGCGGCGTGCAATGGCGGTGGCGGAGCGACAGCCAATCCATCATCGCGGCGACGGTGATGTGCACCAGGAAGCCCTGGTAGATGCTCTTCGTCTTCATGGAGAGCGAGCCCAGGGCGATGCCGGCGACGACCGCGCCGATCGCCTCGAGGTACGGCTTGCCGAAATGGATCATGCAGTACGGCACGGCCATCGCGAAGATGGCGCCGGAGCCGAAGCTCTTTCGGAGCACGCCGATCCAGAACCCCCTGAAGAACATCTCGAGGGCGAAGAACTGCGCGAAGTACATCGCCTCCCACACGAGGAAGTCGAACCAGCTCCGCGTCGCCGTCTTGTAGAACGGGTAGTACGCGCCGAAGTCGGGGCTCGCGCTGACGACGAGCATCGCGGGGACGACGACGGCGAGGAAGAGCCCGTAGATCCAGGCGTGATCGAAGAACCCGCGCGTGCGCAGGCCGAGGTCGAGGATCGAGTCCTCGCGGAACGCGACCTTCCACACCAGAAACGGCAGCGTGTACCCGAAGATGCGGGTGAACGCCCACCATCCGAAGCCGTAGAGCTCGTCGTACTTCACGAGCTGCAGCGTGTGGTTGGGGTCCTTCTTCGCGAGCACCGGGTAGATGGCCTGGTCGAAGAAGACGCGGCCGCCGTAGTACTCCTGCATCGTCAGGATGAGCGCGCAGAGGACGAGCGCGACGAGCGGGCGCGGGTCCGTCTTGCCCTTCGCGAGGATCGCGGCGCGCTCGCGCAGCGCCTGCTCGTCGATCTCCCGCCACGTGTCGCGGAAGAACAGCCAGACGAGAGGGATGATGACGAGGAGCGCCGGGATCGGCAGGAGCGGCTTCACCGACTCGACGAAGCCGGCGAGACCCGTCAGGTCCTTCGGCTGCGTGAAGGGTGGGACGGGGCGGAACAGCTCGGCGAGCACGAGACGGCAGCTCCGAGGGCTCAGCGTGCCTGAGCGGTCTCGGCGGCGCGGGTGAGGCGCGCGAGCGAGACGTCACGACCGAGCACGAAGAGCACCTGGTACAGGCCGGGGCTCGTGGTCCGCCCCGTGAGCGCGACGCGCACCGGCTGCCCGATGGCCTTCATCTCGAGACCCGCCTCGGCGAGCCACGCGGTGACCTTCGCCTCGAGATCGGCTTCGGTCCACTCCGTCGACGCGGCGATCGCGTCGCGGAAGCCCGTGAGCTTCGCGGCCGCGTCTTTGACGAGGAACTTGTCGGCGGCCTTCTCGTCCATCGCCGGCGGCTCGCGGAAGAACGGGTCGAGCATTTCGGCGGCCTGCACGTACGTCGTCGCGCGTTCGCGAATGGTGTAGAGCGCACGCTTCACGCGCTGCACGTCGAGCCCGGCGAGGCCGCGTGCCTCGAGGAAGGGGAGCGTACGCTCCGCGTAGTCTTCGGCGGCGACGAGGCGTTCGGTCTTCAGGTGCTCGTGGTTGATCGAAAGGAACTTCTTCGCGTCGAACTTCCCGTCGCCGCGCCCGCAGGCCTCCCACGAGAACGCCTGCACGAGCTCCTCTTTCGAGAAGACCTCCTGATCGCCGTGCGACCAGCCGAAGCGCGCGAGGTAGTTCAGGACGGCGTTCGGCGCGTAACCCGTGTCCTTGTACTCGGTGACGCTGACGGCGCCGTGCCGCTTCGAGAGCTTCTCGCCGCTCGGCGCGAGCATCATCGGGAGGTGCGCGAACTCGGGGCGCTTCGCCCCGAAGGCCTCGTAGAGCATGATCTGCGGCGGCGTGTTGATCATGTGATCACGACCGCGAGCGACGAGCGTGATCTCCATCGTCATGTCGTCGACGACGGCGCCGAAGTTGTAGAGCGGCACGCCGTCGGAGCGGAGGAGCACGAAGTCTTGCTGCTCGATGTTCGGCGTCGTGATCTCGCCGAAGACCTTGTCGACGTAGGTGACCGAGCCGGAGCGGTCGGTCTTGAAGCGCACGACGTAAGGGCGATCCGGCTCGTCGCTGCGCGTGCGGCACGTGCCCGGGTACTTGAACTGCGCCTTCGGGTCCTGCTTCTTCAGCGCCTCGCGCTGCGCGTCGAGCTCTTCTTTCGTGCAGAAGCAGCGGAACGCCTTTCCGGCGCGTACGAGCTCCTCGGCCTTCGCTTTGTAGAGAGAGAGCCGCTCCATCTGCGTGTACGGGCCGTACTTTCCGGAGGTGCCCGGGCCCTCGTCCCAGTCGAGCCCGAGCCACTTCATCGACTCGAAGATGATGTTCCGGCTCGCGTCCGTCGAACGCTCCTGGTCCGTGTCTTCGATGCGGAGGACGAACGTGCCGCCGGTCTTCCGAGCCCAGAGCCAGTTGAACAGCGCCGTGCGGACGCCGCCGATGTGGAGATATCCGGTCGGTGAAGGGGCGAAACGCAGCCGCGGCCTATCCATCGCGCGCCACTATTACCACGGCTCTCGGCGCGGAGAGGCTCAGCGATACGGCGAGCCGCCCTGGCTCGCGATCGTCATCGCGAGGAGGTGCGCGAGCAGATCCATCCCTTCGCTCGAGGTGCGGACGCCTCCCTCGGCGAGGCGCTCGGCGACCCGGCGGCGGACGAGGCGGTCGTCGAACACGGCCGTCGGCGCGGACGACCTCACGCGCGTGAGGAGCCGCGTGAAGTTCGCGACGGCGACGTTCGTTCGCTCTTCGCCGAGACCCACGTAGCTCGTGTGGCGCTCGCGCAAGAACCACGGGCGCTCGCCGCTGCGCCGGAAGAAGTAGGCGACGTGCTCCCGATCCTCGACCTTGGAGACGACGGCGCGGAGGATCGCGTAGACGTCCCCGTACGGCAGGAGGTCGCCGGTCGATTCGCGGCGGATGCCATCGGCGTCGAGCCGGAAGTCGTCGATGCGCGTCATGCGCGAGCTGGGGACGAACTGCTCCTCGTCGAACACGTGGGCGCCGTGCCCTCGGCTGCGGAGCGCGCCCACCACGTCGAGCGCGCGATCGCGGTCGGGCGTCGTCAGCAGCACGCACGGAGGCCGCGTTGCGAGCGCGAGGCGCGCTTCGTACGGGGTGAGCCCGAGCCGCGGCGCGATGATGTCGGCCTCCACGCTCCCGGGCCGCGCGAGATGCGCGACGAACGCGACGAACACCTCCGGAGGGTAGCCGTCGGCGCAGCTCGTTCGCTACCCTCGCGCGCCGTGACGGAGGTGAGCCGAGCCGTGATGGCACGCCTGGAGGAGCTCTCCGTCCGGGAGATCGTCGCCGCCGCGGCCGCGTCGGGCGCGCCGTGGCCCGTGCGTCGTGCGGTCGAGCTCGCCGCGCGGATCCCGAGCCGACGTCTCGGCGTGCTCCTCGCGAGATTCGACGCGGACGTCGCCGCGAGTGGCCTCTCCGCGGCGGCTTCGGCCGTGCTGCGCCGCCTCGGTGCGCGCGTGCGGGTCGAAGGCACGCCTCCGCTGCGCGGCGCCGCGCTCGTCGTGACCAACCATCCCGGCGCCTACGATGCGCTCGCCACGATGGCCGCCCTCGAGCGTGACGACGTCGCGCTCGTCGCCGCGGAGCGACCTTTCTTGCGTGCGATGCCGCACGTCGGCGAGCACCTCGTGCTCGTCGCGGAAGGAGAAGGCACCGCCGCTGCGCGTGCGGCGGGGCTCCGGCGCGCCGTCGACCGGCTCGCGGCGGGGCACGTGCTCGTGCAGTTCGGCGCCGGCGCGATCGAGCCGGATGCCCGGTTCGAGCGCGATGGCGATCTCCTCGGCACGTGGATGGCGGGCACGGGGCTCCTCGCGGGAAGGGCCGTCGCGTCGGGCGCGCGCGTGATTCCTGCGTTCGTCGACGGCGTGCATTCCCCGCGCGCGAAGCGGCTGCCCTTCGTTCGCGCCGCCGAACGGAGGGGCATCACCACCATCGCGCCGCTCGTGCAAGCGACGGTGCCGGGCTTCCGCGACGTCGACGTTTGCGTGCGCTTCGGCGAAGCGATGTCCGAGCACGCGCTCCGCGCGGCGCGTGACTCGAACGCGCGTACGCTCCTCGTACGCGACGCCGTCGCCCAGCTCGGCGCACGTGCACGCGCGGCGCGGTGACGCCCGTGATCAGGGCGCGGTCGCGCCGTGGAGCAGCGCGGCGCGGAACGCATCGACGCACCCTTGCCACGTCGGCATCTTCGGCGCGGCCGCTTCCGCCGCGCTCCGCAGCGACGCTCGGAACGCGGGCTCGGTCGTCAGGCGGCGAAGCGCGGCGACGAGGTCGAGATCGCTGTCGACGAGCACAGCCGCCTCGCGACAGCGCGAGAGCGCCTCCTCGAGGCCGGGCGTACGCGCCGCGACGACGGGCACACCTGCGTGCACCGCCTCCGTCGCCGCGATGCCCCAGCCCTCGAGCGACGAAGGAAGGACGAGAGCGTCGGCCGCCGCGAGGTGCGCGGCGACACCGTCGTCGCCGGCTTCTCCGGCGAGCACGACGCGCGCGTCGAGCTTGTGGGCCGAGACGGCGCGGCGCACGAGCCCGACGTAGGCCGCGTCGCGATCGGTGCTGCCGACCAGCGTGAGGCGCGCCGTCGTCGACGCGGTCGTCGCCGTCGCGGCAGCAAACGCGCGTACGAGCTCGAGGACGCGCTTCCGGGGAATGACGGAGCCGAGGAACACGACGTTCGTAGGTGCACCGTCGGCGGCGGCTTCGCGAGGAGCCCTCGCCAAGCGATCGGCGCCCGGGATCGCGACGTCGATCACCGGCATCCCGCCGCGTTCGGACCCCGACAGCTCCGCGAGCAGGCGTGCCCGCGTCGCCTCGCTCGTCGTGAGCACGCGATCGGCCGCGTCGATCGCGAGGTGCTCCGCGCGACGCGCGAACCAACGCTTTCGCGGCGAGAGCTCCTCTTCCCACGCGGTGAGGTGGTGCACGAGGAGGAAACGGCGCGTGCGCGTCCGGCGGAGGAGCGGGAACGCCGCGGCGAGCTCGCGGAAGCAGAGCTCGTCTCCCACGACCACGTCGGGACGCGTGCGCCGGAGGTCCCGCCCCAGGCGAAGGCCGTTGGCGACGCCGGTGCCGATCGCGAGCGGCGTGCGCGCCGGAGGAGGCGGAAGCGACCACACCCGCACGTCGTCACCCGCGCGCCGGAGCCCATCGACGACGAGCCGATCGTAGATGGTGCCTCCGGTGCGCTGGGCGAGATCGCCGTAGAGCACCCACGCGATGCGCACGTCGGCCCCGGGCTCAGAGCGCGCGTTCGAACGACGCGAACGCGACGGGCGACTCTCGCAGCAAGACGCGTAGCGTGGCGCCCGCGGTGGCGCGTGCGTCCGCCGGCAGCTCGGCGAACGCGCGCGCGAGCTCGCCGGCCACGTGCTCCGCGATTCGCTCCGTCGTCGACGTGCGATTCGGGAACGCGGGGTGGTCGTCGAGACAGCGGTAGTCGAGCTCGTCGAGCACGCGCCGGAGAATCGTGCGCATGGCGCCGATGTCCATGACGACGTGGTGCTCGTTCAGCGAGGGCGCCCGTACCTCCGCCTCGATCGCGTACGTCGCGCCGTGGAGGCGTTGCGCGGGCCCGAACGTCGGGTCCGAGAAGCTGTGCGCGATCATCACGTGGTCCGAGACGCCGACCGAGAACATGCCCTCACCGATACACGAACACGTGCGCGGGCGGCACATCCTCGTCGGCGTCGAGCCGTGCATACAGCTCCGGAGCGCTCGCGAACGGCGTCGGCGCATCGAACAGCGCATCGAGCGCGGGCTCGTGCAGCAGCGCGGCGACGAGCTCCCATCGCCGGTCGTAGTCCCAGCGCGCGCGCAGGCGTGGCGGCAGGGTCGACACCTGGCTCGCGCGAAGCGTGAGGCGCCGGCGGTGGAACGCATCGCCGAGGTCCACCGCTGCGCGGCGCGCGCCGTAGAACGACGCCACGACGACGCGCGCTTCGGGCCGACACCAGGCGATCGCCGCGTCGAGCATCGTCGGTGTGCCCGTCGCCTCGATCACGACGTCGGCCGTTGCATCGGGCTCGGCGGCTGCGAGCACCTTCGCTCCGGCGCCGAGGAGCGTGGACGCGGCAGCTCTGCGTTTTTCTCTCGGCTCGACGAGCACGACGCGCGCGCCCGACTGCGCGAGCATCCATGCGGTGAGGATCCCCACCACCCCGCCGCCGAGCACGACGGCGTGCTCTCCGAGAGCGACCTCGGCATCCCATGCGCAGGTGATCGCGGTCTCCAGGTTCGCCGCGAGCACTCCGCGCAGCACAGGGACGTCGTCTGGTAACGTCCTCGTGCGCGCGACGGGCAACGTGTGGGCCTCGCCGTGCGGGGCGAGCGCGAAGATGCGGCGGCCGCGCGGTGCGTCGCCGCGGACGACCTCGCCGACCCACGCGTAGCCGTAGCGGCATGGATACCCGGCGGCGCCTTCGACGCTCGGATCGAAGACGTCGGGCCCCTCACCTCGATAGAGGAGGAGCTCGGTGCCTTGGCTTACCCCCGATGCGAGCGCGTGGACGAGGACCTCGCCTTGCGCCGGCGCGCGGGCAGGCTCCTCGCGCAGCTCCAGGCGGCGCGGTCCAAGGAACCAGAGCGCGCGCGCCGCGGCGAGGGACGGAGGCTCACCCATGCACGACGTCGCCGCACACGAGCACGTTCGCGCCGAGCCGCTCGACCGTCACGTTGGCGAGCGAGGGGGCTTCACCGACGGTGGTGACGCCGAGCGGCCCGAGCGTCGGCGTGCCGGGATCGCCCAGCAGCCGCGTGGCGATCTCGACCCGCATCTTGTCGACGCGCCGCGCGCGCAAAAACGAGGTGACCACGCGCGCGCCCCCTTCGACGAGGAGGCGACGAATGCCGCGCTTCGCGAGGATGGCGAGCGCGCCGTCGATGGAGACGCGTCCGTCGTCCGAACGGGGCGCGATCGCGACGGCGACGCCCATTCGCTCGAGCGCAAGCCGCGCCTCGTCGTCGGCGAGCCCTTCGGCACCGATGACGAGCGCGCGCGGCCCGCCCTCGTGCGGACCCTCGAGCACGCGCGCGTCACGAGCGATCGCGAGGGTCGACGCGAGGACGACGCGCAGCGGGTCGCGCCCGGCGACCTCGCGAACGGTGAGGCGCGGGTCGTCGATGCGCACCGTGCTCGACCCCACGAGCACGGCGTCGTTCGCTGCCCGCGCCTCGTGCGCGCACGCGCGGCCTTCCGGCGTGCTCAGCGGCGTCGACGTCGCGGCGAGCCCGAGCCGGCCGTCGAGCGACTGCGCGAGATGCACGGTGACGATCGGCCGTTCAGCCACGGACCCTACACTAGCGGTTTTCTCGCGCGCGGCGACTCACCAGCGATTGCAGGTGTACGAGGAAAGCACCGGCGCGAGGAACCCTTTGCAGCGAACGCGCACGCTCTTCATCGTCCACTCGACGTTCGGTCGCGCGCGCTCGAACACGTCCTTCGCTCCGCCCGTCTCGACGAGGAAGAGGCGCCCCTGCGCGGGGAAGATGGCGATCCAGTAGACGTACGGCTTGTCGTCTTCGTCGTGACCGAACTGGAGGAGCCGCCCGCGCGTGCCATCCGCGGACGTGACCTCTTTGCTGTCGAGGAGCGCGTACCCGGACACGTCGCGGAGCTGCAGCGTGATCGCCTGCGTCCAGAACGGGAGGTCGCCGCGGCGCTCGTCTTCGACGACGCGTACGCCGACGACGACACCTTCCGGCGTGGTCGCCCGCCAGTCGTACGTGACCTGGTTCTCGAGCGCGACGAACCCGGGCGCGGTCTTCACGTCGAAAGGACGACCACAGGCGGCGGTCGACAGGCCGAGGGCGAGAGCGAGCGCGATGCCTAGGGAGCGCGCGATCATCACTTCACCTCGTCGAGCTGGAGGAGGGAGGGCAGGCCCAGTGAGCCGAGCCACGGGAAGGGGAGGCGGATGCGCGTGGTCTGGATGCTGGAGCCGCGCGCCTCGAACGTCACGGTGATCGTCGAGTAGGCGATGCGGTCCTTCAGCAGCTTCAGCTTTCCCTCGAGGAGCTCGAGCTCCTCGGTGACGCGGCGCATCTCCTTCTCGATCTCGAGCGCCTCTTTGACGCTCGCCTTGTCGAGGAGCTGCTTCAGGCGCACCTGCATCGCGCGCGCGTTCTTGATGCGGATCTCGACGTCGACGTACTCGTCGGTGACGTCTTGCGCCTGGACGTCGCGATGGAGAACGTCGCCGATCTTGTCGATCGCCGAGAGCGTCGGCTCGAAGCGTGCGCGAGGAACGCGGACCGTGATCTCGCGATCGCGCTTCACGGCGAGGTAGCCGCCCATGTCGCGCGCGACCTTCTCGACGGCGGCGACGCCTTGCTCGACCTGGTAGACGGCCATCGTCACCTGCGCCGTGTAGACGAGGAACGCCGTGTCGTGCGCCGCCTCCTCGCGCGCAGTGTCCGTCTTCTTTTCGCCGGGGCCGGCTCCCGGCGTCGTGGCCGGAGCGCCGGGCGGAGGTGGCGGAGGCGGAGGCGCCTTCGGCGGCGCGGCGCCGCCGGCCGGAGCCGCGAGATCGTTGCCGCGGTACGCGGGCGCTGGCTCGGGCATCGCATCGGCTTGGTCGGCGATGCCGTCGTGGTCGTAGTCCGCCTCTGCGGAAGCCTTCAGCTCACCACGTCCGGCGGCCGTGCGCGTGCTGTTCGGAGAGCGCGCCGGCGGTCCGGCAGCACACGCGGAGAGAAGCGCGGCCGCGAGGGCGAGGCAGCCCGCGCGTTCGGCGGCGGCGCGGAAACGCGTTCGCAGGCCGAGCGGCGGGAGCCGGGCGTGAGCGTGGCACGTCGATGCCGTCATGGTGTCCCTCCTGGGCGGCATGAGAACGCCCCTCGGCGCCCGACCTTACACGACTCCGCCGCGCTTGCGGGGGGCTGGCCCCTCTGGTACTTCGGCCGGCCTACCCCGCCGCGCGAGTCATCTCGCGCACCCTCAGGAGAGAGATCATGAAGAGCCCGCTTTCGATCATCAAAGACAAGTTCGGTGGCAAGGAGAAGCTCGTCGCCGAGCTCGAGAAGCTCACGAACGACGGCGACCTCTGGGTCTCGCGCACGAACAAGGACAAGGGCCTCGCGCACGTCTCGAACGCGAAGCTCCTCCGCCTCCAGGCGACGTTCGCCGCGGTGAAGGAGAAGTTCGGCACGCGCGCGAAGCTGATCGACGCGATCTGCGACATGGAGAAGCGCGCGAAGGACGAGGGCTTCAAGGCCCGTCTCGGCGCGTACCCGGTCCCCCGCCTCTGGGACATGTACAAGGCGGCAACGAGGCGCACGGGTGCGGCCGCGGCCGCAGCGAAGCCGCGCGCGCCGAAGAAGGCCGCTGCTCCGAAGAAGGTCGCTCCGGCAGTGCCGCAGAAGAGCGCTGCCGCGAAGAAGAGCGCCGCGAAGAAGGCCGCCAAGAAGCGCTGAGTAGAGCGGAAATATTTCGCTCTTGCGAAGGCGTCGCCGCGAGTAAGCTCGCGCGCGACGCCTTTTCGATTTCGAAAGAGGAAACGCGCGAACGATGAGCGACAAGAGCCAGAAGAAGAAGAAGCAGCAGCACCGCCCCGGCCACATCGAGATGGGCGACAGCGGGTTCCCGGTGATGAGCGAGATGTTCGTGCCGAAGGCCATCTTCTTCACGAACGGCGTCGGCGTTCACAAAGACCGGCTCTCGTCGTTCGAGCTCGCCCTCCGTGACGCCGGAATCGAGAAGGCGAACCTCGTGACGGTCAGCTCGATCTTCCCGCCGCACTGCCGCGAGATCAGCCGCAAAGAAGGCCAGAAGCTCATCATGCCGGGACAGATCGTCCACTGCGTGATGGCGCGCCAGGACACGAACGAGCCGAACCGGCTCATCGCCGCTTCGATCGGGCTCGCGCGTCCGAGCGACCCCAACCAGTACGGCTACCTCTCGGAGCACCATAGCTACGGCGAGACGGCGAAGAAGGCCGGCGAGTACGCCGAAGACCTCGCCGCGACGATGCTCGCGACGACGCTCGGCATCGAGTTCGACACCGAGCGCGCGTGGAGTGAGCGCGAACAGGCGTTCAAGCTCGAGAAGAGCTTCCTCAAGACCCGCAACGTCGTGCAGAGCGCGGAAGGTCACGCCAAGGGGCTGTGGTCCACCGTCGTCGCGCTCGGCGTCTTCATCTTCTGATCGTCCGACAGGGAACCGCCATGCCGAGCGTCACGCTTCGCCACGAGATCGAGACCGACGAAGACACGTACTGGCAGAAGATCGTGTTCGACGAAGGCTTCAACACGAAGATGTACGTCGACCACTTGAAGTTTCCGGGCTGGAAGGTCCTCGACCAGAAGGAAGACGACGCGAAGCTCACGCGGCGCGTGCAGGTCGATCCCGAGGTCGGCAACCTTCCCGGTGCGGTGAAGAAGGTGATCGGCGATCGCCTCAGCTACGTGGAAGAAGGCACCTTCGACAAGAAGACGAAGCGCTACTCGTTCAAGGTCCAGCCGAGCGCGCTGGCCGACAAAACGCGCGTCGCCGGCGAGATGTGGGTCGAGAAGCTCGGCGACAAGAAGGTCGCTCGCGTCTGCAAGATCGACGTCGAGGTGAAGGTCTTCATGGTCGGCAGCATGGTCGAAGAGCGCATCCTCTCGGACCTGAAGTCCTCCTACGACAAAGGCACGAGCTTCACGAACGACTACATCAAGCAGAACGGCCTCTGAACGCGGAGCGGGTGAGCGACCGCGTGCGCGCAGTCGCCTTAGCCGCGCTCCGTTTACGGTTCTTTACTCCGCCGCGCGAATGCAGCCGGCCCTCTGCGACGTCATACTTCGCGGAGGTCATGATGAAGAACGTTCGCAGCTTCGCTCTCGCGGTCGTGCTTTCGGCCGGCTCGCTCGCGGCCATCGGGTGCGGCGGCACGGTCGAGCAGCCGCAGACGCAGGCGAGCGCCGCGTCGAAGGCGCCGGTCGGTCAGAACACGCACGGCATGGTGAAGCTCGTCGGCGAGGCGCTCGGCGAGGTATCGCTGCGTCCCGACCAGCGCGCGGAGCTCGAGAAGCTCGCCGCCGCGGCGGATGCTCGGCACGCGTCGATGGGCGACGCGAAGAAGGATCTCATGCTCGCTCTCGCCGATCAGGTCGAGCGAGGCACGGTCGACCGCGCCGCGCTGCAGCCGAAGATCGACCGCATCGTCGCGGACCTCGAGAAGGCGCGACCCGACGATCGCGCGGCGCTCGTGAAGGTCCACGCGCTCCTCGACAGCGACCAGCGGAACGCGTTCGTCGACGCGCTCGAGGCGAAGCTGAAGTCCCACCACGGCCACCACGGCAAGGGCAAGCACGAGGGCGGCCCGCGCGGCGAGGGCGACGCGAAGCATGCCGGCGGCCCGCACATGATGAAGCAGCTCGCCGAAGACCTGAAGCTCACGGACGAGCAGAAGGAGAAGATCAAGGAAACGCTGAGCGCCTCGATGCGCGGCCACCACAAGGGCGACGCGCAGAAGGGCGCCTCGTTCCGCGAGATGCACGCGCACATGGGTGAGAAGAAGCGCGCGCTCGAGTCGTTCCGCACCGAGAAGTTCGACGCCGATGCGCTCGCTCCGCCTCCGGAGAAGATGCGCGAGATGGCGGCACGCGGCTCCGAGCACTTCGTCGGTCTCGCCGAGAAGATCGTCCCGATCCTCACCCCGGAGCAGCGCAAGATCGCGGCAGACAAGGTCCGCGCGATGGCGAATGCCGGACAGGAGATGCCGTTCGGGCACTGAGTCGCCCGCTCGGCGCCGCCCGCGTTAGACTGCGCCCGTGACGAAGAGTCCGGGCGCGATGCTCGTCGCGTGGGAGATCTGCAAGAAGGACGTCCGCATCGAGCGGCGCACCGGCGAAATCGTCGCGACGGCGGGCGTGTTCTCGATCGTCATCGGCTTCCTCGCCAGCATGGCGTTCCACGTCGACGACCGCACGAACGCGGCCACCGCGGCGGGCACGATCTGGATCACCATCTTCTTCGCGGCCGTTCTGTCGTTCGGCCGCGTATGGCAGCGCGAGCGCGACGAGTCGGCGCTCACCGGGCTTCTCGTCGCGCCCATACCGCGGGCTTCGATCTTCGTGGGCAAGGCGCTCGCGACGTTCGGGATGATCATGGTGATCGAGATCCCGCTCGTCGCGCTCTGCCTCTTTCTCTTCCAGATCGACTTCGCGACGCCCTCGTCGACGACCGTGCTCGACCCGAGCGTGCCGCGCGATCCGGCGAGCGCGCATCTCGGATGCTTCCTCGGGCTGCTCGCGATGGGCACCGCCGCCCTCTCGTTCGTCGGCACGCTCTTCGGAGCGATGACGGTTCGCACGCGTGCACGCGACCTCGTGCTCGCGATCGTGCTCTTCCCTTTGCTCTCGCCCGTCCTCGTATGCGGCGTCGTCGGAACGCGAAAGGCGTTCGAGCTCCAGCCCGTCGAGTCGTACTCCGGGTTCGTCGGCCTCATGGCGATGAGCGCCGCGATTGCGCTCGTTCTCGGGATCGGCCTCTTCGGCGCGCTCGTCGACGACTGAGAGGCGACGTCAGCCTGCCGCGAGGATCGACGCGGCGACGCGCTCGGCGTCCGCTTCGATCGCCGCGACCTCGAGGCGAACGCCGGAGAGCTCGCCCGCGGCGTACACGCCGGGCGTGATGCCACCGCCGTCGTCGGTACGAACGACGTACCCGCGCGGCTGATGCACGAGCGTCGCGCCCGCGTGCTCGGCGAGCTCGTACGCAGGCGCGCGTGCAGCGTCGACGAGGACGGCGTCGGCCTCGTGCTCCGTCTCCGCGCCGGACGCGTCGCGCACGACGACCGACTTGGGACGGCTCGAGCCGCGGACGCGCACGGGCTCGCCGCGTACGACCGCTACGCCGGGCGCGGTCTCGGCGTACGACTCACCGAACGGCCCGCCGCCCGGCGCGAGCACGACGACGGGGCGCTTGCCGACGAGCACGCCGCGCGCGAGGAGGAGGCCTGCCGCGCGCGCGCTCATCACACCCGGCACGTCGTTCCCCTCGAACGCGAGCACGCCGTCGTGCGCGCCGCATGCGAGCACCAGCGCGCGAGGCTCGACGACCTCGGCGCCTTCCAGCCCGGCGACGAGCAGGTCTCTGCCGTAGAGCCCGCCGGCGACGGTGCGCGGACGTTCGCGGATTCTGCCGGCACGAACCTCGGCTTCGTACGAGGCGCGCAGCGCCCCGAAGCGGGCCGCGGCTTCGCCGAAGAACGCGAGCGCCGAGCCACCCACGGTGAGCTGATCGTCGATGACCTCCACGCTGCGCCCTGCGCGGGCGAGCCGCGCAGCGACCGCCATGCCCGATGGGCCGCCGCCGACGACGACCACGTCGGCCGCGCGGCGCGCCGCGGCGCGAGGCGCAGCGCTGGTCGTCGGTAGCTTGCCGAGCCCGGCCACGCGGCGCGCGAACGCCTGCATCACGCCTTGCACTCCGGGGATGCCGGCGAAGAGCTCGTGATGGTTCATGCCGTCCGGGAAGAACCAGTCGGTCATGCGCAGGAGGTCGGCCTCGCGCGGCCCGAGGCGGTTCTGAGAGACGACGGTGGTGCCCTCGTCGGCGGGCGTCATGCACGTCATCACGTTCGGCCGTTCGTCGACGCGCGCGAGGCAGCCGTCGCACGCCGCGCGCATGCACGACGGCCCGCGAGGGCGGTGGAACTTCGGGCTACGCGCGAGCACGAGCTTGCCGGCGGCCACGAGCGCCGCGGCGATCGGCTCCCCGCGCTCGGCGACGAGCGCCTCGCCGTCGAGAGTGATGGTGACGGGGTCGCGCAGCGCGCGCGTTCGCCGCTCCGGCACGTTCACGGGCACGAGAGAAGAAGGACCGCCGGTCACGGGGCGCATCCTAGCGTGCAGGTCCGGAGACGAGCGCGCTTTACTTTCGCGCGCCGCGTGGGTTCACTCGGGAGGAACGGATGCGTCTCGGTCTGCTCGGTCCAGCCGGTAGCGACGTCGGCGCGCTCGGCCGAGCCGCCGAGTTCTTGCTGAACGGCGCGCGCGTGCATCGCGCGATCTATCTCGGCAACGACGGGGCGCTGGATCGTGCGGTCGCCGCGTGGGCGCGGAAGCTCGTCGGAGACGACCCGAGCGACGACGGCGCGTGGAAGCGTGCGGCGCGTGTCGCGCTCGAAGGAAGCGCGGCGGAGCTCGACAAGTTCGTCGCGACCGAGCGCGCGCGGCTTCGCCTGAAGAAGCTCGAGGCGCTGCCCGAGGAGGTCTCGCGGACGATCGAGATGGTCGGCGATCGCGTGGCGGTGCTCATCCACGACAAATCGATGCTCGACGAGGAGGACATCCTCGCCGCGAATCTCCTGTTCTTCGGCAAGAGCGATGGACCGGTGGTCCGCAAGATCGGCGCGCGCTGGTTCGTCAGCCCTGGCCCGATCGGCTGCGAAGGGGGCGGTCTGGCGGTCGTCGACGACGAGCGTGACGACATCGCGGTCACCATCTACGACGGGACCGGCAAGGCCACGCAGAAGGAGTCGCTCTCCGTGCAGCGCGCGGCGAAGCTCCGCGTCCAGGGAGGAGACCCGTGAGCGCACGCCCCATCGTCGGCGTCTTCGGCGGCAGCTTCAATCCGCCTCATCTGTCGCACGTGCTCGCCGTCACCGTGGTGCTCGCGCGGTTCGACGTCGAGAAGATCCTCGTCGTGCCGACCTACCAGCACCCCTTCGCGAAGGCGCTCGCGTCGTACGAAGACCGCGTGCGCATGTGCGAGCTCGCGATGGGCTGGTTGCCTCGCGTCGAGATCTCGCGCGTCGAGGAGGAGCTCGGCGGCGAGAGCCGCACGCTGCGAACGCTCGAGCACCTCCACGCGCAGCATCCGGAGTGGTCTCTGCGCTTCGTGATGGGCGCGGACCTCGTGCTCGAGTCGTCGAAGTGGTACGGCTTCGACCGCATCACGGAGCTCGCGCCGCCGATCGTGCTCGGCCGCGTGGGCGTCTCGTACGAAGGTGCACCGGTCGCCGTCCTGCCGAACGTGTCGAGCACCGAGGTCAGGGCGCGCATCGGTGAGGGCCGGTTCGAGGAGCTCGAGGCCCTCGTCCCGCGCGAGGTGCTGGCTCACGCGCGTGCGCGCGGCCTCTACGCGGCAACCTGAGCGCGGCGCGGGCGCCCGGTGCCGGCCGCGCGCGAGGCGTGTTATCCAAGCGCGCGATGAAGGTGTTCGTCTTCGGGGCAGGGAAGGTCGGCCGCGCGCTCACGAAGGCGCTGCGCGATCACGGCGAGACGGTGACGCTCTGTCCGGCGCGGAACGGCGTGCCGACGCGCCCGATCGACGCGAACGTCGTCATCCTCGCGGTGCGCGATCGCCAGCTCGGCCCCGTGGCTGCCGACCTCGCGGCGTCCGGCGTCGTCCGCCGCAACGCGGTCGTCGTCCACAACGCGGGCGCGCTACCGGCCGATGCCTTGGAGGCGCTCCGGGGCGTGTGCGCGGGAGTCGCGCAGATGCATCCGATGATCTCGTTTGCTTCGCGCACGTTCTTCCCGACGCTCACGCGCGGGCACTGCCACGTGAAAGGCGATCCCGTCGCGGAGCGCCGCGTGCGCACGCTCGCACGCAAGATCGGCATGACCGCGCGCACGTTCCCGAAGCTCGACACCGTCGGCTACCACGCGGCGGCGGGGCTCGTCGCAAACGGCGCCGCTGCGCTCGCGGCGATCGGCGAGGAGCTGCTCGTCGTGTCCGGCGTGCCGCGAGGCGACGCGCCGAAGATGCTGGGGCCGCTCCTGCGGTCGGTCGCCGAGAACGTCGAAGCGCTCGGTTTCCCCGAGGCGCTCACCGGTCCCGTCCGGCGCGGCGACGCCGGCGCGATCGAGCGGCAGATCGGGCTCCTTCGCGAGCGGCTCGACGCCGCCATTCCTCTCTTCGTCGCGAGCGGGCTCGCGCAGGTCCCGCTCGCGCGGAAGATCGGCGACGCGCCGAAGGCGAGCTTCGACGAGGTGGACGCGGTGCTCGCCTCGGCGTGGCGCACGCTCGCGTCATCGTCGTCGTCACGGCCATCCCGGCCGGCAAAGGCCGCGCCCGCCACGCGCGGCGGCGCGAAGAAGAAGAAGACGAAGACGGCTCGCCGTTCGCCTCGCTGACGCCCGAGGCGTGCATGCGCTGACGCTCGCGCTCGGCGCCGCGTCGGCTCGCGTGTGTTCGCGCACTTACGCGTGGCCGCGCTCTTGCAGAACCACGCTCCAGGTCAGGTCGAGCCCGGGTTCGACGCTCTCTTCTCCGTTCGCGGAGACGACGGCGGAAAACGCGGGGGAGGCCGGGCGGAAGAGTGCCGTACCAAGCTCTGTTCGGACTTGCGGAGTCCGTGAAATCGCGAAGGATCCAGGAGGTCCTGCGCGTCGTTTCACGCCGCTCCACGAGACCGGGCGGAGACAGCTTCCGTCCTTGAACAAGGGCATCTTTCGAGTAGGTTTCGTCGGCCTTGGCACTACCGTCGGCTTCCCTATCCCCTCTCTCGGGCGTCGCCGGCGCGGCGGCAGGTCAGGTGCGCGCGTTCGTCGACCTCGACGAGCGGGTCGTGTCGGCCCAGCCCGGTGTGGTGATCGTTCGTGCGCCGCACGACGTTCACGCGCCGATCGTCGCCCACGTGGCGCGTCGGCTCCGCACGAGCGGCCTCACGCCGATCGAGGCGCCCTCCAGCGTCACGCCGGAAGTCACCGGCGCGCCGCTGTGCCGCGAAGTGGCGACGCAGCTCGGGATCGGCGCGCTCGCGACCGACCCGTCGTCGTGCGCCGACGCGATCGCGCAGGCCGCCCTCGCGAAGCGCGCCGTCATCGTCGCTCCGCTCCCGAAGGAAGGTTGGGACCGCGCCGTCGCCGCGGAGCTCGCGCGCGCCGCGCGTGGCCTCCTGCTCGTCTTCGTCACCGCGGGTGACGTCCCTGCGTGGGAGTCGGCGTCCATCACCTCGTTCGACGTCGTGGGCGAGCTCACCGGCTCGGACAAGCTTCGCTGGCTGAGCGCCGTCGCCGAAGAAGCGCAGCACGATCTTCCGGGTAGCGATCTCCGCACGCTCGAAGCGTGGTGGTCCAACGCGCGTCGCGCATCGACGGAAGGCGCGCTGCAGCCGGCCTCGCTCGGCGAAGCCGCGCGGCGCGTGCTCGGCTGCCTCGCGCTCGCCGGTCGTTCGCTTCCGCTCGCGTCGCTCGCCACGCTCGGCACGCTGCCGGCCGGGTCTGGCGACGCGCACGACGCGCTGGCTCTCGATGCGGTGAGCGGCGTCGAAGAGCTCGTCGCCGCCGGCGCCGCCGTTCGTCGCGGCGCGCTCGTCTCTCTGTCGAGCGCGGTGGACGTGCGTGCCGCTCGTCTCGAGGAGAGCGCGTCCGACGCGTCCCGTCTGGCGACCGCGCGCATCCTCGCGGGCGGCGGCCCCGGCTTCGATCCCGATCCGTGGGCGTACGCGCGCGCGGCCGAGCTCCTCGTCGCGGCGCGCTCCTTCGAGGCGGCCGACGCGGCGATCGCCAAGGCGGTCCGCGGCATCGACGACGTGCAGGCCGCCGCCGAGATCACGAGCCGCTGGTTCCGCGCGGTCGCGCCGATCACGGGCGACGAAGGGCTCTTCCTCCGTCTCCAGGCCGCGCAGCGTGCGCTCGCCTCCGGCGAGGCGAACGACGCGCAGCGCTGGTGCGAGAGCGCCGCGGCGCTCCGTCCGGGCGACGCGAACATCGCGCTGCTCATGGGCAAGTCGCTCATGCAGCTCGGCGACCTCGTCGCGTCCCGCGTCTCGCTCCAGAAGGCGCAGCTCGCGGCGCAAGACGACGAGATGCGCGCGAAGGTGGCGTCCGAGCTCGCGGAGGTCAGCTACCTCGCCGGCGACCTCCCGCAGGCCACGCAGCACGCGACGCGCGCGATCGAGCTCGCCTCGTCGGCGACGACGCGTCTCGCCGCGCGGAACACGCTCGGCAAGATTCATCTCGCCGAAGCGCGCTGGGACGAAGCCGACGAGCACTTCGCCGACGACGCGCTCGCCGCTTCGGCTGCGGGCGTCGCGACCGCCGAGCTCCGCGCCCGCCTCAACCGCGGCATCGCCTTGATGTCGAAGGGCCTCCTCGACGACGCGCGCTCGATCCTGGAGCGCGTGCTCGAAGACGGCGCGCGTGGTCAGGAAGATCGCGCCCGCGCCCACGCCTACTCGAACCTCGGCGTCATCGCCTACCGCCAGCACGACTACGGCGCCGCGCTCGCGCATTGGGAAGCCACCACGCGCTTCCCGCAGGCGCTCCGCGGCCGCATCGCTTCGGCGCGTACGCTCGCGAACCTCGCCGAGCTCCGCCTGCGTCTCGGCCTCGCCGATCACGCCGAGCACGCGATCGTCTTCGGCCGTCGCCTCCTCGGCGGTCGTACGGCGGCCGCGGCGGCTTCGCACTTCGGTGCCGTCGCGGCGCGCATCGCGATCGCCCGCGGCAACTCCGCCGTCGCGCGTCGCGAGATCGACGCGGCGATCGCCGACGCCGAGAGCGCGAACGACGTCGGTGACCGTCTCCCCGAGGCGTATCTCGTGTCGGCACGCGTCGCGCTCGAAGACGGCGACCTGCATCGCGCCGCGGAAGCGATCGCGTCGGCCGAGCGGCTCGTCACGAACGGCCGCGGCCGTGCGGAGGTCGCCATCCTTCGCGCGCTCCACCTGCGCGCGCTCGGTCAGAACGCGCTCGAAGCGGCGACGACGGCGCTGTCGCTCGCGCGCGCCGCCGGAGAAGAAGACCTCCTCGGCGAGATTCACGCGCTCCTCGCGACGCTTCACCGTGACGCAGGCGATCTCCAGGCCGCGCAAGCACACTGCTGCCGCGCCATCGCGGTCCGCGACCAGGTCGCGGCCGGTCTGCCGGCCGACATCCGCGCGGCGTTCCTCGCGAAGGCAGACATCGTCGCGCTCGCGCGCCTCCAGACCTCGCTCGCCAGCCACGATGCGGAGGGCGACGCGGAAGACGAGGCGCCGCGCACGGTGCGCGTGCTCCAGCGCAGCGAGCAGGGCCCTGCGCGCGAAATCATCGGCGAGGACCCGCAGATTCGCGCGCTGCTCGTCGCCATCCGCAAGGTCGCGCGCTCGAACAGCACGGTCCTCATCCGCGGCGAGAGCGGCACCGGCAAGGAGCTCGTCGCCGACGCGCTCCACCGCGCGAGCGAACGCTCTGCCGGCCCGCTCGTCAGCGTGAACTGCGCGGCGCTCGTCGAGACGCTGCTCCTTTCCGAGCTCTTCGGGCACGAGAAGGGCGCGTTCACCGGTGCGACCGCACGGCGTCGCGGCCGCTTCGAGATGGCCGAGGGCGGCACGCTGTTCCTCGACGAGATCGGCGACATCTCCCCGCGTACGCAGGTGGCGCTGCTCCGCGTGCTCCAGGAGAAGACCTTCGAGCGCGTCGGCGGCACGCAGCCCATCCGCGCGAACGTCCGCGTCGTGTGCGCCACCCATCGCGATCTCAAGGCGATGGTCGAGCGCGGCGACTTCCGCGAGGACCTCTACTACCGCCTCCGCGGCATCACCCTCGAGGTCCCCGCGCTCCGCGCCCGCCTCTCCGACCTGCCGAAGATCGCGGAGCACCTCCTCGGTCGCATCGCCATCGAGCGCGCCGAGCAGCCGAAGACGATCGCGCAAGACGCACTCGAGCTCCTCCAGCGCCACCGCTGGCCGGGCAACATCCGCGAGCTCGAGAACGTGCTCCGCGCGGTGTCGCTCTTCGCAGACGGCGAAATGATCACGGCGACCGACCTCATCGAGAACGTCGAAGACCTCCGCACGCTCGCCCAGTCGGGCCCGTCGTCGCAGCCGCCGATCTCGCTCCGGGGCAGCCTGCTTCCGCCACCGCCGAGCTTCTCGGCGCCGATCTCGGTGACCTCGCTCGCGTCGGACGACGACGTGGACGTGGACGCCGAGGGTTTCCTGCCCGAGGGCGAATCCGGCGCCACGGCCGTCGCGTACGCGCAGGTCCGGCAGGGCGCCGTGTCGCTCTCCGACATGAAACGGCAGATCGAGCGCGACTGCATCGCGCGCGCTCTTTCGGAGACCAAGGGGAACATCACTCGCGCGGCCACGCTTCTGGGGATGAAGCGCCCGCGGCTCTCGCAGCTCGTCAAACAGTACGGTCTTTCGTCGGCGTCCTCGGAGGGGAGCCAATGATTCGCATCATCCGCACGCATGTTCTCGCGCTCGCCACGGCCATGTTCGCCGTTGGCTGCGCTGTCCAGGGCCCGGGCTCGAGTGAGACCGGCCAGTCCGACGACGAGGTCCGCTCCGCGCATCTCGTCGGGATCTCGAACGGTGAAGGGAGCTCGGACGAAGGCGACGGCGTCGGGAACATTCCCGCCGCCTCCGCGCATCCGACCGCCCGCCTCGGCCCGTCACCCGACCCGTGGAACGGCGACGGCCATGGTCCCTCCCCGGACCCGTGGAACCCGGGCGGTCGTCCGGCCCCGGCGCCCGCGCCGAGCCCGTCCGAGCCCGGCAGCGACAAGAAGTGACCTGACCTCCTCGTCGTTCCCGGCCGCGCCTCCGAACGCCCGGGAACCTCGAAGGAGCGCTAGGATCTCCGCGTGGAGGATCTCCGCGCTCGAACGACGCTGTTTTGCGGCGTCATCGCGTTCGCCATCGCGCTCTCGATGCTGCTGCGTGGCCGCCGGAGCCAGCACTGGCTCTTCGCCGCGTTTTCGACGTGCGTAGCGTTCTGGTACGTGAGCCAGTCGCTCGCCGACCTCATGAAGGGCGTCGGCTTCGAGCGCGTGACTGCCGCGTTGACCGTGCTGCTCCCGCAGTTCGCGGTGCGCCTGTTCGACTCGATCGCGCCGCTCGAGCAGGAACCGAGCTCGCAGGAGGCGCCGCGGTCATCGACCCGCCGCGCACGGTCGCCGCTTCCGCGGATCGCGACGGCGCTGCTCCTGCCGATGCTCGCCGTGGCGCTGTCGCCGTATCACGGCCTTGGGCCGGTCGTGCAGGCGCTCGTTCTCGGCGCCGTCTACTTCTACGTCTTCGGGCTGCTCGCCGCCGCGCTGATCTCGCTCTGGCGTCGCGGTCAGAAGAGCCCGTCGCGCGCCGTTCGCGACCGAATCCGCTTCCTTGCGGCGGTCGGTGCGCTCGCGACCACGTTCACGCTGGCCGACTTCCTCGCGTTCCTCGGCGTGTACCTTCCGCCGATCGGCGCGGTGCTCGCCATCGTCTTCCTCTTCGTCCTCGCCGAGTCGCTGACGCGTCCTCGCCTGGCCGACCTCTACGAGCTCTCCGGACGCCTGCTCGTCTCGACCGCGCTCGCGTTCGCGCTCGCCGGGATCTTCTACGTGTTCATCACGTACGTCGGTCGCTTCGGGGCGATGTACCTGAACGCGGTCCTCGCGGCCATCGTCTTCCTCGTTTTGTTCGAGCCGCTCGAGCACGAGGTCGAGACGCGCATCAACCGCTTCTTTTTCCGCGAGCGCTACGACCTCGAGAGCAGCGTCGCCGAGCTCCGCCGGCGCCTCGCGCACACGCTCGAGAACGAGGAGATGATCCAAGTCGTCCTCTCGGGCCTCGAGCGCTCGCGCCGCGTCACGTCATGCGCCGTGTACCTGCGTGACCTCGAAGACAGCGGCTTCGAGGTCGTAGGCTCGGTCGGCGCGCAGCCCCCCGCGCGCCTCGAGGCGCTCGCCATGCGTCCGCTGCTCGAGCGCCTCGGCCTCTCGTTGTCACTCGAGGAGATGGCGCGCGAGGCCGAAGGAGATGCGGCCGCGCGCGAAGGGCTCGCGCCGATCATGACCGCGGTGGAGGCGCTCGGACCATTCCGCAGCTCGGTCATTCTCGCCATTCGCGGCGACGCCGAAGAGCTCGTCGGGCTCCTGTTCGTCGCCGACGAGCGCGTTCGCGACGCGTTCACTCCCGAAGAGATCGTGCTCCTCGAGACGGTCGCCGCGCAGATGGGCGTGGCGATCGCGAACAGCCGCATCTACGCGCGTATGAAGGAGCGCGATCGCCTCGCCGCGCTCGGGTCGATGGCCGCGGGCCTCGCTCACGAGGTCAAGAACCCGCTCGGCGCGATCAAAGGCGCCGCGCAGCTCCTCGAGGAGCTCGGCGTTGGCGTGAAGGATGCCGATCCGTCGACGAAAGAGTTCCTCGGGATCATCCTCGAGGAGACCGACCGCCTCAACCGCGTCGTCGGGAGCTTCCTCGACTACGCGCGTCCGCATGCGGGCAATCCGGTGCCCGTCGACGTGAACGCCGCGGTCAGGCGCACCGTGCAGATCCTCTCGAGCCAGCAAGCCGAGGGCATCGATCTGCGTCTCGAGCTCGCTCCCTCGGTGCCTCGCGCGCGCATCGATCCCGAGAAGCTCCGCCAGGTCCTCCTGAACCTCGTGCAGAACGCGATCCAGGCGATGAACGGCCGTGGGCGCGTCACCATCGCCACGAACACGCGTCGCGCCGGCGTTCGCGGGCGCTGGATGGAAGGCCCACCGAGTGAGCGCGCGGGCTCCGGGCCCGTACGCGTGAGCGGCGGAGACGAGGTCGCGGAGCTCGTCGAGATCTCGGTGCACGACACCGGCCCCGGGATCAGCCAGAAAGTGCTGAAGAACCTCTTCGTTCCGTTCTTCACGACGAAGGAGCAAGGCACCGGTCTCGGCCTCGCGATCAGCCAGAGCATCGTCCAGAACGCCGGCGGCGGCATCCAGGTGCAGTCGCAGGCGGGGCTCGGGACGAAGTTCGTGATCTCGCTGCCCGCCGCCGACGACTCGCTGGCGACGCCGGTGCCGACGCCGAGCCTCGCTCCTCCGCCGGCGCTCGTCCCGGGCGGAGAGTAGTCGCGGCGGCCCGCCGGTCAGTCGTTCTGCATCAAGCCTTTGATCTTGCCGGTGGGCAGGAGGCGGATCGTGCGTGACGCGGGGACCTTCGGCAGCCCCGGCATCGTCATCACCTCGCCGGTGAGCGCGACGAGGAATCCAGCGCCGGCCGAGAGACGGACCTCGCGCACGGTGATCACGAAATCGCGCGGGCGGCCGTACACGGCAGGGTCATCGGTGAGTGACATCTGCGTCTTGGCCATGCACACGGGCAGCGCCTCGTAGCCGAGCTCCTTCACGCGCTGGAGCTGCTTCTCGGCCGCGATCGTGAAGACCACGTCTTTTGCCCCGTACACGCTGTGCGCGACCTTCCGGATCTTCTCCTGCGGAGCGTCGCTCGCCTCGTAGACGTACTTCGGCTCCGGGGGCGCCACGTCGGTCGCATCGACGACCTCGCTGACGACGCGTGCGAGCTCGAGCGAGCCTTCACCGCCCTTGCCGAACCCTTCCGAGCGCGCGACGCGAGCGCCGAGCGCGTTCACCGCGCGGTCGACCATCTCGAGCTCCTCGGGCGTGTCGTTCGGGAACACGTTGATGGCGACGATGGGTTTCAGCCCGAAGGCATGCGCCGTCTCGAGGTGCTTCTCGAGGTGCTCGATCCCGCCCTTCAGTCGGTCGGCGTCCGGTTGGCCACACGTCTTCACCGGCGCGCCGCCGTGCATCTTCAGCGCACGCAACGTGGCGACGATGACGACCGCGCGCGGCCAGATGCCCGCGTTGCGGCACTTGATGTCGAGGAACTTCTCACCGCCGAGATCGAAGCCGAAGCCCGCTTCGGTGACCGCGTAGTCGCCGAGGCTCATCGCCAGGCGCGTCGCGATGATGCTGTTGCAGCCGTGCGCGATGTTGCCGAACGGGCCGCAGTGCACGATGGCAGGACCGCCTTCTTCGGTCTGGACGAGGTTCGGCTTCAGCGCGTCGCGGAGGACCGCCGCCATCGCCGAGGCCGCTTGGAGGTCGCCGGCAGTGACCGCTTTTCCGTCGTAGGTCTGTCCGACGACGATGCGCGAGAGACGCGTCTCGAGGTCGGCGTAGTCCTTCGCGAGCGCCATGATGGCCATGATCTCGCTCGCCGCGGTGATGTCGAAGCGCTCCTCGCGCGGGACGCCACTCGCCTTGCCGCCGAGGCCGACGATCGTCCGGCGGAGGAAGCGGTCGTTCATGTCCATCGCGCGGCCCCACGTGATCTGGCGCGGGTCGAGCTCGCCCTTCTCGGGGATGACGTCGCCGAAGTAGATCGCGTTGTCGACGAGCGCCGAAAGAAGGTTGTGCGCCGTCGTGATCGCGTGGATGTCGCCCGTGAAGTGCAGGTTGATGTCGTCGGCCGGCGTGAGCGAGGCCTTGCCGCCACCCGTTCCGCCGCCTTTCACGCCGAACACGGGCCCGAGCGACGGCTCGCGCAGGGCGAGCACGGCGTTCTTTCCGAGGCGACGGAGCCCCATCGCGAGGCTGATCGAGGTCGTCGTCTTTCCCTCGCCGGCGGGCGTCGGGTTGATCGCGGTGACGAGCACGAGGCGTCCCTTGCCGCGTGCCGGGCGGTCGAGGAGCGACAGCTCGAGCTTCGCTTTGCCGCGGCCGTAGGGCTCGTAGTCTTCGGGACGGAGGCCCAGCTCTTCGGCGACGGCGGCGATCGGGCGCGGTGCGTAGTCCATGCGGCGCGCATCGAACCGCCGCGGTGTCGCTCCGTCAAGGGCCGGCCCGCCCCGCCGCAGCGCGCGGCACGCGGCGGTGCCCGCGTCAGCCGTAGCGTCGCTCGAACAGCGAGCGCACGGCAGGCATGTCACGCAGCATCGCGAGCGAGTGCTCGGCATGCCGATGCGCGAAGCCGTTGCCGATGACGAGGTCGACGTCCTTCGACACGCCTTCCGCACCGAGGGCGGCCTTGGTGAAGCTCGTCGACATCGCGAAGAAGTAGCAAGTGCCGCGGTCGCGCGTGAGGAGGATGGCGCTCATCTCCGCGTCGGGAACGTTCACGCAGGAGATCGAGAGGTCGACCTCGCGCATGCCGTTCGCCGCGACGACCGCGTTGCGCGTCGTCACCGGGTCACGTGCATCGAGCTCGAGGACCTCGTCGCAGAGGCCGAGCGCACGGAGCTCGGCGGCGTACGGCGCGAACGTCTCCACGCCGAGGATGCGCGCCGTCGGGCCGCCGCTGCGACGCGCCTCGGCCGCGCAGAGCACGCCGCTCTTTCCGCCCGCGCCGAGGATGCACACCGTCATCCCGGGCTTCACGAGCCGCGCGACCTGCGGAGCGGCGCCGGCGACATCGAGCGTCGCGAGCGCGAGCCGCTCGGACATGTCGTGAGGCAAGAGCGCGTAGCCGCCGGTCGCGAAGAGCACGGCCTCTCCCGTGACGTCGATCTGCGCGCTCGCCGGGCGAACGGCGCCGACGGAGTCGATGCGGAGCGGCGTCAGCGAGAGCGAGACGAGCGTGGCGATGCGATCGCCCGCGCGAAGAGCGACCGCATCGACGCGGTCCGGCGCGGGCTGCACGACGCGGCCGAGGAGCATCCCGCCCGATCCGGTGACCGGGTTGTGCTGCTTGCCGCGTGCGGCGACCGTGGCGAGCACACGCTTCGGTACGGCCACCTCCGGCGGCTCGCCGTGCGCGGCGCCTTCTTCTTCCATCTGCCGGAAGCTCGCGGCGTCGACGTTCAACGTGTCGACCGCGACGAGGAGCTCACCGGCGAAGATGCGCGAGAAATCGTTGTCGACGCGCCACGCCGGCTGCGGCAACGCCCCGCGCGGTTCGACCGCCCGATGGGTCCCGAAGACGTCGCCGCCGGCGGCGAGGCCGCGCGGGAGGGCCCCGCCGAGCCCCGGGTTCCGCGAGTTCTGCGAGGTATCCATGGCTTCGAGGCCGGTTCCCATACCGCGACTTGACCAGCTTTGGGTGGGCTCGATAGTCTTTCTTCGGGAATTGTCGGAAAGATCCCGAAAATCCAAAGCCCTCCCACGCGCCGTCGACCTCCGACGGCCGTTCGGGCTCCGTGACCAGCCCTGATGAGGGCCCCGAGCTGATGCAAGACCCTGCCCAGAAGGCATCTCCGCCGTCGATGCGTCCCGCAGGGGCACGCTCGTACGTGCTGCGCTTCATCAGCGGCAAGTACCAGGGCGGGGAGTTCCCCATCGTCAACGACAAGCCGATCATCGTCGGCCGGTCGAGTGATCTCGACATGGTCCTCGTCGAGGACATGGTGAGCCGCAAGCACGCGCGCATCACCATGCAGCAGGACCAGATCTGGATCGAAGACCTCGGCTCGACGAACGGCACGTTCGTCAACGGCGAGAAGATCAAGCGCGCGCGCCTGAAGGAAGGCGACCGCGTCCTCATCGGCACGAGCATCCTCAAGGTGATCGCCGGCGAGGGCGGCCGCGCCGACAGCACGGACGCCGCGAAGCGCGACCTCGAGAACGTCGCCGCCGCGCGCCGCACGACGCAGGCGCGCACGATGAGCGGCAGCATCGAGGAGGTCCCGCTCCCCGATCTCCTGCAGCTCTTCGCGACGTCGAAGAAGAGCGGCGTTCTCGTCATCCGCACGGAGACCGACGACGTCGGCAAGATCTTCATGCGGAAGGGCGTCATCTACTACGCCTCGATCAACGACCTCGACGACGTCCCGCCGATGAAGAGCATCTTCCGGATGCTCACCTGGCAGAAGGGTCTCTTCGACCTCGACCCGCCGGACGAGCGCGAGTTCCCGAACGAGATGAACCTGAGCGTGCAGGAGGTCCTCATGGAGGGCCTTCGCCAGCTCGACGAGTTCAACGAAATCCGGAACGAGCTGCCGGATCTCAACACGCGCCTCATCCTCTCGCAGCCGGTGATCCCGCCGCTGCGTGATCTGAAGGCCGAAGAGCTCGACATCCTGCAGCTCGCGCACAACTACGGTCATCTCGAGACGGTGCTGAACAAGAGCCTCTCGACCGACCTCGATACCGTCCAGATGATCCTGAAGCTGATCAAGGGCGCGTATCTGCGCCCCGAGTGACGTCGCCCAGCGCGCCGGGCACGCGCACGGCGGCCGTACGCGGCGCGGTGTTCGATCTGGACGGCACGCTCGTCGACAACATCGCGTTCCACTACCGCGCGTTCGACGAGCTCGCGAAGCGTCTCGGCGTCACGATGACGCCGGCGATCTTCCAGTCTTACAACGGGCTCAAGAACGACGACATCTTCCCGGGGCTCGTCGGTCGCGCGCTCGACCGCGCGGAGCTCGATGCGCTCGCGCGCGAGAAGGAAGAGACGTACCGCGAGCTCTATCGCCCCGAGCTCGCGTTGCATCGCGGGGCAGGGGAGCTCCTCGCTCGTTTGCATCGCGCAGGCGTGCGCCTCGCGGTCGCGAGCTCCGCGCCGCCCGAGAACCGCGCGATGGTGCTCGACGGGCTCGGTCTCCGCGCGCGCTTCGACGTGGTGGTCGCCTCGGAAGGGTTGCCAGGCAAGCCGGCGCCGGACGTCTTCCTCGCCGCGGCAGAGCGACTCGGAATCGCGCCCGCCGCATGCGTCGCATTCGAAGATGCGGCGAACGGCGTGCAGGCGGCGTTCGCGGCGGGCATGACCGTCGTCGGGGTCACCACCAACGTGGATGCCGAGACGCTCACGGCGGCGGGGGCTCACTTCACGGTGGCCGACTTCGAGACGCTGCCGCCGGCCCTCGACGCGCTCCTGCCGCGCTGAGTAGCATCGCCGGCATGCCAGCGACGAAGACGGCGAGTTGAGCGTGGCGACCGTCATCATCACCGGGGCCTCGATGGGGATCGGCCGCGCGCTCGCTCTGGCGTGGGCCGAGGAGCGAGACGCGACGGTCGTGCTCTCCGCGCGCGGAGCCGAGGCGCTCGCCTCCGTCGCCCGCGACGTCGAGGCGAAAGGCGGCCGCGCGATCGTGGTTGCCGGAGACGTGACCGACGAGGCGCACCGCGTGGAGCTCGTGACGCGCGCGGCAGAGACCGGCAGCATCGACGTGCTCGTAAACAACGCCGGCCGCGGGTTCTACGCGCCGGCGCTCGCCGTCGACGTCGACAAGCTTCGCGATCTCTTCGAGCTGAACGTGATCGCGCCGCTCCGCCTCGTGCAGCTGGCGGCGTCGCACCTCGCGAAAGCGCAGGGAACCGTCGTCATGATGTCGTCGGTCGCGGGCCTCGTCGCGGCGCCTCGCTATGCCGCGTATTCGGCGTCGAAGTTCGCGCTCGAGGCCATCGCGATGGCGATGCGCTCCGAGCTCGCGCCGCGTGGCGTGCGCGTGGTCGTCGTTCGACCGGGCCCCGTGGACACGCCGTTCCGCGCGCACGCGACGCGGGCCGAGGGCATCGCCGGGTACGACGCCCCGGACCCGCGGGCGCAAGCTCCGGAGGCGGTCGCGCGGCTCACGCTCCGCGCGGTGCGACGGAGCACGCCGGTCGTCGAGACGAGCCCGTTCGTTCGCGTCGCCTCCGCGACGTCGCGCTACGCGCCGGGCGTCCTCCGCCGCGCGCTCGCGCGGATGGCCCGCCGCACCGAGGGGTAACCAGGCCTATCCCGATAGGGATATGCCCGTTCGCTCGGCTGGACGTACGCGCCGCCGCCTCTCGCGCGCGCGAGGAGCCGGCCCCGAGCCCACAAAACACGAACGCCCCGGCTCGTGAGAGCCGAGGCGTTCGGAGAAGAGGAGCGGCTCGCGTCATCCGCGAGCCACCCGCTCTACGCGTCTATCAGTAGACGCCCTTCAGACCACCGATGCGGACGTTGCCGAGCCAGCCGGTAACCTGGCTGAGCAGCTTGGGCACGGAGACGTAGTTCTTCATCTTCGTGCACTCGCGGCTGTTCACGCAGGTCGCGACGGCCGCGCCGTTCGACCGGTACTGGATCTTCCCGGTTGCATCGAGAACCGGCGCGTAGCCGATGGTGACGCCGTTCTTGACGATCGGCGCGGTGACGACGCCCGCCTGGAGCAGCTCGTTTGCGTACTCGAGGACGCGGGCGGCGATGCCGCGCTGGACGGTCTTGCCGTACAGCGTTTCGGTACCGAAGGTCTGCGCGACGTAGACCTTGCCGTCCGGGTCGTGGAACTCGATGCGGTTCTCGAAGCCCGGGTCGTTGTCCTGACCGAGCACGTAGATGCGCATCTGGTCCGTCCAGGTGGTGCGCTGGTTCTCGGGGAGGAAGATCAGCGAGAAGAGCATCGCGAACTTCTGCTGCTCCCAGCCGACCTGCGGGTCGACGACCGGGCCGACGCCCGTGTTGCCGCCCACCGGGGCCTTGGAGAAGGGGTCACGGCAGGTGAGGCGCTCGCCCTGCGGGAAGCAGGTTTCGATGCCCTGCGTCGGCCACCACGAGGTCTGACCCAGCATGGCGTAGCCGTTCGGGTCGAGATCCGCCGGAGCGGGGCCCGGGCCGCTGCCCGTGCCGCGGACGTAGACGCCCTTGATCTGCTCGTCGTTCGTCAGGTTGTTCGCGAGCCAGCGACGGTAGCCGTCGGGGAAGACGTCCGCGAGGGAGACCGCACGGAAGCGCGGGTCCACAAAGTCGTCTCGGCTCGAGCTGATGAAGTTGTCGGCCGACTCGGTGAAGAGGTACGCGGTGAAGGCCTTCTCGTAGTACGAGCCGACGTTCATCGTGTAGTCGCGGTCGTAGTCACGACCCTGGTTGTCGGCGAGCTTGTTCTCGATCGGACGACCGCCGAGCGAGATGTTGCCGAAGCCACCGGTGACGCCGTTCGGGATCGAGAGGACCGCGCGCCCCGGGTTGGCGAAGCCGGTGCCGTCGAACGAGCGGAGGACCGGGTCGTTCTTGCCGACGAGGCCGTGCTCGCCCGGCTGCGGGCGGCTGTAGACGTGAGCGAAGTGGTCGAACGCGATCGAGCTGGCGACCGTGTTGTCGACGGCGATCTGCTCGAGCACCTCGGCGACGAAGCCCTGCGGGTCCTGGCCGCCGTCGTTGTACTGCGAGACGGTGTCACGCGCGAGCGTGGTGTAGAGGCCGATGGCCTTCGCGGAGTCGCGCATCTTCTCGTGGTAGCGGCCCAGCGTGCGCTGGAACGCTCCCCAGATGTTGAAGTCGCGGCGACCACGACGGTAGTTCTGGAAGATGTGCGTCATCTCCTGCTGAGCGATCCAGAAGTGCATCGTCTCGTACAGGTCGGCGCCGTTGTCGTGACGGAAGACGGCGATGTTGCCGAGGTCCGCCCACTCGTCGCTCGCGAAGCCGTGGGGGACGCGAACGCGGCCCGCACCGTCGAACGCGCGCGGCTTGCCGTCGGCGTTCTTGAGCTCGGTCCACTGGACGAAGTCGACCTCGGGCTGCTTGCACTTCGTGTAGCGACCCTCTTCGTTGGTCACGATGTGACCGTCGAGGACGGGGCTCCACTGACCGTCACGAGCTTCGTTCCAGTAACCCGGCTTGAAGGCGTCGACGTTGACCGGCTGGCAGTCCTTGATGAGCTGCGCCTCGCTGTCGAGGAGCGAGTAGTGGATGGGGTTCGAGAAGTCGCCGTAGCGCATTCCGAGGAGACCACCGAAGTCGCCCTGGTGCTGCACGGCGATCGTGCCGACCGCTTCCGTGTTCTTGAAGCGCGACTCTGCGTAGACGGGAGCGACGTCGCCGTAGAACATACGAGCGGCGGCGAAGTCGTAGACGCCGAGGCCGAGGAAGTCCTGCGCGGGCTCGCCGGCGTACTCCATCGTCGACGACTGCGTGAACATCTGGATGAGGTTCTTGTTCTCGTTCGGGGTCACCTGGTCGAGCCAGCGCGGACCCACGCAGGTCTTGCCGTCCGACGTACCGTCAGACTTGCAGGACGTGCCGGAGACCTTCTTGTCGTTCGTGCGGAGCTGCCAGTACTGCGGGCGGAAGTTCCACGCGTCGGACGAGGACACGAAGTTGTGGCGGAGGCCGAACGAGTGCCCCATCTCGTGCGAGACGACCGAGAAGTGGGCGCGGCGCGCGACGAAGTTCTTCATCTTGTCCGCGCGCTCGGTCTGGACGTTGATCGGGTCCTGCGCGTTGAACTTGCCGAACTTCGCCTGGAGGATGTCGCCGAGCGCGACGTACGCGATCGGGGAGGTGGCCTCGAAGGGCATGATGCAGGCGCCGCGCGCTGCGAGCGAGAGCTCACGATTGCGCTCGAACTGGCGGCGGAGCGCCGGGGCGAGGCCCTGGAACACCGACGTCGCCTGGGTCTTCGTGTTCTGGTCGAGAGCGATCTGACCGAAGCTCGACTGCGCGAGCTGCTGCATCGCCGGCGTGCTGAGCTGGGCTTCCAGCTCCGTGCCCTTGATGGCGTTGATGCGGGCCTGGTAGATGGGCGCGTTGACCGACGGCGCGTCGAACGCGGCCTTGGTGTTCGCGACCTTCTTCATGTTCGCGACGAGCGCGTTCACGATCTGAGCCTGCTTGCCGCTCTGCGCGCCCTTGAGCTTGCCGCTCGCGCCGAGAGCTGCGTGCGCCGCGTGGAGCTTCTCGACCGTCGTGCCGGCCGCTGCCGCCACGCGCTTGTCGATCTCCGTCTGGTTCATGAGCGGAGCGATCGAGCCGCTGTTGTTCTTCGCGGCTTCGGCCCACGCGTCGATGTACTTGCCGTCGGTCACGTCCTCGGTCTTCAGCTCACCGCCGATGTAGCGGAGGGTGTCGACGAGGCCGCGCGCGAACAGGTCGTTCACGTGCGTCCAGACGTTGATGCTGGCCGCGATGTGCTCGCCCGTGATCGGGTCGTTCGAGTCGCTCATGATGCCCCACGGCGAGTTCGTCTGGGGCGTGGGGACGTTCGTGACGAGGTGGAAGCGGAGGTCGCCGAGGCGCGCGATCGTGCCGGGCTTGCCGCATTCCGCGGGGTCCTTGTCGCTGACCGGGCCGTGGCACAGGATGACCATCGGCTTCTGCTTCGCGATCGCGACCGCCGCCTCGGTGTAGCCGCGGGCGTCCGCGACTTCCTGAGCGTACGCATCGCACTGGTCCGGCGTCTTGCCGGCGACTTCGCCGCGACGGCAGGCGTTGACTTCCTTCACGAGGAAGACAGCGTCCTCTTCTTCGGCGTAGTTGCCGCGAAGCGCGACGCCGCAGTCGTCCGCGAGGCCGTAGCGCTTGCACTCGGCGTAGCGGGCCGAAGCGATCGCGCTGCGCATCGCCGTGTCCCACTCGTCCGTCGCCTCACGCGTCGCCTCGAAGAACTCGGGCGGGCTCTTGTCGGCGTAGTGCCAAACGATGGGCTTCTCTTTGCGCATGCTGTACGGCAGCGTGCACTTGCCCACCATCGTATCGCAGCGCGACATGCCCGCGACGGCGACGCCCGGGACGTTCGCGCACTCCGCGTCCGCCTGGCATGCGATCGCGCCCGTCATCTTCTCCGGGTCGGCGTAGTAGTGGCTGCGCTCCCAGACGTTGTAGCGCGAGATGTTGCGCTGCCACTTGGAGTCACGGAGACCGTAGTCACGGTCGTAACCGTTGCGCTGCATGTAGAACGCGCCGTACGCCGCGAAGCGGTCGCCGTCCCAGTGGGCGGCTTCGTAGTCGGTGTCGACCACGCGCTTGAACGAGTGACGAACGGTGATCTCGTTCGGGTTGCAGTTGCCCGTCGGCTCGGAGCCGCCCTCGATGATGTTCGGGAGCATGCAGCCCGGGATGACCCAGCCGCCGAGATCGAGCATCTTCGGGTTCGCGAACAGCTTGTTCGTGACGTCGAAGTAACCCTTGTCGAGGTCGAACTGCGGTGCGTCCTCGTCGTTCGGGTTACGGATGTCGAAGTTGATCGGCGAGTAGTCGATGCCGTTGTAGACGCCGAGCAGCGACAGCGTGTCGAAGTCGTACGCCGACGTCACGAGGTTCTGCGAGAAGTCGACGCGAACGTACTCGCGCTGATTCCACGGACGGTCGCTGTCGTTCTCGACGATCGTGTTCGACTCTTCACCCGTCTGCGCGTTGTAGTCGCGGCGGATGTCGAACTGCTTCTGGATCTGGAAGACGTAGACCGGGATGCCGTTGTTCTGCGCGAGCGGCTTCGACGGATCGCGCTCGGCGGTCTGCGGAGCGGCAACGCCCTGACCGTCGGTGCCGTCGATACGCTCGAAGCTGATGCGGCCGACCAGTTTGTCTTCCTGGATCTGCCACTTGATCTTCGACATCGAGTTGATGGTGTTCGTGAACATAAGGAAGTCGGAGCCCGACTCGCCGTACGGCACGTTGATGACCATCGACCGGGCGTAGAACTCCGGGTCGTCCGACGGATCGTCGAAGTTGTTGCCGACGAGAAAGCTCTTGGGAATCGCGTTCAATTGAACGCGATTAATCGGATCACGCTCGGCGGCGCACCCGACAAGTCCCGAGGAGCTGCCCACAACCCCCAACACGAGGGCCGTCAAGCCGATCCTGCCCAACCACTTCGCTTGCATCCCGACCTCCTAATTCACTTTCTCGCAACGAACTCGTGAGACGCCGCGCGCCCACATGCAACTGCTGGTCCCACAACCAAACCCGAACAATTACCGAAACTTGAACTTTATGGAGCCCGGCGGTGTTAGGACCGTGACTCGCTCTCCGCGTGCCCCCCGTCAGCCCCCGCACGCGCGATGTCTCGCGTTCGGATGAAGACAGCCCGCGCGTGCGCCTCGAGTCCTTCGAGGCGGGCGAGGACGCCGATGACCCCCTCGTCCCTACGCAACGCCTCCGCCGAGTAGCGGATGAGCGAGGTGCGCGCGACGAAGTCGTGCACGCCCAGCGGAGAACCGAAACGGACCACCCCTCCCGTTGGCAGGACGTGAGAAGGCCCGGCGACATAGTCGCCAGCTGCCTCTGGCGTCAAGGCTCCCAGAAACACTGCGCCCGCGTTCCGTATGCGCTCGGCGAGCGATTCCGGCGCCTCGACGTGCAGCGCGAGGTGCTCGGGGGCGAGCTCGTCGGCCACGGCCGCGAGGGCATCACGGTCGGCGACGACGAACGCCGCACCGTGCCGGCGGAGAGATTCACGCGCGATGGCCGCGCGGGGAAGGTCGTTGAGCTGCGTTTCGAGCTCGCGGGCGACCGCCGCGGCGAACTCCTCGGAAAGACAGACGAGGAGCGCATAGGCGTCCTCGTCGTGCTCGGCCTGCGAGAGCAGGTCCGCGGCGACGACGGCAGGATTCGCGGAGGCGTCGGCGACGACGAGGATCTCGCTCGGCCCCGCGATCGAGTCGATCGCCACCGCACCATAGACGATGCGCTTCGCACATGCGACGTAGGCGTTGCCGGGACCGACGATCTTGTCGACGCGCGGAACCGAAGCCGTGCCGAACGCGAGCGCACCGATCGCCTGCGCACCGCCGGCGTCGACGACGGCCGTGACGCCGGCGAGGTGCGCCGCCGCGAGGACGACGTCGTCCGACGCGTCGCCCGCGAGCGGCGTCGCAAGGAGGATCTCCGGAACGCCGGCCACGCGCGCCGGAACCGCGCTCATGAGCACGCTCGACGGATAGCGAGCCTTGCCGCCCGGTGCGTAGACGCCGACGCGGGCGAGCGGGCGCACGCGGAGTCCGAGGGCGACGCCCTCTTCTTCGTAGCGGAAGCCGCTCACGCGCTCGCCGCCGAACATCGACGCACGCTCGCGCTCGTGGAAGCGAGCGATGCGCGAAGCGGCGAGCTCGAGAGCCGCGCGTGCTTCGCGCGGCAAGCGTCCGAGCGCCGCCTCACCGCCGTAGTCGCGACGGTAGAGCGCGGCCGGAACGCGGTTCTCGAAGCGAGCCACGTGACGGAGCACGGCCGCGTCACCCTCGGCACGAACCTCGTCCAAGATCGACCGGACGACCGGCTCCGCCTTCGAGAAGTCGGCCTCGCCACGGCTCGCCAGATCGCGCAGCGCGGCTGCGAATTCAGGCGTTCCGTGAGTGCGGCGGGGGATCATGTGGGCGGGGGAAGCTAGCGCACATGGCGACATTTGCACGTCAGCCGTAGGCGATTTGCCTCTGCCCTTGCGCGCCTCACGGAGCGTTCGGCTAACGTCGCAAACGTGCGCTCTCCACGGAACGCCAACCCGGGTTTTCGCGGCGTTTCGCTGCTCGCGCTCGTGATGCTCGCGCTCGCGTGCGGCCGCGCTCGCGTGCCGCGTGAGAGCGCGAGCGAATGCGAGAGTGGGGCGTTCTTGGTGCTCGGCGCCTGCGTTCCGGAAAGCGTGGCGCGTGAGTACTGCGGGCCTTTCGCGGACGCACGGCCGGACGGTTGCACGGCGCGCGCGCCATGTTCGCGCGGACGCGCGCGCGACCTCGACAGCGGCGCGTGCGTTCCGCGACGCGACGTGCGGGCGCTCGCACAGGAGCTCGGCCTCCGCGTGGCGGAAGACGAAGACCTCGTCTGCGAAGAAGGCGCGGTGCTCGTCGCCGCGCACGTCGGGCAGACCCGCCTCGCATGCTTGCCCGCGTCTGCGACCGCCGGCGTGCCGCGCTGCGCGCGTGGCGCGGCCAGCGATGCGAAGGGTGCGTGCGCGAGCTTCGCGCCGCTCCGAGCGAGCGACGCGCGCATCGACGTCTCGCGGTGGGCGCTTCTCGCGCTCGGGCCTGACGGCGGCACCGGCGCGTCTTCGTTCTGCGCGATGCTCGCGCGGAGCTCGGGCGCGACGCTCGCGGCGGAAGCCGACGTCACGGCCGAGCTCGGGGTCGACCTCCCGAACAACGACGTCTCGCAAGCGCGTTCGCGGGTGCGCCTCCTCACAGTGAGCGCGGGCCTCGCGCCCGCGCCCGTTACGGTCGAGCTCGATCGCGCGCTCTCTACTCATGTCGAGGCACTGCGGAGGAGCGGGTCGCTCGCGACGGAGGGCGCCGTTGCGACGCGTGTTCGCTGTCGGCGGAGCTCGAGCCGGCCGCGCGTCGAGCCCGCCCGCGATGCGGCGAGCGTAGGTCAGTGATTTCCCGTCCCGCGTCGAAGCAAAGGAGTGGTAGCTTAGGACCCCTTCGCGGTGGGCCCCGAGAGCCCGGGCGCGGATGGCTTGTCGTAGGGACGAGGGATTCCGTGGACAGTGATCTCGCAGATGCGGTCGAGGGGCTGAAGGCCGTCTTCCAGCGCCGGAAAATCGAGTGCACGTTCGGCAAGACCGACAAGGCGCTCATCGAAGATCTCCGGAAGCAGCTGAGAATTCCTTCGAGAATCCGTAGCTTTCTGACGTCGGCGAACCCCGTGAAGGTCGAGACGGTCACGCCCGTGGAGCGGATCCGTCTGCTCCCGGCCGAGGAGCTCGTGAAGGCGCAGAGCGCGGTCACGACGCCGTCCGAGGGCGGCACCGTGCCGGCCGACTGGAAGTCTTCGTGGGTCGTCATCGCCGAGAGCTCGCTCCTCGGCGACCCGTACTTCCTCGACGTCTCGAAGCCCGATCCCGAGGGCGACTGCCCCGTCTACACGGCGATGAGCGGCCAGGAGCGCTGGGTACCGACGCTCGCCGCGTCGAGCTTCGCGCAGTTCCTCCGCATCCTCTCGACCGCGATGGAGATCGCGGCCGGCTTCGGCGACGCCATCATGGACGACGAAGACGAGGACAGCTTCCGTGAGGCGCTCGGTCCCAAGGTGAAGGTGATCGACGCTGCTGCTCTCCGCGCCGGTCACTGGACCTGACCGGGCGCGCGGCCGCCGAATCCACCGATGGTCGAGAACGCCTACGCGCAGAGCCGCTACCGTGCGCCGGAGATCGCGCACAAGTACGGGCCGAACGTCCACCTCCTCGATGATCCGCTCGCGTGGACGCAGCTCGCGCGTCTCTGCGCGCGAGAGACCATCCAGCCCGAGGTCGGTCACCTCGTTCGCGCGCTCTACGAGAAGCTCGCGCAAGTCGTGCTCGCGGCGGAGTTTCCGCGGACGCGCGTGGCGGTGCCGACGCGCATGGTGATCAGCTCGCCGGAAGCGGTCTATCGCGGCGTCGCGCTCGAGCCTTCGACGAAGTGCGTGACCGTCGGGATCGCGCGCGCGGGAACGATGCCCTCGCAGATCGTCTACGACCTCTTGAACGAGGTGCTGGATCCGTCGAGCGTGCGGCAGGATCACCTCTTCATGTCGCGCGCGACCGATGCCGACGGCAAGGTGATCGGCGCGACGTGGCACGACGCAAAGATCGGACGCGACGTCGAGGACCGCATCCTCATCGTGCCCGACCCGATGGGCGCGACGGGCTCGTCGATCAACAGCGCGCTCACGCACTACAAAACGCGCCTCGAAGGCACGCCGAAGCTGTGCATCACGATGCACCTCGTCGTCACGCCGGAGTTCATCCGGAACGTGCTCGCGGAGCATCCCGAGACCGTCATCTATGCGCTGCGCCTCGACCGCGGGCTCAGCCCGGCGAAGGTCCTCTCGACGGTGCCGGGCACGCACTGGGACGAAGAGCGCGGCCTCGACGAGCACCAGTACATCGTCCCCGGCGCCGGCGGCGTCGGGGAGATCCTGAACAACGCCTGGGTCTGACCGGGCTCGCGGGGAACGAGCTCACGGATCGCGCGTGATCCAAGCCGCGCGTCAGACGCTCGCTTTCGCGGGGAAAAGCGCGTGCTCGGGCTTGGTCCCACCTTTGCCTACCGGCGCCGCGTGTCGTTCTCTTCTCTTCTTCTCCATGCGCGAGCCCTCGCGCTGGGCACGCTCGCCGCGGCGGCTTCGGCCGGTTGCGCGGTCGGCGTCTCGACCGGTGAGGCGCCGGGGGTGGGCGACGCGCAGGTCGCTTCCGCGGTCGTCGTGGCCGACCCGCGGGCGACGGCCGCCGCCGAGGTCGATGCCGATCACGTTCGTCTCCCTTCCGCCGTCGCCGAGCGCTATCGCGCGATGCCGGCGGGCGCGATCTTCGTCGGAGCGCGTGGCTCGACGACGGGACGAAACCCGGACGGCTTTCTCCGTCGCGTCGTCTCCGTCGCCGACGAGGGCGGCGCGCTCGTCGTCACGACGACGCCCGCGACACTGACCGACGCGATCGTGCGCGGCGCGCTGAAGACCTCGAGCGGTGAGCGCGGGATCGACGGCGAGGGGGCGAGCGAGCAGTCGATCCGGCCGCTCGCGCGCGAGCAGCTGCGCGGGATCGCCGTCGACTTCTCGGACCCGTCGCTCTTCGCGGCCGTCGACGAGGTGACGGTCGGGAGCAACCGAGCCCGGTTCGTCGAGAAGGTCCGGCTCGACCGCGCCGTCATGACGGCCAAGCCGGTCGTGGACCTCGACGTGCGGATCGAGGACGGGAAGGTGAGCCGCTTCGTCGCGAAGGTCGAAGGGAACCTCGACACCTCGGTGCGGGCGCACGCGAGCGTCACCGCCGAGGGTGACGTCGACGCTGCGATCCTGTCCGAGCTCCGCACGCGGCGGCACGACGTGGAGCGTGTCATCTTCAAGTCGTCGCGCATCGCACTGCCGACGTTCGCGGTCGCGGGTGTGCCGGTGAGCCCCGCGGTGCAGTTCACGGTGACGCTGCGCTGCTCGCTCGCGTTCGGCGGCGCGCTCGAAGCCGACGCCGGAGTCGAAGCGCGCTCGTACGTGCGCCTCGGCGGCATCTACCAAGACGGTGAGTGGCTACCGCCCATCCGCTCGACGTTCGACATCCGCCCCTCGTTCGACCTGCAGCGCGGAGGAGAGATCGACGCGCGCTGCGCGATCGACGCGAGCGCGGAGCTCTCGGCGTACGGCGTCGGCGGCGTGGTTCTCGGTGTCACGCCGTACGTCGACTTCGACGTCTCAGCCGCGAGCGGCCCCCCTTCGGTGCATCGCTACACGGTGAAAGCCGGCGCGACGGGCAACCTGCGCGGCCGCGCGGAGATCTTCGGCGTCGACCCCGCGGGCTTCGAACGGCAGCTGACCGAGTGGCAGTCGCCGGTCCTGCTCGAAGGCGTCGTGCCCGTGCCGTGAGTGTCGAGGCGCGCGTGGCGCGCGCGCGGGATTGACGCCCCTCGCTGCCGGCTCCAAACCGCTGCGCATGCGCATCGGTCCTTTCGTCAGTGTGTCCATCGTTGCTGTCGCATTCGCCTGCAGCTCGGATCCGCCGTCCGCGGATCCCGCGATCGATGCGCCGAACGGAGGCGCTTCGGACGCGAGCGCGCCGGAGCGCGAAGCGGACGCGGCGGCTCGGCCCGACGCTGCCGCCGAGAGCGGTGATGCAGGAGGCGAGCTGGCCGACCCGGCGCTCGCCGGGCCGTTCGCGGTCGAAGAGAGCGAGACGACCGTGAACGTGGCGAGCACCGGCGACGAAGTGCCCGTGCGGCTCGCACTTCCGAAGGGGACGACGAAGGTGCCGCTCCTCGTCTTCGCGCCCGGCTTCCGGATCGAAGCGTCGCAGTACCTCGGCTACGTCAGGCACGCCGCGTCTCACGGCTATGCGTCGATGGTCGTGGCGGTCCCGACGAGCCTGCTCGGCAACGACAACACGCGTCAGGCGAACGACATGATCGGCGCCGCGGACTGGGCGGGCTCCGCTGCGAACCTCGGCGGCCGCGTCGATGCGTCGCGTGTCGTCTTCGCGGGTCACTCCCTCGGCGGAAAGCTCGCGTTGCTCGCGGGGTCGCTGGCGCCGGCGCGAACGAAAGCCATCGTCGCGCTCGATCCGGTGGACAGTGGCGGCCCTTCTGGCTGCAGCGCGCCCTGCGTCGTCGTCAAAGAGAAGATGTCGACGCTGAACGTGCCGGCGTTGTTCGTGGGCGAGACGACCGACGCGGAGGGAACATTCAACGCGTGCGCGCCGGCCGCAGACAACTACGTGGCGTTCTTCTCCCGAGCGAAAGCGCCGAGCGTGGAGGTGACGGCGCTCGGCGCGAACCACATGAGCTTCGTCGATGACGTCGCTGCGTGTGGATTGACGTGCTCGTTGTGCAAACCGGCGACTGCCGCGGCAGGCAGCGTCGCTGCCATGAGCCGCGCGTTCCTCGTCGCATTCGCGCAGCGGCACGTCGGCGGAATGGCGGCGGCCGACGCGTACCTCACGGGCGCCGTCGCTCAGTCGAGGTACGTCGCAACCGGAGCGGCCACGATTCGGTCGAAGTAGGCGCCGGCCGAGCGCCGCAAAGAGCGCGGTCCTGGCATGCGCCAGGCGCGAATGGCATTACGCGGCTGCGGCGCGGGAGGCGTTCGCGTCAGGGGGTCGCAGGTGACCCACGGCTGAGACAAATGTGCTGAATCGTTGAAGTCCGTGCCGCGACGCGTTGCGAAGAAAAGTTCGCACTGCGTCGGGCGCTTCGCGGAAGGCGCGCTAGAGTCAAGGAAAGTGGCCGCCCTCTCCACGACTCCCCCGGTCTTCTTTCCCTCCGCGCCGCGCCTGCGGACGCTGTCCCGGCGCGATGCGGTCGTCGTACGCGCGATGGCGGAGGCGATGTTCTCCGAAGACGGCGAGGCGTCTGCCGCGCGGCTCGATGCGCTCGTCACAGACGTCGACGTGCACGTGAGCGCCGCGAGCAAGCCCGTGCGCCTCGGTCTCCGCCTCGCGCTGCTCGTCGTGCGCATCGCGCCGGTGCTGTTCTTCGTCTCGCTCACGTCGATCGAGCGCCTGCCGCTCGCCGCGCGGGTCGCGCTGCTCTCCCGTCTCGAGCGGTCGCCGCTCTCCGCGCTGTCGCTTGCGTTCATCGGCTGGCGCACCGTGATGACCCTCGTGTTCTACGAGCACCCGACGGAGCTCGCCGCGCTCGGCTACACGAGCAACGAGCGCACGCGTTACAAGCGCGGGCTGCCGGTGTTGGCGCCCCCCGTGCCTGCCGAGAGCGGCGTTCGCCTCGTCGACGAGAGCGCGCGCGGCGACGCCGACGACTCCGGCGCGCATGCCGCGCATGTCGCCCACGCCGACGAGTCCGGCGAGCACGCCGCGCATGACCACGCGCACGACGCGCACGACGCGCACGACGAGGTCGCATGACCATCCTCCGCGGTCGTGAGCAGCGCACGGCGTTCACGGCGGCGGTGGACGTCGTCGTCGTCGGCTCGGGGGCCGGCGGAGCCATCGTCGCCCGCGAGCTCGCGCGTGCCGGCCGCAGCGTGATCGTGCTCGAGGAAGGCGGCGACCATCCGCGCGAGGTCTACTCGAAGCTCTCGCCCTCGCATGCGATGCGCACGATGGCGCGTGAGGCGGGCCTCGCGGTCGCCGTGGGCCTCGGCGACACCCCTCTCATCAGCGTGATGGCCGGGAAATGCGTGGGCGGGTCGAGCGTGCTCACGGGCGGCGTGTGTTTCCGCATCCCGGACGACGTCGTGCACGAGTGGTCGACCACGCTGGGCCTCGGCGCCATCACGCCGGAGTCGCTCGCGCCGTACTTCGAGCAGATCGAGCGCGATCTCTCGGTGGCGGTCGTCCCCGACTACATGCGCTCGCGATCCACCGAGCTCTTCGTCGAAGGCGCCGAACGCCTCGGCGTGGCGATGAAGCCGCTCCGTCGCAACACCTCCGGCTGCAAAGGCGCGGCGCGCTGCAACTTCGGCTGCCCGAACGGCGCCAAGATGAGCGTCGACATCTCGGTGCTGCCCGAAGCGCGCGAGAACGGCGCCGTCGTCATCGCGGACGCGCTGGTCGAGAACGTCGACATCGAGCGTGGCGTGGCGCGCGGCGTCCGCGGGCGCTTCCTCTCGGAAGAAGGCGAGCCCGGCGCGCGCTTCGAGGTGCGTGCGTCCGTCGTGGTCCTGGCGTGCGGCTCGCTTCACACGCCGATCCTTCTCCGCCGAAGCGGCATCTCCGGCGGTGGCCACGTCGGCAGGCACATGACGCTGCATCCGGGCTTCCGTATCGGCGCGCTGTTCGACGAGCGTGTCGATGGGTGGGACGGCGCGATGCAGAGCGTCTACTCGGACCACTTCGCAGACGAGGGGCTCACGCTGGTCGGCATCTACACGGCGCCGAGCGTCCTCGCCGCCGCGTTTCCCGGCGTCGGCCGTGAGCACCGCCGGCTCGTCGCGAACATGCCGAACTTGGCGTTCTTCGGCGCGATGATCCACGACGACGGAGGAGGACAGGTGCGCCGCTGGCTCTCGCGCGAGCCGCTCGTCACGTATCGCATGAGCGCGCGCGACCGTTCGCGCATGTGGCGCGGCGTCGAGATCCTCGGCGAGCTCGCCTTTGCCGCCGGAGCGCGCGAGGTGCTCCTGCCGATCTTCGGCGCGCAGCCGATCAAATCGCGTGAAGAGCTCCGTGCGCTCGTCGCCTCGCCGCCCCCGGCGAAGAAGGTCGAGTGCATGTCGTTCCACCCGCTCGGCACGGCGAAGATGAGCGCCGACCCCTCGCGCGGTGTGGTGCGCGAGTCCGGCGAGACGTGGGCGGTCTCCAACCTGTTCGTCGCGGATGGCAGCGTGCTCCCGACGAGCATCGGCGTGAACTCGCAGCTGCCGATCATGGCGATGGCGCAGCGGATCGCGCGTGGGATCGCCGACGAGATGGACCTGCTCCGTCGCCGCGCGGCCTGAGCGTTCCTTCGCGTAGGGGGCGCCTGCCGCGGCGCCCGTCAGCTGCGCTTCTTCTTGTGTCGCGGATTGTGCTTCTCCACCAGCGCGAGGTAGTCCGGCATCTTCGTCGCGGCCGGGGGCACCCAGCGCTCGCGCGCCTGCTCTGCGTAGGCCGGCAGAGCGTCCACCATCGCGCGCACTTCGGCCTTTGCCGGCGCGGCGTCACGCTCCGACCATGCCGGGAACGCAGCGGCGAGCTCCTCGGTCTTCGTTCCGCGGAGGTGCCCGCGCTTGCCGAGATCACGGTAGCTGCGGGCGAGCGCATCGCCATCGAAACGGTGTTGCGTGACCATCTCCGCAGCCACGCGGAGGACGCCGTCCGCGGGCAGCCGGCCGTCCTCGTGAACGACGAAAGCGGCTTGGAGATAGTTGTAGAACGGGACGACGCGCGGGCCGTACACGTCGAACTCCGAAGGGGGGCTCTGCCTCTCGAGGTGGATGAGGATGCGCTCGACCACGTCGTCAGCTTTCACGAGCCGCACGCAGCGAAGCACGTCTTCGAGCACGTCTTCGTAGACGCGCCCGCGCTCACCGATCGCGTGCACGAGCTCTTCTCCGGCCCGCCCGGACATGATGTCGGCGTAGAGCGAGTAGACGAACGCGTCCGCCTCCGCGTCGTCGCCGAAGAGCGTCTCGCGTGCGGCCGACGACGTCGCCGTGCGCGCCAGGAGCAACGCGGGCAGCTTGTACCCGAGCTGATCGCGAATGGCGCGGAAGCGCAGGCGGAGGACGTTCTGCAGGTTCGGCTTCAGCGTGAACGAGTCCCACACGATGCCGTCGAGCCGGAGCTTGTCTTCGAGGCGCCTTCGCATCTGCTCGGGCGAGCCGGAGAGAATGTGCACCGAGACGCCCGCGCGCGACATCTCGCGGAGCAGCGTCGCCGCGCCGGGGTTCGTTCGCTTCTCGTCGGCGCGCTCGAATGCGGTGCGGACGAGATCGCGGACCGTGTCGAACTCGGTCCGCAGATACGTTTTGTCGAGGTCCCACCGCGAGATGTGCTGCACGCCGGCGTCCCTACTCTGCGGGCTTGCGCTTCTTGGGCGCGCTCTGCGCCATCACCGCTTCGACGAGCTCCTTGGGCGGCGCGCGCTTGAGACGACGCGGCGGCAGGAGCTCCGCCTCGCTGAGCACGCGCTTCGCGAGGAAGACCGCGGCGTCGAGCTTGTAGAAGTTGCGCGTCCGATAGAACTTGAGCGCGTTCTCGTTGTTCTCGGCGACCTCGAGGACGAGATGCGTGCAACCGCGAACACGCGCGAGGTGCTCCACCTGCTCGAGGATGAAGGCGCCGATGCCTTGGCCTTGCATTTCCGGGTGCACCGCGAGCTCCTCGACGTAGAGCGGGCGCATGTCGCGATTCGAGAAGTAGCGCTGGTTCATCCAGTTGTCCGAGCCGACGATCTCGAACGCGCACTCCGCGTACCCGACGATGACGTCCTTCTTCGCGATCTTCGCCTCGAAGAGGAGCTGCTCGATGCCTTCTTCTTCGTAGACCTCGAGGAACCGCTTCTTCAGCCGCGGCCGCTGGTACTCGACCGTCTCGCGGTTGACGTCACGGAAGCAGAGCTTCAGGAAGTCCCACGTGCGATTCAGGTCGCGGCGATGGATGCGCCGGACGCGCACCTCGGGCGGCGTCGCCTTGGTGGACGTCGTCGTAGGCGGTTCCGGCGGCGGTGCATCCGTCGGCATGGGGGCCGATGTTACTTCACTTCGGGGTCGGCGCGGCGGCATCGTCACCGGCCGGCCGTGGCTCGCACGCCGCGACTGGCCCGCGCGACCCGGGGTTGCAGGCGGCCATGCCGAGCTTCGCGCACGGGATCTTCGTCAGGCGCCCGGCCGCGCAGAACACGAGCGCGCTGCCTTCGCACTTCGGGAGCATGTCCTTGTCGCACTCGACGTCGGCCGGAACGTAGCAGCCGGCGCGCGGCCCCGTGCCCGTGCACCGGAGCCCGAAGCCGCCGCAGTCGCTCACGCGGATCTTGCCATAGTGGTCCTGTCCCGAGCATTCGACGAGACGGTCGCGCTCGCAGTGCCGCGCGCCGAGGAGGTCGCACCGGCGCCGGTTCGGCAGCTCGCAGCTCGCGGTGACGTCGCCGCTTTCGTCGCGGCGCTCTTCGCATCGCGTGCCGGCCGGGCAGCTCGCGCGCTCGATGGCGCCGTCGTGACACGAGACCACCGCCGAGCTCCCGTCGCAGCGTGCCTCGGGCGCGCCAGCAGGGCACTTCTGCGGCGCGAAGCACGCGCGGATCACGAGGCCACCGGCGGCCTTGAGCTCGCGGCAGCTCGCGCCGAGCGCGGCGCAATCGGTCACGGTGCTCTCCTGCGCGTCGTCGTCTCCGCAGCTGACGAGCCGGTCGCCCTCACACCCAGAGACGACCCCCGGCCGCTTGCTGCAGAACTCCGCGGCGCGCGCGTCGCCCGCGCCGTGGAGGCACGTCGCCACTTGCTCGCAGCGCGTCGCGCTCGTCAGGCAACGATGGATCGGATCGGGCTCGCGCGGGTCGGCGTGCGAAAGCCACCAGTCGATGCACGCGCTCGGGTCGCGGAGCCTCGGCGTGTCGTGGGCGTGCGTGCAGGCAGCGATGCGCGCGCACGTCTCCGCGATTTGGGCGAGCGAGCTCGGGTCCTTTCGCCCCGCGGCGGGCGGCGGCGCGTTCGGCAGAGGCGCTTGGCCTCCGCACGCGGCGACGACGGCGAGAACGAGGGCGGATGCACCCGCGCGCTTCATGTCCGCTTCATACCGCGATCGACTTCTTCAGGTCCTCGAGCGAGTGAAGGAGCTCGTGGGCCCCGGACGCGAACGCCAGCTCGAGCGCCTCGAGGAGGTAGCGATGTGCTTCGTCGTTCCGGTCGCGGATGGCGGAGACCTGGGCGAGCGCACCGAGGACGCGCGCGCGATCCGAGCCGCTCGGTCCCGCCATATCGAGCGCCTCGCGGAGGACGCCTTCGGCATCGGTGAACTGACCGGCGGTGGTCAGTGCCTCGCCGAGCTTGCGCGCGAAGATGAGGACCGCGCGCATCGGGTCGTCGAGCTCGCCGCGGAACAGCTCCCGGCGCGCGAGATCGAGGCCGCGACGGAGAGCGCCGACCGAGCCGCCGATGTCGCCGCGCGTGCTCGCGCGATTCGCCACCTGCTCGAGGAGGATGAGCGCCTGGAACGTGTTCTGCGCGTTGTATTCGTGCAGGGCACGCGCCTCGAGCGCCATGCCGTTGTCCTCGCCGATCTCCGCGCACTTCGCGTGGAGACTGCGTCGAACGGCGGCCGGAATGGTGGCGAGCACGACGTCGCGGATGAGCGGATGCGCCGTGCGGTATTCGCCGCGCGAGACCTCGATCATGCCGGCGTCGCTCAGCGAGAGCGTCGCCTCGGGCAGGTTCGTGCCCTCGGTGACGAGCTTCTGAACGATGTGATCGTCCGCATTGTCGCCGTACACGGCGATCGCCTGGAGCACGCGTCGAGCATCGGGCGGGAGGCGCTCGACGCGGAGCGCGATGAGGTCGGCGAGGCGTGTCGGTGCGCGGCCGCCCTGCTCGCGCGAGAAGCGGAGCAGCTGATCGACATAGAGCGGAGCGATCCCGCGTCCGCCGATCGAGGAGCTCGGGCGGCTCGTTCCGGCGAGCAGGCGCGAGACGAGGCCGGGCGCGAGCCCCATGAGCACGCGTGCCGAAGCGGTGCTCGCGGGCCAGCCGGGATCGTGGCCGGGCGGGTAGGTGACGACGAGGACCGAGGGGACGAGCGGCGGCTCGCCGACGGCGTCGGCGAACGCGGTGCGGCTCGCGCCGTCGATCGCGTGAAGGTCGTCGACCGCGAGAACGACTTTGTTGCCGTTCGTTCGCTCGCTCGCGCGCACGATGGCCCAGCGCAGCGCCTCTGCCACCGCGAAGCGCAGCTCGTCGGACGAGAGCTCGCCACGGTTCGGCTGCTCGAACACGTCGGCGAGCCCGCGGCGCGCCTCGGCGCCTGCTGCCGACCACTCCTTCGGGGCGCCGCCGTTCTTCGGGAGCGAGGCGAGCGCGCAGATCGCCTGCCGCACGGCGAAGTAGCCGACCTCGGCCCAGCCGGGATCGGGCGTGACCTCGACGACGGTATGGCCGGCGGCGCGCACGTTCGCGAGGAACTCGCGAAGGAGGCGCGTCTTGCCCATGCCGACATCACCGACGATGCGTGCGCCGATGAGCGAGCTCTTCGCGTCGCGCAGGCGATCGTCGAGCCAGAGCAGATCTTCTTCGCGGCCGACGAACTCGAGCGGAAACTGCGCGCGATCGCGGTCGACGATGACCTCGCGGCGACCCGTTCCCGGCTCGAGCGCGACGAGGTTCGGCGGAGGTGCGCTGTGGCCGTTCGTCGGCGGCGAGAGCGTCGGGCCCGCAGCGTCGACGCGCGGCGCCGCGGGAGCTGCAGCCTGCAGGGTCTGCCCGCACTCGCCGCAGAACTTCTGCGTGGCGCCGTTCGAGGCGCCGCAGCTCGGGCACTTCACCGACGTCGGCGCAGGGAGCGGGCGCGGGACCGTCGACTCGATCTGTGTGAGCGCGTCGGCGAGCGCCTCGGCGTACTCGTCGGCGTTGCCGAAGCGATGCCCCGGCTCTTTCGCGAGCGCCATGAGGCACACGTCGGCGAGGAGCGACGGGATCATGCGGTCGGGCGCGACGGCGCGCGGATCCGGCGGCGCCTCGGTGATGTGCATGAGCACGACCTGCGTCGGGCTCTCGGCCTCGAACGGCAGGCGACCCGTGAGGAGCTGGTAGAAGATGACGCCGACCGCGTAGAGGTCCGAGCGCGCGTCGAGCGGGTCACCGCGGCCCTGCTCCGGGCTCATGTACTCGGGCGTTCCGCAGACGATGCCGGGGCTCGTGATGTTCGGCTGCGAGGCTTCGACGCGCATCTTCGCGAGGCCGAAGTCGACGACCTTCACGAAGTCGCCGCCCGTGCGGACCGGCTCGAGGATGATGTTCTCGGGCTTGAGGTCGCGGTGGATGATCCCGAGGTGGTGCGCTTCGGAGAGCGCGGCGAGCGTCTGCCGAAGGATGCTGACGATGCGGCGGAACGAGAGCGGACCTTCCTCGTACTGGACGCGCGCGAGGTCCTTGCCGCGCAAGAACTCCATGACGAGGTAGAGCTGCCCGTCTTCCGTCTTGCCGAAGTCGATGACGGCGACGGAGTTCGGGTGGTTCAGGCGGCTCGCCGCGCGGGCCTCGGTGATGAAGCGCGCGGCCGCATTCTCCTCGCCGACGAGGTGCGGGTGGATGATCTTCACCGCGACGGTGCGACCGAGGTTCGTCTGCTCCGCGCGGTACACGCGACCCATGCCGCCGATGCCGACGAGGTCGAGGATCACGTACCCGCCCGGCAGCGTGCGGCCGATCAGCGGGTCGTCCGAGTGCGTCGCGACCTTGCCGACGGGGAAGCCGCACGACGGGCAGAACTTGTGGTTCTCCTCGTACGGGTTCTGGCACTGAGGGCACGACCGCATGGCGGGGACGACCAGGCTATCACGCCGAAAACGGGGAAAGCAGGTCTCCTCGCGGCGAGGGTCGGTCACGTGAGATCGCCTGGCGAAGCGCGGCGCGCGGCCGTGCACGCACCTCGTCACCCGTTGGGGGCGCGCCCGCCGCGGCACCCGGACGTACGGCCGTGCTCGATGTCGAGCGCAGGATGGTTGGCCCGCATCCACACGCACCCGCTACCATCGGCACGTGACGATTGACGCGAGCGGACCTGCGGAAGCAGGGGGTGAACCGAGCTCACGCCGGCCCCTCCTCGGAGAGCTTCTCGTCCAGGCGAAGGTGCTCACGACCGAGCAGCTGAACGAAGTGCTCGCCGGTCCGCGCGAAGCGGGCAAGAAGATCGGGCAGGTCCTCATCGAGCGAGGCCTCATCACGGAGGCGCAGCTGACGCAGACGTTGAGCCTCCAGCTCAGCGTGCCGTGGGTCTCGCTCTATCACATCGATTTCTCGCGCCAGCTCCTGAACCGAGTGCAGCGCGATCTCGCGGAGCGCTACTGCCTCATCCCGATCTTCGTCCGGCACGTGAAGGGGCAAGGCGAAACGCTGTACGTCGCGATGGACGATCCGACGAACGACGCCGCGCTCGCCGAGGTCGCGCGTCAGGCGAGCCTCCCAGCACGCCCGATGATCGCGTCCGCCTCGGACATCCGGAGCGCGATCCGCGTTTATTACGGCGAGCCGGCGAGCACGCAGGTGCTCGACGTGCCGATGCCGCCGACGCGCGGCGGCGAAGCTCCGATGACGACGCGCGATCCGCAGCACAGTCGGCGCGAGCCGGCACCTCCGACGCCGCCCGTCCCGACGCAGCCGGATCCGCCGCGGCCCGTGCGCGCTTCCCAACCGCCGCCGCCGCCGGCCGCGCGTCGTCCTCCTCCCGCGCCCGTCGCAGCCGCGGGCGAGGCAGGCATCGAGCCGCCTCCGCCGACGACGCGCTCGAGCCCGCCGCCCGCGCCGCGCGGCTCTGCGCCGTCGTCACCCGGCGATCCGGCGCACGGTTCGGGGGCTGCCGCCGTCCCGCGCGCCGAGGAGTCGGAGCCGCGCCGCCCGCGTCCGAAGATGCTCAGCCTGACGCTGCTCGACGGCACGACCATCCAGCTCCCCGCGAAGAAACCTCCGGGCGGCCAAGACGGCCTCACCGCGCGCGACTTCGTGAGCGCCCTCCGCGCGACCGCGCACGGCGCCGACGCCACCGAGGTCCTCGGCGAAAAACCGCAGTGGGAGCCGGTCGTCGCGGCGCTGCTCTCGATCCTCCTCCGCAAAGGGTTGATCGCGGATTGGGAGTTCGTCGAAGAGTTGCGGAAGATCTGAGAGCGAGCGGAGTGACAGGGGGCAGGTGACAAGGAGCCGGGAACCGGGCGTCTCGTCACGCCGGTGAGAGGGAGCCGGGAACCGGGCGTCTCGACACCCCGGTGACCTGTTCCCTGTCCCCGGTCTCCTGCTCCCTGCTCTTATCGGACCGCCCCCTCGCTTCGCATCGCCGCAATCTCCTCCGCCGACACGCCCGCCTCCCGCAGGATCTCTTCGGTGTGCTCCCCCTGCCGAGGGGGAGGGGAATGCACGCGGCCGACGGGCGTGAGAGGGGTTCGCATCTGCGGGATCGGGCCCCACGGGGAGGGGAGATCGAAGAACATCTTGCGCGCCGCGAGGTGCGGATCGGCCATCGCTTCGGCGGCCGTGAGCACCGGCTCGAGGCAGCAGTCGCGGGTGCTTGCAAATTGCACCCATTCCTCGCGCGTCTTGGTGAGGAAGACGTCGCGCAGCTTCGCCTTGAGCGCTGCCTGGTGCGGGCCAGGGACGAGGTCGCTCATGTCGACCTCGTGGCCGATGCCCTGCGCGAACGCCATCCAGAACTTCGGCTCGAGCGCGGCGAGCGCCATCGCGCCGCCGTCCTTCGTCGCGTAGGTCTGGTACGGCGCGATTCCGCCGACGAGCGCCTCGGCTCCACGCGCCGGCGCGTGCCCACCGAAGGCGAGCCCGAAGCCGGCAATCGCGAACGGCATCGCGGTCTCGATCATCGCGACGTCGACCACGCCGCCCTGTCCCGTGCGCGCGCGCTCCATCAGCGCGCCCATGATGCCGATGACCGCGTAGAGGCCGCCGCTCACGTCGGCGAGCTGGAAGCCTGGCACCGTCGGCGGCCCGCCTTCCGGGCCTTGGAACCCGAGCACTCCGGCGCGCGCCAGGTAATTGAGGTCGTGACCGGCGCGCTGCGCGAGCGGCCCGTCTTGGCCGTACCCGGTGAGCGCGCACACGACGAGGCGCGGATTCTCCTCGCGGAGCCGCGCATGCGAGAGGCCGAGCCGATCGAGCACGCCGGGACGGAACTGCTCGAGCACGACGTCGTAGCCGCGGACCAGCCGGAGGAGCGCCTCCTTGCCTCGCGGCTTCTTGAGGTCGATCACCGCGCTCCGCTTGTTGCGGTTCAGCGCCAGGAAGACCGAGCTCGTCGCGTCGGCAGCGCCGCCGGCTCCTTCGAGCTGCGGCGGCATCATGCGCAGATAGTCGCCGCCAACGGCGTCCTCGACCTTGTCGACGGTCGCCCCAAGGTCCGCGAGGACGAGGGAGGCGAGAGGCCCCGGGAGGAGCCGCGACAGGTCGAGGACTTTGATCCCCGAGAGGGGCTGCCCGCTCACTTGTAGCTGAAGAGCTTCTGCAGCTTCATCGCGAGCATCTGGTTGCCCGCGACCTTCAGCTTGCCCGCGAAGAACAGCTGCATGCCGTTCGCCTGCGGGTTCTCGACGAGCTTCTGGAAGTCCTCTGCCGCGATCGTGATCGTGCAGTCGGCAGGACCTTCGCCCGGCTTGCAGGAGGGACCCGACGAGGTGACGTCGATGTTCCACTCACCTTCGCCGGTGACGTTCATCTGGTACTTCGCGCCGATGGTCTTCGCATCCTCGGCGTTCTTCTCGAGCGCGGCGGGGAGCTCCTCGTTGAACAGCTTCTTCACGTCGACGGCCATCGGATCCTCCTGGGGAGTCGAGAACACAAAAAGTGAATCGCGGTTCAGCGAAGTAACAGGGGCACGCGCCACGCGTCAAGGCCCGCCGCCCCCTGGGACAGCGCTCCTCAGCGACGCATTCGCGCGCTATCTCGCTCGGCATCGTCGGTGCCGCGCGTCACGGCTTGCAGTAGCCGAACGACTCGCCCTGCCGGATCACGCACGTCCCGGCGGCGCATGCATGCTTGCCGTCGCAGACGGCGACGCACTTCGACTGCGCGACGCCCTCGGGCGGAAAGAAGATGCATTCTGCATCTGCCACGCAGCCCGTCGGGTCGCTCTCGCAGAGCGCGCCGACCGCGAGCGTACCCACCTTGCGGCAGAACGCGGACGTCGACGTCTGCGTCACGCCGCTGGCTTCGGGAGCGTGCGTCGTGCACGACATCCCGGCCGGGCACTCGCCCGCGAAGGGCGTGCAGGTCGGGATGCACGCTCCTCTTCCCGGGCCGAGCAGCACGCACGACGTCTTGGCCGTCTTCGCGCACGCCGTCTCGTTCGCGCACGGAGCGCGGCAGGCGTAGCCGCTGCTCGCGACATCGGTGCACACGCCGCCGTTCGCGCACTCGTTCTTCGTGGGATCGCACGTGCTCGGCGCCGGCGCTCCGGTGTCCGCGCTTCCTTCGGCGGCGGCGTCCCTGGTCGTCGTGCCCGGAGGGCCGGGCGGTCCACCGCTCGACGACGACGACGAGATCTGCGCGCCACCTTCGGGCGCGTCGGCAACGCCCGCCGCATCCGTCCCGGAGCACGCGAACGCGAGGAGAAGGAGCGCGGAGCCGCCGGCGACGACGGAAAGCGAGAGCGGCTTCATGGGTTACTCGCAGTACGCAGGCGGCGCATACGGCGCGGCGCCGTCCAATTCCGCCTTCGTGACCGTTCCGCTCGCCGCGATCCGCGCGTACGTCTGCGCGCTCGGACGAGCGGTGCGCGCGCCGGTGGTGCGGTCGACGGCGTGGAGGCCGAAGCGCGGGCAGAACCCGCTCGCCCACTCGAAGTTGTCGAGGAGCGACCAGTAGATGTAGCCGCGCACGTCGAGACCGTCGGCGCGTGCGCGTCCGAGCTCGTAGAGGTGCTCGAGGAGGAATCGCGAACGGTTCACGTCCGTCGAATCGGCGATGCCGTTCTCGGTGATGACGACCGGGAGCCCAAACGGCTTCACCTCGTCGAGGACGATGCGGAGCCCGCGCGGGTAGATGTCCCAATGAAAGTCGGTCTTCGGGCGATCGTTCGGCAGCCGGTCTTGCTTGATGAACGCGTCGATCACCGGGATTCGGAGGCCGTTCACGGTGGCGACGAGCGCCGAGTAGTAGTTGATTCCGAGATAGTCGGACCGTCCGGCGAGCGCAGGGTCCGCCCGGCGATCGGCCGGACCATCGAGGTTGCCGTCGAAGTCGTCGTCCCAGTCGCCGCGCACGACGGCGTTCAGGATCCAGAGGTTGTTCACGTAGCGGACGCGCTCTGCGGCCTGCACGTCTTCCGGGTACGAAGGGTCTTCTGGCTCGACGGCGCGCTGGTGCTGCACGATGCCGACCATCGACGTCGTGCCGTCGCCGTCCGCGTCGCGCGTGTCGACCGCCTTGATCGCGTCGAAGCACTTCGCGTGCGCGCGTGCCTCGTTCTTGCCGACCGCGAGGGCGCGATCGACGCCGAGGAGCACGCCGGGCGGGAACGCGCCTTGGATGTAGCCGGCGATCGGCGCGACGAGCGGCTCGTTGATCGTCGCCCACCAATCGACGTCGCCGCCCCAGCGCGTCGCCGCCCGCGTGCACCACGTCGCGAACATCGTGATCGACTCCGGGCGCTCCCAGCCTTGCGGCTCGTTCGGCTTGCGCGGGTCGGACAGGTAGTCGGGAAGCGAGAAGTGCTGCAGCGTGACGAACGGCGTGATCTTCGCGGCGCGAAGGGCGGCAAAGAGCTTGTCGTAGGACGCCAGCGCGGCCGGGTCCGGCTGATCCGCGTCGAACGCCGCGCGCGTCGGATAAATGCGAGCCCACTCGATCGAAAAGCGATACGTGTTCTGGTTCGTCGCGCGGAGGAGCGCGACGTCCTCGTCGACGTGCGCGAGCGCATCGGCGCCGCCGACGTCCGGGTCGTCGCCGCCTTTGATCTTGCCCGGCGTGTCGACCCAGATCCCCCAGTCGGTGTTGCCGAGCCCCTTCTCGACTTGGAATCCCGCGCTCGCGGAGCCCCAGAGGAACCCGGCTGGGAAGCGGACCTCCGCCGGCGCCGCGTCTTCCGGTGCGCCTCCGCCGGTCGACGACGCGCACGCAGCGACGCACGCGCTCGCGACGATCGCGGCGAGACCGGCCCCCGCCGCGCGCCTCATCCGCCCTCGCCGACGACGCGGTTCTTGCCCTCGGCCTTCGCTCGATAGAGGCGCGCATCGGCGAGCGCGATGAGCTCGTTCGGTCCGCCGTCCGGAGCGACGTCGGGGAGGGCGGCGACGCCGAGCGAGAGCGTGACGCGGATGGACCGATCCGGCGCGACCGGGATCTCGAGCTCGCTGATCGACTCGCGGATGCGCTCCGCGAGACGCACCGCCTCCGTCTTGCCCGTCGAGCGCGCGAGGATGATGAACTCCTCGCCCCCGTAGCGCGCGAGCAGGTCTTCCACGCGAATGAGCCGCTGCATCTGCGCGCTCACCAGGCGGAGCACCATGTCACCGGCCAGGTGGCCGTACGTGTCGTTCGTCGCCTTGAAGTCGTCGAGGTCGAGGAGCATGACCGCGAGCTTCACCTTGTGACGACGCGAGTACGCGACCTCCGCGGTGAGACGCTCGGTGAAGTACTTGCGGTTGTAGACGCGCGTGAGCGCGTCGCGCGTCGACGATTCGTAGAGCCGGCGCTGCAGCTCTTCTTCGGCGTCGTCGGTGATCGCGAAGCGGAGGATGACGTGCGGGCCGAGCTGGATGCGGTCGCCGGGGCGGAGCTCGCAGACGTCGATGCGCTGGTTCGCGAGGAACGTGCCGTTCGTCGACCCGAGGTCCTCGACGAAGTAGCGACCATCGGAGCGGCAAGACACGCGGGCGTGCCTTCGCGAGACGCCGCCGTCTTCGAGCCAGAGATCGGCCTCGGTTCCGCGGCCGACGACGTGGTCGGTCCCGTCGAGCGCGAAAACCTGCCCGGCGTTGATGCCGCTGATGACCGTGAGCGTGGCTCGATCTTTCGTTCCTGCGCTCGGCACGACCGTGAGGACCGGGTCGGTCGTCCGATCGGCCGCCATCTCACCGGTCTTCCACTGGCCATCGGACGTGGGCGGGATGGAAGGCGGCGCGCTCGGCGCCGGGTTGCTCGACGCGGGCGAGCTCGGTGCCGATTCCGGCGTGACCGGGATCGGGACCGTGGGCATCCTGCGCGTCTTGAAGGCGTCCTTCATCGGCGGCCGAAGAGCGTAGCTCACGACGCTTGCGGGCGCGCCGCGAATTGCCTAGCGAGGGAGGGATGGCACTCCTCGACGGCAAGGTCGCGATCATCACGGGCGCAGGCAACGGCATCGGTCGCGCGCATGCGCTCCTCTTCGCGGCAGAAGGAGCGAGCGTCGTCGTGAACGACCTCGGGGGTGCGCGCGACGGGAGCGGCGGCGACGCGAGCGCCGCGGAGGCGGTCGTCCGCGAGATCACGGCGGCCGGCGGAAAAGCGGTGGCGAGCCACGATTCCGTCGCGACCGCGGAGGGGGCGACGTCGATCGTGAAGAAGGCGGTCGATGCGTTCGGCCGCGTCGACGTGCTCGTGAACAACGCGGGCATCCTGCGCGACAAGACGTTCCTCAAGATGGACGAGGGGATGTGGGACTCCGTCGTGGCCGTGCATCTGAAGGGCACGTTCCTCTGCTCTCAAACATTCGTGAAGCAGGCGATCGCGCAGGGCGACGGTGGCCGCATCGTGAACACGACGAGCGTGAGCGGCATGATGGGCAACTTCGGCCAGGCGAACTACGCGGCGGCGAAGGCGGGCATCTACGGGCTGACCCGGACGATGTCGATCGAGCTCCAGAAGCATCGGATCACGGTCAATGCGCTCGCCCCGATCGCGAAGACGCGCATGACCGAGGACTTGCCGATGATGCAAGGCGTGGAGACGATGACGGCGGAGCACATCTCCCCGGCTGCGCTCTTCCTCGCGAGCGATCTCTGCGGTGACCGCACCGGGCACGTCCTCGCCGTCGCGGGCGCGCGCATGTACGCCTTCAAGGTCATCGAGACCGCCGGCAAGTTCAAGGACGACCAGAAGGGCGTCTGGACCGCGCAGGAGATCGCCGAGAACTGGGACTCGATCGTGAAGGCCTGAGAAGTTCGGAGGGCGAGCGCCGGCGCGCTTGCCTGCGGCGCGCCGCCGTAGAAGAAGGAGCGTCGATGTCGACCACCGCCCGCTTCGAAGGCACTCACACCGCCATCGTCACCCCGTTCAAGGACGACGCTGCTCGCACGATCGACTGGGAGGCGTACGAGCGTATCGTCGCCGCGCAGCTCGCCGGCGGGGTCGAGGGCATCGTCCCGTGCGGGACGACGGGCGAGAGCCCTGCGCTCGACCACGAGGAGCAGCTCGCGCTCGTCGAGCGCACGGTGAAGCTCGCGGGGGGCAAGGCGGTCGTCACGGCCGGCACGGGGTCGAACTCGACGCGCGCCGCGATCGCTCTCTCGCAGGCGGCCGAGCGCGCGGGCGCCGACGCCGTGATGGTGGTCGTCCCCTACTACAACAAGCCGACACAAGACGGCCTCTACGAGCACTTCGTCGCCGTCGCCGCTTCGGTGAAGTGCCCGGTCGTCGTCTACAACGTGCCCGGACGCACCGGCATCGACCTCGCCGCCGCGACGCTCGCACGCATCGCGGAAGCGGCACCGAACGTCGTCGCCACGAAGGAGGCGACCGGCAACGTCCTTCGCTGCCAGGAGATCGCGCGCACGCTCGGCGACCGCATGCTGATCCTCTCCGGCGACGACGGCCTCACGCTGCCGATGGTCGCCGTCGGCGCGCGCGGCGTCATCAGCGTGACCTCCAACGTGTACCCCGCCGAGGTGACGCGCGCGACGCGCCTCGCGCTCGAGGGGAAGTACGCGGAGGCGCGCCGTGCGCACTTCGCGCTCCTGCCCGTGCACGAGGTGATGTTCGTCGAAGCGAACCCCGGTCCTGCGAAGGCGGCGCTCGCGCGGAAGAAGATGTGCACCGACGTCGTTCGTGGGCCGCTCTCGCGTCCGACCGAGGTGACGCACGCGAAGGTCGGCGCGGCGCTCGAGACCTACGAGTCGCGACGATGAGCGGTGCTCCGCGAGTCGCGGTCCTCGGAGCGAACGGCCGAATGGGGCGCGCCGTCGTGCGCCTCGCGCACGCCGCCGGCATGCAGGTCGTCGCCGCCATCGCGGAAGGCGACGAAGGGCGCGATGCGGGAGAGCTCGCCGGCGTCGGGACGCTCGGCACCGCCCTCGTGCGGGACACGAGCGCCATCGCGCGTGCACGCGCGGACGTCGTGATCGACTTCTCCGCACCCGTCGCCCTCGCGGCGGCGGCGCAGGCGTGCGGAGAAGCGGGCATCGCTCTCGTGAGCGGCACCACCGGTCTCGACGACGCTGCGAAGGCGGCGCTCGACGCGGCGTCGAAGAAGGCGGCAGTCCTCTGGGAGCCGAACATGAGCGTCGGCGTGCACGTGCTCGCCGCGCTCGTCGAAAAAGCGCTCGCGGCGCTCGGCCCCTCCTTCGACGTGGAGGTCATGGAGGTGCACCACCGGCAGAAGGTGGATGCGCCGAGCGGCACGGCGATCCGTCTCGGCGACGTCGCGAAGAACGTCCGCGGTGGACGTTACGTGCACGGTCGCGAAGGTCGCCCCGGCGCGCGCCAGGCCGACGAAGTCGGCATGCACGCGCTGCGCGGCGGTGACGTCATCGGTGACCACACCGTCTTCCTCTTCGGCGACGGCGAGCGCATCGAGCTCACGCACCGCGCATCCAGCCGCGACCTGTTCGCGCACGGCGCCGTGCGCGCCGCGGGCTGGCTCGCCGGGAAGGCGCCGGGACGCTACCGCTTGGCCGACATGCTGTGAGCGCGGGCGCCGCGCGTCAGAACGAGCCGACGACCATCAAGCCACCGCTGCCGAAACCGCCCGTCGGCACGATGCGCGTCTTCGGCGCCGCCGCCGCCTTGGCCGGCTTCTCGCTCGAGTCGCTGGCGCCGAAGAAGAGGAACGCGCCCACGCCGAGCGCGACGACGCTCGCTCCGCCGGCGACCCAGCCGATGGCAGAAGCCGTCTTCGCGTCGTTGTCGTAGCGCTTGCAGACGGGGTCGTGCTCGCGGCACGGCACGTCACCCTGCGGAACGACCGTCTTTGCGTACTCCTCGCCTTCGCTCTGCGCGTCGAGGTAATTGACGAGCGACACGACGGCGAGCGCGCCGAGACCGACGCCCACCGCCATCGTCGCTCCGCCGATCACCTTGCGCGTCGGGAACGACGAGCGTTCTTCCTGGCCGGGCGGCGTCGCGACGGTCGGCGCCATGAACTCGACGACGGTCTCGCGCCCCGCGGTGACGAGCACGTTCCGCTTCGTGATGGGAGCGCCGACGGGGGCGAGCTCGATCGCGTGGCCGCCCGCCGCGAGCTCTGCCCGCGCGGTGCCGTCTTTCAGAGGAATGTGCTTCTCGCCGTCGATGACGACTTCGCCGTTCTGATCCGGCGCGCGGACGACGACGACGCCGACCGCCGTGCCGCCGAGCCGCTCGACGATGCGCGCCGCGATCTTGCGGAGCGTGTCGTCGTTCGCGTCGCGGAGGTTGTCGGCGTACGTCTCGCGCACGACCGTGTCGCTCTTGCCCTTCTGGTAGAGATGGATCTCGGCGGTGACCTGACCGGTCGTCGGTCCCTTCGCGACGAAGCCCCAGATGTAGCGCTCCGCTCTGATCTGCTCGGCGATGCGCTGCTGGCAGTCGACCGGCGGACGCGACGGGCACTTGAGCGCCGCGGTGAGCATGCCGAGCGACTGCGTCGTCTCGATGAGCGACCAGCCTTGCGCCGCGCGGATGCGCGACCGCAGAGCGCCGGTGAGCGCATCCGCCTGTTCCTCCGCGTCTTCGGAGTCGAACGCGAGCACCGCGACGGGCACGGTATGCGCGCCCGGCTGATCGGCCTCGGCGCGTCGCGCGAACGTCAGGAGCACGAGAGCGAAGACGATGAGAAAGGCGAGCCCGCGACGTGCCATCGGCGCCAGCGTAACCTCCTTTCGGGACGGGGATCAAAGGGGCTACCCTCGCGCGCGATGCGCATCACGGGCGGAGAGTGGCGGTCGCGCGCGGTCGCTGCGCCGAAGGGGACGGCGACGCGTCCCACGTCCGACCGCGTGCGCGAGGCGCTTTTCTCGATGCTCGTCGCCGACGGCGTCCTCGGCGATGGCGGGGCAGCGACGGTGAGAGTCCTCGATCTCTATGCCGGAAGCGGCGCGCTCGCCTTCGAGGCTCTCTCGCGCGGCGCCGCTTCGGCAGTGCTCGTCGAGCAGGCGCGCGACGCCGTCGCCGTGATCCGCGCGAACGCGAAGGCGCTCGGTGCCGAGGCACGGATCGAGCTCCTGCCGATGAAGGTAGACCGCGCGCTCGAGCGCGCCCTCGGATCGTTCGATCTCGTGTTCGCCGATCCTCCGTACGCGGACGTTCGCGCGCCTGCCTTCGCGGCCGTTCTCAGCGCCGTCGGCCGCGTCGTCGCGCCGGGAGGTGCCTTCGTGCTCGAGCACGCCTCGTCCGATCCGTCGCCTCTCGTTCCAGGGCTCGAGCACGACCGCAGCCGCGAGCACGGCGACACGATGCTGTCGCTCTACCGTGCACCGGTCGCGTCGCCGGACTGAAGGGGCGCGTCTCGTCGGCCCGCCCGCGCAGCCGCCGCGAGGCGCGCGGGATCGTCGTCGTGCTTTGCCACGCTCGAAACTCCCGTATACTCGCAGGCGGTTTTTCTCTCTTCACGACTCTCCGGCACGTACGCACCAGCGTCAGGTCCAAACTAGATGGCTTCGAAACCTCCTCCGTCGACGGGCGCTCCCGAGGGCGTACCCGCGAGCGGAAACGGGAAGTATGTCGCAATCGCCGTCGTGCTCCTCGGCGGCATCGGCGCGCTGATCGGCTGGAAGACGTGCCAGAAGACCGATCCGCCGCCGGTGGTGGTCAACGTCGTCGATGCCGGTCCGCCGCCGAAGCCGACCGGACGCAACCCGGACGACGACGTGCCGCCTCCGCCGCCCGTCGAAGACGCCGGCAACGAAGACGCCGGCAAGAAGACCGTCGTCGTCTACACGGGCAATCAGTGCGACGCGAAGAAGTGCACCGGGTCGAACAGCGACGAGCTCGGCAACTCGCTCGGCGCGCTCGCGAAGCGTGCGCACCGCTGTTACGACAACGCGCTCGCGCAGGACCCGACGCTCCGCGGCAAGGTCTCGATCGCCGTCCGCGTCGGGTCGAACGGCCAGGTCTGCTCCGCGTCCGTCGCGAGCAACGACATGGGCAATGCCTCGGTCGCGAACTGCGTCGCGGGGTACTTCCGCGGCCAGACGCTGCCCGCGCCGAAGGGCGGTTGCATCGACGCGAACGTCCCGATCAACTTCGTCCCGAGGCAGTAGTCGTGCGCGTAGGCGCTGCGGACGCGGCGGTCGTCGTCGTCGCGCCGCGCCGGGGTCGGCCGACGGTCCGCGCTTCTCTCGCGCTCGGGCTCGCATCGGCCGCAATCCTGCTCGCGTGCGGCGAGACGAGACGGCCCATCGGCGACGAGTGCCTCCGCAGCGAAGATTGCCTCTCGGGCGTGTGCTCGTCGCGTACGTGCGTCGCGGCACCGACGCTGGTGACGGGCGCGGGCGGCGCGCCGGACGAAGAGGAGCCTCGGATTCCGGCCGGCGAGGGCGGCGCCGACGCTCCCGTCGATTCGCGCGTCGACGGCGGCTAAGCTCGAACCAAATCGCCGTGACCGCAGAGCGAAGCACCAGGAACGAGCACGGCGTGCTCCTCACCGTCGCGTACGACGGCACCGACTTCTCGGGCTGGGCGACGCAGCGTGATGCGCGGACGGTCGAAGACGCGCTGCGCGGCGCCATCCGCGCCATCGACCCGCGGGCGGTCGGCCCACGCGGCGCGAGCCGCACCGACGGCGGCGTGCACGCCGAAGGTCAGCTTGCTGCGTTCGATGCGTCGGTCGGCATGCCTCCGCGCGGCTGGGTGCTCGTGCTGAACCAGCACCTGCCCGACGACGTGAGCGTGCGCGCGGCGCGCGTCGTTCCGGTCGGGTACAACCCGCGGTTCACGAGCAAGCGGAAGCGCTACCGCTACCTCCTCCACCTCGACAAGGTCCGCGATCCTTTGCTGCGCCACCGTGCGTGGAGGATCGGCTACGAACTCTCCATGGACCGGATGAAGGAGGAGGCGCGTGCGATCGTCGGCACGCACGACTTCGCGGCGTTCCGGTCCGTCGGCGACGAACGAGACATCACGGTCCGGACGATCCACGAGGTCACGGTCGAGCAGCTCGCGGGCGATGCACGCCTCTGGTCGGTGACCATCGACGGCAGCGCGTTCCTCTACAACATGGTCCGCATCCTCGTCGGCACGCTCGTCGACGTCGCGCGCGGCAACGTCCCTCCCGGCGCCATCGCGCGCGCCCTGGCCTCGCGCAGTCGCGCCGACGCGGGGCAGACGGCGCCCGCGCACGGCCTCCACCTCGTTCACATCGAAGCCGAGCTCCCCGATCCGGCAGGAGACGCATGGCCGCGGTGAGGGCGCGCGAAGGCATCGCGGTCCGTGCGGCGAACCCCGACGAAGGCCGGACGATCGCCGGCCTCTGGCGCGAGCTCTGGGACGCGCACGAGGCGTGGGGCGGGTATGCGGGCACCCGTGACGCACGCGTCTACGATCAGCTCGCGCACCGACTCGCCGAAGACGCGCGCGTGCGTGGTGGCCAGCCGGTGCTCGGCCGGCACGTGCATCTCGTCGCCGTCGCCGAGGGCGGCGTCGTCGGCCAGGTCGAAGGTTGGTTCGAGCGCCACGGCGTCGACGACGCGACGCCGTTCACGTGCGAGGTGCGCTCGCTCATCGTCTCGTCGCGCGCTCGCACGCGTGGCGCGGGGCGCGCGCTCCTCCACGGCCTCGCGGACGTCGCGCGGCAGCTGAGCCGAGGCGGCGCGGTCGTCATGGCCGCAGAGGTCCTCGAGCCGAACCCGGCCCACGCCTTTTACGCGAACGTCGGGTACGCGCCCGTCTCGTGGACGACGCGCGTGAGCACCGACGGGCCGACCGCCGACCTCGGACAAGAGGCGTTCGTCGCTCGCGTCGCGACACCGAACGACGCCCTGCCCATCGCGCTCCTCGATCCCGCGCTCGCGGCGCGGCGCCGTGCGCAGGGCGATCTCCGCTTCGATCGCCCACGTGCCGTCGATGCCACGTTCGTCGGCGCGCTCGCCGCGCACCTCGCGAGGCCGGTCGCGCACGACCAGAGCGAGCTCGTCGCCGTCGACGCGAGCGGGGTCGTTCGCGCGAGCGCCAGCCTGACCGTGATGTCGCTCGACCCTCCGTTCCTGCCTGCCCGCCGCGGTCTCCTCGGCCGGTTCGCGATGGATCCGGCGCTCGATCCGCGTCCGCTCGTCGCGCCGCTCGTGCGGCTCGGCCGCAGGCTCGCGCATCTGCGCGGCGCGGCGACGCTGGAGCTCACCGACCTCGACGCCCCGGGCGGACCGCTATACGCGGCGGCGCTCGCGGCCGGTGCGGTGCCGTGGTCGCGAATCACGACCCGCATGGCCTGAGTTCTCCGCGCGGCCTCGGCTTTTTGCTACGTTCGTGCTGCTCGCAGGGGCGCTCCGCGGGAATTGTCGCCGCACCGTGAAGGTTGCTCCGTTCGCGACGTCTTTCGGAGGACTCATGCATCGCTTTCCCGTCCGTCACCGTCTCGCGCTCGCGCTGCTCGTCGGCCCGCTCGCCACGTTCTCCGTGCTCGCGCCGGCGCCTGCGCTCGCGCAGAACGCACCGGCGGCAGCGCCCGCGGTCGCTGCGCCGGGCGCGGTCGCCGAGGCGCGCAAGCTCTCCGACGCATTCGTCGCGGTCGCCGAGCGCGTCAGCCCGAGCGTCGTGCAGATCGACGTGACCGCACGCGACGAGAGCGCGGACCAGATCTCCCGGTTCTTCGGGCGCAACCAAGACACGCCGATCGCGCGCGGAACCGGCTCGGGCGTCGTGTTCACCGCCGACGGCGCGATCCTCACGAACAACCACGTCATCGACCACGCGCTCTCCATCAACGTGCGTTTCCGCGATGGTCGCCTGCTTCCGGCGAAGCTTCTCGGTCGCGATCCGGCGACGGATCTCGCCGTCGTGAAGGTCGACGCGACCGGCCTGCCTCCGGCGAAGTTCGCCGACTCCGACGCGGCGCGCGTCGGCGAGTGGACCGTGGCGATCGGCTCGCCGTTCGGTCTCGGCTACACGGTCACGACGGGCGTGCTCAGCGCGAAGGGCCGCGGCGGCCTCGGCATGAACCAGATCGAGGACTACCTCCAGACGGACGCGAGCATCAACCCGGGCAACTCCGGCGGGCCGCTCTGCGACCTCGACGGGCGCGTGCTCGGCATCAACACGATGATCGTCGGCCGCGGCGCCGGCATCGGCTTCGCCGTTCCGTCGAACCTCGCGCGCCGCGCCGCCGAGCAGATCCTGAAGAAGGGCCGCGTCGAGCGTTCGTGGATCGGCGTCGGCATCCAGGACCTCACGCCGGAGCTCGCGAGCGCGATGAAGGTCGACGCTCGCGCGGGCGTGCTCGTGAACTCGATCACCGATGGCGGTCCGGCGCAGAAGGCGAACATCCGCCCGGGCGACATCATCGCGGCGGTCGGCGGCAAAAAGGTGACCGACGGCCGCGAGCTCGTGCGCGAGGTCATCGCTCACGACGTCGGGCAGAGCGTGCAGCTCGAGATCATCCGCGACGGCAAGAAGTACGGCACGAACATGCTGCTCACGGCGCGTCCGGAGAGCACGGTTCCGCCGCTTCCCGTGCAGCAGCAGGGCGTCCCGCAGGCAGGGCTCGGCCTCAGCGTACGAGACGTGACCCCGCAGCAGGCCTCGCAGCTCGGGCTACCGCCGAAGCCGCTCCCGATCATCACGAGCATCTCACCGGGCTCCGCGGCGGACCGTGCGGGTCTCAAGACGGGTGACGTGATCGTCGAAGCGGACGGCGTGCAGGAACCGACGTCGAATCAGCTCGCCGAGGCGGCGAAGGACGGTCAGCTCCTCGTCCGCGTGCGCCGCCGTGATGCGAGCTTCTACGCGGCGATGAAGAAGTAGCGCGTCCGCGCGAGGGCTTACGCGCGCGAGCGGTGGTTGACGGCGGAGGCCATGGAGGGCAAAGACCGCTACCTCATGGTGGACATCCGGCAGACGGCGATGGGCGGGGATCTCAAAGACTTCCTCGACGTCGTCGATCGCATCTACGCGGGCGACCCTCACTACGTCCGGCCGCTCGACATGGACATCCGAGACCGGCTGAACCCGAAGAAGAATCCCTTCTTCGGGCATGCCGACGGCACCGTCTTCACCGCGTATCGGAACGGGAAGTGCGTCGGCCGGGTCACCGCGCAGATCGACCGCGAGCACCTCGATCGGCACAAAGACGACACGGGGTTCTTCGGCTTTCTCGACACGATCGACGACGCGGAGGTCGCCAAGGCGCTCCTCGCGCGCGCCGAGGCATGGCTCCGTCAGCGCGGGATGAAGCGCGTTCGCGGGCCGATGTCTCTCTCGATCAACGAGGAGATCGGCTGCCTCGTCGAAGGCTTCGACGACCCTCCGACGCTGCTGAACCCGCACCACCGCCGCTACCAGGCCGGCCTCATCGAGCAGGCGGGCTACGCGAAGGAGAAGGACGTCTTCGGGTGGAAGTACCAAATCGGCGACATCAACGCGCGCGTCCGCAAGGCCGCCGACGAGATCGCCGCGCTGCCCGAGGTGACCGCGCGCCAGCTCCAGAAGAAGGACATCGATCGCGACGTCCCTCTCATCCTCGAGATCTTCAACGAGGCCTGGGCCGACAACTGGGGCTCGGTCCCGATGACTCGCAAGGAAGGCGAGAAGCTCGCCGCCGACCTGAAGCTCTTTCTGATGCCGGAGCTCACGTGCCTCGTGCTCGTCGACGGGGAGCCGGCGGCCGTCGCCATCGCGCTGCCGAACATCAACGAGCTCATCGGCGACATGCACGGGAAGCTCTTCCCGCTCGGCCTCCCGAAGCTGCTCTACCGCCTCAAGGTGCAGGGCGCGAAGAGCGGCCGCCTCCTCATCCTCGGCATCCGCAAGAAGGTGCGCCTCCAGCGGAAGTACGCGGCGCTCTCCCTCTTCCTCTACGCGAAGATGAACGAAGGTGGCCGGCGCGCCGGCATGGGCTGGGGCGAGCTCGGCTGGACGCTCGAGGACAACTCGGCGGTGAACGCGGGCATCAAGATGATGGGCGCGAAGAAGTACAAGGTGTACCGCGTCTTCTCGAAGGATCTCGGAGCCTGATTTCTCGCGCGCGTTGACCTTTGCTGCCGATCTGGCAGATCACGCGCCCCATGAAGGTCCTCGTCACCGGCGGCAGCGGTTTCCTCGGTAGCCACGTCGCGGAGCAGCTCTCGCGCGCGGGCCACCAGGTGCGTGCGCTCGTTCGCAAGAGCTCGAACCGGAAGTTTCTTTCCACGCTCTCGAACGTCGAGCTCGCGGAGGGATCCGTCGAGGACCGCGCGAGCGTCGAGCGAGCGATGCAGGGCATCGATGCCGTCGTGCACTCCGCAGGCGCGGTGAAGGCGCTCACCGAAGCGGCGTTCTTCGAGTGCAATACGCAAGGGACGGTGAACCTGCTCGAGGCGGCCATCGAGCACGCGCCGAACCTCGTTCGCTTCGTGCACGTGTCGAGCCTCGAAGCGTGCGGTCCGTCGCTGGACGGCAAGCCCGTGCCGCCGGACCAAGAGCGCCCGGTGACCGCGTACGGTCGCTCGAAGCTCGCGGCCGAGAAAGAGTGCATCGCGCGCAAAGACAAGCTGCCGGTCGTGATCCTCCGGCCGGCCGCCATCTATGGCCCGCGCGACGTCGAGATCCTGGAGGCCTTCCGCGCCGTGCGGAAGCGGCAGTACCCCGTGATCGGCAACGGCCAGATGCTCGGCTGTTACACCTACGGTCCCGACTGCGCGAAGGCGTGCGTGCAGGCGATCGAAGCGAACGTCCCGAGCGGCAGCATCTACTTCGTCGACGACGGCGAGCCGATCAGCATGGCGAAGGCGATGGGCGAGCTCCTCCCCGACGCGCTCGGAACCTCTCCGCTCGTGCGCTTCGGCATTCCGTTCCCGGTGCTCAGCCTCGCATCCCTCGGCGTTGAGGCGTACGGCAAGGTGCGCAAGAAGCCGGTCATGCTGACGCGCGAGAAGGTGGCGATGCTGAAGCACCACTGGGTGTGCGAGAGCACGAAGACGCGCGACGACCTCAAGTGGCAGCCGTCGGTACGCTTCACCGAGGGGCTTCGGATGACCGCCAAGTGGTACGAGGAGAACGGCTGGCTCTGATCCCGCCGGCGCCGCACCCCTGAACGACCGCGCCGCGCGCGCCGTTCTGACATCCAAAGGGGCAGATGAATCTGGCGGCGTCCATCTCCGTGATCGCGGCGGTGAACGCGTTCGCCATCGCGGCGCTCGCCTCGCGCATCGGCTCGGCGCCGGGGCTGGAGCACAAGCGCCTCTTTGCGTTCGTCGCCCTCGCCGCCAGCATCTATTGCGCATGTGACGTGTTCTCCGAGGCGGGCGTCACCGCCGCTTCGACGCTGCTCCCGGTCATGCGCGTGCAGGCCATGGCCGCTGCGCTGCACGGCACGGCGTGGATCGTCTACGCGTTCGCGCACCTCGGCATCGAAGCGAAGCGGGCTCGCACGGTCGCGATCGTGTGGGGGTGTCTGACCGGCGCGTTGGCGCTCGTCCCCGGCGTCACGTTCGCCGAGCCGATCATCACGATCCCCATCGAGTGGTTCGGCGCCGAGTATCGCATTCCGACGCCGACGACCTTCGGCAACGTCTGCTACGCGATCGACACCCTCGTCCTCGCGGTTCCGATCGCGCTCTACGTGCGGCACCGCAAAAGGCGGGCAGGCGCGCTTCTGCACGCCGCCGGTCTGGGCTTCCTCTTCCTCGCGGCGATCACGGACGTGCTCGTCACGATCGGCGCGTACAAGGCGCCATTCGCGCTCTCGGTCGGGTTCATCGTCTCGATGGCGACGGTCGGAGCCGCCGTCACGAACGCGTTCGTCGAGAGCGCGCGCGAGCGGCAGCGTCTCACCGAGAACCTCGAGAAGCTCGTCGAGGAGCGCACGAAAGACCTCGTTGCCGCCGAAGCTGCGCTCCTCCGTTCCGAGCACCTCGCCGCGGTCGGCAAGCTCTCGGCGGGCGTCGCGCACGAGATCAACAATCCGTCCGCAGCGATCCGCGCGAACCTCGAGTACCTGCGCATCGGCGCGGCGAACGGCGCGCTTCCGAACGACGCGGTCGAGACGCTCGACGAGGCGCTCGCCGCGAGCGATCGCATCGCGAAGATCGTCCGTCAGCTCCTCGACTCGACGCGGGCCGTGGCCACGTCGGTGTCCGGCAATGCGTCCATCGCACGTGCCGTCGAGCACGCGCTCGCCGATGCGCGTCCCGAGCTCGGCGGCCGCGTGCGCGTCGACGTGGCAGTGCCGGAAGGCTGTGCGGCACGAGGCGACGATGCGTCGCTCGCGCAGGTGTTCGGCAATCTGCTCGTGAACGCCGCGCACGCGATCCCGGCCGACCGGACCGACGGCGAGATCGTCGTGCGTGCCGAGACGCGCGAGAGCTCGGTGGTCGTCGAGGTGGTCGACAACGGCAGCGGCATGCCGGAGGACGTCCAGAAGCGCATCTTCGAGCCCTTCTTCACGACGAAGCCCTTCGGGAAGGGCACCGGCCTCGGCCTCTCCGTCTCCCTCGGGATCGTGCGCTCGATGGGCGGCAACATCGAGGTCGAGTCGCGCCCGGGCCGCACGACGATGCGCGTGGTGCTCGCCGCGCCGGGGACGCGTACGTCGGTCAGCCGCAACCGCATCGAAGCGGCCGCTCCGCGGACGCGCCTCCTCCTGGTCGACGACGACGAGTCGGTACGCAATGCGCTCTTCCGCTCGCTGCGTAGGACCTTCGCCGTCACCGTCGCGACCGGCGTCGAAGATGCCCTCGCGCAGCTCGCATCCGAGGACGTCGACGTCGTGCTCTCCGACTGGCACATGCCCGGCGGTGGCGGTCGCCGACTCTACGAAGAGCTCGCCGCGCGCAGCCCGGCCCTCGCGAGCGCGATGGTGTTCTTCACGGGTGGCGCGCCGAACCCACGCGACCGCGAGTGGATCGCTTCCACCGGCGTTCCTCTTCTCGCAAAGCCGCTCGACGCCGCGGCTCTGCAGAAGACCATCGCGCGGCGACGTGTCGCCTCCGAGCCGAGCGAGCCGCGATAGCCGCGCGTCGCGTACAGCGTACGCCGCCGCGATTGCGGGGTCCTCCCTGGTCCGCGCTGCCCGAATTGATGGCTGTCGCCCGCACCGGGCTCGCGTGGTTTCGCGCCGTTAGCGCCGGCACGTCGGCTGCTTCGAGCGCTCTCCGAGGGAACCAAGGTGAGCGCAGCCTTCTTGCTCCGGGGCGACGAGTCGGACATCGACATCCTCGAGGACTCGGGCGTCTTCGTCCTCGAGGACGAAGGCCGCGAGCCCGACACGAATGCTCTCGTCGACCACTGCATCGCGCAGATTCGCGAGACCGCACGCCTCGACGACCATCCCGTGCTCCCGCCGCCGCCGGCGCCGATGCCGCGCCGCGATGTCGTCGTGTTCGCGCCGAGCGCGCTCGCGATTCCGTCGCCTACCGCGATCGTAAAATCGGCGGCGGCCGCGAACGACGTGGCGAGCCGCGCGGCGCCTGCCGAGCCGCGCCGAAAGGATCCGGCGCGGTGGCCTGTGAGGCTCTGCGCGCTCGTGGCGATCGCCTCCGGTGCGGCCGCGTTCCTGACGAGCCCGATCGGGCACCGGCCGGAGGTCACGCGCGTGACGAGGCTCGTGCGCGCCGAGGTGGTGCACGCGGCAGGCGTCGCGGTCGACCTCGTGCGGCGCTGAGCGGGGCGAGGGCAGGCGAGGCGAGGCGAGGCGGAGGCGAGGCGGAGGCGCCCCGCGCGCGCGGGATCCGCGGAGAGGTGTGCTAGCCTGGCGGGTCCGCGGGCCATGCCGCTGCCGGGAACACCGGCCGGGGCGCCGCGGTTCCCGGACGCCCGTCCCGCACGTCGTCACGCCGTCACGAAAGGACCCCGCCTCCCCATGCTCGCCTGGGCGCTCAAGAAGATCCTCGGCACCTCGCACGAACGCGAGATCAAGAAGCTCAAGCCGCTGGTCGACGAGATCAACAAGCTCGAGCCTGCGATGCAGAAGCTCAGCGAGGCCGAGCTGAAGGCCAAGACCCCGGAGCTGAAGCAGAAGCTCGACAATGGGGCGACGCTCGACGACATCCTCGTCGAGGCGTTCGCGACGTGCCGCGAGGCCGGTCGGCGTTCGCTGAAGATGCGCCACTACGACGTGCAGCTCATCGGCGGCATGGTCCTCCACAAAGGCATGATCGCGGAGATGCGCACGGGCGAGGGCAAGACCCTCGTGGCGACGCTCGCGTGTTACCTGAACGCGCTCGAGGGCAAGGGCGTCCACGTCGTCACCGTGAACGACTACCTCGCGCGTCGTGACTCGGAGTGGATGGGCCGCCTCTACGGCTACCTCGGTCTCTCGACCGGCGTCGTCGTCAACCAGCAGGGCGACCGCGAGAAGCGTCAGGCCTATCGCTCGGACATCACGTACGGCCAGAACAACGAGTTCGGCTTCGACTACCTGCGCGACAACATGAAGTTCAGCGCGCTCGACTACGCGCAGCGCGAGCTGAACTTCGCGATCGTCGACGAGGTGGACTCGATCCTCATCGACGAGGCGCGTACGCCGCTCATCATCAGCGGTCAGGCCGAAGCTTCGAGCCAGAAGTACAAGACGATCAACGAGGTGATCCCGCGCCTCCGCAAAGACGAGCACTACGTCGTCGACGAGAAGGCGCACTCGGTCTCGCTCACGGACGAAGGCGTCGAGATGGCCCAGAAGCTCATGGCCATCACGAACCTCTACGACCCGGTGAACCTCGAGTCGCTTCACATCCTGAACCAGTGCCTCCGCGCGCACACGCTCTACAAACGAGACGTGAACTATCTCGTCACCGACGAGGGCAAGGTCCTCATCATCGACGAGTTCACGGGCCGCGTGCTCCCGGGCCGCCGCTGGTCGGACGGTCTCCACCAGGCCGTCGAGGCCAAGGAGCTCGTGAACATCCAGGAAGAGACTCGGACGATGGCCACCATCACGTTCCAGAATCTCTTCCGCATCTACAAGAAGCTCGGCGGAATGACCGGCACGGCGGACACCGAGGCCGAAGAGTTCCACAAGACGTACAAGCTGTCGGTCGTCCAGATCCCGACCAACAAGAACATCCAGCGCGTCGACTACGAAGACCTCGTCTACAAGACGGAGCGCGAGAAGTTCACCGCGGTCGTGAACGAGATCCTCGAAGCGCACGAGAAGGGCCGTCCCGTCCTCGTCGGCACCACGAGCGTCGAGAAGAGCACCGCGATTGCGAAGATCCTGAAGAAGAAGGGCATCGCGCACGCGGTGCTCAACGCGAAGCAGCACGAAAAAGAGGCGTACGTCGTCGCGCAGGCCGGTCGTAAGGGCGCCATCACGGTGTCGACGAACATGGCCGGCCGCGGCACGGACATCATCCTCGGCGGCAACGCGGAGATGCTGGCGAAGCTCGAATTCAAAGAGCAGGGCCGAGACGAGATCACGGAGAAGGACGAGTTCGACAAGGTCGTCCAGAAGTACGAAGGCTCGTGCAAGAAGGAGGGCGACGAGGTCCGCGAGGCCGGTGGTCTCCACATCGTCGGCACCGAGCGCCACGAGTCACGCCGCATCGACAACCAGCTGCGCGGCCGCGCGGGTCGTCAGGGTGACCCGGGCTCGTCGAAGTTCTTCCTGTCGCTCGAAGACGACCTCATGCGCATCTTCGCGGGCGACAAGGTGAAGTCGCTCATGGAGCGCATGGGCATGCCGGACGACGAGCCCATCGAGCATCCGTGGGTCTCGAAGAGCATCCAAGACGCGCAGCGGAAGGTCGAGGCGCGCAACTTCGACATCCGCAAGAACCTGCTCGAGTACGACGACGTGATGAACGAGCAGCGGAAGACGGTCTACAAGATCCGTCAGCAGCTCCTGCTCGGCATCTACACGCCGGAGGTCCTCGGCGACGACGGCAAGCCCACCGGCAAGCTGCGCACGGTCGAGCCGCTCGAGCGCCTCGCTGAAGACGTGAAGCAGGCCGTGACGGACATGGTGCTCCACTACGGCACGCCGATGCCCACGCCGGGCGAAGAGGTGAAGCGCCCGAAGAAGGTCGAAGAGGTCGAGCAGATCTTCGACATGGAGCAGCTCCGGAACGACATCTACCAATTCTGGGGTTACCGCTTCGACTTCAAGGAGACCGAGGCGAAGGCGCCGCAGAAGGTCTACGAGCGGCTCATGAAGGAGATCCCGGCGAGCCTCACGCAGCAGCGTGAGCGCCTGCTCGATCTCGTCGACCAGATCGTCTCGGCGATCGTCGAAGAGAGCTGCCCGCAGAACAAGCCGCCGGAGGACTGGGACTGGCCGGGCATCAAGACGGCGTTCGTCGAGCACTTCGAGGTGAAGCCGCACGACTACGAGCATCTGCACGATGCTTCGGACCTCGCGCACGCGCTCTACTCGCAGGCGGTCGAGCACCTGGAGGCGCGCGAGAAGGAGATGGGCACCGAGCTCCTCCTCCGCGTCTTCCGTCACTACTACCTCGAGGACATCGACAAGCAGTGGGTCGAGCACCTCACGAACATGGAGCACCTCCGTGACGGCATCGGTCTCCGCGGCTACGGCCAGCGCGATCCGAAGCAGGAGTACAAGAAGGAGGGCTACGACATCTTCGTGAACATGATGGCGGCGGTCAGCTCGAACGTCATCACGAAGGTCATGCGCGTGAAGCTCCAGAAGGAGAGCGAGATCGAGCGCCTCGAGCGCGAAGACTACGAGCGCCATCAGCGCGCCGCGCAGTCGCTCACGCTTCGTCATGGCGGCGAGCTCGCGGAAGGCGAGGAGGGCGCCGAGCCCGCGGCCGCAGCAGCTCCCGCACGGCGCGCTCCCGCGCCGGTTCCAGTGAAGCGCGAGCAGCCGAAGATCGGCAGAAACGACCTCTGCCCGTGCGGCAGCGGCGAGAAGTTCAAGAAGTGCCACGGCGCGGCCCTCGAAGAAGAGGGCGGAGACGACGCGCAGGCGTAATCGCCCCCGGAGGGCGCGGCGACGACGCGTAAGGCCGCTCGGCCGGATTTGGCCGAGCGGCGCCGTGCGAGATACGGTCGGGAGCATGGTTCGTCGCCTCGCTTCCGTCGCGCTCGTCGTGCTGCCGCTCGTCGTCGTCGTCGCCGCCTGCAAGGAAGACGAGGCGCGGCCGCCCGCAGCGGGAGACGGGACGGGGCCGCCGCCGCGCGTGGGAGGGAGCACCTCGTCCGAAGGCGGCGTGACGGTGGACGCGGCGACCGACGCGGACACGACGTGCACCTCGATCCCCATCACGGGGCAGGTGGTCGACCGCATCGGGGTGGTCGGCGACGCACCGGCGCGAACGGGCGGCACCATCACCGACGGCCGCTACGACCTCACCGATTACAGCCAGTACGTGGGCTTGAGCGGCGTCGGCGGACCCACGGGCGTCACTGCGCAGTCGACCATCGTCGTCGCGAACGGGCGCATCGAGCAGGCAATCCGCTTCGGCGGCGCCGCGCCGTCGCAAGAGGTCCGCACGCTCAGCACCTTCACGGCCACGGGCTCGACGCTGCTCGTGACGAACCTCTGCCCGTCGTCGGGCTCCGCCTCGCAGTACCAGTACAACGCGAACGACGCGCAGATCCTCCTCAACGACACGGCAACGAAAGAGCAATTCACGTTCACGAAACGCTGATTTATGCTCTGCCTCGCCCATGAGCCTCGCTGCCCATCTCTCCCGCGCTGCGTTCGCCGTCGTCGTCACTGCTGCCGCCGGCACCTTCGCCTCCGGCCTCACCGCGTGCGGTGACGGCAAGGAAGCGAAGACCGCCAAGGTCGTGCAGGGCCCGATGCCGGAGGGCGAGTCCTGGCAGGGCGTCTACTTCCATCCGGTCTACGGCTATCTCCACATGATCGAGGAGGGCTCGAACGTCGTCGGCCGCTGGAAGCGCGCGGATCAGAGCAAGTGGGGCGAGCTCAGCGGCACCAAGGCCGGCAACGTCCTCCACTACACGTGGAAAGAGCACACGATCGGCATGGTCGGCGCGAGCGCGACCACGCACGGCAAGGGCTACTTCGTCTACAAGATGGACAAGGAGAACCGTCCTGTCCTCGACGGAGAGTTCGGCCTGAACGACGACGAGACCGGGTCCGACTGGCACAACGTCAAGCAGGCCCGCATGACGCCCGACCTCAAGTCGATCGGCGGCGACGCCGAGGGCGTTCAGCCCGGCAGCTTCTGAGAAGGCCGCGCTTCGCGCCTGGCGCCTTCGTTCGTGCGGCGAGGGGTCTGGTCGCGCCCCGGCGGGCGCGCTAGATCCTGGCGGCGATGACTTCGCCCCTCGCGCATCCTGACGTCTTCGTTCGCCGTCACATCGGTCCGAGCCCGGAGGAGCAGACGCAGATGCTCCGGCAGATGGGGCTCGCGTCACTCGATGAGCTCGTCACGAGCACCGTGCCCGCGTCCATCCGGATCGCGAAGCCGCTGAACCTGCCGCGCGCGCTCTCCGAGTCGGAGCTCCTCACGCGCGCCGCCGAGCTCGGTGCGAAGAACGAGGTGTGGCGGTCGTACCTCGGCATGGGCTACTCGGACTGCATCACGCCGCCGGTCATCCTGCGCAACATCGTGCAGAACCCCGGCTGGTACACGCAGTACACGCCGTACCAGGCAGAGATCGCGCAGGGCCGTCTCGAGGCGCTCCTCAACTTCCAGACGATGGTGATCGACCTCACCGGTCTGCCCATCGCGAACGCGTCGCTCCTGGACGAAGCCACGGCCGTGGCCGAGGCGATGCACCTCGCATACGAGTTCAAAGGGGCGGAAGCGAAGAAGACGTTCTTCGTCTCGGCGCAGTGTCATCCGCAGACGATCGAGGTGGTGAAGACGCGCGCTGGCGCGATCGGCCTCGAGGTCGTCGTCGGCGATCACGAGACGGTCGATCTCGCGAAAATCGGAGCGTTCGGCGCGGTCGTACAGTACCCGTGCACCGACGGCCTCGTGGCGGACTACCGGGCGTTCGGCGAGAAGGTCCACGCCGCGGACGCGATCTTCGTGATGGCTGCGGACATCCTCGCGCTCGCGGTGCTCACGCCGCCCGGCGAGCTCGGTGCAGATGTCGCGGTCGGGACGACGCAGCGCTTCGGCGTGCCGCTCGGCTACGGAGGCCCGCACGCCGCGTACATGGCGACGAAGGCCGACTTCGTGCGGAAGCTGCCCGGCCGCATCATCGGTGTCAGCGAAGACGCTCACAAGAAGCCGGCGCTGCGCATGGCGCTCCAGACGCGCGAGCAGCACATCCGGCGCGAGCGCGCGACGAGCAACATCTGCACGGCGCAGGCGCTGCTCGCGGTCGTCGCGAGCATGTACGCGGTCTACCACGGGCCGAAGGGCATCCGCGGCATCGCCGAGAAGGTGCACGCGACCACGTGCGCGCTCCGCGACGGGCTCCGCCGTGCAAAGGCGAACGTCGTCCACGAGGCGTTCTTCGACACGTTGCGCGTGGAAGGCAGCGATGCCGACGTGACGCGTTGGATGGGCGAGGCGCAGAAGCGCCGAATCAACCTGCGTCGCCTCGATGCGAAGTCGCTCTGCATCGCGCTCGACGAGACGACGAGCCTGCGCGACGTCGGCGACGTCCTCGACGTGTTCGCCGGCGGGGCGAAGGTCGAAGACCTGGAGACGGTCGCCGAGACGTCGCAGCGCGGGATCCCGCAGGCGCTCGAGCGCACGAGCGAGTACCTGACGCACGAGATCTTCAACACGCATCACTCCGAGACCGAGATGCTCCGCTACATGCGGAAGCTCGAGAGCCGCGACCTATCGCTCGCGCACTCGATGATCCCGCTCGGGTCGTGCACGATGAAGCTGAACGCGACGGCGGAGATGATGCCCATCACCGACGCGCACTGGAACCGCATGCACCCCTTCGCGCCGCTCGCGCAGGCGCAGGGCTATGCGCAGATGTTCGCCGAGCTCGAGGCCGCGCTCGCGGAGGTGACGGGGTTCCCCGCGATCTCGCTTCAGCCGAACGCCGGCGCGCAGGGCGAGTACGCCGGTCTGCTCGTGATCAAGAAGCACCACGAGTCGCGCGGTCAGGCGCACCGGAACATCTGCCTCATTCCCGCGTCCGCGCACGGAACGAACCCGGCCACCGCGGTCATGGCGGGCATGAGCGTCGTCGTCGTGAAGACCGACGACAAGGGCAACATCGACGTCGCCGACCTCGAGGAGAAGGCCAAGGCGGCGGGCGACAAGCTCGCGGCGCTCATGGTGACGTATCCCTCCACGCACGGCGTCTTCGAGGAGCGCATCAAAGACGTCTGCCGCATCGTCCACGAGCACGGCGGCCAGGTGTACATGGACGGCGCGAACATGAACGCGCAGGTCGGGCTCTGCCGCCCGGGCGACATCGGCGCCGACGTGTGTCACCTCAATCTGCACAAGACGTTCTGCATTCCGCACGGCGGCGGCGGGCCCGGCATGGGCCCAATCGGCGTCGCAGCGCACCTCGCGAAGCACCTGCCTGCGAAGGTCGTCGTGACCGAGTCGAGCAGTGACGCGGTCGGGCCGGTCTCCGCCGCGCCTTGGGGGTCGGCGAGCATCCTCCTCATCTCGTGGGCGTACATCCGCATGATGGGCGCCGAGGGGCTCACCGAAGCGACGAAGGTCGCCATCCTGAACGCGAACTACGTCGCGCAGCGGCTCGGCGAGCACTTCCCGGTCGTCTACCGCGGCGACAAGGGCAAAGTCGCGCACGAGTGCATCCTCGACGTTCGGCCGTTCAAGAAGACGGCCGGCATCGAGGTCGACGACGTCGCGAAGCGGCTCATGGACTACGGCTTCCACGCGCCGACGATGTCCTTCCCGATCGCCGGGACGCTCATGGTCGAGCCGACGGAGAGCGAGTCGCTCGCCGAGCTCGATCGCTTCTGCGATGCGATGATCGCGATCCGCAAAGAGATCCGCGAGATCGAGGAAGGCCGCATCTCGCGCGACGACAACCCGCTCAAGAACGCACCGCACACCATCGAGGCGTGCATCGCGAGCGATTGGAAGCACCCCTACTCGCGCGAGGTTGCGGCGTTCCCGGCGCCGTGGACGCGCGACCGCAAGTTCTGGCCGGCCGTCGGCCGCCTCAACAACGCGCTCGGCGACCGGAAGCTCATTTGCTCCTGCCCGCCGATCGAGGCGTACGCCGACGCGTGAAGGTGAGCCTCGCGCGGCCGCCGAGCGGCGGCCGCCGGGGCGCGTGATCGCCGCGCAGGCGGGCGATCACTTCTCGCAGTCGCTGTCGCTCGCGAGCGTGCACCCCGACGTCGCCGGGTTGATGATGCACTTCTGCATCGCGGCGTCGTCGGGGCACAGGTAGCACTTGCCCTGCATCTTGCAGGCGCGCTTCACGACCTTGCCGCCGTCGGCGGTCGTGCCCGAGGGCTTGTCGCACGCGAACGTCGCGAGGGCGACGGACGCGGCAAGCATCGTCACGACGAAGGTGCGCATCGTCTCAGTCGCAGTAGCTCTTGTCCGTCTGCGAGCAGCCCGGGCCAGGGCCCGTCGTAATGCTGCACTTGGAGACGCCTTCCGACGACGAGCACTTGTAGCAAACGTCGTTCAACGAGCAGCTGTACTTCTCGGTCGTCGTGCTGCCCGTCGAGCCGGACGTGCCGCTCGTGCCGGACGTGCCGCTGCTGCCCGAGGTACCGGAGGTGCCGCTGGTGCCCGAGCTGCCGGTCCCGGTGGAGTCGCTGCTGCAGCCGGCGACGAAGGTGAGGACGACGACGGCTCCCGTCAGAATGGCTTTGGTAGAGAACATCGCCGCAGCGTACGTGCAGCGGTCGAGCTTGTGCAACGGTGGCCGCTCAGCGGCAGTGGCTCGGCTCGGCCCACTTGCAGCGGCTCGACGTCGGGTCGCGCACGCACGCCGCGCGGGCCTTTGCGTCCGGGCAGACGAAGCATTGGTCATTCACTTTGCACGTGATCTCGGGCTCGCGACTGCACGCGCTCGCGACGACGACGAAGGTGGTGAGCGCGAAGGTGAGGAGGAGGGACTTCGGCTTCACGCGGGGTCCAAGTCGATGTCGCAGTTGAGCGTGTCGCCGAGCTCCTCAAGCGAGCGGCGAAGCGTCTTCACGTTCGTTTCGCGCGGAACGAGGATGAGGATCTCCATCGTGAACACGGGCGTCCCCATGAACGCTGCAGACTCGAGATGCGTCTCGAGCTCCTCCACGTTGATGGCGTGCTCGCGCAGGAACGTCGTCACCTTGTGAACGATGCCGGGCTGATCCATCGAGTACGTCTTCAGGCGGAACGGCACGCCTTGGCGCGCCGCTGCCTTGGGCGCGGACGAGAACTCGAACGTCAACCCGAGCGCCGCGGCGCTCTCTCGGAGCCGCGCCTTCACACGGTCGAGCGTCTCGGGCGCGCCGAGGACGAGCGCGAGGAGCGCGAACTGGCCGCGCATGTTGACCATGCGCGTCTCCGCGAGGTTTGCGCCTGCATCGTGCACGTGTCCGGCGAAGTCCGATGCGATGCCGGGTCGGTCTGGTCCCACTGCGGTGACGACGAGCTCCGTCATGACGATCTCCTCTCGCGCCGATGGTACACTCGACGGCGTGCGCTGCGTCGCGCTCGCGTTGTGCGCGTTTCTCGCGAGCTGCGACTCGGGCGAGCGGGATCCGCCGCTGCCTCGGCCGGCGACGTACGGCATCGAGCTCTCCGTCACCGTGCGTGGCGACGGGCGGGTCACCTCGGATCGCGGCGACATCGCGTGCCCGGGAAGCTGCGGCGCGCGGCTCACGTATGCGAGCGCCAGCGACGCACCGCACGTCGTCCGCCTCGTAGCTCGGCCGGAGCCCGGGCACCGCTTCGTGCGTTGGGAGTTCGACACCGGGCGAGTGCCTACCATCGGTCTCGGACCGGAGGAGTGCAGCCCGGTGCGAAGAGCGGCGCTGCGTCCGGAGATCGACGTGACCGCCGCAGGGATCGGTCTCGCGCTCGGCGAGGTCGACGGCCTCTCTCCGATCGGCCGCGCGGAGTCGTGCGCGGCGTTCTCGCGCGTGCCGGTGGTGTACGTGCCGACCGCGGTGTTCGCGCCGGACCCGGACTGGGTGCCGCCTGGGGTCGAAGTCGTCGCGACGCTTCCGGGCAGCACCGTCGAGGACGTCGCCGTGCAGGACGGCGCGCTCTGGATGCGTACGCGGCTGCCCGGTCGCGATCAGCTCCTCGTCCAGCCGCTCGGAGGTTCCGCGCGCGCGGTCGCTTCCAGCGACCAACGCGGCGTCCGCATCGCCGATCTCTCCGGTCCTCACGTCGCCTTCCAAGACGATGACGGTGTGATCTCCATCGTCGACCGCGCGACGCTCGAAGCGACGAGCATCGGCCCGCTCGAGCCGTGCCGGCATCTCGTGACGAGCGCCACGCACGTGTACTGCGCGATCGCGAACGGGTCTCTCTTGTCGTTCACGATCCGCGGCGCCGACGGTCGACGCGTGCACACGCTGCCACCAGCGGTGGACCTCGCGGTCGCGAGTGACGGGTTCTATCTCCTCGTCCCGGCAGCGGACGGAGGTCGTCGTCTCGTGCGGGCGCCGCTCACCGGCACGGGCACGACGCCGACGCTCGCCGAGCTCGCCACCTCGATCCCCGATGCTCATGGTCTCTCGCTCGACGCCGCTCACGTCTACGGCGTCGACGGGTCGTTCGGCTTCGACCGGGACCGGGCAGGGGAGGGAACGGTGTGGCGCGTTCCGCGCGCGGGCGGCGCCCGTGAGTCGCTCGTCGTGCCTGCCGCAGGCCTCGTGACGTATGCCATTGCGGGCGCGCGTCGCGTCGTGCTCGCCGCGTACGGTCTCGCGGCTGGACGCCAGCCGCGCATCGACGTCGTGATCGACGGCGCGCAGTCCGTGCTCTGCGACACGCCGAGCAGCGTGCGCGTGATGTCGGTCGACGGAGAGCACGTCTACTTCGTGACGCGCGACGAGCACGTGTATCGCGCTCGCGTACCGTGAGGTGAGCGCGTCCGGGCCGCGGGCGATGATAGCGTGAGCGGCAGAGGCGAGCGCGTTGGATCCCGTCGTAGCAAGGCGCGTGACGATCTCCGTCGTCGCAGCGATGGCCGCCGGGGGCGTGGCGGTCGCAGGCGGCGCGTGCTCCTCGAGCGAGCTATCGCCGGCGGAAAACGGACGCATCGTCGTCGACCCGGGCGGGACGTACGGGGCCGAGGTGACCGTTCGCGTCGTCGGCGCAGGACGGGTGAGTGGCGCGGGAGGCGTCGTCGATTGCCCTCGCGCGTGCTTCGCGAGGGTCGTGTCTCGCACGGCGTCTGCTGGCGCGGTTCGTCTCGTCGCCGATGCGCCGCGTGGCGTGCGGTTCGTGGGCTGGACCTTCGCAACCAGCGCTCTCGGGACGCGCGGTCGCGGGCCGGAGGGGTGCAATCCCGTGACACGCGCAGCCGCCGTGCTCGAACCGACGGCGGAGCCCGAGATCGCACTGCCGTTCGGAGAGACCACGGGCACGGCGAAGCCAGGGAGCGATGCGACGTGTGCCGCGTTCACGACGGTACCCGAGGCGTACGACGTCACGGCGACCTTCGAGGGGTCAGCGCCGAACGCGGATGGTGGTGAGGACGCGGGTGAAGGGCTCGCTCCGCTGTTTGCGTCGCCGCTCGTTGGTGCGGAGGCGGGGGCGGTCGGCGTCTACGGCGAGCGCGTCTACTGGCACGTCGCGCGCTCGTCGGAGCACGCAATCGCGAGCGGGGTCGTGGGCGGCGGGGCGGCGCTCGTCGGCGGAACGCGCTCGACGTCGGCCGTGCGCTTGGCGCACGTCGGCGAGTCGTTCTTCGTCGTACAGTACGAAAATCGGCGGATTGCGGCCGTCGCGGCGAGCAACGGAGCGACGGCGGCATCTTCGTTCCTCACGGGGTTCACATGCGCGGCCCTCGCGAGCGATACCGCGCGTGTGTACTGCCGTACGCCGGACGCGCTCGTCTCTTGGGCACCCAACGGCAGCGGTGAGCAGATCGTCTACAACGGTTTGCCGCCAGGGTCGGACCTCGCCCTCGATGCCGCGCGCGTGTATCTCACGGACGAATCGGCGCGACCGGGCGCGACGAAGATCGTCGCGGCGACCCGAGCCGCGGACGGCGACGCAGGCGCGAGCGTGCCGCCGCTGTCCGTTCTCGTCTCGGAGGTAGATTCTCCGTCGCAATTGCACGCCACGGCGGCTCGGCTCTTCTGGGTGGCCGGCGACGAGCTCGTCGGCAGCCGCGTGCAGTCTGCATTCATCGGTGGCGGCGCGGTGACGTCGTACGGCACGGCGGCGCCGCGAAGGCTGCTCCTCGTGCCGGATCCCACCTCGCCGTCGGCGGCGTGCGTCGGCATCGTTCCGGCGGGAGGCATCGGCGGCGCGAGCATCGCGCGCGCGGCGGGAGGCACGTTGTCGCCGATCGCCTCGGGGCTGCCTGACATCGGGGGCGTCGCCGCCACGCTCGAGCACGTCTACTGGACGCAGCGCGACGGCGCCGTGTACCGGCAGGTGCGGCCTTGATGGCGGGCGAACGGGTGCGTCAGAGCGGCGGACGAGTCGGCGCTCCGGGCGTGAGCGGCTCGCGACAGACGACGTGCTGATTCGCGGGAAGCGCGCCTGCATCGGAGGGTCCGGTGAGAAGTAGGCGGCAGTCCTTGTCGGTCTGACAGCCCGTGTAGACGCACGCGTGCTCGATGCACGAGAAGAACGCGTAGCCCCGCGGATCGCCGCACTCGAGGTCGGTCTGACATGGCACGACGCACTTCCCGTCGGTCCCGCAGGTCGCCTCCACGTTGCGCGTCGCCGCGATGCATTCGCGGTCGGTTTGGCAGCCTGACTGGACGCACCGTCCGCTCACGCAACGGTCGAACCCGGCGCAGTCACCATCGCTCCGGCACGCGGCCTGGCAGACGCCGTTCGCGCAGTGCCGGTCCGGACCGCACTCGTCGTCGAACGAGCACTGCACGCAGCGACCGCCCGAGCAGCGCCGTCCACTCGGCGAGGTCGCGCATTCCACGTCGTCCGTGCACTTCCGGACGCACTTGTTCTGCTCGCATGCGGCGCGCGCGGCATCGCATCGGCACTGCTGGTCGTATTGGGCGCATGCCGCGCGTGAGATTTCGCCCGCGTCGGCCGTGCACGTGGTGAGGAGTGACGAGCAGTTCGGAGGGGCGGGCCCACAACAATCCGACGCTTCTTCGCACTCGAGCACGGCGCACTCTTTCGCGGTCGCGGCGACACCGAACGAGCCGAGCGTGCACACGCCAATGGCGCCGCCCGGCACCGGCACGCAGGCGAGCCCATCGGAGCAGTCGTTCGTGGCGCGACAAGCCTCCCCGCGCCGTGACGGGCGGGCCGCCTTCGGTTCGTCGCTCGTGCATCCGTTGGTCGCGAGCGCGGCGGCGGTCGCGAGCGCGAGCACGGATGTCGCGACGAAGGCGGTGATCCTCATGACGCCCGTGACCCGCGGTCGAGGCTACCACACACGTGCTGCCCGCCCGCCCACGCGGTATCTTTCGAGCCCCCGCATGCCCGTCTCCGCCGCGCTCGCGAAAGACCCCGTCGTCACCGGACCGCTCGGCGGGCTCGCGCTCTCCGCGGTGCGCGCGGCGTCACCGATGATGATCGTACGTGCGGTGCGCTGGTATCGCGACCTCGCGCGTCTCGGGTTGCACGTGCCGTTCTTCATCGTGCACGACTTCGGGCTGCTCTACGCCGCGCCGAAGGAGCAGCTCGAGATGGGTCCGCGCCCGGGTGTCGAGCAGGTGATTGCGCGTGTGCCGCGCGCGGGAGACTTGCTCGGCACGTACCGAAGCGTGCTCGGTGAAGTATCGCAGAGCGAGGCGAGCACGCGTGCGCGGAGCATGCGCCTCGGTGACGACCTCGTCGTCGTGGTGCTCGCGCGCGTGCTCGGGTCGCTCGTGCAGCGGAGCAACGTGAAGGCGCCCTACCCGGCCACCTTGCCGCTCGATCCCGAGATGGTGCGGGACCTCGATGCGCAGCTGCCGCAGCTCTTCGGCGCGGTGCCGAGGAATTTCGAGCTCGCGGCGCTCGATGCGCTCGCACGCTCGCGGCTGCACGTGCTGACGCTCGCCGACGCGCTCGACCTCGACACGTTGCGGCTCCTCGGGATGCTCGGGCCGGAGTCGACGGCGGCGGGCGCGCTGGCGCACGTCGACCTGCTGGCGGCGCTGTCGAGCCCCGCCGCGAACGACATCGTGAACTTCTCGCTCGAGCTCCTGCCGAGCGTGCTGGAGACGCACCGCGCGAAGGCGACCGGCACGCACGCGGTGCACGGGTACGCCGGCATCGGAAACAAGGGCTCGCTCGACTCGCTGGTCCTCACCGAGCTCGCTTGGGACGAAGCGGAGTTCGCGCGGCGGATGATCGAGAACGAGATTCTCTATTACACGCGCGAGCAGGCGCCCGACGAAGCGAGGCGTCTGCACTACCTGCTCATCGATGCTTCGGCATCGATGCGTGGCGACCGGCAGGTGTTCGCGCGCGGCCTCGCGATCGCGCTCGGCAAGAAGCTGCAGCTCGCGGGCGAGGAGGTGTGGATGCGCTTCTTCGACTCGCGGCTCTACGACGTCCAGCGCTCGCGTCCAGGACAGCTGCCTGCGGCCTATCTGCTCGGCTTCAAAGGCGAGCGAGGTCGCAACCCGGCGCGCGTATTCGCGCAGCTCGCGACCGAGCTCGCGCTCCTCCGGGCGCGTGACCAGCGGGACCCCGTCGTGCACCTCATCACGCACGCGGCGCTGCACGTCCCGCGGCAGCTCGTTCAGGAGGTCCGCCGCCAAGCCCACCTCTTCGGCGTCTTCATCCTCCCCAGCGGCGGCGAGCTCGACCTCGAGTACCTCGACCTCCTCGAGGGCCACGCCGTCGTCGACCACGCCACCCTCTCCGAAAAAAACGCCCGCGCCGCCGCCGCCACGAAAATCGTCAACGACGCCGCCGAGCTCAACGACCGCGTCCCCCCCCCCCCCCCCCCCCCCCCCCCCCCCCCCCCCCCCCCCCCCCCCCCCCCCCCCCCCCCCCCCCCCCCCCCCCCCCCCCCCCCCCCCCCC